>JAEEGJ010011426.1_pt1 | contig 22536 bp, 25 predicted proteins | sample 8958761 | NCBI WGS metagenome assembly JAEEGJ01 (sample SAMN16246546, study PRJNA631951) | gut metagenome | biome: gut microbiome; feature: rumen; material: RS-attached | host: Bos | place: Iran: Karaj | collected 2018-10 | reverse complement strand
AGCCTCAACTGAAGCGCCCTTAACTGTTGGGTCGCCAACCTTGAGATCCTTGTCGCTAACAGCAAGAACCTGATCAAAAGTAACTTTTTCACCAGCTTCTACGCCAAGCTTTTCAATGGTAATGATATCGCCTTCAGAAACTTTGTACTGCTTACCACCTGTTGCAATAATTGCGTACATGGTTGCTCCTCCTTTTTATCATTACTCGCCAGATTCGGTGGTGTCTCGGAATGAAACACACTTAAAAAACCACACTGAGCGGCATACTCGAATATATTAACACAGGAATTGGGTATCGTCAATCTAAATTGAATAAAAAATTTAATCAATTTGATGAATATCACCGAGATGTTTTTTTAGATATGCATCTAATGAACTGAGATTTTTCTGTGATGATAGACGGATTTTATTAGCTTCTTCGTTGAGACAATGTCTCAATGTCTTGCGCAAATGCTCTTCTTCATACGAAGTAAACCAAGCGTCAAATTGTTTGTCCTGCTCTTGGCCTTCAATAATTCTAAAATTACCGAGCTGTAATGTGAGCTGAGAAATAGCTCTTGTCTCAATAACGTTTTTGACTTCTTCAGTAAGGTTAATCTCAGGAAAATCCTTTATATATCGTTTGATTTCTTGCTCTGAGACTTCCTTAGCCTTGTTCTGTACAAGCTGAATAATTATACCAAGATCCATAAACCTACCCCCGATTGAAACAAATATTCAATCTTCTTAGTACAATTATACATTGTGGAAAAATGGCTGACAATAGAAGACATACTATTTCCACAGTTGGCGGAAGCCTTCATATTGCCATAAGCCAATTGATTTAGACTTTGCTTCATCCATTAATTGATGAAAGAATTCATCGTGGGCTACGGTTGGTTCATAGCGTTTGGCTATGCCGTAGCCATTCTGAATAATAAGCGCGTTAACCATTGATTTTTTGATTGAAGCTTCATCAAAAGTATCATCGACATCTTCTAGCCAAACATATGCAAGGATTCTGTCGTATTGATCGTCTGCATCAATATCATATTCTAGATATACTGTTTGGGCTTTGGAAAGCAAGTCCTTTGTATATTCAGAAGCCATTACACCGTATTTATTGTTGCGTTCTTCTTCACTTGCAACAGATTCAGGAGTGTCAATGCCTATCATTCTGATGCGTTTTTTTTCGCCGTTACTATCCTCAACCATGATAGTGTCGCCATCGACACACCGAATAAATCTAACAGAATCCAATTCTTTGTTATCTCCTACTTGTTCAGTCTCAAGGTGGTTATCCGCTTCAAAAAATTGATTGTAAAGATAAGCTCCCAACAAAAGAATCAATCCTAGTATGCCTGAATATATTTTCTTCTTTTGATATTTTGTCATTACTTAAATATTCCTGTTGAACGAAATAACCAGCGCGTCATCAGTATCTTCACTTCTAACAAAGAAGTCGACTATTTCTACTTTACGAAGCTTTCCGTCATCCCCATGTTGGAAAACTCGTATTTCAACTCGATCTGTTCCTGCGTTAAATTCCTTAAGCAGATTCTCGCGACAAAATGTATTTCTGAATAATTCTTTGTCCATATCATGCATGGTAGATGCACCGGATTCAATCAAATCGTCAAAAGTACCTGCCGCAGCACATTTTGTTGAGGAGAAATCCTCGTAAGTAAGAAGATAATAAGTGTTCTTGGTAAGGTTGCCCAAGATAATAAGTGGATAGAGTTTAAACAATGCTTCGTTGAGTAAACTAGAAGCATTTTTAAAATCCTCTTGCAAATCCTCTTTTATAGATTGCATTTCAGCTTGTTCCATAATTCGCTCCCTATTAATTATTTATATATTTACTAAATGGATAGAAATCCATATATAGTACAAAAAAACATGACTTTCTGCTGGCAGAAAAAGGAATTGCCAGCAGAAATCTGGCTTTGCCAGACTACTTTTCCATTTCATGAAAAAGTAGGTCTGGTACGATTCCTGTTTTTCTGATGAAAAACAATAATCTATGAATTATGTTTATATTATACCAGAAAACAAACGACTTCTGGTAATTTCTAGTAGACCTAAGTGGGTAAATTCATGAACAGCAACTTTTGAAATATCGCATTTACATTGTTCTTTAAAAGAAGAAATCAGTAATTGCTCCTCTCCCTTGGATACTTTGAGAAAATCTATAATGATTATTCCGGATATGGAGCGTAGTCTAAGTTGACTTGCTATAGCCTCCACCGCCAAAAGATTCGTATCCATCGGTTTTGCTTTACCGTTGCTTTTAGAGGTATTAACATCGATTACCGTCAAGGCCTCCGTAGGCTCGATAACAATATTGCCACCATTTTTAAGATGTATAACCTTAGATGTGGCTCTATCTAAAAGCTTAGTGATATCATATAGCTGCCATAGGCTAACAGAATCGTCTGTGTAAGCCCTAACATTTAAATCTTTTTCAATAACCTCAGACAGGTCAGATATGATTTCATAGTCGTCATCCATGTATCTAGAAACGAAGTAATCAATGAAATCATAGTCTTCCTTTGGAGCCTCTTTTACAAAGTGGCACGAGAAAGGCTTGCTACCTTTTCTGTCCTGAGATATCTCTACTAAGAATTTATCACCCTGACAAACTAGCTTGCTTTCAGAATGTCTAAATAAAAAGTTTTCAGGAAACAGCTTGCGATTCTCAATAAATCCTTTCTCCCCATTTGATAGATTAAGAATTGAAGAATCAATATCCTTAAGAACTTTTTCTACTGTAGCCTCGTAAACTTCACCTACATGGGTCCTATCAAGATTGATGATATCAAGTGCTTTATCACTATCATCAAATGAAACCAACACTCTCATATCATTCTTTTGATATTGACCCTTAGTAAGGATAATCTTTTTAATTCCCATAACTGACTCCTTATATAGTTATTATAAATAATGCAGGGGCCAGTGTCTATTAACCCATAAAATCTATTTTGATATATCATTTAAAGATAAAAGGCAGTCAGGCTCACCAGTATACATATCTGTTCGCATAATATCAAGAGATAATTCATCAAATTCTGGTAAACCAAGAAATTGATGGAATGCTTTGATAACTAGCTCTGGCTTGATATTATCGGTGCTTCCACTAGAAAGTAATAAGTCATATACTGGTACTCCATTTTCAACTGCAATATTAAATCTATAAATTAGAGGCTTTAAATCAAGCTCTCTTTCGCCCTTTTTTGTTTTCTTAACAATGTTGATAGCATCTGCTTCATCAAAAAATTTTGATTTTAAATCACAAATATTTTCGATATAGCATGCTTCGTCTTTATGATCCTTGTAGGTGACTATATAGCTTGCTGCAGTAAGAGCAGACATGCACTTCTCTGCATTATCAGGAAGATAATTAAAGCCTGTGATAGCCAAACCTTCTACCATGTTTTCGTTCAATGATTTAATCGCTGCGTCTGCATCAACCGCTTCTTTGATATCGATATCCATGTATTCACCAGTTGAAGTAAGACCAACACCTAAAGGTGCTGCAAAAGACATTATCTGATGAGGATTATAACCTTCAGAATATCTGATGGGAAGATTACTGCGCTTAACCGCCTTCTGAAAAAATCGCATTAAATCTAAGTGACCTACATATCTCATAATTCCAGTTTTTTCAAATCTAATTCTAACGCGCATTATGACATACCCCCGATCCAATTCGTGCTGATCCACATCCGCTACACTTAATCTTGCAGTTTGGAGTAACAGTGGCATTCATGGCATTTTCCCATTCCTTTTTAAGGAAGGCTTTTGTAACATGACAATCAATGAAATCCCATGGCAGTATTTCGTCTAAATCGCGTTTACGATATGCATAAAAATCAATTGAAATATTATTCTTTTCAAATGCTGCAAGCCATTTATCAAAATCAAAGTATTCACCCCAGGCGTCAAAGAAGCATCCGCTATTATATGCATCTAAAATAGCCGGGCACAATCGCCTATCTCCCCTGGCAAATACGCCTTCAAGAACTGTAACATCTGAATGATGCCAATTATATTTAAGTGATTTCTGATTAAGTTGAGCCTTCATTTCATCGTTTACAACCTTGGCGCGACGCAGGTACTCTCCCGCCTCATACATAGGCGCCCACTGAAATGGAGTAAATGGTTTTGGAACAAAGAAGGAAGTAGATATTGTAATCTGACATCTGCCCTGTCGCTGCTCCTTTGGTACTGTAGCATAGTAAGCTGCAGCTACCTCATTAGCCAGTTGTGGAATGGCCTTCATGTCCTCATCTGTCTCTGTTGGAAGGCCAAGCATGAAGTAAAACTTTACCTTGTTCCAGCCACCCTTAAAAGCTAAGGTTGCACCGCCTATAATGTCATCAACAGTAAGACCTTTATTAATAACATTACGCATGCGCTGAGAACCTGCCTCTGGAGCAAACGTAATACTAGATTTTCTAACATCTTGCACTTTGCTCATTACATCAAGTGAAAATGCATCAATTCGTAATGACGGTAATGAAACATTAACGCCTTCAGACAAGCAATCATCAATTAAAAAATCCATCAAGTCTCCTAGAGCATGATAATCACTCGATGAAAGTGAGCTAAGAGATATTTCCTCGTGTCCTGTTGAAGCAAGAAGCTCTTTAGCCTGCTTTTTAAGAATATCAACAGATTTCTCCCTGTTAGGTCTATAAATCATTCCTGCTTGGCAGAAACGACATCCGCGGATGCAGCCACGCTGAATCTCAAGAACTACTCTATCTTGAATTGCACGAACGAATGGGATGAGCATCTTAGTAGGATATGGAGTGTTGTCCATATCAGCAACCACCTGCCTAACAATAGTTGCTGGAACATCATCATATATAGGCTTGAAGCTTTCAATAGTACCATCTGATTCTTTATAGGTAACTTCGTAAAGGGATGGAACATAAATGCCTGGAATCTTACAAGCATCCCTAAGGAACCCCTGTCTATCAAAGCCCTTGGCCTTGTGTTGTTTATATAAATCAAGTAGTGCAGGATAACTCGTCTCACCCTCACCCACATATACCAAGTCAACAAAGTCTGCAATAGGCTCTGGATTAGTAGCACAAGGACCTCCCACAATAACTATAGGATCGTCGTTTTCTCTTTCTGAAGTAAGTAGAGAAACCCCGGCCAAATCTAATATTTGCAAAATATTGGTATAACACATCTCGTACTGAAGGGTCATTCCAATAAAATCAAAGTCCTTGATTGGATCTTGAGATTCTAACGCAAAAAGAGGTATATTACGCTCCTTCATCAGATGATGTAAATCTGGCCAAGGCGAATATACCCTTTCACAATATGTGTCTTCTCGGCGATTAAACATATCGTAAAGGATTGCGATGCCAAGATGAGACATACCTACTTCGTAGACATCGGGAAAGCACATGGCAAATCGGATGTCTACATCAGCAGGATTCTTTTTAACACTATTAAATTCGTTGCCGATATAACGAGCAGGTTTATCAATCTGCATCAAAATATCGTCAGGTAACGCAAGTTTTTTCATATGATAATAATTATCTTTGAGCAAGTTCAGAGGTGATATCCTCCCAAGTAACGCCCTTTTCTACCATGAGTACCATCATGTGATACAAGAAATCAGATATCTCGTATTTGGTCTCTTCAGAATCAGGATTCTTGGCAGCAATAACGATTTCTGTAGCCTCCTCGCCAACCTTCTTAAGGATTTTATCAAGGCCTTTATCAAATAGATAATTGGTATAAGAACCTTCTTTAGGATTTTGCTTACGATCTGCAATAACAGCGTAAACATCCTCAAACACCTTAAGTGGATTACGCTCAACATACTCCTTTTTAACAATTTCGTTGAAGAAGCAACTAGATGCACCTGTGTGACATGCCACTCCAACCTGTGAAACTTTAGCCAAAATAGTATCAAAATCACAATCAGCAGTCAAAGATTTGACATACTGGAAGTGTCCACTAGTCTCCCCCTTAACCCAAAGAGATTGTCTTGAACGAGAATAATAAGTCATCTTGCCGGTACGAATAGTATTGTTGAGAGATTCCTCGTTCATATAGGCAACCATAAGGACTTCACCTGTTTGGAAATCTTGAACAACTGCTGGAACAAGCCCATCTGAGTTTGGAGTTAAATCCGACCAACTAAGCTTTGGCTCGAAGTTATCCATCTTGATGCCTGCATCAGATAAATCACTTTTTATACGCATGATATCTGAATTGGTATCGTTAATGAATGCACCAGATATACCTCTAATTTGTTCTGACTTAAGAAGTGTCTCGATATAATCAAAATCAAATTCATCAACCTGAACAATATATGGAATTGTAGTTATGTTTTCCAATCCTTCAAGTAGACCCTTGTTCATGATTAAAAGCTCGTGTACATTGTCTGAAAGAAATTCCTTGGTCTTGAAAAGGAAATCTACTGTCGTAAGACTAACAAGCATTTTTTCAGCGCCAAAACGTGCACTTGCTTCTTTTATCAAATCAATTGTCTCTGGCTTGGAGCCGTTGAGAATAACCTCGATACATCCTGCGTATAAGAGCTTTTTTACATCCTCGAGACGCTTGATGTTACCACCGCCTGCTGTCTTGATTTGGATGTTTCTGTTGATTTCACGAATAGCTAAAATGTTCTTTTCATGCTCTTCGTCATCTGTTGAAAGATCGTAACAAATAATCTTGTCGATACCACTGTCATCGTATACTGATGCAAGTTCTAAAACGTCCTTTTTAATATCTAACTCTGTAGGACTTTTAACTGCCATACCATCTTTAAGATAAATGGTGGCAACAATATTCTTGTGTTCCATAGTTGAACTAATTCCTCCGTTTAAATTGATCCCTTGGTCGTCATTGTTGAATCATTGAGACGAGGATCAATAGTAGTTGCTTCATCAAGAGCTTTTGCAAAAGCCTTGAACATAGCCTCGCACATGTGGTGTGAATTGCCTGGAGTCAAAACCTTGATGTGCAAATTCATAGCTGCTGAATAAGATATGGCATAGAAAAATTCTTTGACCATTTCGGTGTCCATATACCCAATCTTTTCAGTCGGAAATTCTGCTTCAAAGGATAGATATGGTCTGTTACATAAATCAACGGCAACTAAAACAAGTGTCTCATCCATAGGAAGTATGCAACTGCCATAGCGCTTCATTCCAAGCTTGCCTCCACAGGCTTTTTTGATGGCATTACCAAGGACGATTCCTGTGTCCTCGATTGTGTGGTGACAATCAACTTGAAGATCTCCTTTTATATCTGCAGAAAGATTAAACAATCCATGTCTGGTGAAGGCATCAATCATGTGATCGAAAAAACCAATTCCTGAATCGACGCGACAATCACCTGCTCCATCAATTGCAAAATCAATTGTAATATCTGTTTCTTTAGTTTTTCTAGCAACTCGTGCTCTACGTTCTTCTGCCATAATATTTGCCCTCTGAAAAATTTCCCAGATGTTATTATATCACATTTATTCTACTAATTCTTTTTAATTGACATTTTCGAATCTAACCTTTATTGAGTTTGCGTGAGCTGTAAGCTGCTCATTGTTTGCAAACTTGACAATGTCAGGATAAACCGCCTCAAGAGCTTCCTTTGAGTATGAAATAATACTAGATTTTTTGACGAAGTCATCAACTGAAAGTGGTGAGAAAAATCTAGCTGTGCCGTTGGTTGGAAGTACATGGTTTGGGCCAGCAAAATAATCTCCAAGTGGCTCTGATGAATACTGCCCCAAGAACATTGCTCCAGCATTCTTTATATAAGTCATAGTCTCAAAAGGATTTGCTGTAACAATCTCAAGGTGCTCTGAAGCGATTGCGTTTACACAATCTATAGCATCATTCATGTTGTCAGCAACAAGTAAATATCCAAAGTTATCAAGTGACTTTTGGATGATATCTTTTCTTGAAAGAATATTAACGAATCTTTCTATTTCTTTTTCAACTTCATTTGCAAGCTTTTCTGATGTAGTAACAAGTATTGCCGATGCAAGCTCGTCGTGCTCAGCCTGAGAAAGCAAATCAGCTGCAACATAAGTAGGATTTGCGGTTTCATCAGCGAGAACTAAAATCTCAGAAGGTCCAGCAATTGAATCGATAGAAACATATCCGAATACATTCTTTTTGGCTAAAGCAACAAAGATGTTTCCAGGGCCAACAATCTTATCAACCTTGGCGATAGATTCTGTACCAAAAGCTAGTGCTGCAATAGCCTGTGCTCCTCCGCATTTATAGATAACATCAACACCTGCTTCGTTGGCAGCAACAAGTGTACTTGGATTTACCTTGCCTTCCTTGTCACAAGGAGTTGTCATGTAAATACATCCGACACCTGCGACCTTGGCTGGCATAACATTCATAAGGACCGAAGAAGGATAAACAGCTTTGCCTCCTGGAACATATACACCGACCTTTTCAAGAGCTGAAACCTTTTGTCCAAGGATGATACCCTCTTCTGATGTGAACCAACTGTTTTGCTTTTGTTTAGCGTGGAAGCTTTCGATATTGACAAGAGACTTGCGGATAACATCTACGAGCTCGTCTGGAACTAGCTTGTAAGCCTCTTCTATTTCTGCTTTAGTGACAACGATGTTATCAGCATTAATATCTGCTCCATCGAATTTTTTAGTGTATTCAAATACAGCTTTGTCGCCGTTTTCACGAACGTTATTAACTATTTCATTGACAGTTGCTTCGTACTCTGTATATTGATTAGGGCTTCGCTTGAGCAAAGACTCTAAAATGTTATCTATAGTCTCACTTGTGAGTTTAAGCTTTCTCATTTTCTAAAGCTCCCTTCAATTTTTCAATAAGCGCTGTAATTCTTTCGTATTCCATTTTCATAGAAACCTGATTTACAACCATTCTTGCAGAAAGAGGACATACCTCTTCTAATACAACTAAGCCGTTTTCTCTGAGAGTTGAACCAGTTTCAACAATATCAACAATTACTTCTGACAAGCCAACGATTGGCGCAAGCTCAATAGAACCGTTCAGCTTGATGATTTCGACTGTCTGATTCTTGGTGTTGTAGAAATAATCCTTGGCTATTCTAGGATATTTGCTAGCTACACGGATAAGCTCGTGATGCTTGAGCAACTCTTCTGCTTCCTTTGGACCGCATACGCACATTCTGCACTTTCCAAAACCAAGGTCAAGAACCTCGTAGATGTTGCGGTTTTCTTCTAGGATTGTGTCCTCGCCGACTACACCTATATCTGCAGCGCCATACTCAACGTATGTAGGTACATCTGGTCCCTTTGCAAGGAAGAATCTAAGCTTTAATTCTTCGTTTGTGAAAATAAGCTTTCTTGTGTCGGGATCTTTCATCTCTTCGCATGTGATTCCGATGCTCTCAAGTAAAGCAAGTGTTTGTTTTGCAAGTCGTCCCTTTCCAAGGGCAAAAGTTAAATATCTATCACTCATACCATCTCTCCAATGCTAACATTAACTGGTCTACCGTAATTGCGAAGCCAATAGCTGGCTTGTCCTTGCCAAAGTGGCTAAGCAATGAATCGTATCTACCACCCTTAACAAGTGGCTCTCCGATTCCATAAGAATAACCTGTAAAAATAATACCTGTATAATACTTATACTCAGAAATCATACCAAGCTCGAAGGAAATATACTCCATCACTCCGTTGTCATTGAGTATTTTATATAGCTTTGTAAGATATTCTAGAGCATTATAAACTTTTGGATAAGACTTTGCTTTCTCCAAATATGATGACCATTCGCTAGGTGAATTGAGAATCTTGGCTGTTAAATCTGTTAGTTCAACAAGATTTTCATCAACACCTGCGTTAGCCAATAATTCTTTGGCTCCGTAGAAGTTTTTGTTGGACATAAAAGAAATAAGCTTTTCTTCATCTGAATCAGAAAGCTTTGCCGCCTCAATAAGGCCTCTCACTACATCAATATGTCCTACGCCTATTTCAAACTCTTTAAGGCCAAGCTCCTTTAGAGCCTTTACAACAATAGTAAGAATCTCGGCATCACTTTCAACGGAACTAACGCCTATAAACTCACAGCCAGCCTGAGTACTTTCCTTGAGGTGCCCTTGAAGACTGTGATAATTGATAAACACATTGCCCTCATATGAAAGCTTGACTGGTGCATCAGTATCAGAAAAATACATAGCTGCAGCTCTCGCCACAGATGGTGTGATATCTGGACGAAGCACAAGTGTATTGCCATCTCTATCGAAGAACTTGAACATTTCATTGGATTTGCAAGATCCAACCTCTTTAGAAAATGTATCGAAATACTCGAATGTAGGTGTTGAAATTGGACTATAACCAAATCCCTTAAAACACTTTCTAAGATTATGTAATGCATCAAGACGACGCTCGTACTCGCTATTATAAATATCACGAACTCCCTCTGGAGTATGTAAAGTTAGGTTTTTCATAATGACTCCTTTGCATAGTTCACTTTAGTCTGCTAACGTAATAAAGTGATTATAACTGATAAAAGCCCCGAAGTCAACATTCTAGGTTTCATCGCGGCTTTGAAGATCAATATTTATCATATCAAGATATGGAACAAGCAGATTTGGTTTTGTAGAAAAGAAATAGTTTTCATCTAATTCTTCTATTCTAAAACTTTTGCGTCCGCCTTCAATCATTCTATCCCAAAAGCTTTTAAGTTTATTATATGTAAGATAATAATAAACGTCTCGCTCACTGAAAAATATCAATATAAATGCCAGTCCATCCTGCTTCTCCCACTGCCCCATGAATTCAATTTGGTGTGGATGAATGTTTTGAAGAGGAAAAGTATCTTTATTACACTCTTTCGCGTCAAAACATACAGGAATTCCTTGGATTGCACCGACATAATCTACAGTAGATTTCTGGTCAAAATATGCAAGAGTAATATGCCCCTTTTTACTATCCATCTCTATGGGCGTGATTGGTGTAGGAATCTTTTGGATAAGTGCTAATCCATTTTCCTGATATACATCGTTTGTTTTATTAATAAACTCTTCAAATGTAGAACCTCTAAGGCCCCTTGATTTAAAAGTAGACATTAAACTCCCCCGGCTCCTTTGCTTCGTATTTACGATGATCTTCAAACTCTATTGAGTAAGCATGCAACAATTGAGTTTGTGCTTTAAGCTTTTTATTTAATGCAATATTACCATATTTCATGTCTCCTAGGATAGGATGACCTATACTTGCGAGATGCGCTCTGATTTGATGTGTACGCCCCGTAATCAAATGTATCTCAAGTAACGTTAAATCATTGTCCAATTGTTTAAGAGGACGATAGGCCGTTTTAATCGCCTTAGAATCCTCTGTTGATTTGGTTTTAGAAATTGTTACTTTATTTGTAGCTTCATCCTTAGATAAGTAACCCTCAATTTCACAAGGCTTGTCAATTCCACCTATTACAATTGCGTGATAAAGCTTGATACAGCTGCGTTCCTTTAAAGCTTTTGCTAGGCTCTGGCTTGTAGGAAGATTCTTTGCAAATAAAACTATACCTGAAGTATTTCTGTCTAGTCTATTGCAGATACTAGGATGAAAATGCTTAAAATCAGTTTCAGACAATTGATTTGTTTTAATCATATAGGACAAAGCCATTTCGTTTATAGAAACATCGTCATCGGAATCCTTTTGAGATTTGATACCGGATGGCTTGTTGATGATAATCATATTGTCATCCTCAAATACTATATCAATATTTGAATCTAGTGATTTAAGCTGATTGTATAGAGGATCCGTATTACCGATACCCGCCATCTTATCATAAGTTTCATCTGAAAACCAAATTTTGACGACATCACCAGTATTCAATTTTTCAGAGCCATCAGCCTTTTTTTCGTTTAAAGTTATATTCTTCTTGCGAAGCATCTTGTAAATAAAAGATGAGGATGCCTCAGTAAGAACTCTCTTTAAATATTTATCAAAACGCTGATTGCTATCGTCTTTGCGAATTTGAAACTCTTTCATATTGGTTTTATACTTTCTATCTTTAAATCATAAAAAGCCAACTTCAAACACACAACAAATGTCTATGTGCTAATAAAGTTGGCTAATTAGCTTATTATTCGTATATACGATACTACTCTTTATTAAAGAATTGCTCTGGAATATCAAGTGCAGGAGTTTCCTCTTCATCTGCAGTAGGTCTAACCGCGCTTGAAACATTGTTAACGGCTGGCGCTGCACTTGCTTCTACAGATGCAGCTTGAACATTATTGCCATCGTCCAACGTCTCTGGTACAAGTGAGGCTCTATTAGCATCAACTGTATCAAGATATGTCTGCATTGTAGCCAGGAATGTATCTGTACGATTTCTAGTAGTCTCGATAGAGTTAGCTAATATTGTTTGAATGTTTGCAAGAAGCTCATCCGTATATGCGATAGCGCCCATTCTGATGTTGTTGGCATCTTCAGTAGCTCTATCAATTTTTTCTTGAGCGTTTTTTTGTGCAATAAGAATTACTTCATTAGCCTGAGCATAAGCCTGTTGCATAATTTGATGCTCAGAAACAAGCTCGTTTGTCTGAATCTGTGCTTGACTAATAATATCGTCGGCCTTTGCTTTAGCATCAGCTAAAATCTGCTCACGATTTGCAATCATTCTCTGGTATTTTCTAATCTCGTCAGGAGTTTTAGTTCTAAGCTCCTGTAACAACGATTCAAGCTCGTCTTTATTAACAACTATTTTGTTAGTGGAAAAAGCCGATGGCTTACAATCATCAATATAAGCTTCAATCTCGTCGATAATGTCTTCAATTTTGCTTGTGTTTGCCATTATTTTTACTTCTCCTTGCTATTAAATTTGGCTTCTATAAGAGGTATAACCTGAGGTGGAACAAATAGGCTGATATCTCCGCCATAGGACGCAAATTCCTTTGCGACTGTTGAACTCAAATAAGAATATTTTAACGATGTAGTCATAAATAAAGTTTCAAGTTCTGGATATTGAACTTTGTTTGACTGAGCCAACTGGATTTCGTTTTCAAAATCCGTAACCGCTCGTAAGCCTCTGATTATGACTTGAGCATCAATTTTTTTCGCAAAATCAACTAATAAACCTTCAAAACATCTAACCTTGACGTTATCTAAATTTTCAGTCAATTCCTTTATCATACTAACACGTTCATCAATGGAAAACAACGGATTTTTTTGCTTGTTATTGAGAACGCCAATAATAAGTTCATCACATAATTTGCTTGCTCTTTTAATTATATCCAAATGTCCAAAAGTAATTGGGTCAAAACTTCCAGGATAAATTGCTCTTTTCATTTTACGCCTTCTTTAAAAATATATGTTTATTAGTTTTGTATAGCTTTGATTTGATTATTTCGTATCCTAAATCTATAACATAATCAAAATCTGTTTCTAAGGATGCCTCTACTATGATTAATGTGTCCTCAGATATAAAATCTGATTTAGCTAATGCTTCTAAAACTTGTTTTTCAATTGATTTGTTGTATGGTGGATCCATAAAAACAATATCAAAAGAAGCGTGTCCGCTAAGCTTGTGAAGGGCTGAATAAACATCCTCCTTATATAGCTTGCCAATATCAAGAAATTTAGCTTTAGAAAGATTTTTTTCTATACAAGAAATGGCCCTCTTGTCCTTTTCAATGAAAATAGCCTCTCTAGCCCCTCGACTCAAAGCTTCTATTCCTATTTGACCGCTACCAGAAAATAAATCTAAAAAATAGCTATCATAAACATCTGGTGCAATCATATTGAACAAGGTCTCTTTTATTCTGTCTGAAGTAGGTCGAGTATCCAATCCATCTGGCGTTTCTAGATTCATGCCTCGCTTACTTCCTGAAATAATCCTCAATATTTAATCCTCTATTTTATCTACACATAATTCAAGTAATTTTATCGCTTCTTTGGTCGCAGCTTTTCTAATTGTGGTTCTATCTCCGCTAAGATGAAGCTCCTTAAATTGAAATTGATTATCACCAAAAGCACAGCAAATATAAACCAATCCAACCGGCTTTTTAGGAGAGCCTCCAGTCGGTCCGGCGATTCCAGTAGATGAAATACCAAAATCAGCCTTGGCTCGTTTCTTGACTCCTTGAGCCATCTCTAGAGCCGTCTCAAAACTAACCGCCCCATGCGTCATCAATGTTTCATCTCTAACACCTAAGTTTTTCATTTTTGCTTCGTTAGAATATGTGATATATCCCTCGTTGAAACAATCAGAAGCTCCCGGCACGTCAACAATAGAACTTGCGATAAGCCCTCCTGTGCAGGATTCTGCGGTGGCAACACTAAGTTGTGCCTTGGATAGCTTTTCAACTAAAGCTGCAACATCCATTATTTTTGCTCCTTAAGAACATCAATATTTTGATAGATGTAAATAACCAATGAAAGAACGGTCATAATAAGTGAAAGCCACACAAATATCTGACCAATTATCTGAAGCCAATTCCATGGAATATTAGCCACAAGAATAATAACCATAATCATCTGGCATACAGTCTTAAACTTGCCAAAAATATTGGCTGCTATAACGACATTATTTTCTGCGGCCACAAGTCTGAAGCCTGAAATAATAAACTCTCTTGCAACTATGATAATTACGAACCATGCCTTAAGCTGTCCTGTAGAGATAAGGCATATCATTGCCGAACAAACCAAAAGCTTGTCTGCAAGTGGGTCCATAAACTTACCAAAATTGGTAACCAAATTGTATTTTCTAGCGATTTTGCCGTCAAATAAATCTGTGAGTGAAGCAGCTACAAATATTAAATCCGCAATAATTCTAAGGGCCTGACTCTCAGGATTAATAAGCAAAAAGAATACAAATATTGGAATTAATAGTACCCTGAAAAGTGTTAACTTGTTTGGTAAATTCATAACTTAACATCTCCTATCAAATCATATTCATCAAAGCCTGTAACAGTAACATCTACATATTGTCCACTACTAAGCTCGGTTTCACTGTTTACAAATATAAAGCCATCGACTGATGGAGTGTCTCTGTAGGTGCGTCCAATGAAAACTCCATCTTCTGGAAGCTTTCCTTCGATAAATACAGGGACTGTTTTTCCTACATAGGACTGATTGTTCGAAAGACAAATGTCTTTTTGACAAAGCATGACTTCTTCCTGCCAACGTTTTTTTAAATCTTCGTCAACCTGATTATCCCAAGTCGCGGCAACAGTGCCATCCTCTTTGGAATAAGAAAATGCTCCAAGTCTATCGAACTTCATGTCTTTAATAAATTGTAAAAGCTCTAAATGCATCTCCTCTGTTTCGCCAGGGAATCCGCAAATAAGAGTTGTTCTAAGTGATATATCTGGCATTGCGGCTCTAAGACGAGCTGAGATATTCATAATATCAGCTTTGTTGGTCTTGCGACCCATAGCCTTAAGAATATCGTCATTGCAATGCTGTATAGGCATATCTATATAATGGCAAATCTTTGGTTCAGAAGCCATGCACTGAATTAATTCATCTGTGATTTCTTCTGGATAGGCATATAGGATTCTAATCCAATTAATGCCATCTATCTCACAAAGCTTGTGCAAAAGCTTTGGAAGAGATTTCTTGCCATAAATATCTGTACCATAAACGGTAGTTTCTTGGGCTACGATGATAAGCTCCTTGACACCGTCTGCAGCCAATTGCTTTGCCTCAGCAAGAATCTGTTCCATTGGATAAGAACGATAGTTGCCACGGATATAAGGGATAATACAATAGGTGCATCTTTTGTTACACCCCTCCGCTATCTTGAGATATGCATAATGACCGCCTGTTGTAAGAACTCTTCGACCGTCCTTTGGGAGGCCAACTAAGTCTTTTTTATAAACAGGCTTGATGCCTTTTTCAGAAAGAACCTTGTCGATAGCACTCAAAAGCTCATCGTAGGAATTGGTGCCGATGATAGCATCGACTTCTGGCAAATCAGAAAGAATATCTTCTGTAAACCTTTGAGCCAAACAGCCTGTAACTATTAAAGCTTTGAGGTTGCCTGATTCCTTGTATGCCCCCAATTCGATGATGTTTTGAATACTCTCTTCCATTGCATCAGCAATAAAAGAACAAGTATTTACAACGATGATGTCTGCTTCGGATTCTTCATCGCATATGGTATAGCCGTGATCTATTAAATCACCAAGCATATGCTCAGAATCCACAAGGTTTTTGTCGCAGCCAAGGGAAACAAATAAAACTTTCATATGTTAGTTATTTACTTCCTCATTAAGAATCTTGATTGCGCCATCATTAAGCTCGTGAACAGCAATTGAAAGTGGCTTCTCACCCTTTGTGTATCCGATAAGCGGATCGGCTCCGTCGATAATTTGACGAGCACGCTTTGCGGTAGCAGCAACGATTGTGTAACGGCTATTTACAACTGGCTCCTCACCAACCTCAACATTTTCATTAACTTTTTCCATAAGTTCTACATAAGATGGATGTATCATTATTAATTACTCCTTTCAAATATCTTAAGTTGTTCTTTCATTTCTTTGATTGCTGAGCTATTTCTGCATACTTTGAAGTGCTCTGCTTGAATTATATTATGAACCTGATCTACAGCCTTTTCTAATGAATCATTGACGATCAAGTAGTCATATCGTTCCATTAATTCTGCCTCTTTGTTAGAGATAGCAAGTCTTTGCGCGATAACCTCTTCAGTTTCTGTGCCGCGGCCTACCAAGCGATTTTTGAGCTCAGCAGCACTAGGTGGCATTGTGAATAGAAGAAGCGCATCAGGAAACATTTCTTTAACCTGTAATGCTCCGTTAGTTTCAATTTCAAGGATAACATCTTTTTTTTCTTCGATTAGCTTTTGAACATATGCCTTTGGAGTTCCGTAGGAATTACCATTAAAAGTGGCATATTCAAGTAGCTCGTTGTTTTTAATCATTGAATCAAATTCTTCGTGGGTTTTGAAGAAATATTCTCTACCGTCTTCTTCGCCTGCTCTCATTGCACGAGTCGTAGCCGAAATAGAAAGATTGTAATCGGTAGGATATGCTTCAAGCAAATGCTTCATGATTGTGCCTTTGCCAGCACCTGAAAAACCTGATAGCACAATGACAAGACCTTTATCATGCATCATAGTCCAGTTCCTCCTTTAGTGAATTATCAATAATTCTATTTGCAATTGTATCCGGCATCAAAGCTGACAAAACAACGTGGTCATCACAAATTATCACACATCTAGTCCTTCTGCCTTGGGTCGCGTCTATGATATTACCCGTTTCCTTCGCGTTTGAAACAATCCTTTTTGCAGGTGCCGAATCGGAGGTAATCATGGATACAATCTTATTGCTATTTATAATGTTACCAAATCCTATATTTACAAATGACATAGTTATTCTATATTTTGAATTTGTTCTCTTACCTTTTCAATTAGTGTCTTAAGTGTAATTCCAATATCAGCTATTTCAACATCAGTTGATTTGGAAAGAATAGTATTAGCTTCGCGGTTAAGCTCTTGAGCTAAGAAATCTAGCTTGCGTCCAACCTCTTTATCCAGCTTAAACACATCCTTAGTCTCGCATACATGGCTCTTTAGACGAACCATTTCCTCATCAATGCAGATTTTGTCGGCGTATAAAACAACCTCTTGCGCAATTCTGCTTTCGTCGATACGAGTGTCCTCAAGGAGCTCTGAAATTTTGTTTTTGAGACGCACTGTGTATTCCTCGATAATCTGTGGACTTCTCTGTTCAAGGGATGTAACAAGTGAAAGCATCTCATCCATCTTGGCAAGCAAATCCTTTTCTAGTCGCTCGCCCTCGGCGATTCTAGACTCGACGAATTGTGCAACGCACTCCTCCAAAGCATTTAATACGAGAGATTTGAGCCCATCCTCGTCTGCCTCTATCTCTTCTAGTTCGATAACATCAGGCAAACGCGAGATATTGCTTGCTTTAAGATCGTTATCAACTCCAAGCTTTTCTGCCATTGCTGAGATAGAATCGAAATACTTTTGAGCGATTGCATCATTAATAGATACCTGATAGCAGGCATCTGAATGCTCGTTTAAAGTGATATAAACGTCTACCTTACCTCTAAATACGCTTTCGCTGATTTTATTACGAATTGTACTTTCTAAGAAGTTAAGCTTCTTTGGAAGCTTGATATTTAGGTCTAGATACCGATGATTGACCGACTTCATTTCGATAGTGACGCGAGCGTCTGTATTTTCGGCAAAACCCTTGCCGTATCCTGTCATGCTACGAACCATGTGAGTCTCCTTTGAGCTATGTATTTCGCATAAAAATCCACTTTTACATAGTTGTTTTTAATTATAAATAAAGATACAATATTAGTCAATTACAAGCTACTAATCACAGCAAGAATCTACTTAGATTTAGCCCGTGTAAATAGCAGATCATTTTTAGAAAGGTACTTACAATGGCTTTAGACGGAATTTCAATTCATGCTCTAGTTCATGAATTTAATAATAGTTTACTTAATGGCAAAATCAACAAGATTTCTCAGCCTGAAAGAGAGGAACTTTTAATCACAGTCAACACTTCAGACGGCAACAAAAGACTGTTGATTTCTGCCAACGCTTCTCTCCCATTTATGTATATAACTTCAGAAAACAAAACTGCTCCTGCAGTTGCCCCTGGATTTTGCATGCTACTTAGAAAACATATCGGGGCTGGACGTATCATTGAGATTACTCAGATAGGATTAGAGCGTGCTGTTAGATTTAAAATTCAACATCTTAACGAAATGGGCGATGTTACATTCAAGTATCTTTATGTGGAAATCATGGGCAAGCATTCAAATATTATCTTCTGCAATGAAGATAATATGATTTTGGATGCCATCAAACATGTGCCATCATCTATAAGTTCAATCAGAGAGGTTTTACCTGGAAGAGATTACTTTATTCCTGCACAGGAAGGTAAGACAAATCCTCTTGAGACAGATGAGATTTTCTTTAAGGATACAGTTCTTAAACGAAGCGATTCGATTTTTAGAGCAATCATGTCATCCTATATTGGGATTAGTCCAACTATAGCCAATGAAATTTGTTATAGAGCTGCACTTGATTCAGATGCAAGCTGTGCATCTTTATTCGATGCGCACAAGGATAAGCTATGGAGTTCATATCAAAACTTGATGAATGATATTGAAAACAACAATTACTTCTACAACATAGTAATTGACGCATCAAAGGATGCTCCAATTGAATACGCTCCTATAAGGCTTGAAATGTATTCAGATATGGAATCAAAGGAATATTCTACTATGTCAGAGGTGCTGGTTCAGTTTTATGCAAAACGCAACAAATATACCAACATTCGACAAAAATCTTCAGACCTTAGAAAGATTATATCTAATCATATTGAGCGATGCTCTAAAAAGCTTGATTTACAATTAAAACAGCTTAAGGATACGCAAAAGCGTGACAAATATAAGGTATATGGTGAGCTTTTGCACACTTACGGATACGAAGCTAAACCAAAGGATAAAAAAATTACCGTCCTTAACTACTACGACAATAGCGAGCTTACTATCCCACTTGATCCAGATTTTACTGCAGCTGAAAATGCCAAACGTTATTTTGATAAATATGCAAAGCTAAAACGAACAGCTGAAGCTTTGGATACCTATATCGAACAATCAAAGCAAGAATTAGAGCTTTTAAAATCCATCGAGACAGCTCTTAATATTGCGGAAACTGAAAACGATTTAAATGATATTAGACGCGAGCTATCGGATCACGGATTTATCAAAAAACATACCGGAAACAAAAAAGAAAAATCCAAAAAGAGCAAGCCACTTCATTTTGTTGACGATAATGGATTTGATATTTATGTTGGAAAAAACAACTATCAAAACGATGAGCTTACCTTTAAATTTGCTACAGGTAATGACTGGTGGTTCCACACCAAAAAGATTCACGGTAGTCACGTAGTAGTTAAAACAAATGGTAAAGAGCTTCCAGATTCTACATACGAATACGCGGCTGAGCTTGCAGCTTACTACTCTTCTGGTCGAGATTCTGGCAAGGTGGAAATCGATTATCTCCAAAAGAAGAACGTAAAAAAGCCCGCTAACGCTGTAGCAGGCTTTGTGGTTTACTATACTAATTATTCTATGATGGCAACACCGACATTAGAGCACGTAAAACTGATTAGTGAGGAATGAATTTAAGGTGGATCTTAATTCTAGATGGTTTTCTAGATTAGGATCTGCCTTTAATAATTCATCAACATCTTTCGAGGCAAGCTCTAGCTCATCGGCATCCTGGTAGATATCAGCAACCTTAAAGCTAAACTCTCCACTTTGTCGGACACCAAACATATCTCCCGGTCCTCTCAATTTGAGATCCTCTCTTGCAATAAAAAATCCATCATTTGATTTGAGCATTATATTGAGTCTATCTGAATCCTTATTGCTTTGAGCAGAATTCATAAGAATACAGTAGCTTTGTGCATCTCCTCGACCAACACGACCTCTAAGCTGATGTAAAGCAGCTAGCCCGAATCTATTGGCATTCTCAATCATCATAACCGTTGCATTTGGAACATTAACGCCTACCTCTACAACCGTTGTAGATACTAGTATTTGAAGCTCGTGATTAGCAAAAGCCGCCATCACTTGATTCTTTTCAGAAGGCTTCATCTTACCGTGCAATAAGCCAATTGAATATTTGTCTCCAAAATGCTTTTGAAGCTTCTTGCTGTAGTCAGTAACATTTTGAGCTTCAGTTGTTTCGGAAGCTTCAACAAGAGGGCAAATGACATAAACCTGATGACCTTTTTCTATCTCATCACTTACAAATTTGTAAGCAGTATTTCTCATTCCTTCTTTGATAACGCAGGTTTTGATTGGCAATCTGTTGGCGGGCAGTTCCTTGATAGTAGATACATGCATATTGCCATATAAAATCATTGCAAGAGTTCTAGGTATTGGGGTCGCAGACATAACGATTATATGTGGGTGCTCACCTTTAGAGGAAAGCTTGTCACGCTGCTGTACACCAAATCTATGCTGTTCATCTGTAATTACAAGGGCAAGTTCACCAAAATCTCGCCCCTCTGAGATTAATGCGTGAGTTCCAATTATTAAACACGCTTTATTTTCATCTACAAGCTTTTGACTAGCCTTCTTTTCTGACACCTTCATGGAACCAGTAAACAAAGCAACCGGAATATCTAAGCCTGCATCTTCGACCCACTTAACAAAGCTTTCGTAGTGCTGCTTTGCTAAGACTTCAGTTGGAGCCATAATGGCTGCTTGATACCCAGAGAGGGCAACATCTAGCATCGCTAGAAACGCAACAATAGTTTTACCAGAACCAACATCACCCTGGATTAATCTCTGCGTAATGTAATCACCTGTGATATCGCTCAAAATATCCGAAAGCACCTTATCCTGATCCTTGGTCAGGGCAAACTTTAACGTATTTCTGAATTCATCAGTTTCCTTGTGATGACATATTTTAAAATCATTTGGGTAAGATACGCTTTCGTTTTCTTGCAATCGCGAATTTAAAATGAAAAAGAACATTTCCTCATATGCAAGCCTTTTTCTAGCCTTCAACAACGCATCATAATTTTCTGGAAAATGATATGTATATACCGCATCGGCATAAGACATAAATTGATTTTTAGATTCAATGTCTTCTGGCAATCTAAATTCAGGAAGTTTACATTTTTCAAAAGCTGATTTTACGGATTTTAAAACAAGATTATTGCTAAGCCCCTTTGTCAAATGGTAAATCGGCTGTATTTGCTTTTGAAGCTCTATATATTTGGAAGGCTCAAAGATTGCAGGTTGACTAATCTTGTATCGCCCCTTGTCCAAAACTAATCTGCCATAGAAAATATAAACCTTGCCTGGTTCCAAGGATGATTTGATATAGTTTGAATTAAACCAAACCAAATCAACTTGCATTTCACCACAAAAAGCAGTTGCAGATAAAACATCTATCCTACTTCTAGAACGAAAAGCTTTAGGGGATGTTTTGATACGCCCTTCAATGCTGATTAAAGAATCTACTGCATCTTTATTAGGCGAGCAAGGCGTTGGATAGACTAAATAGGTGCGCGGAAAAAAAAGGAGTATATCCTCTATGGTATATACTCCTAACTTATTCAGTAATTTAGTTGTCTTCTCTCCCACACCCTTAATCGTGTTTATTGGAGACAACAAATCCATGTAAATTACCCTACCTTCAAAATTATTCTACAGAAACTATGTAAGCGTAAACAGCTTGACCACCTTCTGAAATCTCAACCTCAAGATCAGGATATTTTTCTTCAACTGCAGCACCAAGTGCCTCAGCTTTTTCTTGATCAGAGCCTTCGCCCCAGTAGATAGAAACTACAGAAGAATCTTCAGATACCATCTCGTCAATCATTTCCTTGAATGCCACATCGATATCTGAATTGACTGAAAGAAGTCCAGAATCACCCATCCCCATCCAGTCATTCTTTGTGATTTCCTTGTCGTCTATCATTGTATCACGAACAGCATATGTAACCTGTCCTGTCTTAACATTGGCGATTTCTTCTGTCATTGCAGCCTGATTGTCCTCAACTGATGCATCAGCAGCAAATGTAATA
>JAEEGJ010011423.1_pt1 | contig 22537 bp, 21 predicted proteins | sample 8958761 | NCBI WGS metagenome assembly JAEEGJ01 (sample SAMN16246546, study PRJNA631951) | gut metagenome | biome: gut microbiome; feature: rumen; material: RS-attached | host: Bos | place: Iran: Karaj | collected 2018-10 | reverse complement strand
CGACGACCTGATGGGCCAGAACAGCTTCACCCGCAAGTATGACAACTTCTTCCCGTCGGTCTCCTTCGCCGGTGTCTTCGGCAAGGTCCAGCAGATGCTGAGCTACAGCGCCCGCACGAACCGCCCGAACTACTCGGCGCTCTCCAACGCGATCCGCTACAACAACCGCTACACCCTGCAGAGCGGCAACGCCGCCCTCCAGCCGCAGACCACGCACTCCCTTTCGTCCACCACGGTCTGGAACATCTTCACCTTCGTGCTGACCTACGCCCGGACGAACAATCCCATCGTTACCTGGGCGAACATCTATGACGACGAAGGAGCCATCCTCCTGAAGCCGCACAACCTGGACAAGCCGTACCGCCAGCTGTCCGCCTACCTGGTCGCCACGCCGACCATCGGCATCTGGAACCTGAACTTCGTCGGCGGCATCCAGCAGGGATGGCTGAACATCGATGTCAAGGACGACGCCGGCAAGATCGTGCGCTCCCTCTCCTTCAACGACAAGCCGTTCTTCTTCGTGCAGCTCAACAACACCTTCACCCTGCCGAAGGGCTGGCAGTTCGAGCTCGGCGCAGAATACCACTCCCCGGGTTACTCCCAGAACATGTATCTCGCCAACCACTACCTCGACGTCAACGCGGCCATCCAGAAGACGCTTCTGCGCGACGGTTCCCTGGTGCTCCGCATCACGGGCAGCGACCTGGCCGGCCTGGCCACCTACGACATCGACGGCAACACCGGCAACTACCATATCCTCCAGAAGAACCAGTTCGACACCCAGCGTGTCGGAGTCTCCCTCCGCTACCGCTTCAACTCCACGAAGAGCAAGTACAAGGGAACCGGTGCCGGTGCTGATACCAAGGCGCGTATGAAATAGAAAGACTTAACCTGACTTACTTCCATATATTATTAAGGCGAAAGTTACGCAGTTCACAAAAAATTGCGTAACTTTCGCTCTTACTATAACCAATGTATCCCCACAGATGAGAAAAACTTTCCTTCTCCGGATCGCGGCCATCCTGCTGCCGCTTCTGATGGTGCTGCCCGCCCGGGCGGCCCACAAGAATTTCAAGGTATCCGTCTATGTCCGCGCATACGAAGTCCAGAAGATGAAGGATCCCGCCTGGCTGGAATCCACCTGGAAGATCATTTCCGACCAGCTCGACGTGGACAAGATCTACCTGGAGACCCACCGCGACCTGCTGCTCGTCGACGACGAGACCCTGGAGGCGGCCAAAGCCTTCTTCCGCAAACGCGGCATCGAGGTGGCCGGCGGCATCACCTACACCATCAACGAAGCCAACGATTTCGAGACCTTCAGCTACTCCGACCCGAAGGACCGGGAGATGGTGCGCCGCATCGCGGAGCATACGGCGAAGCATTTCGACGAATTCATCCTGGACGACTTCTTCTTCACCAGCAGCAAGAAGGACGTCGAGATCGAGGCGAAGGGCGACCGCAGCTGGACCGAATACCGCCTGGCCCTCCTCAAGGAAGCCGGCCAGAACCTGGTCGTCGGCCCCGCCAAGGCCGTCAACCCCAAGGTCAAGGTCATCATCAAATACCCCAACTGGTACGACCACTTCCAGGGTCTGGGCTTCAGCCTGGAGGACGGCCCGAAGATCTTCGACGGCGTGTGGACCGGCACGGAGACGCGGGACCCGAGCAGCGCCCAGCACCTTCAGAACTACCTGGGATACAACATCATGCGCTACTTCGAGCACCTCTCCGGCGACCGCAACGGCGGCGGCTGGGTGGACGCCGGCGGCATCTTCATGAGCATGGACCGCTATGCGGAGCAGCTGCACCTGACGGCCATCGCCCAGGCGCGCGACGTGATGCTCTTCGCCTACAACCAGCTGCTGGAGGTCCGCCTCAACCCGATGTTCCGCGCTCCCTGGCAGGGCACGGGCACCAGCTGGAACTATGACGAGATGACGGCTCCCTACCAGAAGGGCAAGGAGACCGTGACCCCGACCACGATGGCGCGCATCGCCGACGTCGTCCTCCGCCAGGCGGACGAGCTCGTCGGCAAGCTCGGCACGCCCGTGGGCATCTGGGCCTACAAGCCCTACCATTCCGTCGGCGACGACTTCCTGCAGAACTACCTGGGCATGGTGGGCCTGCCGATGGACATGTATCCCGAATTCCCCGAGGACCGCAAGGTCGTGCTGCTGACCCGGCAGGCGGCCGCCGATCCCGACATCGTCGAGAAGATGAAGCGCCAGCTGCGCAAGGGCGGCGACGTGGTCATCACCTCCGGCCTGCTGGAGGCCATCCCCGACAAGATCGCCGACATCTGCGAGCTGCGCTGCACCGGCCTCAAGGCCCTGGTCAACGATTTCGGCCGCTACGGCCGCACCGGACGGGACATCCTGATCCCGCAGATCCAGTACCTGACCAACGACAGCTGGGAGGTGATCAGCGCCGGCCGGCCGCTCAGCGGCGGCGTGTCGGGCTACCCCTTCCTGCACCGGGCCAAATATTCCAACGGCAGCCTCTACGTCATCGCCATCCCGGACGACTTCGGCAACCTCTACGACCTGCCCGCGCCCGTGCTCAACGAGCTGCGCCGCGTCGCGGGCGCCGACTTCGGCCTGCGCCTCGAAGGCCCGGCCAAGGTCAGCCTCTTCCTGTATGACAACCAGACTGCGATCGTTGAGAACTTCAATGACGAGCCCGTGGAGGTCAGCCTGGTCGGCGCCGGCCTCGCATCCTTCAGCGACCTGGAGAGCGGCGAGACCCTGGAGGCCACCGCGCCGCAGATGCCTGCGGGCTTTGGCGGTTTCGGCCCGCGCCGCGCCCCGGATCCGCGCGTCACCCTCACGCTCCCGCCGCACTCCTACCGGGCGTTCCGATACGACACCAAGTAACCCACTCAAAATATGAAAAAGATTTCCCTCCTCCTGCTTTGCGGGCTGACCCTGGCGGGATGTTCCCCTAAACTTACGGCCAACCTGTTCCGAACCTCCACGCCGCTCGCGTACGACGACCTGGTCCTGTTCCTGGACAAATGGACCCCTGCGCCTGCGGAGGCCGAATACTACGGCTCCATCGAGGTGAACGACATGGGCAACACTTACGTCTCGGACAACGAACTCACGGTCTTCTACATGGCTGAGGCCAAAGCCCGCGAAATCGGCGCCAATGTCATCGACATCACGGAGGAACACCACCCTGGCGGCGTGTCTGACATGTACAAGATCAAGGCCGGTCTCTTCCACCTGGATGACGTCGAGCGCTTCGTCTACGAAGTGCCCGCCACAGAAAAGCATCCCGACTACGCCGCGGTCTATTTCTACAGGAACAACGATTATTGGCCGCTCGTCGTCTATGACGTGCGCATCGGCGACCAGAAGGTCTACCGGTCAAAAAAGTTTTCCGCGGCAGAGGTGAAAATCTACGAGCCCGGGAAAGTCCGGATCTGGGCGAAGCTGGAGAAGGAGGCCGAGATCACCCTCAACCTGGAACTTGGCAAGGATTATTTTATCGAATGCGGTGTAGCTGAAGGCACCTTCTACGGCAACCCCTCCTTCGAGGTCGCGCCGGACGGACTTGGCTATCATATCTATAATGCCGTGAAGGCTAAAAATCAATAAAAAAGTATGAAAAACATTTTCGCAACCACCCTCCTGCTGCTGGCCGGCATCCTGTCCCTCAACGCACAGACCATCGTCACTTCCGACCAGTCAGTCAATGAAGAACTCTCCAAATGGCGCATTTCCGCCTCAGTGGGCGCCTCCTACCAGACAGGAACGATTCCCGACGGACTGGGAGCCGTCGAAAGGGACCAGGCCAAAGCCCTGAAATGGGGCCTGACCTACGACGTGGACGCAACCCGCTATTTCCACGGCACGTTGGGCATCGGCGTCAAATACAACAGCTTCCGCACCTCCAGCCAGCAAGACATCGTAGCCACCTTGGGCAGCAGCACCGTATCCGGCCACTTGTCGGACAAGATAAACATCTGGTTCGCCGGGCCCATGCTTTCGTCGCGCGACTTCACGAAAGGGCGGAGCTGCTGGATCATGAACGCGGGATTAGGCTACATGGGCTACCACGACGATGGGGCAATCCTCTTCGACTCGATTACCCTGAACGGCGGGACCCTCGGGGTCATGGCCGAAGGTGGCTATGAACTGGCCCTGACCAAGACCCTGAAGCTCCACGCGCTGTTCTCGGTCTATGCCGGAACGCTCCGTTCCGTCACTATAACGGAAGGAGGGCTCCCCAGGCCTTATAATCTCGACAAAGACAAGCAGATTTCCCTGACTCACCTTGACCTGAAGCTCGGCCTCAGCTTCAATTTCTAGGCTATATTATACACTCTTTTGCTTTAAAACATGAAGAAAAACTTACTTTTTTTGCTGGCCTGCGCTCTGCTGGCGGCATGTTCCCCCAAAATTTCTTCCAATCTGGCCCGGACCTACGCGCCGCTTGGCGATGACGAAGACGTCGCCGTGCTGGAGGTAGGCGTTCCCGTGCCCGAAGACGCCGAACTGATCGGCGACATCAAGATCGGGGACACCGGTTTCACGGCCACCAAAAACGGTACTTACGAGGAAATTCTGGCGCTGGCCAAGTCAAAGGCCCGGGCCGCCGGCGGCAACGTAATCAGCCTCACGGAACACCGGGGACCGGACGGATCGAGCACGATCCACCGCATCAAAGCCAACATCCTGCGCGTTGCGGACATTTCCAGCCTTCCGGCCCAGGGAGAGATCCCCAAGCATCCCGAGCATCCCGATTATGCCGTCATCTATTTCTACCGTACTTCCAGCATCGGCCCACTTGTGAATTACAACGTACATATCGGCGAGAACAGCGTCTATCGCGCTAGAGTAAAGACTGCCGCCGAAGTGAAGGTCTATGAAGCCGGCCCGGTCGAGATCTGGGGCAGGACGGAGAGCAAGTCCTCCTTCCCCCTCAACATCCAGCTCGGAGAAGAGTACTACGTGCGCTGTTCTGTCACGATGGGCATCCTGGTGGGCGAACCGAAACTGGAGTTGATGCCCGAGAATGTCGGCTATGCTGAATACATGTTCGCCAAATCGTCCAAATCCAAAGAATAACGTACTATGAAAAAGATTCTTCTATCCATTCTCCTGATTGCAGGAGCCACGCTCTCCCTCAACGCGCAGACCATCGTCACTTCCGACCAGACGGCCGGCAAGAAGCCGCCCACCTGGCGCTTTGCCATCCAGGGCGGCGGCGGATACCGCTTCGGGATAGTTCCCGCCGGCCTTGACGCGGCCATGGAAGATTACCTGAAAGATCTGAGATGGGGATACTCCTATGGCGCCGACATCACCGGATTCTTCTCCGAGACCCTGGGCGTCGGTGTCAAATACCACAGTTTCAACACGAGCAACAAGGGCGTCTTATACAAGAGCGATGCCGGCAATGTAGCGATGTCGGACAAGCAGAATTTCTGGTTCGCGGGCCCCATGCTTTCCTATCGCACGATGAGCGCTTCGATGAAGAACGCCTTCTATATGAACCTCGGGGCCGGTTACATAGGCTACCGCGACAACGGCCAGCTCAACTCCATTTCTATCGTCCAGAAGGGCGGCACGCTAGGCTACGTAATGGAATTCGGCTATGACATCGGGCTGTCGGAGCACCTCTCCATCGGCGCCTCCATGTCTTTCTTCGGCGGTTCGCTTTCCAGCTACAAGAACGAAGCCCTCGGCATGACCGAGACCGTCACGCTCGACAAGAACAACCAGGAAAGCGTGACCCACCTTGACCTGACCATCGGCCTGCGCTACACCTTATAAGACAGCGTCCGATCCTTTTACGCGTCCCGCGACGTCAAGGAAGTAGGCTTCCAGCTCTGCATCCTTCTCGCCCGGGACGTGTGCTTTATCCATCAGCACCTTGCCCTTCTCCAGGAGCAGGATGCGGTCGCAGATGTCGCTGATGGAATTGAGGTTGTGGCTCGACACGAGCACGGTCGTGCCCAGCTCGCGGTTCATCTGCGAAATCAGCTTGGCCACCACGATCTGCGAACTCGGATCCAGGTAGTTGAACGGCTCGTCGAGGACGAGGAAACGCGGATTGACAAGCATCGCACCGATGATGCCGATCTTCTGGCGGTTGCCGTTGGAGAAGTCGTGGATCACCTTCTTCTTGCCCAGGATCTCCCCGCCCATCAGCGTCTCGTATTGCTCCAGCCGGCGCGTGAGCTCGGCCGGCGCGATGTCATACGCCTCGGCGATGAAGGAGAAAAACTCCTCCGGGGTGAAGAATTCGATCAGGAAAGACGAATCCAGATACGAGCCGGTAGAAAGCTTCCAGACCGGATCCTCGCTGACCTGCGCGCCTTCGATGGTCACGTGGCCGGTCGTCGCCTTGATCAGGTCCAGGATCAGGCGCATCATCGTGGTCTTGCCGGCGCCGTTGTTGCCCACCAGGCCGACGACCTGGCCTTCCTTGAGGGTGAGTTCGGGCACGTCCAGCACGACGGATGCCCCATATCGTTTGCTCAGTTCAGATAGCGTTATCATTGCTCGTTGTATATGTCCATGTATTTGTAGCGGTCCGCCAGGAACTTCTTTTCAACCCAGGCGAAATAGCGTTTGTGCAGCAGGTAGCCGAGGATCCCGAGGGCGAAGAAGATGCCGTTGCGCAGGTCCTGGGAATGCAGCAGATGAAGCAGGCCGGCGGAGACGAAAGTCCCGAGCGTGGCCAGCAGGGTCGAGATCCGGAAGGTGCCCTGCATCCGGGAAGATGTGTTGAACTGCGTCTTGTTGAACGGGTCGAAGGGGACGCAGGCATACGGGTCGATCAGGATCGGCAGAGAAGCGAACCCGGCCACGAACACGACCCGCGCCAGCAGCGAAGAGACCGGGAAGTGGAACGGCAGGCCGACGAGCGCGCCGATGACGCCGGCGATGCCGGCCAGGATGGTTGCGAAATTGTACTTGTCCTCCAGCAGCCGGCGGAGCGGGAACGGTTTCGTCCAGAGGCCGTTGAAGAACTTGGCCTCGACCGAGAGTCCGAACTGCACCGAAGCCTGGGCGAAAGTGAAGATGAAAAACAGCATCATGGCCTCTGCGCCGGCCACGTTCGCTTCTCCCTTCCTGGCCTCCCGCAGGAAGGTCAGGAGGAAATAGAACGCCATGGGCAGCGAAGCGGCCAGCAGGCGCTTGGAGCGCAGCAGGCCCTTGACCTGGATGCCCAGCGAGCCCGTGGCCAGCCGGCTGGTCAGCCGGACGGCGGCGCGGCCGTTCTTCCGGACCACCGCCTTCTCGGACAGATAGGGGCCGCGCCGCTTCAGGCGCATCATCAGGATGCCCAGCGCCACGGACAGGAAGTAGGTGCAGACGATGAACAGGAGCGCCCGGCCGAAAGGAAGGAAAACCAGCCAGACCGGAGCCAGGGCCAGCGGGAAGAACAGGTTGAGCGGCTCCCAGAGATGGGTGATCCGCAGGAATCGGCGCCAGGTTTTCTCGGAGAGCGGGCGCGTCTTGAGGAACGCGTCCATCACCGTGTTGTCGTGCTGCATGAAAAGTTTGGTGACGAAATCGAAGACGCCGATGACGACCAGCAGGCCGCCGGGGGAATCGAGCGTCCCGACACCGTCCTTCAGGAAGATGACCAGCTCGATGACCCAGAAATAGGCCACCATCACGGATGTGAGCACGAATTCGCGCTTGCGGTCCTTGACGAACTGACGGAAATAGAGCCGGAGGAGGGCTTTGAAAGTAATCATTACCCAAAGATAATAAAAACAAAAAAACCGCCGCAAGTATGCGTCGGATCTATATAGTGATTCTTGTCTTTGGGTGCTAAGGAGTGGTAGCGGGAGTGGGTCACGATCCCACGACCTCCGGATTATGAATCCGACGCTCTAACCAGCTGAGCTACCCCGCCATCAGGCCTTAAAGCTTTGTTGAGATAGAAGGATTCGAACCCTCACTGACAGAGCCAGAATCTGTAGTGCTACCATTACACCATATCTCAATATCCCCACACCTTGCGGTTTTGGGACTGCAAATGTACAATACTTTTTGTAATTAGCAAAATTTATTTGCGTTCTATCAGAACAATTGCCCAGACTTCGCATCCTTCCTTGCGTCCGACGAAGCCCAGACGCTCCGTCGTGGTGGCTTTGACGCTCACGCGGTCCACGCCGACGCCCAGGATCGAGGCGATCGTCCGGCGCATCTCAGCGATGTGCGGAGCGAGCTTGGGGGCCTGCAGGGCGATGGTGATGTCGGCGTTGACGACCTGCCAGCCGGCGAACTCCGGGCGGGCGAGCACCGCGGCGAGCAGCTCCTTGCTGTCGGCGCCCTTCCAGCGGTCGTCCGTGTCGGGGAAGAGGTGACCGATGTCGCCGACGGCGAGCGCGCCGAGGAGCGCGTCGCAAAGGGCGTGGAGGGCCACGTCGCCGTCGGAATGGGCGACGAAGCCTGTGGGAGAGGGAATCTGCACGCCGCCGAGCCACATCGGGAGGCCCTCGGCGAGGGCGTGCACGTCGTATCCTTGTCCTATTCTGAAGTCCATATCACTACAAAAATAAAGAAAAATGGCTACATTTGTAAACTATGGGATTATTTAATTTTTTCGGTGAAAACGAACACCGCGTTTTCAACTACAAACCGATCTACTACAACCCCGAGGAGGACGAGCGCAAGCGCCGCTTCGGTGCAGTGGACGGCACGGAAGAGAAGGAGAGGAAGGAGGGAACGTACGTGCCCGGCTCCAGCATCAAAGGCGCTTTTCGCGAGGGTTCGCGCACGCGCACCCCGATGAAGCGCACGCAGACCATCATCGGCATCATCTCGCTGATCCTGGTCGCCGCCGTACTTTGGTATATCGCCAAGTTCTACTCGATGCTGTAGCGGATGGGCAAGTTGAAGATCCTGCCGGCACAGATTGCCAACATGATCGCCGCGGGCGAGGTCGTACAGCGGCCGGCGTCCGTGGTGAAGGAGCTGATGGAGAATGCCGTCGACGCGGGCGCGACGCAGGTCAGCGTGGTCGTGACCGACGCCGGCCGCACGCTCCTGCAGGTCATCGACAACGGCTGCGGCATGAGCGCGGCGGACGCCGTCCTCTGCTTCGAGCGGCACGCCACCTCCAAGATCGCCTCGGCCGAGGACCTGGAGCAGATCCTCACCTACGGCTTCCGCGGCGAGGCCCTCGCGAGCATCGCCGCCGTGGCGGAGGTGACCCTGCGCACCCGCCGGCCGCAGGACGAGACGGGCACCGAAGTGCGCATCGGCGCCTTCGGCGAGACGAAGACCGCGACCGTGGCCGCCCCGGCGGGTTCCAATTTCGCGGTGCGCAACCTCTTCTACAACACGCCCGCCCGCCGCAAGTTCCTCAAGAGCGACAACGTCGAGCTCAAGCACATCCTCGAGGAGTTCACGCGCGTGGCCATCACGCGCCCCGACATCGCATTCACCCTCTCCCACAACGGCCGGGACATATATGTCCTGAAGAAGGCCAAGTCCCTGAAATTCCGCATCCTGGACCTGATGGGCAGCAACGTGGCCGGCGACATCGTCGACCTGTCGGCCGACACCTCCGTGGTGCGCGTCCGCGGCTTCGTCGGGCGCCCCGACACCGCCCGCAAGACCCTGGGCAACCAATACTTCTTCGTCAACGGGCGCTTCTTCCGCAGCGCCTACCTGCACAAGGCCGTGATGAAGGCCTACGAGGAGATGATTCCCGACGGGGTCACGCCCTCCTACTTCATCTTCCTGGAGACGGACCCGCACGCCGTGGACGTCAACATCCACCCGGCCAAGACGGAGATCAAGTTCGAAGAAGACGCCGTCATCTTCCAGATCCTCTACGCCTGCGTCAAGGAGACGCTCGGGCGCAACAGCTTCGGCGCCAGCATCGACTTCAACACCGAAGGCGCCGTGCAGATCCCCCAGCTGGGCCAGAGCTTCGAGCAATACAAGGGCCCCGTCCAGATGCCCACCATCGAGACGGACCCTTCCTACGACCCGTTCAGCGCCGGCGCGTTCCCGGCGGCGGACAGCGCTCCGGCGCCCGCCGCAGCCGCAGCGCCGGGCGGCTACGACTACAGCCGCCACATCGACCGCCACGAGGACTACGGCCGCCTCTTCGAGGAGAAGACCCTCCCGCAGGGGCGCACGCTCGTCCTCCAGGGCAAATACATCCTCACGCCGGCCGCTTCCGGCCTGATGATCGTCAACATCGCCCGCGCCCGGGAGCGCATCCTCTACGAGCAGGCGCTCCACGCCCTGGGCCAGGAAGCGCATGTCACGCAGACGGCCCTCTTCCCCGTCCAGGCGGTGGTCGGCGCGCCCGCGCGGCTCCTCTTCGAGGACAACGCAGCGCTGCTGGCCCGCCTCGGATTCGACATCACGCCGTTCGGCACGGACACCGTGGTGGTGAACGGCGTGCCCGAAGGCTACAGCTGCGAGCCGGGCAAAGTCCTGCAGCTTGTCAGCGACCTTGTGTACATTTTGTCAGAGGAGCGCGAAGCCCTGCCGGAGCTGATGCAGCAGCGTCTGGCCGAGAAATTCGCCACCCTGGGGGCCTCGCACGCCGATCCGCCCGCCTCCCCGCAGGAGGCGCAGCGGCTGATTGACACGCTTTTTGCAAGCGACAATGCCGAACTTACGCCGGGCGGGCGCCGCATCGTCAGCATCGTCCCCCTGGCAGACATCGACAAAAAATTCTGAAATGGCTTATTACTCATACGACAACGGCCGCCGGGGAGGATTCCTCTCGTCGCTGCCGCCCGTGACCAAGAACCTGATCATCATCAACGTGGTGGTGTTCCTGGTGACATTGGCCAGACACAATTACTTCGCCGGAGTTCTCGGCCTGCACTTCCCCGCTTCACCGCTCTTCCGCTGGTGGCAGGTGATCACGCACATGTTCATGCACGGAGACTGGATGCACATCCTCTTCAACATGTACACGCTGTTCATCTTCGGCATCGTGCTGGAGCGGATCATCGGCAGCAAGAAGTTCCTGCTGTTCTATTTCATCTGCGGTCTCGGGGCCGAGGCGATGCACCTGGGGGTGCAGTTCCTGCAGGTGCAGACCTATCTCCCGGGCGCCAACCTGGGCAACGCCGAAGCGATCGCACACATCCAGGATATCTACCTCGTGCCGACCGTAGGCGCTTCCGGCGCCATCTACGGCGTGTTGATGGGCTATGCGATACTTTTCCCGGAGTCCCGCATGACGCTGCTCTTCCCGCCCATCACGCTCAGCGCCAAATGGATGGTCGGCGTCTTCGCCGCCATCGAGCTGCTGACCGGCATCACCGGTGCAGCCTCCAACATCGCGCATTTCGCCCACCTGGGCGGCATGCTCATCGGCTGGCTGATGATCCTCCAGTGGCGCAAGCGCGGCATTCTGTTCGACAAAAACCGACTCTGATATGGACAGTACTCCCATCATCCAGGAAGCCGTGAAGGTGCTCCGCGAAGGCGGAGTGATCCTCTACCCCACCGACACCGTGTGGGGCATCGGCTGCGACGCGACCAATGAGAAGGCGGTCGCGCGCGTTTTCGAAATCAAGCGCCGCTCCGAGGCCAAGTCGCTGGTCCTGCTGGCCTGCGACCTCGACATGGTGGCGAAGCATATCAAGGAGATCCCTTCGATCGCCATCGACCTGGTGGAGGTCAACGACGCCCCGATGACCATCATCTATCCCGGCGCGCAGTACCTCGCCCCCAACGCGGTGGCCGAAGACGGCTCGGTAGGCATCCGCATCCCGCTCGCGGAGGACAATCCCGCCGGCGCCTTCTGCAAGGAGCTGGTGTACCGCCTGCGGCGGCCGCTCGTGAGCACGAGCGCCAACATCTCCGGCGAACCGACGCCGGCCTCCTTCGCCGAGATCTCCGAGGAGATCAAGGGCGCCGTGGACTACGTCGTGCCGAAGCCCTTCGGCGCAGGCGCCACGGGCCGCTCGTCCCAGATCATCAAGCTCGGTCTGGGCGGCGAGGTCGAGATCCTGAGACCGTAAGATTCCGGCCGTTTCAATTTTTTTTCATTTTTTTCCAACCTTTCGGGCCGGCTTTGCGTTATAGCTATGAAACCGCCCCGGAAAGGGGAAAAGAATGTTGAACAATTAAATGATAACGACCATGGGTACTTACATCCTCCTCCCGATCTCCATCTGTGTGATCCTCCCCGTCCTGATTGTCTTCATCATCGGCCGCGTGCGGCAGAACGAGACCAACCGCAGAGCGGAAATTGTCCTGAAAGCCATCGAGAACGGCCAGAGCATCGATCCCGAGCTCTTCAAATCGCCGAAGGCCAAAACCTCCATCAAGAGAGACCTGCTTGAGAAGCTCAACGGCGCCTGCATCACCACCCTGATGGGCCTCGCCTTCCTGCTCCTCTTCCTGTTCCGGGATCAGACCGGTTTCGGCTTCGACCTGTACCTCCCGTATGCGGCAGCTGCGCTGCTGGCAGCCGGCATCGGACTCTTCATCTCTTTCTTCGCCGGCAAGAAGATGCTCGCCAAAGAGATGGAAGCCGAAGAGAAAGCGCTTCTGAACAAATAACCATGACCCGGGAGCGGTTCATCTCCGAAGTGAGGGCGTGTCAGGGACGGCTGCGGCGGTTCCTGATTTCGCTGTGCGGAGACCCCGCCCTGGCCGACGACCTCGCGCAGGAGGCCCTGGTGCGCGCCTATGTGAGCTCCGGGCGCTTCATCGGGAACTTCAAGGCCTGGGTCTTCCGGATCGCCTACAACTGCTTCATCGACAATCTGCGGCGGGTACCCGCTCCCGCGGCCCCGCTGGACGCTCCGGAGGCCTTGCACGTGAGCGACGGCGCCACTTCGGACGCCTCCTTCCGGCACGAGGAACTGCGACGGGCGCTGACCCGGATTCCGGAAAAAGAGCGGACGGCCATCGTCCTGCATTATTTTGAAGACCTCCCGGTGAAGGACATCGCCACCATCATGCAGATCCCAGCCGGCACGGTCAAGTATCATCTTTCGGTGGGCAGGGACCACCTCAAACAGCATATCCGCTTATGAAAGACATAGAACAATATCTGCGCGACAATGCGCCGGAGACCCCGGCGGAAGGCCAGTTCATGATCGAGACCAATGCCCGGCTGAACGCCGTGGAGGGCATCAAGGCAACCGTGGACGGGGAACGCCGCCGCGGGCGGATCGCGCTGATCGTCGCGCTGGCGACGGGCCTCGTGCTCGGCTGCCTGCTCACGCTGCTCGTAATCTTCCATCCCGCCCAGCCGGTGGCGGACGCCTCTGCTTTCACCAAAATGATCGAGGCGCTCCAGGGCAAGGAGGGATTCCTGTTCGGCGCCGTCGCCATCCTGGCCATCGCACTCGGCACCGTCTCCCTGAGCCGGAAACGGGCCATTCTGTAGACGCGGCGCTGCTGCGCTTCGCCAGGGAGAGCGGTGTCTCAGTCGTACTCCAATTCCAGTTCATCCACCCAGAGGGTGCTTCCGCGCCCTCCGGTGAAATAGTCGCCCAGGGCGCTGGAAGACGCCACGATCACCAGATATGCGGGCGTCCGGCCGTTCCGGTACTCCAGCGGGATGTCGAAGGAGATATACCCTTCCGTCGTCTCCGGGAAAGCGCAGCGGCCATAGGCGATGATGGCCGGGTCGTGGTCAAAGTCCACGTACGTGCCGGTGGAGCTGATGACATGGAACTGGTCCGGCCAGTCGGTAAGGGCCACCAGCACGTGGCCGGTGTCCGGCTGCCCCAGCAAGTCGGCATGCGCCGCATCCGTGTCCGTAATGGGCGTTGAATTGTAGGCCGCAAAGCCTTTCAGCGACACGGGTTTCCCGGTGAACGGAATCCCCCAGGCCAGCTCCGCGCCGAGGCCCTGGAGCCCCACGAACTGCCCGGTGAACACGCTGCCTGCGGCAAACTTCACCACGGCGAAACTGCTCTCCATGCGGCAGGCCCGCTTGCCGGGCCCTCCGGCCGCAACAAACGTATCGTCCGGCGTGGTGGCGCTGCCGGTAAAGGACGCCGTCGCCTTGTTGGCGGTATCCCACACCCGCACGCCGCCCTCCGACCAGGGGTTCCACACTTTCCCGTCGGCATGCCAGGCGTCAAAGCCCATGTTGGCCGGCTGCACCGGTTCGCCCGTCCTGAAGGGCACGGGGGCCGAGGTCTCCCCGCCGTCCCGCACCCGGCACTCGTATGCCGTGCCGGGCGTCAGGCCGGTCAGGCGGGCCGTTATGCCGACGCCGGCCACGGTGGCGTCCCCGGCGGTCGTCCAGTCGGCGTCCCCGGCCTTTCTGTATTCCACGGCCACGTTGGAGCCGTCGGAGGCGAAGACGCCGCGCACACGGGCCGAATAGCAATGGGCGTCCACCTCGCTCACCGCCATCTCCACCTTCATCTGCAAGGCCTTGAGATGCCACTCGATCAGCTCGCCGCCCCATTCGACGAAGAAACTCCGCTCCATGACGCAATCCAGCGTCATCGGGAAAGAGACGTCGCGGGTGACGAGGGTGACTTGCCGGAAATCGCTTTCGTAGCCGGTCGTGCTCGTGATGCGGGAGCCTTCCGGCTCCAGTTTCATGGCCTCGAAGGTCACGGACGCGAGCGGCTGCGTGTCAGGCAGATACACGTACACGCTCCGGGTATCCAGATTGAACCGGGCGTCCTGGACCTGCCCGGTGCAGCGGACGTAGCGTTCGATGGGCTGGGTGGCGGAGATGGTCCACTCATAGTCCTGATAGGTGTGCAGCACCACCTTCACGGGCCGGGTGAGGTCGAGCCACTCCCCGAGGCCGTCGCAAGTGGCCCCGTCCGACAGCACGCACTCCTTCACTTTCACGTGGCCCGCGTCGGCCCATTCCTCCAGGACGACGGAAACCGCCCGCGAGCCGGGATCGATGCGCACCTCCCTGGCGTCTTCCAGCTCCAGCGCCACGATGTTCCCGACCACCCGGGGATAGTCCAGGTCGTTGGGGAAGGCGCAGCTGACGACCAGCACGCCGCAGAGGGCCAATGACAACCAATTCTTCATCACAGGTAGATATGTGCGCCGAAGCGGATGGCCAGCAGGTCGATGTTGAAGCCCGTCCCGAGGCTGCTCCCGGTACTGTCCTTCACCTGGTTCTCGTTCTGGCGGACCAACTTCCAGCTGAGGTCAAGCAAGCCCACGGACACCTCGAAATCGAAGTTCTCGTGCACGAAGAAACAGACGCCGGGGTCCATCCGCAGGGCCAGTTTCCAATGGGAATTGTATGTCCCCTGCTTCAGCTCCCCGTCGAACTCGTACAGCATGCTCTGGACATAGCCGCCGTTCAGCGTCCCCTCCACAAACCAGCCGAAGATGCGGCTGCCCATGAAAGGAACATAATGACGGACGCCCGCGGCAAGCGAATACGACTGCCGCTTGTAGTGCTGCCCGCTGACGTTCAGGCCCAGGCCTTCCGACAGGTTGAGCGAAGCGTTGTCCAAGTCCACGCCCATCCGGGAATAGTCGAAGCGCACCACCACGCTCTGGTTGTCGGCCAGGAAATACTCGAACGACGGGGCTATGGCGACGGTGCGGTAGCCGCCCCGCAGGTCTCCGAGATATTTGGCAAGGACCGTGTAGCCTTCGTCGTCGCCCAGCGAGAACTTGCGCCAGGAGGCGCTGAGTCCGCCGCCATGGCTGCCCTTGGGAATGAATATCTTGTTCTTCCCCTCGAAACCCCGGCTGAACTTCTCCTGGGCCAGCCCCGGCAAGGCGAGGCTGGCGGCCAGAAGCAGCATGAAAACTCTCTTCATCATGGCAGATTGCGATATCCGACTTCCTCACGTTCCGCTTCCGTGAGCTGTCCCGCATCGTATACCAGAGACAGTTCATCCAGCCAGAGGGTGGAACCCTTGCCGCCGGTGAAGTAGTCGCCGAGGCGCGAAGCCGCGCCCACGATGACGACATACCGGGGCGTGCGGCCGTCGCGGTAGTGCAGCGGGAAGTTGAATTCAACATAGCCGTCCGTGGTCTCATTGGAAGTGAAGTCGCACATGGCGATGATGGACGGGTCGTCATCCTGCAGGAACACCTTGTTGGAGGTATTCACGCGGAACTTGGCGCTCCAGTCGCAGAGGTACATCTTGATGGAGCAGGCATCCATCTCACCCTTCTTGGACTTGTACGGGTCCTCGGCGAAGTCGATGGCCATGGGGCGGTATTTGTAATAGCCGTGGAGGGCCAGCGGGCGGGAAGAGAAGGGAATGCCCCAGTCCAGTTCCGCGCCGACGCCGGACACTTTCACGAAATCTCCGACGAAGATGTTGCCGGCGGCGAACTTGGTGATGACCACCACCTTGACCGCCGTGCTTTCCAGGCGGGCGGCCTTTCCGCGCACCACGTCGTTCTCTTCCGGCGTGGTGGGGACGGTCCCGAAACTGGCCGTGCCGCCATTCGCCGAATCCCAGACACGGGTGGTGGCATTGGCGCCCGGATACCAGGCCTTGTCGCTCTTGTACCAATCGTCAAAGCTGAGGTTGGGGATGGTGCCGGCAGGCGCCGTCGTGAAACTCACTTCCCGGGTTTCCTCTTCCTTGTCCGTCCGGACCCGGAACACGTATGCGGTAGCGGCCTGCAGGCCATAGAGCTCCGCGCGGTAGGTGTGGGCGGCATCGTCACAGTTCATGGGGCTGCCGCAATCGGTCCAGTCCGCGTCTCCGGCCTTTTTCCACTGGAAGCGGAGGCCGGAAGGGCGCTCTTCCGTGAACCAGCGGCCGTTCAGGATGGCAAATCCGGCCCACGGCCTCACGGTGGTGGCCTCGGCGTCCACCGGCGAGGTCACGGACAGCACCACCGTGGCGGCGCTGCAGCGGTTGCGCGTGTCGATCAGGTCCAGGGAAAGGAGATAGTCCCCCATGGGAAGACCGGCCAGGAAAGGGCCGAAGTCCACGGACGCCTCCGTGGCTCCATAAAGAAGCGACGGCACGGCGAGGCCCAGCCCGTTCAGGGCGGAAACCGTCGCGGCGGGCGCATCCACCAGCTGCACGTACCCGGGCAGCCCCGCCGCCAGCATCCTGGCGTCGCTGTGGCTCAGCGTAAGGGACTTGATGCCCTTGGGCGCGCAGAAATCCACGACATTCCGGCTTCCGCTGTCTCCTTTCTTCACGGCGATGCCGTCGGCCAGGTCGAAGCCCTGTCCGCTCATGGTCGGCAGGCCGTCTCCGGAGAAGTCCAGGTTCAGCTGATAGTATTTCTCGTTGAGGGAATCGTCCACCAGGACGCGGAGCAGCGAGGCGCCCGCCTTGGCCGGACTCTGGTCAAAGGAGAACTTGAAGTGGTAGTGCTGGCGCGGGTCCACGGAGTCGATCGTCACGGGTCCGACCCGGTAGACGGTGCCCTGGGTGTTCACCATATACAGTTCCCATTCCAGGGCCGTGGCCGCGAGGTATCCCTTGTCGGAGAGATTCCCGTCCGCACGGCTGAACTCCAGGGCGTCCCCGCTCTCATTGGCGACGCGGACGCGGTACTCGGAGAAATAGCGGCCCGTCTCGGGGTCGAACTCCACGGTCACCATGGTGCGGGCGAGCGTCGCCGTGACCACGGCTTCCGTGAGGCGGTCGGGCCGGACCGTGACCTGCGTCTCCCCTTCGTAGCGGGGCTCTTCCCAGCTCACCCGGACATCCGGGCCGGAAACGGCCTTGACGGTATATTTGCCCCCGGGCAGGGTCAGCGGCTCGCCGGACAGCGTCCGGTAATCGGCGACCTTCACCGTCTCACCCTCCCCGGCCGGAATGATCTCCAGCGAGAAAGCGGGGTCCGGCTCGCCGGCCTCGGCCTTCACGACCGGAGTCACCTCCAGGTCGGAATCCAGCCGGACGGTGAGGTAGCCCGTCCCCTGCGGCAGGTCCGCTTCGCGCGTGCAGGCGACGAGCGCGAGCAGCGCGACAAGACAATATCTGGCTTTCATCCTGCTATTCGGCATAGAATACGACATCCTTCTCCAGGCTCTGGCCCTTGTTGTCGGTGACTTTCAGGGTAAAGGTATGCTGCGAGCCGCTCGTGGGGTTGTACACGGCGATCAGCGGGACCAGCTGGGAGAGGGAGAAATCCACATGCGTCCGGTCTTTCAGCTGGTCGGCCACCGGAATCATGCCGTCCAGGGCCGCGATCAGCGCGGCATCGTTGATGAGGTCCATCCGGAAAGGCGTGTCCGGACTGTAGGTATAGCTGGTGTTCGCCAGCGCGGCGATGGTTTCGCCCAGCACGTCGGAATCCACATCCACCACAAAGTCGCGGATGCCCTCCGGGGCCTCGATCACGATCTCCACATCCATTTCCGCCGCGATGGGCGTCGGGGCGAACGTGGGATTCTTCTCCCAGATCATGGTAGGGGCAGTCGAAGGCTGCGGATCGCCGCCCGACCCGTGGCCGGGGTCGCCGCCTTCCACGGGCACTTCTCCCCAGCCGGGCACCTCGACGGTGCTCGAACGGTCATTCACCGAAGGATCGATCACGATGGAAATACCGCTCACCAGACCGGTCACGCGGGCGTCCAGGGTGATGATGTGGTGGTCCTTGGCGGCCACTTCGGGAATCAGCAGTTCCGAATGGGTCTCGCTGTTGTCCACGGCGCGGTAGCCGTCCACCTTCACGCGGAGCGGGGCCACGGAGAAGTAGCCGGACTTCTGCTCCACGTCGCCGGTGGCGGAGGACCAGGTCAGGCTCCGCTCGCCGACATCAGGCGCGTCCCAGGAAGCGGCGTTGGTGACCACGATGGAATAGGAGCTGAGCTCGTTCTTGAAATTGTCGGAAAGGACGAAGCTCACCTTCATGTTCTGGAGGCCGGCCGTAACGTTCACCGGCGTGAGTTCATCCACGCGGATGGTGAAGTCAGCGTTTCCCTTATAGCAGGGGAGGTCCCAGGCGGCATGCCGGAACTCAGGAGACGCCACGGTGAGGGTATATTCCCCGCTGCCCAGCGAAATGGTCTGGGGGATGTCGACGTAGTGGTCGTAGTGCAGGGTCCAGCCGTCGGTCGGACGGACGATGTCCACCACGAAATCGGCCAGCACGTCATTGGCCTTGGATGCGAAGGCGCCCTCCCGGACCGCCGTGACGGAGAGCTGGCCGCTGCCCTCGGGCAGCGGGCTTTTGGTCCCGCAGGCCGCCACCGTGACGGCCGCTGCAATCATATAGAGTATTCTTTTCATTTTCGGTTACTGGTAAAGGAGTTCAACGTTGTCCACGTACAGGGCGTTGCCGCAGTAAATCTTGTGCTTGCCCGAGAGCGTGGAAATATCTGACAGTTTTCTGGCGCCTTCCCCACCGTCCCTGGAGGAACGGATGCTGATGCGGATGGATGCGGCCTTCCGGTTGGTTACGGTATACGAGATGGGGACGGTCACCCTTGTCCAGGCGGTGACGGCCTCCGTGCCGTCGTTCTTCTCGCCAGTCCCGATCACGTTGCCGGATGCATCCAGCACCTCGATCTGGGCATAATAGGCCGCCCCGTTGGGGTTGAAGCGGTGCATGAAAGACAGGGCCGACGGCCGGCTGGTGAAGGCGTGGCCCTCCGAGGTCTTGGCCCAGGAGCCCTTGTTCTTGTTGTTGGCCGTCCCCAGGAAGATCTCTCCCGGATAATTGGTGTTGCCATGCGCAACCTCCGACGCCACGGAATTGCCGATATAGACCGTCGCCAGCATCACGCTGACGCCGGAATAGGAGCCGGAATTGAACAGGGCCACGCAAGGGTAGGTCTTGTAGTCCTGATAGCCGGTGGCCATGCGGTCGGTCTCGATGGTCCGCAGGGCATTGACACCCCACCAGGCATCCGAGGCATTGCGATAAAGCTGCCACCAGGTTACCTTGAAGTTGCCCAGGATGGCGACGGGGGTCGTGTAGGTCTGCTCCGTGTATTCCTCGAAACCGTTGTTCCCTATCTGCAGGGCGGCCTCGGTGGTGAAGGGGCCGGCTGCAGCGGAAGCGCGGTCGGTCAGGTGCATGGGCACCACGCGGAAGCGATAGGCCACGGCGGGCTCAAGGCCGGAAATGTCGCCGAAACGGACGGTATTGCCGCTCACGGACACGGGCGCTTTCTCCGCGCTCCAGTGGGTGCCGTCCTTGCTCCACTGGAGGCCCAGGACAGCGTCGGCGGGGATGGCGTCCACATCGGCCACCTCAGCGGTGACTCCGCTAATTTTCCAGGCCCAGACATCCGCGTCGGAGATATTCACCGTGGCCTTGAAGGGCTTCACGTCCAGCGCGAAGGTCCCTTCCACGGTCTGTCCCACGCCGTCGGTAAGCGTCAGGGTGAAGGTGGCGGAGCAAGCGCTGCCGCTCGCCATCATCCGGTTGGCAAGGCCGCTGAAGTCCACGTAGCCCAGGTTGCCGGCCCTGCCGGCCATCCAATCCAGACCGGCGTCCAGCAATTTCTGCTTGTCGGCCCCGTCGACGGATACCAGATCCACGTCCGGAAGGCTCACAAAGGCCGATTCCGTATGCATCTCCAGGCGCTCGATGTGGGTGCTGGCTCCGGCGTTGAGGGTGAGGATGGCGTCGCTCACGGCCTTGGTGAAGCCGGTGTTGCAGCGATAGGCGAACGAGCCGCCCTTGTCGCCGTTGAAGACAAAATACGGTTCGTGCGCGGGCATGGCCTTCTCGCCGATGAGCTCTTCCACGGTAATGGTCTCCACGCTGCGGTCCACATCGATGCTCACGGAGAGGTCGCCGTCACGGCCGGCGGCGTCCACGTTGAACGTGACGTTGTCGTTGGGCAGGTAGGCCGCCGCTTCGCTCCTGTAGTACTTCCATTCGCCGGAGAAAAGCTGCGCAAACACTTCCAGATAAAGGTCTCCGCCGGGCATATAGCCATAGCGGCTCTCGTCCTGGACGAACTTCACCTGCTTCCCGGCATAGCGCTCATGGCGGACCACGACGTATGCATCTTTATAAGAAGAGCGCAGGTTGTTGCCCTGCAGCACCTTCATGCGGACATTGGCCAGGCGGGCCGTCGCCGACACTTGGTCCGGCTGGCCCCCGTTCTCCACGAAACCGTGTACGGTAAACGGCTGGTCGGCCAGGAAATAGGGTACATTGAAGCCGGCGCCCAGCGTATCGCCATGATGGGCGACCAGCCGGAATTCACCTGCGTTCAGTTTAATGGTAGCATCTTTGGTCCGGGCATATGTGTCGCGATACAGCCGAAGGGCCCTCGCGTTATAGATTTCAACCTCAAAGTCATCCAGTGAAGGAAGCGCTTCCAGATTTGATTTTGTTCCCGGATCTTCCTGCGAAAGGGAAAGTCGGACAGCGCCCTCTCCGGGCATCAATCCGCCGGGGCCCTCCGCGGTGCATCCCGTCAGCACGCAGAGCAGCAGGATACACGGTAAGAAAGAATTCTTCATAGAACGGATATGTTTTAAAAAAGGAGGCAAAAATAGCTATAATTCAGGTACTAATGTTCGCAATTATTCCTATATTTTGGTCGATTTTCCCTTTTATATATATTAAAGAGGAAAAACTGCATACTTTTATGGGAAAATCGCACATGGCCTATGGTACAGGACAATTACTTTAACCGGAAGCGCCTCGAGGACCTCCAGATGTCCAACATCGGCCTGTCACAGACAGGCGGATGGATGGCGCAGTTCCAAGACGATATCCTGATCCTGCACAACCCCACCTTCAAAGTCAACTGGGAGCCCCACCGGATGGAGTCTCTCTTCGCCGTCCTCTGCGACGAAGGCAGCGGTTCCGGCGCCGTCAACCTGCGTTCGGTCCGCCTGCAGAGGAATTCCTTCCTGATCGTGCTGTCTTCCCAGATCGTCGAGTCCTACGAGATCAGCGAAGACTTCAAAGGGACCTTCCTGCTCCTGTCGGACCACTTCCTGTCCCGCATCGGACTCGGCAATGCCTACCTGCTCCTCTCGCGCGTGGAGAGCAATCCCCTCTACCAGCTGGATGAGAAGACGGCGGCCGTCTTCCGCTCCTATTTCGACCTGCTGCACAATCTGATGGAGGACACGTGCCCCAACAAGGAGGAGGCGCTCGGCGCGCTCGTGAACCTGTTTTTCCTGATGGTGGGCCGGATCTCCCTCCCGACCTCCGCGGAAGATGACGCGCAGCACCGGCAGGGCGAGGTGATGATGCGGTTCCTGCAACTTGTCAAAAGCCACTGCCGCGAGCACCGCGAGGTGCGTTATTATGCCGGCCAGATGAACATGTCCGCCAAATACATGTCCGCGCTGATCAAGAATGCCAGCGGGAAATCCGCCATCCGGTGGATTGAAGACTATGTCATCCTGGAGGCCAAAGCACAGCTGGCATCGACCGTGAACACCATCCAGCAAATCGCATTCGACCTGAATTTCCCGTCCCAGTCCCTTTTCGGCCGGTATTTCAAACAGCGCGTCGGGATGTCTCCTTCCTCCTACCGGACCGCGGTGCGGGAACATCTGCTGGCAAGGCCGTAAAACCCGTCTTGCCGCGAACCGGCATTTTTCGTATTTTTGTATCGTTATGGCAACGAAAGCGAAGACCCTTTTCTACTGCACCTCGTGCGGAAACGAAAGCCCCAAGTGGATGGGCCGCTGCCCGGCCTGCGGGGAGTGGAACACGATGGTGGAGGC
>JAEEGJ010011421.1_pt1 | contig 22541 bp, 23 predicted proteins | sample 8958761 | NCBI WGS metagenome assembly JAEEGJ01 (sample SAMN16246546, study PRJNA631951) | gut metagenome | biome: gut microbiome; feature: rumen; material: RS-attached | host: Bos | place: Iran: Karaj | collected 2018-10 | reverse complement strand
CCGACCTGGAAGGCATCCTCAATAAAAGAAAAGAATAAGCCATGATTGCAAAAGCAAAGGTTATTACTCACGGCAGCACCGCCGTCGGATACTCGGCCGAGAAAGAACTGGCCGACATCGTCAAGGTTAACAATCTCCCGGAGGGCATCACGCCCGCCGCCATGTGGTCGCGGATGATGACCCTTCAGGAGAAGTATCGGGAGAAACTGAACCGGCACCGGCCGATGGTGAACACTTCGATCCGGATCGAGGTCTCTCCAGCCGAAGAGGAGACCGTCGGATGGACGCTGGATGACTGGCGGAAACTGACGGACGAGTTCATCCGCGAGTTCGATGCCATCGACCTTTCAGGGATGGCCAAGCGGAAGAGCGCCAAATCCACAAAGCTCCAGAACAGCCAGTATGTCGTCTCGCTCCATCACGACAGCGATAGCGGGATTTTGCACCTTCACATCAACGTGAACCGGATCGATATGGAGGGCAACGTCAACGACGCCCACTTCATCTATGAGCGGGCGATGAGGGCTGCCAACACGATTACTGCCCGCCGGGGATGGGTCCAGGCCAAGACCAAACGGAAATGGAACATCGACCGGATAAGCCAGGACTGCATCAACGCACTGAAGAGGATGAAGTCCTTCGACTGGAAGGAATATGAGCGGCTGCTCAAGGAGAAAGGGTACGAGCTTGCCTTCAAGCGGGACGAGAAAGGCCAGATCCGGGGCTATACCGTCAGGCGGGGCAATTCCGTGTACAAGTCCTCCGACCTGGGGCACAGCCGGGGCCTCACCCCTTCCCGCATCGCCAATACTTGGAACCGTCTGAATCAGGAGAAGATACGGCAAGCGCAGCCTCCGAAGCCAGTGACCAATGTCGCAGCTATACCAGCCGGGACACAGACCCCTCGTCCGGAGCCTCCCGTCGTCAGGGAAGCGCCGAAACCGAAGATGGTCCACCTGGATATCCCGGTGGAATACAGGACATACCCCGTCGATATCCCCGAGGAGATTTATCGCATCATCATGAATGAGGCCGAGGTCCCGGATCCGGCGGACTGCCTGTGGACGAAACTGACGGATGTCCAGAACACCGCCTTCCTCCTCTTTGCGAACATGGTCGATGGTGCCACGGAGATTGCACGGAACTGCGGAGGAGGCGGCGGCTCCGCTTCCAACGACTGGGGGGAAAGGCCGAAAGACGACAAGGAGTGGGCCCGTGAATGTCTGCGGAGGGCCCGCAGCCTTCATACACGTACACGCGGACGAGGACTTAGAAGATAAAAGGTATGGGAATAGATAAACAGAAAGCGCCTCGCGCTCACGCCGAGGATTTCTTGAAACAAATGCAAGAAGAGAACGAAGCCCAAAAGGGCTCTGAGACCCTGGAGTCGCAGATCACGCGCCTGAAAAATACAATCGAAGAGGCAAAAACGGTTTGTGAGTCTCTTGACACGAAAATGGAAAGCGCGAGAAGCTATGGTTCCGCGGTTGGAAAGGCAATAATGCTCGCCATGGATCGGGTAGATGGTTTCGACACCCAACTGGACGGATTAAAGGAGTTCAGATTCAAGGCCGTACTCGACAGTAAAGACATCGAGGCGATCAAGGCGGAACAAAAAACGCTCAAGGAAGACTACGAAAAGCATCTTAATAAACACAAAGAGACCTTGAATCAGTTGCGTGAGTCTGAGAAATCTATACTCAGCAATCACCGGGACGAACTGAAGGAGATTATGCGCGGGGAGGGCGCCTGGATCTCCGACAAGAACTTCTACTGGTCGCTGGTCATCATCGTAGCGCTTATCGCCTTATTCTTTTTATTCGGCTATCTCAGGGCGAAGGCAAAGTTCACATAGAAGGGCATTCGATTTTCGGAGAGGGTTCATGTCCTGTTCCCTTTTTCTTTTCGGCTAATTGACTTATATTTACACCGTAAATCAAAGAATTATGAATAAACAAAAAGTAGCCGGCTTCTTTTATGGGCTCACAACATTCCTTGCACTTATTCTGGTAGTGGAAAGTATTTATGATGGCCTTGGGGTATGGAGGATTGGATTGAATTGCGCCATCTTCGTTTGTTGTGCTGCTGGGCTTATCGTCAGAAAAATTGAAAGGCGGAAAAAAGAATGACGAATAATCAAAGATTTAAATTTCCAATGAGAAAATCGGTCTTACTACTTCTCTGCCTGTTCTCCGTCTTGATTACCCATGGACAAGAACCCGCACCGCCCACTCAGGAATGGTGTGAATGGGCCTTTCGGCAGATTCCAGACCATCGGAATCTATCGGAAGTAGAAACCCGTGCGTTTTCATATGATTTCTTTACCCACCTCATGACAGCCTACGCACTCATGGAATGGGAACGGGAAAAGTACCCAGAGGAACTGGGCGAATGGGAATTCTTAGCTTATTGGTATGCCGGGAATGGGGATTCTCCCTTGGATGAGCCCGACCATTCCATCCTTTACGAGGTGGGAACGGTTCAAGAAGGAAAAACGAAGGTGGATATCATCATCCACGCTCCGGCGTGGCGCTCTATCGGTATGGAACACCGAAAATTTTCGATGCCCATCGTCTATGAAAAAGGAGCCTGGGCGATAGATGACTGGTACGACAGGGACTTTATCGAGCGAGGGTTCGGGGTATCAATGAAGGAACAAATGGAGAACTACATTTGGTCTGGTAAGACTGGATTCTAATTCACAAAGATTAATTATTCCCTAATCAGAATTATGTCTCATTTCAAAAACATTCTTATTGGTCTCACTATATTTCTTTTGGGGTTCATAACCTTCGCAAAGATTTATGATTGTTTCCTGTCAAATCCTATCCCCATTGAGACTCTTAAAACTTCAGATTGGTGCATTATCATCGGTGGACCAATAATTATCATCCTTTGTATTGTCCAATTGATTATTGAGAAAAGGAAAAGAGAGTAAATCAAAGATTAAATGGCCAATAATACGGATTATCCCATGAAACGATTCTGGATTTATACGTAGGTATCTTGCGTGGTCTTTACGGTACTTCTCGTGATATTGACCAAACTGTTCGGCGACGGGCAGCCTTGGTGTTATTATGTTGTCGTCGGCATCCTATACGGATTGGTCTACGGGGCGTTCAGTTATCTGCAAGGGAAGCGGAAAAAGGGCAAGGACGAATAATCAAAGGTAAACAGTAATCCAAGATTCTCCACCATGGACATACGCCACAAATCAGAAATCCTGTCTTACTTGCTCTCTCTGGCCATCTTTTCGGCTTTCTTCGCGGTACTCTACTATCTGTATCGGTTTGTCTTTGGCTTCGAAAAGAGCGCTTCCGGGGTCATTATAATTTTCATGGCCTCTCTGTGTGTGACGGATTATGTCAATTACTATCGAAAGAGAAAAAAGGACAATGATGGAAGCGATCAAACCGTCCGGCTATTCAACCGCCTTGTCCGGATGTCCCGTGTGGTCGAATGGCTTAGAACAAAATCTCCAGCCCTTTGGTTCTTGTTTGCTTTCTTGTGGATAACACTTTCATCTTTGCTTGTTGAGTTCGTTGGAGATGATCTCCCCGACATCATGGAAGATAAGAGTGTCCTTTTCATGATTGTCGTGGGATTGATATTGGGCCCGATCCTCGAGACCATTATCTTCCAAGTGGCGATCATTGAAGGTTGCAAGAGGATTACGCCGAAAGTCGATGGACGGGACAATGTGTTATTTTCCCTGCTTGTCTCTTCCCTTCTCTTCGCCGCCGGACATGGTTATTCCTTCACCTATGTGGTTTGGGCATTCTTTACAGGTTTGGGACTGGCCGCATTGTACGTCCTGGTATCTAGTAAACCGGGTAATACCTGGAGAAATGGTTTCTGGGCGGTCGTTCTTTTGCATTTTTGCCTCAATTCGCTGGCGTTTATCGGGAGCTTGGCCGAATAAAGCTCAACGCGTGGCTATTCGCGAGTTTTTTTGTGTTTCAATGATGTATGTTTTTTGCAATATACCCACGTAATTAATTCAAAGATTATTGTTACTATTTGCACCGAAAATCGTAATTCAACCACTTAATACCATGGGCAGTTTCTGGGACAAGACAAAAGTTTTTTTTGAATCGAGAGGATGGCGCATCTTCTGGTCATTGTTTGTCATCGCCGTTTTCGTTAACTTATTCGTACAAACGCTCCATCGGCCGATGGATTGGTCCCGCGTGGTCCTTCTCATCACACTTCCCATCCTTGTCATAAGGAGAGTATTCGAGATTGTGCAGGCCATTAAATCTAAAACAAAGGACCAGTAAATTCGTGAAGGAAAGGAAAGCGATGGATGTATTGATTTTTTCCCACTTTAGACGTTAGATGACATAAGTTAATGTCTGTATCGTGTTTTCATATTCCAATCCCATTTGGAAGAGGTAAATCCCTCTGACCTTTTTCCCTTTAATCTCTACCAACAGACGTGAATCTCCACGTACATGTTAGAAGGCCTCGAAAGAGCGATTTTGATACACTTTTTGTCACACTAGAAACGAAAAATCCCTCACAGAACGCTCTGTAAGGGATTTTTGCGGAGAGGACGAGATTCGAACTCGTGGTACGGAATGACCCGTACGTCGGTTTAGCAAACCGGTGGTTTCAGCCACTCACCCACCTCTCCGGGAGCCATTTGGCGAAACTTCCGCCACGGGGGCGGACTGCAAAGTTACGAATAATTTCCTAAAAACAAATATTGATAGGCGAAAACCATCTTTTTTCCCATCAAAAGGAACGATTTGTCCCCGAAGACGCCCTTTAGGCGCAGATGTGGATGAGGGTGGGAACGAATCTGCAGTTCACGATTGCGGACAAACCAGGGCAAAACTGGACGCATCGGGAATCAATCTGAAAGAATGAAGGGGTGAACAAGGCCGATATTGCCCCGCGACCCCGGGAATGCCGCCGTTCGCGAGCCCCAACCCGACCCTCTGCCCCGCCCCCCCAACAAAAAAGGACAGCCGCAAAGGCTGTCCTTGTCAATGTCGTCGAGAAGATCCCGATGCGTGAGCGGGGGATTACCAGGTGTAGCCGGCGAACTCGACATCCTTCTCGGCGCGGGCGCGGAGGTCGGCGTTGGTAATCTGGTTCAGGTTCTCGCGGACACCGGCGGCGTCACCCTTGCGGGCGGCGATGATGGCCTTGAGGTAGGTGACCTTCTGGTCCTTGCAACTGACGGTCTTGGCGGCCTTGTCCAACTGGTCGGTCAGGATGTAGGAGAGGACGGTGTTGTGGCAGCAGCCATCGACATCGGCCAGGGTCTTCGCGGCGTCTTCGTAGTCGCCGGTGAGGATCTGGACGATACCCAGGTTCTTCTTGGCATCCGGGGTATTGGCGCGGCGGAAGCAGTTCGCGGCGGTGGCGAGGTCGTCACGGCGGAGGGCGATGACACCCTTGGCGTTGAGCGCGTCGGGATCGTCGGAGCGGACCTTGCCGAGGGCTTCCTCAGCACGGGCGAGTTTGCCTTCGGAGAGGTACAGGGCGGCGAGGTTGAACTGGGCACGCTCGGAGTTGAACTTGTTCACGGCACGCTTGTAGATCTCTTCCTTCTGGCCGTTGTCCTTCACGAGGGTGGCGGTGCGGAGGAGGGCTTCCTCGTCCAGCACGTCGGCATTGTCGTTCAGGAGTTTCAGGAGTTCCTCGGAGGTGTAGTTCTGGTACTCGACGTTGGCGATGAGACGGGCGCGGCGGAGTTCCGGGAGGACCTCACCCTTGAGGGCGGTGAACACCTGGGACATGTTGCGGATCTCGTTCTCGCGGACGGCCGGGTCGCTGTACATGGAGAGGACGCGGAGGATGAGTTCCTTGTCTTCGATGTTGGACTCCTTCACGAGTTGCTGGAAGCCTTCCCAGTCCTCACCCAGGCTCTTGACCTCGGCGCCGGAGAGGTTGTCGTGCTTCTTGCTCATTTCCTTGAGGGCCTTGTTCGCGGAGGCGGAACGCTTGTCAGCGAGTTCGTTGTTCTTCCGCTCGGGGCCTTCCGGGGAGGCGTAGGCGAGGATCTCGGTGCCGGTGATGGAGGTGCGCTCGTCGGCATTGATCTGGTCGATGGCGGCGAGGAAGTCCTTCACGGACTTGCCCTTGAGTTCGGAGTTACGGACGTCGGCGCTGTTCACCAGGTACTTGATCTGGCCTTCGGCGGTGCTGGAGATGACATCCTGGTAGGCATCGGCCTTCGGGGTCACGAAACCGTCGCGCTTGACGAGCATGTAGGTGGTGTTCACACCGTCGGCGACCTTCTTGACAGGAAGGGTCACGTACTTCTCACCTTTGCGGGCGACGCCACGGAGTTCGAGACGGCTCTGCTCCATGCCGGGGACATAGTCGAAGTGCACGCGCTCGGTGACGGTCTGGCCGGCGGAAGAGACAACCTTGTAGTTGTCCTTGACCTTCTCGCCCTGATAGACGAACGGCCTCATCTTGGCTTCGCCACCCTCATACACGAGGACGGGGGTGACTTCCAGGATAGCCTTCGGGTTAAAGTAATCGGCCGGATAGGTAACCGAGACGAGGGCATCGACGCTACCATTGGTGGCGACGAGCACGCTCGGGTCGCAGGTTACCTTCACGTTTTCAGCCATCTGGGCCATCTTTTCGATAGAGGCGCAGGAGACGGCCGCGGCGAGAATCGCGGCGGCAGCAAGGAATTTGACAGGTTTCATCATCATTATTGTTCAAATAGTTATTGCCAGTCAATTCGCAAATATAGCATTTTTTTAGTAATTTTGCAGCACTATGGACTTACAGGCACTGAAAAACAAATATGACATCATCGGCAACGATCCGGCGCTGAACCAGGCGCTGGAAACGGCGGTGAAGTTCGCGCCCACGGACCTGAGTGTCCTCATCCTGGGCGAAAGCGGTGTCGGAAAGGAAAACTTCGCACGAATCATCCACCAATACTCGGCCCGGCGCATGAACAGTTTCTTCGTGGTGAACTGCGGCGCCCTCGCGAAAGAACTCGTGAATTCCGAACTCTTCGGCCATGTCAAGGGCTCTTTCACCGGGTCCACGGAAACCCGCAAGGGCTATTTCGAGGATGCCAACGGCGGCACCCTCTTCCTGGATGAGATCGCAGAACTCCCGCTGGAATCCCAGGCCCTGCTGCTGCGGGTGCTCCAGTCCGGCGAGTTCCGCAAGGTGGGCTCCAACAAGGTGGAGCACACCGATGTCCGCATCGTCGCGGCCACCAACATCGACCTGTACGAAGCCGTCCGGCGCGGCAAGTTCCGCGAGGACCTTTATTTCCGCCTGAGTGCGGCGCAGATCCGGATTCCGGCCCTGCGCGACCGCAAGGACGATATCTACCTGCTGTTCCGCAAGTTCACCTCCGATTTCTCGGAGACGAGCGGGATGTGCAAGATCTCCCTCCGCCCGGATGCGATCCGGCTGCTGTGCTCCTACCGCTGGCCCGGCAACGTCCGCCAGTTGATCGGCTTCACCCAGGCCCTCACGGCCCAGGTCTCCCAGAAAGTCACACCCACTCTCCAGCGCATCGAACTTACGGCCGAAGAACTCGCCCCGTTCATGCCGGTGGAGCAGGGAGAACCCATTCCGGTGGTCTTCGACGGCCATCAGGCTGGCCCGCAGACCGGCGCCGGCCCCGCGATGGACCTGCAGCCCATCGTCAAGGCCATCTTCGACCTGAACCAGCGCATCGACGAACTCGAAGCCCGGGTGGACCGCCGTTCGCTGCCGGCTCCGTCCGTCGCCTCGCGCGCTGAAGAGGCCGAATGGCAGGGGACGGAGTTCACGGCTCCTTCCGGCCGCGTCGTCGAATCCGATCCGGACGAGCAGCCCCAGCAGGAAGCCCCCACCCTCTCCGTGAAGGAACAGGAGGCCGAACTGATCCGCAAGGCCCTCGTCAAGCACGGCGGCAACCGCAAACTCGCCGCCGAGGAACTGGGCATGTCCGAGCGCACCCTTTACCGCAAACTCCCGCCCGAATACCGCAAGAAATAATGAAGAAGTTCCTCCTCTTTGTGACCCTTGCCCTCGCGGCCGTTTCCTGTGGGATCTATTCCTTCACGGGTACGAACATCCAGGCCGACGTCAAGACCATCTCCATCCCCTTCGTGGAGTACAAGGCCCTGCGCGTGAATCCCTCCCTGTCGAACGACCTCACCGAGGCGCTGCAGGAGAAATTCCGTAAACTCACTTCGCTGGAGCAGGTGGACGAGGACGGCGACCTCGAACTCGTGTGCGAGGTGACGGGCTACGATGTCAAGGCCACGGCCATCACCGCGGGCGAAGTCGCCGCGCAGAACCGCCTCACCGTCACGGTGAAGATCGAGTTCACGAACCGGAAATACCCTGAGGACGACGTGAGCCAGTCCTTCTCCGCCTACGAGGACTTCGATTCCGCCCAATCCCTCGACGCCGTGGAAGGCACCCTGTGCGAGACCATCATCGAGAAAATCGTCGAGGATATCTTCAATGCAACCGTCGCGCAATGGTAAACGGAAAAGATTATATCCAACTGAGTTCCCTGACGATGGACGAACTCGCCGGGGTGGTGCACCTGTATCCGTGGTTCGCATCGGCCCGGAAGGAACTCTGCCGGCGGATGTCCCGCCTGGGCGGTGACGACTGGGGTGTGGAGCAGTATGCCGAGGAGGCCCTCTACATCGGCGACCGCCGCAAGGTGGCGGCCCTCGTCCGGGCCGGAAACAAGACACGTTACGCCGACAAGGACCTGGAGCGCATCCTCCGTTCGTGGATCGGCCCTACCCAGGGGACGGAAGCCGCCGGCGAGTCCGGCCGTGAGGTCCATGTGGTGGGCGGGGATTATTTCTCCGAGGCCCAGTACAAGGGTGTCGGGCGCACGGACGACAACATCTTCACCCGGTTCTCGGTGAAGATCAAGTCCGACGGCACGAAGGACGACAAGACCGGGTCGGACATCGCGGACCGTTACGCCACCGAAACCCTGGCCGAAATCTTTGCCGAACAGGGCTGCGTGGAGGAGGCAAGGCGCATTTATTCCCGTCTGATTTTGGAAAATCCGGAAAAAAGTGCTTACTTTGCAGCCCTTATCGACAAATTGAATTAAAGAAGAGTTAAAGATATGAACGTCGCATTCACCATCCTGGTCGTCCTGATTGTTCTCGCGGCCATCCTGCTGATCGTGGTCGTCCTCCTGCAGAACGGCAAGGACGGCGGCCTCGCCACCAACTTCACCTCCGCGAACCAGGCCCTGGGCGTCCGCCAGACGGCCACCATCCTCGAGAAAGCCACCTGGTATCTCGTCGCTTTCATCCTCGTCCTCGCGATCGCCAGCACGCTGGTGGTCAACCGCGGTTCCAGCCGCAGCGCCGGCGACGCCGTCAGTTCCGAGATCCTCAACCAGGCCGCTCCCGCCTCTGAGACCCCGGCTTTCCCGGTGGAGATCCCCCAGGCCGATCCGACCCAGGAATAATCATCGGCTGCTGACAATTTGTCAGTAATCCGGTAAAGGAATAGCGTTTGAAGATAGCCGTTTGCCCGGTCGGGCGGACGGCTATCACTGCATACCCGCCGGGCGAAAAGGAGACAGATACTATGGCAAATAACGAAAATTCTTTTCTGCAGCGGTTCGCAGTGAACCTCAACGAGCGCGCCTCCCAGGGCAAACTCGACCCGGTCATCGGGCGGGACGACGAGATCCGCCGGGTGCTCCAGATACTTTCCAGACGAACCAAGAACAACCCGATCCTGGTGGGAGAACCGGGTGTGGGCAAGACGGCGATTTCCGAAGGGATCGCCCAGAACATCGTGTCCGGCCGCGTGCCGGAGAACTTGAAGTCCAAGCAGGTGTATTCCCTGGACATGGGTGCCTTGATCGCGGGTGCGAAATATCAGGGTGAGTTCGAGGAACGGCTGAAGGGTGTGGTGAAGGAGGTCGTGGACTCCGCCGGCGAGATCATCCTGTTCATCGACGAGATCCATACGCTCGTGGGTGCAGGGCGGAGTTCCGGCGCGATGGACGCGTCCAATATCCTGAAGCCGGCCCTGGCCCGCGGCGAACTCCGCACCATCGGTTCCACCACGCTGGACGAATACCAGAAGTACTTCGAGACCGACAAGGCCCTCGAGCGGCGGTTCCAGATGGTGATGGTCGATGAGCCTTCGCCCGCGGAATCCATCGCCATCCTCCGCGGCCTGAAGGAGCGTTACGAGAACCACCACAAGGTGCGCATCGAGGACGACGCCCTCATCGCGGCGGTGAACCTTTCGCACCGGTACATCACCTCCCGGTTCCTGCCGGACAAGGCCATCGACCTGGTCGATGAGGCCGCGTCCAAGTTGCGGCTGGAGATGAACTCCGTGCCGGAACCCATTGACGACCTGAACAGCGCCATCCGCCAGAAGGAGATCGAGAAGGAAGCGATCAAGCGCGAGGGGGTGTCCCTGAAGATGGAGAAACTGGACGCCGAACTGGCGGAACTGAATGCGAAGCGCGACGAATTGATGAAGCGCTGGAACGAGGAGAAGGATATTCTCGCGGGGATGCAGACGGCCCGGCAGGAGATGGAGGATTACAAGATCCAGGCGGCGAGCGCGGAGCGCGCGGGCGACTATGGCCGCGTCGCGGAACTGCGCTATGGCAAGATGGTCGCCGCGCAAAAGACCATCGACGAACTCACGGCGAAGGCGGCAGCCATCAAGGATCCCATTGTCACCGAGGCGGTTACGCCGGAGGATATCGCCGAGGTCGTGGCCAAGTGGACGGGCATTCCCGTGAAGCGGATGCTCGAGAGCGAAAAGGAGAAACTGCTCCGGATGGAGGCCGAACTGCACAAGCGGGTGGTGGGCCAGGACCGGGCCATCCAGGCCGTGTCCGACGCTGTCCGCCGCAACCGTGCCGGCCTGTCCAATGAGAAGCGCCCCATCGGCTCGTTCCTGTTCATGGGTACTACCGGCGTGGGCAAGACCGAACTGGCGAAGGCCCTGGCGGAGTTCCTGTTCAATGACGAGAACATGATCACCCGGATCGACATGTCCGAATACCAGGAGCGGCATACCGTTTCCCGGCTCGTGGGTGCGCCTCCGGGATACGTGGGCTACGACGAGGGCGGCCAACTGACCGAAGCCGTGCGCCGGAAACCGTATTCGGTGGTCCTGCTGGACGAGATCGAGAAGGCCCATCCGGACGTGTTCAACGTCCTCCTGCAGGTGCTGGACGACGGGCGGCTCACCGACAACAAGGGCCGCACGGTGGACTTCAAGAACACCATCCTCATCATGACCTCCAATGCCGGCTCGGACATTGTCCAGTCCTACATGGAGCGCCTGCCGGAGGTGGACGGGGTCAATGCCCAGGCCATCGCCCAGCGGCGCGCCCTCCTGGACGAGTGCGGCGCCAAGGTGCTGGACGTCCTGAAGCAGACGGTCCGGCCGGAGTTCCTGAACCGTATCGACGAAATCATCATGTTCGATCCGCTCTCCAAGGCCGATATCCGGGACATCCTCCATATCCAGATGGACGACTTGCAGAAGAAACTCACGGAGAACGGCATCACCGTCACTTTCACCCCCGCTTTCGAGGATTACATGGTGGAACACGGCTACGACCCGTCCTACGGCGCCCGTCCGATCAAGCGGCTGATGCAGCGCGAACTGGTGAACCTGCTTGCGAAGTCTATCCTGGACGGTTCCGTCCATCGGGACAGCACGATCACCGTGGACTCCGCCGGCGGGCAGATCCTGCTGCGGAACTAAAGAAAAACGCCCGGTCGAAAAAGACCGGGCTTCTTGTTTAGCAGTAGAGGCCGCCGTTGACGGCGATGACCTGGCCCGTCACATAGGACGAGAGGTCGGAGGCCAGGTAGAGGGCGGTGTTGGCGATTTCCTCGACCGTGCCGCCGCGCTTGAGCGGGATGTTCTTGATGTATTCCTCGCGGACGGCTTCCGGGAGGGCGTTGGTCATCTCGGAGACGATGAAGCCCGGGGCGATGGCATTGGCCCGGATGCCGCGGGAGCCCATCTCCTTCGCGACGGACTTGGCCATCGCGATGAGGCCTGCCTTGGAGGAGGCGTAGTTGACCTGGCCGGGATTGCCCATCTGGCCGGCGATGGAGGCCATGTTGATGATGGAACCGCTCTTCTGGCGGGCCATCTGCGGGACGATGGCGTGGATGAAGTTGAAGGCCGACTTGAGGTTCACGGCGATGACCGCGTCCCACTGCGCCTCGCTCATCCGCATCACGAGGCCGTCCTTGGTGATGCCGGCGTTGTTGACCAGGATGTCGATGCGGCCGAAGTCCTTGAGGATTTCCTCGACCACGATGTGCGTCTCGTCGAAGTTGGCTGCGTTGGAAGCGTAGCCCTTGACCTTGTGCCCGAAGGCGGCGATTTCGGCGATGGTTTCCTCGGCGGCTTCGTTGATGACGAGGTCCGTGAAGGCGACATCCGCGCCTTCCGCGGCGAATTTCAGTGCGATGGCCTTGCCGATACCGCGCGCGGCACCGGTGACGAGGGCCACCTTTCCGTCTAACATACCCATAAGTTCAGCGTTTTAGTAAATCGGACTGCAAAGATAGGAAAATCCTGCGGATTTCGTAACTTTGTCTCTTTAGAAACGCATTGCCTATGTCCAGCCACATCCGAGACATCAACCTGTGGGAGAGCGGCGCGCAGAAGATCATCTGGGTGCGCAACCACATGCCGCTGCTTGAAAGCATCGAGCAGGAATTCCTGAAGACGAAGCCTTTCGCCGGACTGAAAATCGCGCTGAGCGTCCACATGGAGGCGAAAACCGCGCGCCTGTGCCTGTGCCTCGCCGCCGGCGGCGCCGAAATGTATGCCACCGGCTGCAACCCGCTGTCCACGCAGGACGACGTGGCGGCGACATTGGCCTGGAAAGGCCTGAATGTCTTCGCCGTCCACGGTGCCACGATGGCCGAGTACGAGGAGGACCTCCGCCGCGTGCTGGAGGTCGGCCCGAACATCATCATCGACGATGGCGGCGACCTGGTGACGCTGATGCACAAGGAATTCCCGCACCTGATCCCGAACGTGATCGGTGGCTGCGAGGAAACGACGACCGGCATCCTGCGCCTCAAGGCGATGGCGCGGGCCGGCACGCTGAAGTTCCCGATGGTGCTCGTGAACGACGCGGACTGCAAGCATCTGTTCGACAACCGCTACGGCACGGGCCAGAGCGTCTGGAACGGCATCAACCGGACGACGAACCTCATCGTGGCCGGCAAGGATGTCGTGGTCGCGGGCTATGGCCTGTGCGGCAAGGGCATCGCGATGCGCGCGAAGGGCCTCGGCGCCCGGGTCATCGTCACGGAAGTGGATCCGGTCAAGGCTCTCGAGGCCGCGATGGACGGTTTCCGCGTGATGACGATGGCCGATGCCGCCCCCATCGGCGATCTCTTCATCACCGCGACCGGCTGCAAGGACGTGATCACCGCGCGCGAGTTCCTGTCCATGAAGGACGGCGCCATCTGCTGCAATGCCGGCCACTTCGACGTGGAGGTCGATGTCGCCTGGCTCCGCACCCACCACGTGAAGCGGCATGAAGCCCGGCAGAACATCGAAGGCTTCCTGCTGGAGAACAATCACACGATCTACATCCTGGGAGAGGGGCGGCTCGTGAACCTCGCCGCCGGCGACGGCCACCCGGCCGAAATCATGGACATGTCCTTCGCGATCCAGGCCCTCAGCGCCCGCTGGCTCCTCGAGCACCGTGACAACCTCCCGGCCCTCCTGAACAACGTCCCGGCCGAAATCGACCGCGACGTCGCCTTCCGCAAACTCCACGCCGACGGCATCACCATCGACACCCTCACCCCCGAGCAGCATCGCTACATCTACGGCGACTGATCGGACCCCGGGTATCCGAGCGGCTCCGTTCTGCCGACTTTGGCCGTTCGGTGGACCTTGTCCTCTTCGCCGGCCTTGTCCGTTCCGAGGATAAAAAACACATAAACTACCTACTGAAACAACACAAGTTATCAACAACCTGTGTTGTTTTTGTTTTCTCCTCCCTATCTTTGGACCCACCCGGCGAAGGTTTGACTCCCTGCCATTCGAGCAACGGTTCTTTGTCATTCCGAGCGATTGACCTTTGTCATTCTGAGCGCAACGAAAGAATCTGTCGGTTGATGGTGCCACAGATGGATCTTCCGGTTTGTCCCCGAGGAGGGGTGGAATGGGTGTAATGATTTGTGTGATAGTGCATTGAGTGATGAATCGGTTGATAGACTCTGTCCGTGCGATGGGGGATTTGTTGATGCCGCGCGCATGCCTGGTCTGCGGATGCAGACTGGGGCTGCGCGAGCGGCATCTGTGCTTGGCATGCGCGGCCGACGTGCCATATACCCGCTATTGGCTCCAGCCGCATAATCCGATGGCCGACCGGTTCAACGCGGTCCTTGAGCGCCATCGGGGGACCGAGCCCATGGACTATGCCTACGCAACGGCGCTGATGCATTACAAAGGAGGCTACCGGGCCATCCCGCGTGCCTTGAAGTACCACGCGGACCTGGCCGCCGGGCGCCACTACGGCGCCCTCCTCGGCCGCCGCCTCGCCTCCGCCCCACACCTCGCCGACATCGACCTCGTCATCCCCGTCCCCCTCCACTGGACCCGCCTCCACTCCCGCGGCTACAACCAATCCGCCATCCTCGCCCATGCCCTCGTCTCAGTGCCCTGGACGGACCTGTCCCCCGTGTGTCGCACGGACCTGCCCCCAGCGCCCCGGACGGACCTGTTTCCCGTGTGTCGCACGGATCTGCTGGTCCGGTCGCGCCGCACGAAAACGCAGACCCGCCTCTCCGTGGAACAGAAGGCTCAGAACGTGGCTTCCGCCTTCCATGTGCCCGAGCGGTTCTCTCTATGGGCACGACTTGTTTCCAGATTGGTGCGACTTGTTCGTCCCTTTGGTCCAAAACGGTTCCAGGGCGTGTCGATCGATGCGCTTCAGAACGTGTCGATGGAAGCACCGGATTCCCCGGCTGAAGTCCTCGCATCGGCCCGCCACATCCTCCTCGTGGACGACACCTTCACGACCGGCGCCACCCTCTACGCTTGCTACGCGGCCTTGCGCCCCTACACGACCGCCCGCATCTCCATCGCCACCCTCGCCGCCGTCGAGGGCACCCCTTCCGAGACAGTCGCCACGACCTCCGCACCCCCTGCCCGCCCTGTCTCCGCTCTCTCCAGCGGCCCGTAAGCCTCCGCATGAGACAACGCGAAACACCTGGCTCACCTCGGGGAACAAATAAGGCCCCCAACGCTCCCCCAGCCGTGCTGGAGCACGCAATAGGGCGCGATAACCCGCCAAAACGCTCCCCCAGCCGTGCTCGAGCACATGAGAGGGCGCAATAACCCGCGAGAACGCTCCCCCAGCCGTGCTCGAGCACGTGAGAGGGCGCAATAACCCGCCCAAACGATCCCTCAGCCGTGCTGGAGCACGTGAGAGGGCGCGATAACCCGCGAGAACGCTCCTTCAGCCGTGCTGTAGCACGTGAGAGGGCGCAATAACCCGCCCAAACGATCCCCCAGCCGTGCTGGGAAACGAGTACGCCGAGTGCTGCGGAACGGAGCAGAAGAGAACAAGACACCAACGGAACAGGCGGGTTCCAAGCAAGAAAGAATAAAGGACAATACCCTGCGAGGAGCAGGAAGAGAAAAAGAACGAAATGGATGAAAGACAGAAAAGAAGAACCGAGTATAAATCCTGGAAGAAGGGTTATTATCATTTATGTACGGATGGGAAGAAAGGGACGATTTGCCATGATGAAGCGGAATATGTGTATTTGGTAAACACGATATCCCTTCTGGACCTGCTTTTTCCCGTGAAAGTTCATTTCTATGAGGTGATGAGAAGTCATCTTCACTTGCTTCTTTCCGGACGAGGGGAACATTGCGTGGCTGTATTTGACTATGTGAAACGCCGGATTAACAAACGGTTGGTAGAGGATGGGCATCCCCCACTTCCGGAAGACTATGATTTCAAATTGATTCCTGTCGTGGATGAGGATCAGATGCGAAAGAATGGCATATATATCGCGCGGAACGCTTCCGAAGTCTTGAACATCCGCCCTGGCGGATACTTGTTCGGTTCGTCCATGGTATTCTATTCCGATGTCTTTCGCCTGTTCGATACAGTCCGGGCGGGCGACTTGTCCGAACGGAAGTTGAGAAAGGTGTTCCAGACCCACGTTCCCATCCCTCCCGACCGTTTGATCCACCCGGGATTGGGAATGGTATTGCCGCAATGCTTTGTGGATTTGGACGTCCTGTACAAGGTGTTTCCTACGGCGAAGGAATTCGAGACCCGTCTAGTGAAGGATTACGAAGCGTTCATCGAAATCGCCGACCAGATAGGGGAGGAGATAACGTTCTCTGTGGAGGAGGCAAAAGACATTGTCAAACAGGAGTTGATGATGGAGGGCCGGATACTGTCCGATCTGTCCAACGACGACCGTTGTGCCCTGGCCGTCCGGCTGAACAAGAAATACAGGTTGGATGCGGTCACCTTGTCTCAATCCATATTCATCCCGGCCCGTATCATTTCCCAGGCGCTCAAGTCCAAGAAGTATCATGAGTGAGCAAGCGCCGGGTAACGAATCGGGCCACAAACGTTCCCCCTGCCGTGCTGGAGCACGCGAGGGGGCACGATAACCTGCGAGAATGCCCCCTCAGCCGTGCTGGAGCACGCGAGAGAGCACGATAACCTGCGAGAATGCTCCCCCAGCCGTGCTGGAGCACGCGTGAGGGCACGATAACCCACAAAAACGTTCCCTCAGCCGTGCTGAACAGGCTGGGGGAACGGGAAGGGGCCGACAACGCTCACACCTTCAGTGCGCGCATGGCGTTGAGGACGGCGAGGACGGTGACGCCTACGTCGGCGAAGACGGCCATCCAGAGGGTGGCCAGGCCGAAGGCGGCGAGCAGGAGGACGAGGACCTTCACGCCGATGGCGAAGAACATGTTCTCGCGGGCGATGCGAAGTGTGCGGCGGGCGATGCGGACGGCTTCGGCGACCTTCGAGGGCTTGTCGTCCATCAGGACGACGTCGGCCGCCTCGATGGCGGCGTCGGAGCCGAGGGCGCCCATCGCGATGCCGAGGTCCGCGCGGGCGAGGACCGGCGCATCGTTGATGCCGTCGCCCACGAACGCGACCGCGCCGGCGGTGTCGTGATCCGTGAGCAGCGCCTCCACGCAGGCGACTTTGTCGGCGGGGAGGAGGCCGGCGTGGAAGGAGTCGATGCCGACGGCGGAGGCGACGGACGCGGCGATTTCCGGCTGGTCGCCCGTGAGCATCACGGTCCGGCGGACGCCGGCGCGATGCAGGGCGGCGACCGCCTCGGCGGCATCGGCCTTCACGCGGTCGGAGATGACGATGTGCCCTGCATATTCCCCGTCGATGGATACGTGCACGATCGTGCCCTTGAGTTCGCAGGGATGCGCCAGGGCGCCTTCCCGTTTCATCAGTTTCTCATTGCCCACGGCGACATGGCGGCCATTGACCGTTGCGATGACTCCATGGCCGGCGGTCTCGACCACGTCGGTGATGACACAGTCGTCCTTCTCGTTGGGGTATGCATTGCGCAGCGCGGTGGCGATGGGGTGCGTCGAATGCCGCTCCACATGCGCTGCCAGATGCAGCAGTTCCTTTTCGTCGATGAGTTCCGGATGTACGGCCGTCACTTCGAAGACGCCTTCCGTGAGCGTGCCGGTCTTGTCGAAGACCACGGTCCGGACGCGGCTGAGCGTGTCTAGGAAATTGGCGCCCTTCACGAGGATACCCTTCCGGGACGCTCCGCCGATGCCTCCGAAGAAGGTCAGCGGCACGGAGATCACCAGCGCGCAGGGGCAGGACACCACCAGGAACATGAGTGCCCGGTAGATCCACGTGGCCCACTCGCCCGTCAGTAGCGAAGGGATGACCGCCAGCAAAACCGCCAACCCCACGACGATGGGTGTATAGATGCGGGCGAATTTCGTAATGAAACTCTCACTCTTGGACTTATGCTCCGCGGCATTCTCCACGAGGTCCAGGATCTTCGCCGCGGTGGACTCGCCGAACGCCTTCGTCGTCCGCACGCGCAGCACGCCCGACAGGTTCACGCACCCGGACAGGATTTCATCGTCCGGGCCGATGCTCCGGGGTACACTCTCACCCGTGAGGGCCACCGTGTCCAGGTTCGACCGGCCCTCCAGGACGATTCCGTCCATGGGCACCTTCTCGCCTGGCTGGATGATGACGATCTCCCCGGGGGCGACCGTCTCGGGGGCGACCGTCGATAGGACACCGTCCCGCTCGACATGGGCCGTATCGGGCCGGATGTCCATCAGATGGGCGATGGACTTCCGGCTGCGGCCTTCCGCGATGCCCTCGAACAGTTCGCCCACCTGGAAGAACAGCATCACGAACACCGCCTCAGGGAACTGCGTTTCGGCCCCCGGCAGGAAACCGATGCCGAGCGCCCCCAGCGTGGCGACGGCCATCAGGAAATTCTCGTCCATCGCCTCGCCGTGCAGAATCGCCTCCGCGGCTTCCGTCAAGGTCTCCCAGCCGACAATCAGGTAGGGAACCAGATAGACCAGCAGATAGGCCCAGACAGGCCAGTCGGTTTTCTTTTCGATGATGACGGCCGCAACGAGCAGCACGGTTGCCAAGGCGATCTTGACGATGCTCTCCTTCGCGCCGCCCTCTTCATGATGGTGGTGATGCTCATGCTCGTGATGGTGGGGATGCTCATGTCCGTGCTCCTGGCAATGGCACTCGTGCGCGTGGTGGTGATGGTCTTCGTGTATCATAGTTGTCGTTTATTTCTCGCTGCAAAGGTACGCCGACCGGGGCGCAACCGGGTTGCAAAGCGCGGGCACTTTGGTTTTTTCAGCGGGAATTCCTATCTTGCAACCCCAAACGGACTGATACCTATGCGAAAAGAAACACTCTGGTATATACCCTGCGCCTTTTTCTGCGTGGCAGCCGTGCTTAATCTTATCGGCTGCATCCTGGGAACGAGGCTCGCCCCGCTGGTAAAACCCGCCCTGCTGCCGCTTCTTACCGGAACCACCCTGGCCTACCTCCTGGGCCATGGACACCAGAAGGATAACATGGGGATCGCCCTCCTGATGGCGGCCCAACTGTTCGGATGTGTCGGGGACATCCTGCTCATTCCGGAGGGATTCTTTTTCTTCGTGGGGGGTGTCGCCGCCTTCCTCATAGGCCATCTGTTCTATATGGGCCTGCTCGGCGGGCAATCCTGGAAAGGCCTTATGGCCTGGCACTGGGCCATCGCCTCCATCATCATGGCAGCCATCGTGTACGGCCTGGTGACGGTCATCGGCATTTCCGGCGAGTTGTTCTGGCCGATGACGGTCTATGGATTCGCGCTGATGCTGCTGGTATTCAGCGCCTTTGCCGGCGTGATCCGGATGCCGCGGGGCCGCCTGACCACCTGGTGGATCCTCCTGGCCGGCACCGTCCTTTTCGCCTTCTCGGACTCCTGCATCGCGATGGATACCTTCGGGGTGATGACCTTCCCCCTGAGGCACTTCCTCGTGATGGTCACTTACCTGGCCGCGCAGTCGCTGCTGGCGGTCGGGGGGATCCGGCTGATCCTGGGGAAATAGCGCCCGATCATTCCTTGTTCTTCGTGTCGATGCAGATCGTCACGGGCCCGTCGTTGACGAGCGCGACCTGCATGTCGGCCCCGAAGGTGCCGGTGGGAACCGGCTTGCCCAGGGCCTCCGACAGGGAGGCGCAGAACTGCTCATACAGCGGAATGGCCACTTCAGGCCGGGCGGCGCGGATGTAGGCCGGGCGGTTACCCTTCTTCGTGGAGGCCATGAGCGTGAACTGGCTCACGACCAGGACGTCGCCGCCGACATCGACCACGCTCCGGTTCATCACGCCTTCCGCGTCATCGAAAACGCGCAGGGCCGCGATTTTCCGTACGAGCCAGTCGATATCATCGGAACCATCCTCGTTACAGATGCCCAGGAGCACGAGAAGCCCCGGGCCGATGGAAGCGGTAACCGTGCCGGAAATGGACACGGAGGCTTCCAGGACGCGTTGGATGACGACTCTCATAGATGCTCGGCGAGTTTGGGAAGCAGGCCGTAGTCGGCCGGCAGCCAGTTGACGGAGCGCAGTTCGCCGGCGGAAAGCCAGCGCGCCGCTTCATGTTCATTCAGGTGCGGCGCTTCCTCCCGCAGCGTGCACAGGAAGCAATGCATCGTGAGGTGGAATTCGGGATAATCCCATTCGACCGTGTCCAGCAGGGGACCCACGTCGATCGAGCAGGACAGTTCCTCGGCGATTTCCCGCCGCAGGGCATCCTCGCGGCTTTCGCCGGGCTCCATCTTTCCGCCCGGGAATTCCCACCAGTCCTTCCAGGGACCATAGCCCCGCTGGGTGGCGAAAACGCGGCCCTCCCGGAGGATGAGGGCCGCGACGACTTCGATCCGTTTCAAGGGATTACAGTTCTATGACCAGGTCCTCGAGCGGTTTCCGCTGGTCGTGCAGTTCCGTGGGCTTGCCTTCGCCGGCGGCCGGATGGCCGATGGCGAGCAGGCCATAGATGCCATGCTCCCGCGTTTCCGGCAGGACTTCCCGGATCTTGCTGGGGTTGAAGTCCCAGATCCACATGTTCGCCAGGCCCACGTCCGTAGCCGTGAGCATCAGGTGCGTGAGGACGACGGCCGCGTCGGTCTTCGCCGCGTTGATGCCGTCGTACGGGCGCACCCAGGCTTCTTCGTTCCGGCAGCCGACGATGAGGACGACGGGCGCGCCGTAGCAGGGATGCACTTCCCGGAGTTTGGCCAGGGCTTCCTCGCTCTTGACGACCCAGATGCGGGCAGGCTGCAGATTCGCTGCCGACGGGGCCATCCGGCCGGCGTCCAGGATCATCTGGAGTTTCGCGTCGGAGACGGGATGGTGGGTGAAGGCGTGGCAGGAATAGCGGCTTTCCAGAATCTGCATGAACGCGTCGGAGCCGTACTTGTATTTCTTGATCTGGTGCTCCATGTCGGAGAAGGCGGCGCGGCGGGTAATCTTGCTCAGGTCGTTGAGTTTGTTCAGGAGTTTGCTCATGTGGTCACAGTTTTATGCATCGGGGACAAGATAATCAAAAAAAACGAAAAACTATTGTTATATTTGTCAGAAAGGACTAAAAACGTGGCTGGATTGGTAAAGAAAGTTTGGCTTTTTTACAGGGATGGCTTCAAGAACCAGACCTGGGGCCGTCCGCTCATCTGGCTCGTCATCCTGAAATTCTTCATCCTGTTCGCCATCCTCCGCGTGTTCTTCTTCCGGCCGGTCCTGGCCGGGAAAACCGATGCGGAAAAGAGCGAGGCGGTGGGGGAGAACCTGACCCGGAACCACAATAACACCCAAACTAATAACTTAAGCGAACAACCATGGATACCGTCCTCTGGTCCCGACTCCAGTTTGCCGTAACCGCTGCCTACCACTGGCTCTTCGTTCCCTTGACGTTGGGCCTGGCGCTTGTCATGGCAATCATGGAAACACTCTACGTCGTCAGGAAAGACGATTTCTGGCGCAAGGCCACCCAGTTCTGGATGAAGATCTTCGCCATCAACTTTGCCGTGGGCATCGCCACCGGCCTCATCCTGGAATTCGAGTTCGGCACGAACTGGAGCAACTACTCGTGGTTCGTGGGCGACATGTTCGGCGCGCCGCTCGCCATCGAAGGCATCCTGGCCTTCTTCATGGAGGCGACCTTCTTCGCCGTCATGTTCTTCGGCTGGCACAAGGTTTCCAAGCGGTTCCACCTGGCATCGACCTGGCTCACCGGCATCGGCGCCACCATCTCCGCCTACTGGATCCTGGTGGCGAACGGCTGGATGCAGAACCCCGTGGGCACGACGTTCAATCCCGACACCGTCCGGAGCGAGATGGCTTCCGCCCAGGCCTTCTGGGAGGTGGTCACGAATCCCGTGGCGGTCTCCAAGTTCTTCCACAGCGTCACCAGCGGCTGGGTCACCGGCGGCGTGTTCGTCGTCGCGGTGAGCGGCTGGTACCTGTTGAAGGGCCGCGAGCGGGAATTCGCGCGCAGGAGCATGCTCATCGGTGCGATCGTCGGCCTCGTGGGCACCGGTGCCGTGATGCTGTCCGGCGACTCTTCCGGAGTCCATGCGGCCAAGTACCAGCCGATGAAACTGGCGGCGGCCGAGGGCCTCGAGAAAGGCGGCCCGCGCGCCCCGTTCTCCATCGTCCCGGGCGTCGAGATTCCGGGCATGCTGTCCATCCTTGCCACCCATGACATCGACGGAGTGGTCCCGGGCATCAACGACATCCTGAACGGCTACACGGACAATGAGGGGAATCTCGTCCCTTCCGTCGCCGAAAAGATGGCGCGTGGCCGCAAGGCGCTGGACGCCCTGGCGGTGTACCGGGAACTGAAGGACTCCGATCCCGACTCCGCCGCCGTCGTCCGGAAGGTCCTGGACAGGAATGTCCAGTACATGGGCTATGGCCACCTGGAGAAACCGGAAGACGTGATTCCGCCGGTTCCCGTGGTGTTCTGGGCCTTCCGCCTGATGATCGGCCTGGGGAT
>JAEEGJ010011420.1_pt1 | contig 22544 bp, 18 predicted proteins | sample 8958761 | NCBI WGS metagenome assembly JAEEGJ01 (sample SAMN16246546, study PRJNA631951) | gut metagenome | biome: gut microbiome; feature: rumen; material: RS-attached | host: Bos | place: Iran: Karaj | collected 2018-10 | reverse complement strand
TGGGTGAACTCGGGCTGACGGTCGGCACGCAGGTCGTCGTCACGGAAACAACGCGCAGTCTGAAAAGAACGATCCATGCCAGCCACCATCAGCAGTTGCTTATATTGCTGTGGACTTTGCGGCAGGGCGTAGAACTCACCCGGATTCATGCGCGAGGGCACCACGAAATCGCGGGCACCCTCGGGTGTCGATTTAATGAGCATCGGGGTCTCGATTTCGAGGAAGTTGAGATTGCTCAAATAGTTGCGCACCGACATCGCCATACGGTGACGCAGTTCAAGGTTTTGGCGAACGGGGTTACGGCGAATGTCTAAATAACGATATTTCATGCGAAGGTCGTCACCGCCGTCGCTGACATCCTCGATGGTGAAGGGCGGGGTCTTGCTACTGTTGAGCAGCTGAAAAGCACTCACTTTCAGTTCAATGTCACCCGTCGGCATGTTCGGGTTCTTCGACTCACGCTCGATGACGGTGCCCTTGGCTTGAATCACGTATTCGCGCCCGAACGAACGGGCTTGTTCCAAAAGTTTCGGGTCACTGCTGCCATCCAAGCAAAGTTGGGTGATACCATAACGGTCGCGGAGGTCAATCCACACTAGGGAACCTTTGTCGCGGGTGCGCTGCACCCAGCCGGCCAATGTCACTTCCTTGCCGGCGTCGGCAAAACGAAGTTCGCCACAGGTATGCGTTCTATACATATTTTTCGGATTTAAGATTTGATAATCAAAATTTAAAGATTAAAACTTGCAAAAGTACGACTTTTTTGATTATTCCCCAAAAAATGACCATGACCGCTTAATCAACAGTAAAAGCGGTCATGGTCATAGTCAAAAGTCATAGTCAAAAACTACTTCTTAATCGCCGCAATGCCAGGCAGTTCCTTGCCTTCGATGGCTTCGAGCAGAGCACCGCCGCCGGTGGATACGTAGCTCACTTGGTCGGCGAGGCCGAACTTGTTGATGCAAGCCACCGAGTCGCCGCCGCCGATGAGCGAGAAAGCGCCGTCCTTGGTGGCTGCCGCAATGGCCTCGGCTATGGCCTTTGAACCCACAGCGAAGGTGTCGAACTCAAACACGCCGCAGGGACCGTTCCAAAGGATGGTCTTCGAACCCTTGATGACGTTAGCGAACAATTCGCGGGTCTTCGGACCAATGTCCATGCCTTCCCAGCCTTCAGGGATGTTCATCGGGTCAACCACTTGCGTGTCAGCGTCGTTGGCAAACTTATTACCCACCACGCAGTCCACGGCAAGCACCAGATTGACGCCTTTTTCCTTGGCTTTGGCAAGGATGTCGAGAGCGAGGTCGAGCTTGTCCTCTTCGCAGATGGAGTTGCCAATCTTGCCGCCCAAAGCGCGCTTGAAGGTATAGGTCATGCCGCCGCAGAGGATGAGGTTGTCAACCTTGGTGAGCAGGTTTTCGATGATTTCAATCTTCGTGGAAACCTTCGAGCCACCCATAATGGCGGTGAAAGGATGCTGGATTTCATTCATTACCTTGTTGACAGCAGCCACCTCCTTGCCCATCAGGTAGCCGTACATCTTGTGGTCGGCATCGAAGTAGTCGGCGATGAGGGCGGTGGAAGCGTGGGCACGGTGGGCGGTGCCGAAGGCATCGTTGATGTAGTATTCGCCATAACCCGCAAGAGTCTTGGTGAATTCCTTCTGCGAGGCTTTGACGGCTTTCTTGGCTTCATCGTAGCCTTCTTCACCCTTCTCGATGCCACGCGGCTTGCCTTCTTCCTCGGCATAGAAGCGGAGGTTTTCGAGCACGAGCACCTCACCAGGTTTCAATGCTGCCACTTGGTCAGCGGCTTTCATGCAGTCTGTGGCAAATTGCACATGACAGTTAAGCAGTTCTTCCAAATGCTTGATAATCGGCTTGATGGAGTATTTCGGGTCGGGGTTTTTCTTCGGGCGACCGAGGTGCGACATCAACACGACCATGCCTTTGTCGTTCAACACCTTATTAATAGTAGGGAGAGCGGCACGCATACGGGTGTCGTCGGTGATGTTGAAGTTGTCGTCCAACGGGACGTTGAAATCAACGCGGATAACCACGCGCTTGTTTTCGAAATTGATTTGATCGATATTTACCATAGTATTTCAAATTTAAGATTTAAGATTTCAAGATTTATCAAGCCGTCAAATTTAATTGCGGGCTTGACCCGCAATCCCTTGACGGCATTTATTTATTCTACAGTCACCGATTTGGCCAAATTGCGCGGTTGATCGACGTTGCAGCCACGCATCACGGCGATGTGGTAGGCCAAGATTTGCAATGGCACAGTAGCCAACAGCGGCGAGTATAGGCATTCCGTTTCGGGAATTTCGATGACATAATCTGCCATCTTACGCGCCAAGACATCTTTCTCGCTGATGACAGCGATGATTTTGCCGTTGCGAGCCTTCACCTCCTGAATATTGCTCAACACTTTCTCGTAGGTGCTGTGGTTGGTGGCGATGAATACGACAGGCATATCCTTGTCGATCAAGGCAATGGGACCGTGTTTCATTTCGGCGGCAGGATAGCCTTCAGCATGGATGTAAGAAATCTCCTTCAGCTTCAAGGCACCTTCGAGGGCGACAGGATAGTTCTGCAAACGGCCAAGATACAGCATATTGCGTACGTCTTTGTATTTTTCCGCTATGTCCTTCACATGACCGCTGTGGTCAAGGGTCCATTGTATTTTCTCGGGGATGCGGTCGAGCTCTTCGATGAACTTGAGGCGTTCCTCGTCTTTCATGGAGCCTTTCAACTCGGCAAGGCGCAAGGCCAGCATGGCCATCACGGTGACCTGCGAGGTGAAGGCCTTGGTGGAAGCCACACCGATTTCAGGACCGGCATGAGTGTAAATACCCGCATCGGTGGCGCGTGATATGGATGAACCGATGACGTTGCAAATGCCCAACACAACCGCGCCTTTTTCTTTAGCTAATTGGATAGCGGCCAAGGTGTCGGCAGTCTCGCCTGACTGCGACACGGCAATCACCACGTCGTGGGGCGTGATGACGGGGTCACGATAGCGGAACTCGGAGGCATACTCAACTTTGACGCGAATCTTGGCCAGTTTCTCGATAAGATAACTTCCGACCAAACTGGCGTGCCACGAGGTACCGCAGGCCACGAAGACGATATTGTCGGCATAAAGCAAATGCTTCTCATATTTATGAATACCACCAAGACTGACCGTGTTGCTTTCGGGATGTAAACGACCACGCATAGTGTCGCGCACGATGGCAGGTTGCTCGTATATCTCCTTCATCATGAAATGGTCAAAGCCAGCTTTTTCGATGCTGTCCAAATTCATCTTTAGCTCTTGCACATAAGGAATGGCCTCCACGTCTTGAATGGTCTTGATGTGCAATTCCTCACCTAATTTGATTTTCACCACTTGCTCGTCTTCAAGGTAAACCACCTTTTGGGTGCGGCCCACGATGGGCGTGGCGTCGGAGGCAATGAAATACTCGCCTTGGCCGATACCGATGACCATGGGGCTGCCTTTGCGGGCAGCTATCAACGTGTCAGGATGACCTTTCTCCAAGATGACAATGGCGTAGGCTCCCACAACGTGGTTCAAAGCGATGCGAACAGCCTCAAACAAGTCGACATGCTCGCTCTGTTGCACGTCCTCAATGAGGTTGGTGAGCACCTCCGTGTCGGTAGACGACTGGAACTTGAATCCACGTTTCTCCAATTCCTTGCGCAGACTCAAATAGTTCTCTATGATACCATTGTGGATGAGAGCGATGTTACCCGACATAGAGCGGTGTGGGTGGGCGTTCACTTGGTTGGGTTCGCCATGGGTGGCCCAACGGGTGTGAGCGATGCCGATGTGTCCGCTGACGTCTTTCGTTGCGGCAAAAGCCACTAAATCAGAGACTTTCCCTTTTGATTTATAGACATTCAGTTCGTCTTTTTCGTTCAACAGGGCAACTCCAGCACTGTCGTAACCGCGATATTCCAGGCGTTTTAATCCTTCAATGAGGATAGGATAGGCATCCTGTGAACCTATGTAAGCTACTATTCCACACATATTTTTAGATTTGTATATTTTTGCGCAAAGATAGAAAATCTTTATATTCGTCAATACGAAATCACTCAAATTTGGTCGGATAACGCAATTATTTCCGACTGTCATAGATAGTTTTTTGTATTTTTGACACAGAAAAACCACATCAATATGAAACAGGGAATCATTCTGGCTTTCATGCTTTTAGGCATCACACTAAAAGCCTTTGCGCAGCATCAGATACAAGTGATGAGCTATAATGTGCGCCATTGTGCGGGCATGGATTTAGTCGTGGACTACGACCGCACAGCCGCCGTAATTGCCCAACAAGAACCCGATGTAGTTGCCCTTCAGGAATTGGACAGCATGACTGCCCGAAGCGGACAGTATGACCAGTTAGGTGAGTTGGCCAGCCGCACACAATATTATCCCGTTTTTGGTGGTGCCATAGATTTCGACGGTGGCAAGTATGGCGTGGGCTTCCTCACCCGTGAAATCCCCCAAAGCACAAGATGTATCCCCTTGCCCGGCGAAGAACCTCGCGTACTGTTAGTTGTGGAGTTGCAGGATTATGTGATTGCCTGCACCCATTTAGACCTTGAGGAGAAGCAACGATTGGCATCAGTCCCTCTCATTATGAAAGAAGCCCAACGTTGGCAGAAACCTTTCATCCTTGCAGGCGACTGGAATGATGTCCCTGATTCGGAACTGATAAAGGCGATGGCGCAGGTCTTCACCATCCATTCCAGCGACGAGGCCACCTACCCCGCCGATGAGCCAACAGAATGTATCGATTATATCGCCTCATTCAACCACCAGCCCGCAAAGACACTGGAATCCCATGTCATCAACGAGCCTGCAGCCTCCGACCATCGACCCATTGTGGCACGTTTGCAGTTGCGATGAGGTTTCCATGATGTAATTTGAAGATTCTTGAATTTTTCTTACTTTTGCAGCATCAACTAACAACAAACACTATGCTAAAAGAATGGATGATTGCCTTCAATGAGGCCAAGACGATGGAAGCCAACGGCGAAGAAGGGATGGCTTTAATCAAGGAATACGAGCGCGTTTTGTCCGAGATGGGCAACGAACCTTACACCGAGGCCGAACAACATGTGCGCGAAGAGGTTTACCGCAATTTGCAAGAATTATACCTCCTCAATGGAGACGAAGAAAAAGCGGCGGCTTATTCTGAATTTTGTTGAAATTTTCGGAATGTCACTCCAAATTTTTCTGCTTTCGTGCGTATATCAGCCTTTCAACATATTAAAATAAGCATCCAACAATTTTTGCGCCCCAATATAAGCGCTCATCCGTTGGTTGCGGACATCGTTTTCGATTAGGGGAAGGAGGTCGGAAACAAGTTGGTTTTGATAGAAATCGTTCTTCAGGGCGGCATCCATCGAGTCAAACATCATCTGCACATCTTGTGCGGAGCGTTTCTTATAAAGGTAGCCGTTGTCGCGGATGACTTGTACATGGTCGAACACCATCTGCCACACCTCATTAATATTATACCCCGTCTGTGCCGAACAAGTCATCACCTTGGTCTCCTGACCCGACTCCGGCAAAGGGAACAGGTGCAACGCATTGCGGCACTCGGCGGCGGCACGCTCGGCGCGCATCACATTGTCGCCATCGGCCTTGTTCACGGCGATGCCGTCTGCCATCTCCATGATACCGCGCTTGATGCCTTGCAGCTCATCGCCCGCCCCGCTGATGAGAATCAAAAGGAAAAAGTCGACCATAGAATGGACCGCCGTTTCTGACTGTCCCACGCCTACGGTTTCCACAAAAATGGTATCATATCCCGCTGCTTCACAAAGAATTATAGTTTCTCTCGTTTTTCTTGCCACGCCACCTAAAGTGCCTGCCGACGCCGAAGGACGAATATAGGCATTAGGATGCACCGAAAGGCTCTCCATGCGCGTCTTATCGCCGAGGATGCTGCCTTTCGAGCGTTGACTCGACGGATCGATGGCGAGAACAGCCAGTTTGTGATTCTCATCGCAGAGATGCACACCGAGGGCTTCGATGAAAGTACTCTTGCCCGCGCCCGGCACACCCGTGATACCCAAACGAAGAGCCTTTCCCGAATGAGGCAGACAAGCCGCGATAATCTGTTGTGCCAGTTCTTGGTGCTTGGGTAACGCGCTCTCTACCAAAGTGATGGCCATGCTGAGCGCCACGCGGTCGCCGCGCAGGATGCCCTCAATATACCATTCCAAAGGCATAAGTTTCTGCTGGTTGCGACGCAAGCGTTCCAAAGCGTTGGGGTTGACTTGCACAGGGCCGTCGACACCTTCGGTAACTTTGAGATTCGACTCCCATTCGTGATCCTGATTTTCAAAGTGTTCGTATTCCATCGAGGTAGCGGTTTTGATTTTGCAAAGATAATAATTATTGTTGAAGTGTTGTTTGTTGAAGTGTTGAATTGTTGTTGTTGACCATGACTTGTGACCATGACCATGACTATTTCACCCGAAGTATGGAGTTCCAAGTTTCGCATAAAACGGTCATAGTCATGGTCAATGGTCATAGTCAACAGATTAAAAAACAACGATTTGTAAATTTTTTCGCTCTGTTTCGGAATTTTTTCGTAACTTTGCTTTCCCAAACCGAAAGAACATACGACATGACAAGAGTACTTTTCGTCCACCAAGAAATCACCCCTTATCTGCCTGAAACGCAAATGAGCCTCATCGGTCGCCACCTGCCCCAAGCCACTCAAGAAAGCGGCAAGGAAGTGCGCATCTTCATGCCCCGTTACGGCACCATCAATGAGCGTCGCAACCAGCTGCATGAAGTCATCCGCCTCTCCGGAATGAACCTCATCATCAACGATACAGACCATCCACTCATCATCAAGGTGGCTTCTATCCAAAAGGCGAGAATGCAGATTTATTTCATTGACAACGACGACTTCTTCACCAAAAAGAAGTACCTGATTCGCGATGAGAACGGTGTTTTCTGCGAGGACAACGACTTCCGCTGTGTGTTCTTCTCACGCGGTGTAATCGAGACGGTGAAAAAGCTCAACTGGTCGCCCGACATCATCCACTGCAACGGCTGGCTCTCGGCCTTGATGCCGCTTTACCTGAAACGTGCCACCTCGGTGAAAGACAACCCGCTTTTCAGTGATTCGAAAATCATTTATTCCATATATGACGACGCCTTCGACGAGAAATTCCGTACCGGCTTCGACAAGAAAATGAAAGTGCCAGGCATTGGTGCAAAAGACCTCAAGCCTTTCAAGGAAGCTGACTACCTTTCTCTTACCAAGGAGGCCATCGACTACGCCGACGGTCTCATCATCGGCAGCGAGCATATCCATCCTGAAATCGAGGCCTACCTTAAGGACTGCAAGAAGCCCATCCTACCCTATCAAGGCGAAAATTACAAGCGGGCCTACAACGACTTTTTCGAGAGCTTCCTGCAAACGAAACAATAAGACGACACTTTTTCAGTTATCATCCCCGTATTAAACAAGCTAAAATCACGATGAAAACACATCATTCGACCGTTTTCTTCAGAACCGTGTTAATGATTGGCGCGTTTATATTGGCTACGACGGCTTGCAAGAAGTCGCCAGAGACCATCGGCAACGGCCTGATTTCAGACGACGACCACATTGGAATGTACCATACCGACGCGCTTGAATTAGTGTGCCATTCCTACCTCGACTCCATCGGCACCAAAAACGTCTCCAACGGATTGCTCGGCAGCATGAACGACCCTGTCTTCGGCCTCAGCCAAGCAGGATTCTGCACCCAGCTGCGCTTTTCAGCGGCGGGACAGAGTTTTGGCAGCAATCCCATAGTCGACTCCGTTGTGCTGCAGCTTTATCTCTCGGGCTATTACGGCGACACCACCACTTGGCAGACCGTTCACGCTTACCAACTGACGGACACGCTCAACAGTGACTCGAGTTACTACAACTATACAGAAGTGGCTGTCGGCAACATGGACTATGCCAACGGCTACCAATTCCAGCCACGTCCACGCACCAAGATGCACATTGTCGGCACCGACACCATTGGGCAACCCATCATCCGCATTCCGCTCAACAACAGCTTGGGCGAATACCTCATTGGCCTTGACAGCATGGTTTACAAGGATCCTGCACTCTTCAAAGAACAGTTTCATGGCCTCTGCCTGAAATGTGACCCCGCCCCAGGCACCGGCAGTATCAGCTACATCAACCTGACTAACAACACGTTCACTACGCTGCAACTTTATTACCATAACGCTGCCACGCCCGAAAAGGCCATGCGTTACGATTACTATATCACCTCCGCTGACACTTATTTTAACCAAATCAGCCACGACTATACAATAGGTGACACCGATTTCATCAGCCAAGTCCTCGAAGGCGACACCACCAAAGGACAGCAACGACTCTACCTCCAAACCATGGGCGGCGTAAGGACAAAAATCAGCTTCCCCACCCTCGCCCATTGGACTGACACCCTTGCTGAAGGCAGCCACATCGTTATCAATCAGGCCAAGCTTATCGTTCCGACAGCCTCGGTCGACACGACCATCTTCACCTCTCCGAACACCTTGGTCCTGCTTGGCTTTAACGCCGACGGCAGCACTTTCATTCTTCCCGATTATTACGAAGGCACAAGCTACTTTGGTGGCAGCTACAGCAGCACGGACAACGCAGCCATGTTCCGTATCTCGGAGTACGTGCAAGAGGTGGTTTTGGGCAAAAGAGAGCACTATGGTTTGAGCATGGGCATCAACGGCGGTGCCTACAACGCCCATCGCCTCGTTGTCAACGGCCCTGAAACAGAAACTGACAAATTAAGAGTTGAAATCACCTATTCGATTGTATCTGAATGACGAAATCTTGAAATCTGGAACACGAAGTATTGGCCATGCCCAATCTTCGATTTCAACGTAGTTAAATCTTGAAATCCAATACTAAAATGAAAAAACTTATTCTCGCCGCATTAATCATCGCAGGACTGACCTGCACGGCACAACAAAAAACCACAGAGAAAGAAACCGTCGTCACTATCAAGACGAGCATGGGCACCATCAAGGCAAAGCTTTACAACGACACGCCCAAGCACCGCGACAACTTCATCAAGTTGGTGAACGAAGGCTGGTACAACGGCTCGCCATTCCATCGTGTCATTAAGGACTTCATGATCCAAGGTGGACAAAATGCTGACGGTCGCCTCGACCCAGGGTACACCATCCCTGCCGAAATCATGAGCAACCATTTCCACAAGAAAGGAGCCTTGGCTGCTGCGCGTATGCCCGACCAAGTGAATCCCAAGAAAGCCTCCAGTGGTTCGCAGTTCTACATCGTGCAAGGCAAGAAATTCGACGAAAACTGGCTCGACATGTACGAAAGCCGCACGGGCAAAGTGTTCTCTGCCCGTCAACGCCAAGCTTACCAAACCACAGGCGGTTCACCTCACTTGGACGGCGACTATACCGTGTTCGGCGAGGTCATCGAAGGCCTTGATGTAGTCGATAAGATTGCCGCAATGAAGACGGGTGCGCAAGACGTTCCCGTTGAACCAGTCACCATCATTTCCGTCACCATCGAAAAAGGCGCCGAAAAAGCCTGCGGCAAAAACTGCGAGAACAAAAGCGGCAAAAAGAGTTGCTGTCAATAATGTTACATCCCATGAAAGAAAAAATCGAAGACATACTGAACCAGGTGCGTGATTTCCAAGCCGACAGCAAAGATGCCTTGGAGAATTTCCGTATCACTTATTTGAGCAAAAAAGGTGTCATTCCTGCCTTGTTCGCCGACTTCAAGAGCGTGGCTCCAGAATTACGCAAGGAGATGGGCATGAGGCTCAATGAATTGAAAAACACCGTACAAGAAAAGGTGGAGGAACAGCTACAAAAGTTTGAGAACCAGAACACCAATGACGCCGGCTTCGACATGAGCATGCCCGCCAATGAGATGCACGGCGCAAGGCATCCATTATCCATTGTCCGTCGCGACATCAACGAGATTTTTGAGCATCTCGGCTTCACCATCGCCGAAGGGCCGGAGATTGAGGACGACTACCACGTGTTCTCGGCCTTGAACTTCCCCCTCGACCATCCTGCCCGCGACATGCAGGACACCTTCTTCATTGCCAAGGAGCCCAATGTCAACAAGGTCTCCGATGTGCTGTTGCGCACCCACACTTCAAGTGTACAAGTCCGTGCCATGGAGAAGAAACAACCGCCTATCCGCATTATCGCGCCCGGTCGTGTATTCCGCAATGAGGCCATCTCGGCCCGCGCCCATTGTATTTTCCACCAGATCGAAGGTCTATACATTGACGAGAATGTTTCCTTCGCCGATTTGAAACAGACACTCTATCACTTTGTGCAAGAGTTCTTTGGCGAGGGTACGCGGGTGCGTTTCCGTCCGTCCTATTTCCCTTTCACCGAGACCTCGGCAGAGATGGACATCTCATGTAACATCTGTGGCGGCAAGGGCTGCAACATCTGCAAGCACACAGGCTGGGTCGAAATCCTTGGCTGTGGCATGTGCGATCCCAACATTCTCATTTCTAGCGGCATTGACCCAGAGAAATATACCGGCTTCGCTTTCGGCATGGGCGTGGAACGCATTGCCATGCTGAAATACGGCATCAACGACCTGCGGCTGTTCTTCGAGAACGACCTGCGTTTCCTCGAACAGTTCGAACTGGCATAAAAACCCTCAAAAACTCTCACTATGAACACCTATTCCATCGGCATTGACATTGGCGGCACCAACACAGATATCGGACTGGTGCGCGACGACGGCGTCTGCATTGCCAAGAAAAACCTCCCGACCAACAAATACTTCGACGCGGACATCTACGTATCGGACATGTATGACCAAATCAAGCTGCTGATATTGGAGAACCACATCGACGCGATTGACGGCATCGGTATTGCGGCACCCGTGGGCAACTACTACACGGGCTGCATTGAGAACGCCTCCAACCTCAACTTCAAGGGCATTGTCAACTTAAAGGAACTCTTCAAAGGCCATATCGACGTACCTGTGGTGGTCTCCAACGATGCCAATGCGGCTGCCTATGGCGAACTTGTGTACGGCGGTGCAAGGGGCATGAAGCATTTCATCATGTTCACCCTCGGCACGGGTGTGGGCAGCGGTGTGGTGGTCGACGGCAAGTTGGTTTTAGGAAAAACGGGCGGTGCTGGCGAGTTGGGTCACGCGATTCTGATTCCCGAAGGACGTCAATGCGGCTGCGGCAACAAGGGCTGCCTTGAGACCTACTGCTCGGCTACAGGCATCCGTCGTACGGCATTGGAAATGATGGAAAACAACCCGAACTACACGGGGGCTCTCTCAAAGGTGGCGCCCGAAGAATTGACCAGTAAGATGGTGGGCGACGCGGCCAAATACGGTGACCCCTTGGCCATTGAGGTGTTTAATAAGACTGGCTATCTTTTGGGCATCGCCATGGCCAATGCCGTGACATTCAGTGGCCCCGAGGCGGTTTTCCTGTTTGGCGGTCCCGTGAAAGCCGGCGACGTATTGCTCAACCCAGTGCGTAAGTCATTTGAGGAACATCTGTGCTTCATTTTCAAAGGCAGCGTAGAGGTTCGTGTATCAGAGCTTCCAGACAACGACGCAGCCATCCTTGGCGCGGCCGCGTTGGTGAAAGCATAAGAAAGATTCCCCTTCGGGAAATGGAAGCCTGCATTAATAGAATAGCGGCGGTAAGAAGTACTACTTACTTGGTAGTGTCTCCTACCGCCGCAGTTTATATAGAGAGACTTCTCCATTCCCCAAAGGGGAAACTCTATTGATTACTCGAAGTTCTTCTCCAAGAAATCCTGCGCTTCTTTCATTCCGCCATCACGGGCTTTCTGCATGAGCAGCTTGGCGTAGGTACGGTCTTGGTCGACACCCTGCCCGTAAAAAGAAAGGAGTCCGAGGCGGTATTGTGCGTTGGGGATGTTGGCATCAGCGGCATCCTTGAAGTAGCCGACGGCCTTGCCCATGTCTTGTTCAACACCGAGGCCATAGAAATAACAGTCGCCCATCTGCGATTGGGCGTATGCGTTGCCGTTTTCCGCCGACCGTTGCCACCATTGGACGGCCTGTGCCACATCCTTCGTTACGCCCATGCCGTAATAATAGCAGTTGCCTACGTTTAGCATGGCCTGCGCATCACCGGCATCGGCACCGAGCTGGAACCAACGCAAGGCCTCCTTGTTGTCGGGATTCACGCCCTTACCCATGCGGTAAAGGTTGCCTACGGCGTTGTACGAGGCTTTCTGCTTTTGCTCGGCAGCCTTTCTGTACCACGCCATGGCTTGCTTGGCATCCTGCTCCACACCCCATCCATTCTCATAGCTCGCGCCGTAAAGATATTGGTAGTCAGCGCTGCCTTCTTCGGCTTTCATGCGCACGCTGTCAATTTGCTCGGCCACTTGATCGCCAAACGACTTGCGCTGTCCCATCAGTTGCGAAAGGTCAAGTGGTTTGCCTTCCTCTAATTTTAAGACAGGCTGTTGTGGGTCAGATGTAGTAATCGTGGGTTCCAATTGGATTTCAGTGCCTTGTGGTGATTGTGGCAACGGAGCAGTAGGCATCCCAGGAGGAATAATGACTTTTTTCTCTTCAGGTTGTTCCTGCTGTTTATCCTCTTTTTGGCCACAGGCAACCATCGTCAAAGCCATGGCCAACAATAAAAAGACTCTTTTCATTTCACGAAAATTTTAGGCCGCAAAATTAGCAAATTTTTCTCGTTCGACTTCCCTTGCAAGGCTTTGTTTTCTATTTTTGCGGTTCAATCAAAAGATAACCGAAATGGGCAGACATCACTTTTTGGCATTCGACTGCGGCGCGACGAGCGGCAGGGCCATCCTTGGCACTTTCAAGGACGAAGGGCTTACGATGGAAGAGGTCTATCGCTTCCCCAATCAGACCCTTGAAATCGGCGGGAAATACTATTGGAATGTCTACTGCATATACGAACATTTCATCCTATGCCTCAAGGAGTTGGGAAAACGAAACATCAAAATCGACTCCATCGGCATCGACACTTGGGGGGTCGACTTCGGCTGCATCGGACACGATGGTTCTTTGTTGGGTTTGCCTCGCGCCTATCGCGACCCTTACACTGATGGCGTTCCCGAGAAATTCTTCAAACTTGTGCCACGAGAGCAACTTTACGCGCTAACGGGCATCCAAATCATGAACTTCAACACGGTTTTCCAGTTTTTCGCGCAGGCAGAAGAAGGCTGTGTGGCTTTCCAACATGCCAAACGCATCCTTTTCATGCCAGACCTGTTAGCCTACCTGCTCACAGGACATCGGGTCTGCGAATACACCATCGCTACCACTTCGGGTCTTATGAACCAAAAAACGCAACAATTTGAGCCGTCGCTGCTGCGAGCCTTGTACCTCGACCCCGACAAATTCTTGACTATCAGCCAACCCGGAGAAGTGGTCGGACGGTTGCGCTACAACATCGCCAACGAGACAGGTTTGGGCGAAGTGCCGGTGGTTGCGGTAGCGGGTCACGACACGGCCTCGGCCATTGTCGCTGTTCCCGCCGAAAACGAGCATTTTGCCTATTTGAGTAGCGGCACTTGGAGCCTGATGGGTATCGAGGTGTCGGAACCCATCATCAACAAGCGTTCCAGCGAGTTGAACTTCACCAACGAGGGCGGCATCGAAGGCACCACACGCTTCCTGAAGAACATCACGGGGATGTGGCTCGTGGAACAATGCCGCAAGGTGTGGAAGGCCCAAGGCCGCGACTACACCTATGAAGAGATGACCGAAATGGCCCAAATAGCGAAAGCCTACACAGGCCGCATCAATCCCGACAACCCACGTTTTGCCCATCCAGCCAATATGGACGCAGAAATCCGCAATGACTTGGCTGACAACGGTTTTGCTGCTCCTACCAATGATGCAGAAATGTTGAGCTGCATCTACCACAGCCTCGTTGAACGTTACAAAGAAGTACTCGAAATGCTGCAAGAATTTGCGCCGTTTAAGATTGAGAAACTGTACATCATAGGTGGCGGCTCGGCCAACGCCCTGCTCAACCAATGGACCGCCGATGCCATCGGCATCCCTGTGGTGGCTGGCCCGACCGAGGCCACAGCCATTGGCAACCTCATGGTGCAGGCCAAGGCAGTCGGCCTCGTCAGCGATAGATGGGAGATAAGGCGGATGGTTGCAAAAACCTTCCAGATAAGGACGTTTTATCCAAATTTTATGAAAAAAGAGCGCGATCAAGGATCACGCTCTTAATCTCTGGATGAGAATTTTTTATTTCTTCACAAACTTGCGCATCGCCGCAAACTTGTCGGTAACCAACCTGACCAAATAAGTCCCAGCAGGCAGAAACTCTACTGAAATCTCGGCCTTATTCGCACCATTGCTGTACGTAAAGATGAGTTCGCCGGTAAGGTCGTAAATCTCGCATTGGCGGATAACCTCCTCGCTCTCAATCGTCAAGCGGTCTGTTGCAGGGTTGGGATAGACGACGAGGCTGATGCTCTCGTTTTCGTCCACAGCGAGGTTGTTCAAAAAGTCGTAGGTCTGCGGAGCCGACACGGTACTGCCCTCGAGATATATGCTCACGGAATGTTCACCATTTTCGAGGCCTGTCACATCAAGCAGAATGTTGCCGTCGCCCACGGCACCTGTCTGCTCGGTGCTTTCATTTTCGTCGAACCAGCAGTGGTAGGCGAGGTCGCTTAACGACTCGGTCTTGATGAAGAGGTAGTCGTGCGTGGCGCTGTAGTTTTCATCCTTGACCGTCAGGTGGATGGTGTGCATCCCCGTGGTGAGCCCGTTGACATCTATCTGGAAAATGCCGTTGCCCACCGAGCCGTGGTGCATCTCGTTGTCATTGTTGTCGAACCAATAGCGGTACTCCAATGCGGAGGCACCAACGGTCGAGACCTTGTGGAAAAGGGTTCCGTACACGGGCGTTGAGGTGCTGTCGGATAGGTAATAGTGGAAGGTATGGATGCCGTCGGGGAGCTGGCTCACGTCGATTTCGCCATCCCAAATGTCGCCGCTGAAAGTCTTGGTCGCGCTTTGCCCGAAGTTCCCGTCGAACCAGTAGCGGCAGGTGCGCGTGGTTTGGGCACTCAGCCCAAGGCACAGCAGCAAGCTGAAGATTGTTAATACATATCGTTTCATGGCTTCAGTGTTTTGGGTTTCACTTGTTGCCGTCAATCACCTCGATGTGGATGTTCAGCTTGCCGTCGGGAGTGGAATGTTGGCCGACCGTGGTGCGGTAAGGCGTCATGTAAGTGGGACGTGTGCTGTAGGGCATGTTGCCGCCATAGATGCCCACCTCGGTACCATCCTGGCCCGGGCATTGGGCGGCGACATCGCCTCTCAAGATAAGAGGCTCTGTTTCCCATACCAAAGCATTATAATTCCCATTAAAGAACTCGAAAACATCCAGCATCTGATCAAAAACCCAACAATTATGATGTGAGCAACCATCTAAAATAGAGCCCCAGCTTATGCAATTATAAGCCACGCTATTCCCATACATACCACCTCCTCCAATGATACTATTATATGCAGACAAATTATATTGTCCAGAATTTAACCAGATGTAGGAATTATAGATCTGGATGGTGTTGTTGGGTTGATTTGTTATTTCACTGCGGCAATCCCAAACCACACAGTTGCGGAATGTGGTGTTATGGAAATTATCTTCTCTGAACCATCTAATCCTGCAATTGATAAACTCGGCATCGTTCATTCCAGCTGACGATCCTTCGGAGCCCCATTTGATTTCTTTGATATTACATCTGATAAAGACCGGGGCATTCTGGCCGTTCACTGTGATTACACCATCGAAGAAGATACCCTCAACAGTCAAGACGGCGGGAGCATAAGAATTCCAAGTCTGAAAATCTCCCGCGATAATGGTGGGAAGTGTGTTTAGTTCGTCATCGCTAACGCAGCCCACACCGCGCAAGGTGATGGCTTTGCCAAGGTCGCTCGCATTAAAGGTGCCGCTTGAAAGGGTGATGATGTCACCGGTTGAGGCGGCGGCATCATAGGCTTCTGCAAAAGCGTCAGCGCCGTAGAAGGTGGTAATCTCGTCGCCATGCTGTAGCAGGGCGGTTTGTGTGCTGTTTTGTGCAAAAACCAGCATCGTCGCGCATAAAAGCGCCATGAGTAAGAATGATTTTTTCATTGTTTAAGGTATTAAATGTTAATTGCGAAATGTTAATTACAAAATTATCGCAAAAATCGACATTCGAAAAAGATTGTGGACTTACAAAACGTCAAAATCTACTTACAATTGATGTTTTGTAAGTGAATTCTTACTGATTACAGCTTTTCCATTCGGAAGGCGTCATGCCGACGATGGCCTTGAATGCGCGGAAAAAAGTGGTCTCGTTCCCGAATCCCGACTCCATCCACACCTCCGAGGCGCGAGTGTCGGGATTACTGAACAACAACCGCTTGGCATGTTCCACGCGATAGGTGTTGACGAACTGGGAGAACGAACAATGTCGCAGGTTGTTGATACAGGCCGACAATGCATTGCGGTTGCAGCCTGCCGCCGTCGCCACATCAGACAGCTTCAGGCCGCTATTCAAATAAAGATGCTGCTCCTCCATCAACTGGCAGACATGCTGCAGTAGCTCTTCATCCGCTTCATTGGTCGTTGGTGCCACGAGGTCGGTCGTTTCGTCTGTTTCGTTGGCTTCGTCGGGCTCTTCCACCTTATCATCCTCGCGCGGCGTTGCTTTTCGTGCACGATATTTAATAAGGTACGCGAGGAGTGCAGCCACAAGCGCCAAGCCTATCCCTACCCACAGCCACGGGAACGAGGCACGGGCGGCCAACAGCGGCGCATCAGGATGGACGCGCAGCACCACCACGGAATTGTAGGGTTTGTAGTTGGAAGTGCTGTAGGGGTTGTAGTTGGAAGTGCCGAGACCACCTGTAAGGATGAGATTGCCGTCGGAGTTAAGGACGGGCCATGTGGGACCTATGGCAAGCAGGGGGTCGGTATAATAGAGTGTCATTGGTGCCAGATGCTCCGTATAATCCACACACAGCACATAAACCCGCTTGCTTGGACTGAAGCCCACCAAATAACCTCGTCCGCGCTGCCTGTCCACCACGGGGAAATGATACAGGATGCTATCGCCTTGGAACACTTTCGGCACCGCACAAGTGGTTGAAAGCAAATTGAAGTCGGTACCCTGGGTCTTGACGAAGCCTATTTGACCTTCGGCATTTTCCACGGGCAGCAGGTAGGCGTAGTTGCCGGTTGCCTCATCGCCGATAAAACAAAGTTCGCTCATCTGGGGAATGTCGTAGGCCAACGGTCGCCATTCATCGAGCAACGGTGCATGGAAAGGTTCGCCCCGCAGTTGGTCAACGATGATACTGTCAGGACGAATACCACTGACATGCTTTGTATCCAAACTACTGAATATCATTACATTGTCAACATCCGTGCGCAGCATGTAAGGACAGGAACGCTTTGCTGCAACCTCCTTGACGGGGCTAAAAGTTTTTTGGCCGTCAAACAGTTCCATGCCGTCATTGCTATACCAATTGCCCGAAATCACCACACGACCGCTGTCGATTTCAGTTGCGGAGAAGTTGCTGCGTTTCATGTCCATGCAGCCGAAGCCCTCGCAGGTATGGGTGACGGGGTCGTACCATTCAGCCGTGAAAGTTTGCCCGATGCCCAACGGCTCCCTGCAACCGCCACAAATGAGCACTTTGCCTGATTTCATGGGTATCACTATGCCATAGTCATGTGGATAGATTGTATTCACGGTGTGCCAAGCTCCATCGCTGAAATACTCCGCCGTAGCCGTGGGCACGAAACCTGTAGTGTGGCCGCCGATGACCGTCAGCTCGCCATTGACAAAGAAAGTGCAGTGGCCGTAACGTGGGATATTGAGGTCGGGTAGTTGCTCGGTTTCCAACTTTTTTGGAGTCAGGCCTCCACTCTCCGATGATTGTACTGCATGCAAGGATGCTGATGCCAGTAGGATGATTATAATTATAATAAGGTATTTTTTCATCATTCTCGGAAAGAGCGTGCAAAAATAAATAATTTATTCAACTCTTGCACATTTCAAATATTATCGTGACCTTTGCCCAATAAATTTTTCACTATGCAAACATTCAAAAAAGGTGAGAAGATTGGCAAATATGTCATCAACTCGTTCATAAAGAAAGGCATTGTCGCTGAATCATATACAGTGCTCGGCCCTGACGATATGATGTACTTCATGAAGGTGTTTGACCTCAGAAGCATTCCTCATGAACAACTTTTTGAGGGCAAAGAGGTCTACGAAATCCAACTCTGTAAGGAACTGAACACTGAGGAGAATCAAAATGTTGTCCGTTATGTCGACAATGGCGAAGTGAAGAAAGGCAATGCGGTATATCATTACCTGGTCACGGAATTCTATCGCGGTAGGTTGCTTTTTGACGAAGTCAGGCAAGAAGGCCCATTTGATTTGGAGGATGCCGTGCAGATTACGCTTTGTGTACTGACAGGCCTGTCGTTTATTCATTCCTGTGCATTGATACATAATGACATACGTCCGTCAAACATCATACTTCAGGAACTGGACGATGGAATGCTGATGCCAACCATTATTGATTTGGGTCATATCTCTTATATGGTCAAAGGCCGCCCGACCTTTGTCGATGAAGACTTGATGCCATATTTCCGTGCTCCCGAGACTTTCCGCGGTGTTTATACAGTGAAGAGCGACATTTTCTCTACAGGAGCACTCCTTTATTTCCTCATCTTTGGTAAGTCGCCGTGGGAGGGTCCGGATTTGAGAGTTCTTGATGGCGATAAACAGAAAATCGCCGATGCGGTGAAGAAAGCAAGGAAGCAAGAATTGGTCTTGGAATCGGAGGAGGTAAAACTTCCTGATTATATGAAGGCTATCCTGCTGAAGGCTTTAGCCAAAAAAGCCCGACGACCGCTTCGCTTCAGCTGCCGAATTTGCACAAGCCTTGTTTGAACAAGTAATGCCCGAATTGGCAAAACGAATGGAAGATGAGGAGGCAAGGCCTCAGGCCGAACAGCAAGGACAAGACAATAGTGGTCCTATCATTACCTACAAGAAGGGCTCAGGCAGTGGATTTGATAACGTGACAGGCCGCGATGAGTTGAAAGAACAATTGCGTAAAGAAGTTCTCTTTGCTTTACAGAATCCTGAAAAAGCCCAGTTGTATAAGTTGCCAACCATCAATGGCGTATTGCTTTATGGTCCTCCAGGCTGTGGCAAAAGCCTTGTGCTTGAGAGTTTTGCAGAGGAACTGGGTTTCAATTACACCATTATCAGAGGACCCGAATTTGGGCATATCTATCAAGAAGGTGTGCTTGATAACTTACAGAGGGTCTTCGATGCTGCCGAAATCAAAGCTCCTTTCGTTATATGTGTTGATGAGCTGGAATTTTTGGCGCCTAATCCGAATTCACAAGGCGAGGAGAATGTTACGCCTCAGATTTCAGCTTTGTATGGTATGATGAACGAATGCTCCAAGAAAGGCATCCTCGTGGTGGCCACAACCAACCGTCCCGATCTCATTGACCAGTCCATTATGCGCATCGGGTGCTTCGACCGCGTGTTTTTCGTGCCGCAGCCTGATTTTGAGGCTCGTAAAGACATCTTTATGAATCACCTGAAAGACCGTCCTTGCGAAGACCTGGATTTCGATGAGCTCGCAAAGATGTCGGACGACTTCAACGCTGGTGACATCACGGAAGCCGTCAACGAAGCTGCTATGACCGCAGCCTACAACGATGTTCCGATCTCGCAAAAGATACTCGTCGATGTGTTGAAATATAAAAACCCAACTTATTCTACCAAGACCCGCATTGGATTCAACAAGAAATAATAGTGATGAACACTAAAACATTGGTGTCAAGATATTTGAAGTCTCAAGGGATCGCTCCGAAAAAGAACGATTTGGGATTGAATTTCCATTATGAAGGCTGGAATTTTCTCCTTTGGAACGATGCTGATGACCCTTTGTTTTTCCGTTTGATCCTACCAGGTGTCTTTGATGTGACCGACGACAACTTTGCCAAAGCCATTATGGCCTGCAATAATGTCAATTGGAAATACAAGGTGGTGAAAGCAGTGCTCTATGAGTTTGAGGATGAGTATGACAAAGGGACTTCGATTTGGATGTGCTTCGAGCAGGTATTGGATGCCAATCCACAGGTTGAGGAATTGATTCCCCGTGCAGTCCACAGCCTGATTGCCGCTGCTGAAGCGTTTAATAAGGAAATGATGGAGGAATGAGATTCCCATGGGGAATGAAAGTCGGAAATAAGGTTTCTAGCGGCGGCTAATAAACCTTATGGTAAGTAGACGTAATAGGTCGCCGCATGATAACATATAGTTAATACTCCATTCCCGAAAGGAAACTAACTAAGGATTTCTAAACTAACAATAATATGAAAATCAAATTTTTACTAATCTCTATGCTATTAGCAAATATCGCTTTGGCTCAATATGCGCCTGCTGGTGACAAAATCAAAACAAAATGGGCTGCACAAGTGTCTCCCGAAAATACCCTTCCCGAATATCCTCGTCCGATGATGGTGCGTCCCGAATGGAAAAACCTCAATGGTTTGTGGCAGTATGCCATCACGTCGAAAGGGGAGAAGGCACCTCAAAAGTACGAAGGAGATATCCTTGTGCCATTCTGCATTGAGTCATCGCTATCAGGGGTGCAAAAGGAGGTCGGCCCCGACAAAGCGCTTTGGTATCAGAAGACTTTTGCTGTGCCAAGTAATTGGAAAAATGGTCGTATCCTGCTGCATTTTGGTGCGGTGGATTGGATGACGGATGTTTGGGTGAACGACATCAAAGTGGGTTTGCACACAGGCGGTTACACACCTTTCACCTTCGATATCACCCAAGCCTTGCAAGGAAAACAAAACTCAATGACCGTTCGCGTCTGGGATCCGACTAATGGCAGCTATATTCCCCACGGGAAGCAGGTTATCAAGCCACATGGCATCTTTTATACCTCAGTGACGGGCATCTGGCAGACGGTGTGGCTAGAGTTTGTGCCAGAGGATTATATCCAAAATCTTATCATTACGCCCGATTTCGATAAGGCAACGGTCAGCGTGGACGTGGAGTTTTCCAACCCGACAAAAGACGACCTCTATCAGGTGGAGGTTACCTATGAAGGACAGCCTGTGGCAACGGGGAAATCCATCAATGGGCAGCCCGTAGAAGTGAACATGCCTGAGGACTTCCTGCGCTGGACTCCCGACCATCCTTTCTTGTATGACATGAAAGTCAAGGTGTTGCACAAAGGCAAGGTGATTGACGAGGTAGGCAGCTATTTCGCCATGCGGAGCTTCGGAACCCAGCGCGACGACAATGGCATCATGCGTCTCACCTTGAACGGTCTCCCGATTTTCCATTTCGGTCCGCTCGACCAAGGCTGGTGGCCCGATGGATTGTATACCGCACCCACTGATGAGGCTTTGGCCTATGACATCCAGAAAACCAAGGACCTGGGCTTCAATATGATTCGCAAGCATGTAAAAGTGGAACCAGCACGCTGGTATTACCATTGCGACCGCATCGGAATAATAGTTTGGCAGGATATGCCCAGTGGCGGTCGTGGCCCCGAATGGCAAACGACGCAATACTATCAAGGCCCTGAGAGCTTACGGACTCTCGAATCGGAGGCGTGTTATATCAAAGAGTGGACGGAGATTATCAATAGTTTGAAGTCACAGCCTTGCATCGGCGTTTGGGTGCCGTTCAACGAGTCATGGGGACAATTCAAAACCCCTGAAATTGTTGAGATGACTAAGAAACTCGACCCGACACGCTTAGTAAATCCTGCCTCGGGCGGCAATTTCTACCAATGCGGAGACATTCTTGACCTGCATCATTATCCCGATCCAAAGATGGTGCTTTATGACCCGACTCGCGCTACGGTTTTAGGTGAGTATGGCGGCATCGGGCGCAAGGTGGAAGGCCACACTTGGGTGAAAGACCAAGGGTGGGGCTATGTGGAGTTTGATACCGAGGAAAAAGTGACTGACACCTATGTGGAATATGCCGAACAGTTGTACAAGATGGTTTCCCAAGGGTTTTCGGCAGCGGTTTACACACAAACCACCGACTGCGAGACTGAGCTCAACGGCTTGATGACATATGACCGAGCGGTTATCAAATTAGACGAAAAGCGGCTGTTGCAAATCAACCGGAAAATCAGCCACGCCTTAGCCGAGTAAAACAAAAAAAGTGCGCCGTTACGACGCACTTTTTTTGATGATGATTTGTTTTCTTACTTGGCTTTACCAGTGATGGTGATGTCAGTACCAGCGCTGCCGTTGTTGTCAACCTGACCGTGAGTAATGTGAATCAGGTGATACTCACCTTTGTAATAGGTACCGATGACGAAGTCATAGTCCTTTGTGTTCCATGCGGAAACGCCACGGAAGTCCTCCATAACTGTATGCAAGCTTTCGGTGAACAAAGCATCCTTTTCGACATCAGTTGTCACATCGTTCCATTCGTCA
>JAEEGJ010011415.1_pt1 | contig 22557 bp, 21 predicted proteins | sample 8958761 | NCBI WGS metagenome assembly JAEEGJ01 (sample SAMN16246546, study PRJNA631951) | gut metagenome | biome: gut microbiome; feature: rumen; material: RS-attached | host: Bos | place: Iran: Karaj | collected 2018-10 | reverse complement strand
GCTGAATCCCGGTCTCACGGACAAGATTCCGGACAGCGCCAAGTTCCGCATCTTCATCAACACTCTCACGGGTACTCTGCTGGACAACCACAACTCCATCCCCACCACGGACAACCGCCTTCTCCGCCGCATCGTCCGCGACTATAACAAAGGCGCCTTCACGGCCCGCGAGTCAATCTCCCAGTGGCCCAACGTGTGCGCCGCGGAAGACAAGTGGATCTATCCCTTCCAGGAGATGGCCGATGTGATGTTCAACTCGGCCTACCTCATCGAGTTCGCCGTCATGCGCAACCACGCGGAGCCCATCCTGGGCAGCGTGCCCAAGAACTGCCCGGAATACAGCGAGGCTCACCGCCTGCTGCACTTCCTGCATTACTTCACCCCGGTACCGGACAAGGAAATCCCCGCCACCTCGCTCCTCCGCGAGTTCCTCGGCGGCTCCAGCTTTCTGGCATAATTAATTCGAATTCTAAGGAACGCGGCTATCTGACGGGCATCTGCATCTGAATGCCGCCTCAGGTAGTTGAATAGTTCATAACGTCGGTTTTCGCTTAAGGCAAACACATCGTGTATGTCCTTGAGACCGGTTTTGGCAAGCGTGAGGCGAATCAGCCTTGGGTAGTATTCATCAGACTTGCCGACAAATACTTCGTTCAGGTCGTACTCGCTCCCGGTGTTGGCGTGCATCGACAGAATCATATCCTCCCAGGAGTCAAAGAACCTTATTGCGGCATCATAGTCAATCACATTGTATGTGCCGATGATGAAATCCGTGAGTTGCAGTTGCTCCTGCTTATTCAACGGGGACGATATCCGTTTCAGTACGGCATAAGTGAGGTAACGCCCTGCCTTGTAATGGCTTTTCACCTCGGCTACAGCCTTGCGCATAGGCCATGACGCATTGCGGATGATAAGCGGATCCGAGAACGGGTTTTTGCTCTTTGCATAGGCAAGGAATCCCCAGCGATAGTCTTCCGCCTTTTTTACAATCCTTCTCTCTACCGCATTGTTGCCAAGATAGATAAGGTTGGTGCGAGCTGCTTTATCGCCTTTCTTGGGGACACTGAGAAAGGAGTGTTGAAACAGTTGTCCGCTTCTATGACAAAGAGGGTTGTTTTCCACTACAAATGCCTTTGTACAAGACGAGATGAAACTGGATAGCTGCTTTGATCCCCGCGTTATTACCGAAATGTGGTAATGGTCGTACATAAGAATCAGGGACAAAAGCCTAACCTTGTGCTTGCGTACCATTACGCAGACAATCGTGAAAAACACAAGGAAATCACTTACGGTGTAGAAGATGAGATAATTACTGGCCGCTCTTTGGCAGCAATGGTTGATGATACCATTAATGGCGATTCTTTTTCGCATGATGAAACAGTTATGCTTGTTAAACATAACAACAACTGTTTCGTGTGCTAAGTTCAGGAGATTATTTCAAAAATACAAGTCTTTTTGGCCGTGAAATGTAAAATATTGAGTCGCAGATAATTACGAAAATCGTCTCCGGCATTTTGCCGGAGACGATTTGCTTATTTGGCTAATAATTAATGAGTTACATTTCACGCCCGCAATCCGGGGGGGAAAATGCAGCCTTAGAAGGCGAGGGTGAAGGCGAGGCCGGGGGCGGGCTGGGCGAAGCCGGTGGAGGTGGGGGAGAACGCTAGGGAAGGGGCGAAGTTCATCTCGACCGCACTGATGTGGCCCAGTTTGTCCTGGTAGTACATGTTCTTCACTTTGGCGATGCGGCGGGCGTCGATGCTGGACCAGATGGCGATGCCAAGGTCGGCCACGGTGCAGCCGGCGATGATCCAGAGGTTTTTCTGCCCTTTGGCCCTATCCGTCCAATAAATAGTTTTTGTCTCGGCATCTATGCCGATGGCGTTGCCCACATCGCTGCGGCAATCATCGATTATGCCAGCAAGTACAGCGCTGCCACCGAAGAAGGCCAATCCGCGCCAGGGTTCACCGGAAAGCATCTGCCCCACACCCGGGACAAAGAATGAACATACACCGCTGAGAGCGGGGCTGTACGGGTCCACCGTGGAGGGCGTATACAGCTGGGGATCGTACGTGTTCTTGATGTCCTTGTACTTGGCACCGCCAATGTACTGTGCGCTGGTCGCCACTGAAACAAGCGATAGCGCTAAAATAATAATTAAACGTTTCATATAAAGATATCTTGACAATAGGAAAAAACCGTAACGGAGTCGGACGTCCGCGAAGTGAAGGTTTTTTCCGTGAAACACTTACCGTTCTTTTGCGTGGAAGCAGATGCCAACGCCGTTGGGACCGGCGTGGCTGCCGGCGGTGGGGTTGCATTCTACATAGGTTATCTGAAGGTCTTCTCCGAGTTTCTCTTTAAGCATGAGACCAACCAACTGGGCGAATTCGGGGGCGTCAGTGTGGCCGATGTAAACGCCGTGCTCCTTCACGTCCAGGCCTTTCTCCATCACTTCGTTCACCAGACGGGTCATGGCCTTGGTGCGGCCCTTCTCCGTGCCCTTGGACACCATCTTGCCCTCCGGGGACATGTAGATGATGGGGCGGAGGCCAATGAGTGTGCCCATCGTTGCGGCGATGCCGCTCACACGGCCGCTGCGGCGGAAGAACTTGAGGTCATCGGCAAAGAAATACATTGCCCAGTGGTCTACATCGGCGGCGGCCCACTCCAAAATCTCGTCCAGGGACTTGCCTGCGAGGGCCATGTCGCCGGCCTTGCACACGATAGGGTAGCAGATGGTGGTGATACCCTTGCAGTCGATTTCCTCGAAGCGGACGCCGGGGTATTTGGCCTTGAGCTCTGCAACCGCCTGGTCCATCGCGTCGAAGGTTGCGGTCATCGCGCGAGAGAAATGAACGTACAGGATGTCGTTCCCGGCGGCGAAATCTTCCTCGAAATACTCTACGTAGCGTTCTTTGGAGATGGCGCTGGTTGTGGGGAGAACCCCGCCGCGGAGCATCTCGTAGAAGCCGTGGCAGTCGAAGGTCTCGAAATCCACGTAAGGATAAATAGTCTTTGCGTCCACGCTGTAGGGCATGGAAATGTAACCCGAATAGCCGTGCTCTTTAGCAACTTTGGGGGTTACGTCGGTGTCGGAATCGGTGTAAAGTTTTAACATAATACAAGAATATAGTCATATACCGGCTGCCCTCCGTCGATGAGGATGACCTCAGTCATGGGGCAGGATTTTTCAAGGGAATTGCGCAGCTGTTCCGCCTCCTGGAGGGGGACGTCCATACCGCGGAAGATAAGAAGAATATCGGCCGATGAAGCCTCAAGTGCCGATGCGAGCGCCTCCGCAGCCTCGGATCGAACAGGCGAGCCGCAGAGAATCTCCTTGCCGCTAATGCCTAGGTAGTCTCCGGCGCGCCCCTGGTCGCAGTCACGGATTGCAACGGAAACCGATCCGGTGGTAACGCTGGATGCCGCTTCCGTCATACCGGATACAAGCGTGTCCACATCGGCCTCCGCATCCATGTTGGCCAGGGCAAAATAGCCTTCGCCGAGGCTGTGCGTGGGAATAACCTCCACACGGGAAGCTTCGTACATGCGTGCCGCCTGCTGGGCCGTGAGAAGGATATTGCTGTTGTTGGGCAGCACCAGGATCACATCCGCCGAAACCTCGTCGAAGGCCTTCAGGAAGTTCTCCACTGGCGGGTTCATGGTTTGGCCGCCGGGGATTACCACATCGACCCCCATGTCGCGGAAGGTGGCGGTGAGGCCATCTCCCGAAGCCACGGCAACGATGCCAAGGGCTTTGCGGGTGCGCTTGAAACGCTCGTCCATCTTGTTTTCGTGATGCTGGAGCGTCATGTTTTCCACCTTGATGGTGAGGAATTCGCCCCACTCCCGGCAGCGACTCAAGACCGCACCCGGATCCATCGTGTGCACGTGCACCTTGATGATGGAACCGTCGCGGAAGAACACCAGCGAATCGCCAACTCCTTCCAGATACTCGCGGATTACGCTTTCGTCGAAGGACTCCAGCGCAACTTTACTCCGCTGCAGGCGCAGGATGAATTCCGTGCAGTAGCCGAACTCCAGGACGCTGTCTTCCGTGAAGGCGTTAAAGTCTACGGAATGAGATTTCTCGGCTGCGCTCGAAATGACAGAGTCTCCAGAAATGACAACACCACCCGACAGAGCGTCCCTCATGCCCTCTGCGATGCAAAGGAGGCCCGCGCCGCCGCTATCCACCACGCCGGCCTTTTTCAGCACGTCCAGAAGCTCCGGAGTGTGCTCCAGGGAAACCTCCATGGCGGCTATCCACTGCGTGAAGAACTCCTCCAGCGAGGAAGCGCCGGCGGCAGCGTCCACGCCTTCGCGTAAGACGGTTAGTATTGTGCCTTCCACGGGCTGGGCAACGGCCTGGTATGCCTCTTTCACGCCCGCCTTCATGGCGCGCGAGAAAACGTGGACATCGGCCTCATTCTCCCCGGCGAAGCCCTTTGCGATTCCCGCGAAAATGCGCGAGAGAATCACTCCGGAGTTGCCGCGGGCCCCAAGGAGCATTCCGTGGGCCACATCGGCCGCCATGTCGCCAAGGCTGGCCCCGCTGGCGCTGCACCCGGCCTGGATGGTCATGAGCATGTTGTCGCCCGTGTCTCCGTCCGGGATGGGAAAGACGTTCAGATTGTTGATGGTTTCGCGGCTTTCGCTCAAACGTGCAGCACCGCCGCGTATTAGGTTAAGGTATAGGTCTGCGTTCAGGTTCATCAATCGGGTATGCGGAAACTGCGGCGGAAATACGGGATCTTCGCCAGGCGGCGGAACACGTACGGCTGCAGTGAATAGGTTATCAGAATAGTGGAAGCCATGCCGATCAGGGTGATCCATCCGATGCTCTTCAGCGAAGGATGCGTTGCGAAGATGAGCGAGAATGTCACTATCGCCAGCACCATGGCGCTGAAGACAATGGCCACCTTATGGTATGCCAGTTTATTATTCACCCCTTCCCGGGCTTCCGACAGCAGACCCTCCATCACGAAGATGCTGTAGTCTACGCCGATACCGAAAATAAAGGTGGAAATAACTATGTTTATGAGGTTGAATTCCAAGCCGAAGAGTGCCATATATCCCTGCAGTACATACCAGCTGATGCCCATGGGCAGGAATGCCAGTAGCGCAATCCAGATGTTGCGGAAGGAGATGAGCAGCACCAGCAGCACGAAGGCCGATGAAATCAGCAGCGTGGTATTGAAATCGTCATGGATGATCTCCACCATGTCGCGGCAGTAGTAGAACGGCTCGATCACCAGTACGTTCGGCTCTGCGGTGAGGGCTTTGATCACATTGTCCTTATCGGCCATGTCAAAGGCTACATCCGTGAACACCATGTATCGGCCGCCTTCCTGCTGCTCCACGTAATTGCTCAGGAGGCCGGGCGGAACGATGCCGCTCTCCACGAGGTTCCCGGGTTCATAATCCTGGGTGAGCAGGGCGATGAACGGCTGTGCGAAATCCGCCGGGAGACCATTTTTCTTTGCCGATGCGGCCAGCGCCTTTGACAGCCCCGCAACCCTTTCCGGGCTCCAGAACTCCTTCCACGCGGCGATCCTTTCCTCCTGCACGCTTTCGGGCACAAGGAGAAGCTCGGTGATGGGGGAGTACCCCTTCACCAGACCGCTTGTTTTGAGCGAATCCAGAGCCAGGCCTAGCCCCTTGTTGTATTCCAGGGCCTTGTCCAGCGATGATTCGTGGTGCGCGGCGAAGTACATGTGCGTTGCGCCATCGGCATTCTTAAGGTTATAGAGGTCCTTGCTGGCAAGGTATTCCGGCATCTCGTAGTTAAGATTGCGGAGGTCGCTGTCGAACTTCACTTTGGGCGAGAATACAAGGCCGATGGTGATGAGAACCAGCAGGATGATAATCACCCAGATGTTCCTGTCCCAAGGCAGACGGTTGATTCTCTCCACAAGAGGGAAGCCGTGGGTGCGCTTGAACTTGATCTGGGACGGATGCAGGAAATGCGGCAGGAAAACAAGGGCGAAGAAGGTACTGCCGATGAGGGCGAACGTGGAGAAGAGACCGAAGTCCCTCAGAAGATCGCTCTCCGTGAACAGAAGGCCCATGAATGCGCCGATAGTGGTGAGGCAGCCCAGGAAAACGGGCGTGGACTCATCCCGCAGCATAGCTTCCGCATCGATTACATAATAATAATGTATAAGTACGTGCAGGCAGTAACTTATCGCAACGCCAAGCACCAAGGCGCTAACGCCAAGGGCCATCAGCGACATATATCCCTTTATCCAGTACATGCACGAAAGGGAGAAGAACGTACCGTACACAACCGGCAGAATCTGCTGGAAAACGAAGGAAAAGCGGTGGAAACTGAAAAGGATGATAATGAGGATAATGAGGAAGGAAATGCCCACGGTGAGGGCAAGGTCCGTCTTCATCGTCTTGGAGTTGGATACACTGGTCATCACGTCTCCGTGGGTGTACACCTTCATGTCCGGATGCTTGGCCTCAAACTCACCGGCAACCCTGTTCAGCATCTTGATGAAGCGTGTAGCCACACCGGAGTTCGTTGCAGCGAAATTGGGCGTTAGGAAGGCCAGGGCCACGGTTTTGTCCGGGCACATGATGTGGCCGTCCACCAGCGAATAGCCGCCGAGGGCTCCCATTCCTTCCGGAAACAGTTCCTCCAGAACCACATTTCGTATGCCGATGGGATCCATCGCCGCCATCTGCGAGGTGAAGCCCGTCATGTCCGACATCACGGTATTGTAATTCTGCGCCATCATGGAGTCGATGGCCGCGGGCTCCATAGCCTCCAGGATGCCCGCGTAATACGAGGTGTCCACGAAGGAGGGAAGGTGCGCAAGGCCGAAGTCCATGGCGTCGAGGGCCAGGCTTAAGTCCAGCGTGTGAAGGATGCCGCGGATGTACTGCCCGGAGGTATCCGCCGCCTGGAGCATGTCGCAGAATTCCTCCATGCCGGCGCCAAGGGCTTCCGGGGTTGCCGGGTTTTCCGCATCCGACGACGTGAGTTGGAGAAACGCCTTGTCCTTAATTTCTATCTTACTGAAAGCCAGCTCGTTGTTGATGGCTTCGCGGGGAAGGAGCTTAATGATGTCCTCTTCCAGAGTGATTTTAAGGCCGAAGAAAGCGAATAGCGCAAAGCTGCCCCACAGAAGGAGGTGCATTACAAGTTTATGGCCTTTGAACCACTTAAAAAGGGGTAGAAAGATTCGATGCATCAGAATTTATTCATCAGGGCCGATATCCTCCCGGCAACCTCTTCGATGGTGCCGGTGCCGTCGATTTCATGATATTTTCCGGCAGCGGAGTAATAGCCTATTATAGGTTCGGTTTTCTGGTGGTAGGTGTCTATGCGGTTTTGGACGATTTCGGGTGCGGCGTCATCCGCCCTGCCTTCGATGGTGGCGCGGTGGGCGATGCGCTGGGCAATCATTTCGTCCGGAATCATGATGGAAACAACTGCGGTTACTTCCTCCCCGCGCTCTTTGAGCATTGCGTCCAGCGCCTGGGCCTGGGCGATAGTGCGGGGGAAGCCGTCCAGCAGGAAGCCTGCAACGGCAGGGGCGCTGGCAAAGCGGGAAGCAATCATGCCTTCCACCACTTCGTCCGGCACAAGGTTACCCGCCTCGATGAGCGATTTGGCCTTGAGCCCGAGGGGAGTGCCGGCTGCGATTTCGCTGCGCAGGAGGGCTCCCGTGGAGAGGTGGCACAGATTGTAGTTTTCCACCATGGATGCGGCCTGGGTGCCTTTTCCTGCACCTGGAGGGCCGAAGAGAATAAAGTATTTCATAGGTTATTCCAGTACGTAAATATCTTTCAGGTTGCGGCCGATTTCGTTATAGTCCAGCCCGAATCCCACAATGAAGCGGTTTGGAATCTCCATGGCCACAAAGTCCAGAGGGATGGTGTTCTTGTACACTTCTGGCTTCAGGAGCATAGTGCAGATTTTTACATCCGCAGCCCCTTTAGCCTTCAGCAGCTTGCTCAGGTACTCCACGGTGTGTCCTGTATCCACGATGTCTTCCACCACCAGGACCCGGCGTCCCTTGACATCGCCGCTGATACCGCTTATCTCGCGTATGGAACCGGTGGATTCCGTTCCTGCGTACGAGGAAAGCTTTACCGACATCACTTCAAGGGGAAAATCCAGTCTGGAGATGAGTTCCCCTGCAAAAAGAAGGGCGCCGTTCATAACGCACAGAACTACCGGAATGTCTTCCGAAGAGCGGTAGAAACTGTTGATGCGGCTGCTTACCTTCTCCGTAGCGGCCAAAATATCCTCGTGGGGGATAAAACTGACAAACGTTTTGTCGTAGAGTGTGACCTTTTCCATCTGGAGTATTAATTTTTTTCTTTACAGAATTAACAAAAATAATAAAAAAACACTAAAAACGCATAAAAAACATAAATATCTTAAGCCCTTTGGGCTTCTTTCCTTTGATTGTGCCGATGGAAGCGCTATTTTACCGGCGTCTTATGAGGCGGTTAACTCTCATATTTGCACTGCTTTTCTCCGTGGTGGCCCATGCCCAGAGCTGGCTTGGAGCGGCCATGGCCCTAAGCGGCTGCTCGTCGGCGGAAGAGATGGACCAGGCCACCATCGATCATTATGAATACCTGCACCTGCACCGCGTACGCATAAACGGCAGCCGCCTCTCCGCGCTGCTCACCCCGTACCAGGTGGCCACTGTGCAGGACTACCGCCACCGCTGCGGAGATATCCTCTCCAGCGCGGAACTGGCCCTGGTGGACGGCTTCTCCGAGGAGAAGGTGCGTGCTATGGAGCCCTTCATTTCATTCGAAAGCTCCCGCAGGCCGGGCGAGGCGGTGCAGGACACAACGCGTCTTCGCTTAAAAGCCATCGCCCGCGCTGAATTGAAATGCATCGCAGGGAAACTCCTTGCCGATGGAGGCGAGCTCCTCCAGGCCGGCTATACTCGCCGCTACTACTTCGACGGCCGAAGCGGCGGCGGAACCTTCTTCGCCTCCTGCAGCTATCCCGGAGGCCGATTTCTTGCCGGGGACTTCAACCTCCGCTACGGCGAGGGCCTCCTTTTCTGGAGCGGGCTTTCGATGGACCAGACCTCCACGATAGACGGCTTCTCCCGCCGGGGCGGGGGACTCTCGCCATCATGGTCGTGGAGCGGCGATGGCACTTACCGTGGCTTTGCCGCCGAGTACTCGCGAGGGCTATGGAGCGGGATGGCCTTCGCCTCCGGAAGCGGCTTTGGCGGGCGTGTCTCGCACCTTAGCCGCAGTGGCAGTTACGGGCTCAACGTCAAGTGGGATGGGGGAGTTGCGGCATCGGCCGACATCAAGCAGCACCTGCGGGGAGCGGATTTCTTCGGCGAGGCGGCAATCCGGCCCGGCGCATGGGCGGCGGTTGGGGGAACGCGTGTCCCCCTGAGCGAGAGCCTATCTGTGGCGCTTCGGCTGGCAGCGTTGCCATCGGCCTGGACAGGGCGGAAATACGGGGAGTATTCCGCCGCAATTGGGCTTAAGTATGGCGGTGGGGGATATGTGCCAATTGCCGGGAAAACCGGCTTCGGAAGCAGCGAAAAGCGCCATGGTCTGGATGCCGTTGCCCAGCTGCGCTTCCTGCCCATCCCGCAGCAGGATCCGCGGCGCAAAGAGTTGAAACTCACCGCCAATTGGGGCTTCAGGGCGGACAGCCTCCTTCGCCTGGACACTCGCGCCATAGTACGCCTCCGCAGCTACGAACCAGCCCGTGCAGAACTCCGTGAGGACATTCTCTTGAGCGACGGCCTTGTATCCGCCAAACTCCGCCTCCACGGCTCCTGGTGCGATGGCCCCGGCCTTCTCACCTACGGCGAACTGGGCTACACCCCAGGCCCCTTCCAAATCTGGTTCCGCTCCACCGTGTACAGCACCTCCTCCTGGGCTTCGCGCATCTACGTGTACGAACGCGACATCCCCGGCTCCTTCTCCGTCCCCGCCTGCTACTCCTCCGGCCGCTCCCTTTCCCTCCTCGCCTCCTACACCCGTGCCTTCCGCTCCCTCCGCCTCAAGTCCGCCCTGCGCCTCTCCCTGGCACAAAAAAAGTCCGGCACTTCTGCCGGACTCAAATTTCAATTAACGATAGAATTATAGATTTGGGGTGTTGTTTTTCAAACCCATGGCCACCCTCGGCCGTGCCCCGAAGGGCAAAAGTCCCCTGGGGGACTATAGGGGGTCAACAACACATTCTCCCGGAACGGGAGGGGCCCATTAATCATTCTATCGTTTCCCCACTTTAAGCCTCTGACCGGGCTGAATGATGGGGTTCTCGCCGCGAAGGTTGTTCCATTTTTTCAGATTGGAAACCGTAGTGTGGTACTTGTTCGCAATCCTTCCAAGATTCTCGCCGCTCTTGACAGTGTGATACACCCACTGCGGCTGGCGTGTGGTGCCGCCGCTGCGGCCACCGCGGCCGCCACTGCTCACGTAGGAACTGCCGCTACGGCTGCCGCCGCCGGAAGTCTGTGCATATCCGCCGGTGGAACCGGTCTGACGGTTGATGCCGCCCTGGCCTCCAAGGAACTCCTCTGCCTTATATGCGTAGATTTCCTTCTGCCTGGAAGTGAACTGGGAACTGTACATGTAGGGGAGACGGAGAATCTGCGTGCCCTGGTTGCCGGGAATGATGTCGCGGTAGTACTGGTGGTTCCAGGAACGGATTTCGTCCAGAGGAATTCCCAGAACCTCGCTGATCTGGCGGAGGTGCAGGTTTTTGTTGATGTGGAAGGTATCCACATGCGCGGGCATCTCGATGTCGGCAGGGGTGAGGCCGTATTCCTTGGCGTAGTGGAACGCGTACATGGCGCCCACCAGACCGGGAACATAGCCGCGGGTTTCCTGCGGGAGATACTGGTAGATAGTCCAGAAATCCGTGCTTCCGCCGGCCCTGTAGATAGCCTTGTTCACATTTCCGGGACCGCAGTTATAGGCCGATATGGCCAGGCTCCAGTCTCCGAAGATGTTGTAATTGTCGCGAAGCAGACGAGCGGCGGCATCGGCCTCCTTGAAAGGATCCAGACGCTCGTCGATATATGAATCCACCTGCAGCCCGTAGTGCCTTGCCGTGGAATACATGAACTGCCACATTCCGGCAGCTCCGGCCCTCGAAACGGCGATGGGGTTCATTGCCGACTCGATGATGCACAGGTACTTGAGCTCCATGGGAAGGTTATACTTGCGGAAGGTTTCCTCGAAGATGGGCATGTAGAACTTCGAAAGGGCCAGCATATGGCTCATCCTGTACGGCATTTTCTCCGAATAAAGGACGATCTTGTTGCGCACCGTCTCATTGTAGGGGAGCTTGATGAATGCGTTCATCTTGTTCAGCCTGTCGATGAGCACGGAGTCCGAGACCGAGGATGTGAAATGAACGTCGCCCATTTCTCCCATTCCGTCCGCTTCCGAACTGTTGCGCATCTGGTTGTGAATGTACCAGACGCTCAGGAGGCTGTCCGTCTTGTATGTCACGGTTCCGGTTGTGCCGGTTGCGGTTGCATCGCCGGGCTGGGAAGTAGCCGCCTGGGCCGCGGCCTGGGCATCGGCCTCCTGCTTGTAGAAATCAAGGACTTCCTGGGGAATGCCCTGATAGGCCTTAAGGCATGCCTCCAAATAGGAAATCTTGTTCCTGAGGTCGTCCACTTCCTTCTCCGCGGCCTCGAGACGGGTGCGGAGCTGCCTGTTTTCCGACTTCAGGGCGTCACGAGACTGTGCGCCCGCACCGATTGGAATCATGAGCAGTGTAACTGCAAGTAAATAAAAACGTTTCATAAAATCAGAATGTTAGCCCGAGCGAAAAGCCCATCGCGGGGTTTTGCGCATAATCGGGTGTTATCACGGTTGGGGATACTCTAAGGGAGATGTCGTCGCTCACCTCGAAGTCCTGCATGAATGCGAACACGTTGGCGTCGATGACCTGTAAAAAGTACACTCCGGCAAGGGCCAGAATTGAATAGTCGCGGAGACGCCGGTATGCGTCCCTGTAGTATTTCGCGGTTTCCGCGGAAATGGGCGGGGTAACCGTGGACTCTTCGTCCGTTGCCTGCCTGTAAATAGTGCGGTAACGCTGATAACTTCTGTTGTTCGTGGAAACGAAATAGTAGCAGGCTGCGAGCCCGCCCCAGTAGATGGGGAGTTTCCAGTATTCTCCGTTGTAAATCTGCCCCAGGCCGGGGAGTAACAGAGAATACACCGTGCTCCTGGGAGGATACGGGTACTGCCCGGACTTGTAGCTCACGGCTCCGTCCATAAGGCTGCCCCACCAGAATGCGGCTGCTCCGGCGAAGGCGATGTTGCGCCAGGTCTTATAGTCTGCGTTGGCCACGGGATCCGCCTTGTACAGATTGTTGTAGTGGATGCCGAGGCCCACGCCGGCGCCGATTCCGCCATACACCAGTGGGAGTTTCCAGTAATCCCTGTTATAAATTTGCATGCCGCCGATTGCGATGGTTGACCCCATGAACATGGTGCCGAGCTTCACGGAGCGTTTGTGCGTGAGGCCATCGGCAAACTCCTTGAAGGAGAAGAAGCGGTCTGTTGTGTCGCGGGCGGTGGTGTCCGACGGGTCTGCGTAGCTCTGGGAGAAGGCGTCCTCCTTGAACTGCGCATGGGCGCTGAGGCAGAGGAATGCCCCCGCCGCGATTGCCGATATGACCCGAAGCCACCTCACTACTTCTCGAACGCCTTGAGAAATTCCGACATCTGGGCGTCGGAGGTGAACTTGATGGTTATGCTGCCCCGCCCGCTTTCGGAACGCTTGAGCGAGATATTGTCGCCGAAATACCGGCCGATGTTTTCGAGGAGCCGATAATACATCTGAGGCAGTTCTCCGCTCACCGGACGGGATTTTTCTTCCTTGCCGATGCTGCGGATCCTGTCTTCAAGCTGCCTCACGGAAAGGCCGCCGCGCACTATTTTGTCGCAGAGTTCTTCCTGCACTGCAGGATCCTCCACGCCCAGAAGGACCTTGGCGTGGCCAACGGAGATGAGGCCAACCTTAAGGTCGTGCTGAACCTTGGCGGGGAGTTTGAGGAGGCGCAGCTGGTTGGTAACCGAAACGCGGTTCTTACCAACGCGCTGGGCCATCTGCTCCTGGGTAAGGGAGCACTCGTCGATGAGCCTCTGATAGCTGAGGGCTATCTCGATTGGATCCAGATTCTCCCTCTGGATGTTTTCCACGATGGCCATTTCCAGCATGCCCTGGTCGTCAGCTTCTCTCACATAGGCGGGAATCATGTCCAGGCCGGCCATCTTGCAGGCGCGGAAGCGGCGCTCGCCGCTGATTATCTGGTAGCGGTCCTGGCCGGATTTGCGAACCGTGATGGGCTGGATGAGGCCCAGGGTGCGGATTGAATCCGACAGCTCCTTGAGAGCCTCCGTGTCGAAGGCGGTTCTGGGCTGGAAGGGGTTGGGCTCTATCATGCCCACTGGGATGCGGAGAGCATCCGCCGTTGCCTGCGGCTTGCTGCCGGAGGCAACCTCCTTGTTGATGTAACTTACCGGCTTGCGCAGTTCGCTCAAATCGTCGCTTCCCAGAAGGGCGCCGAGGCCTTTGCCAAGGCCGTGCTGTATCTTGTTGTTAGCCATTACTTTCTTGCGAGTTTCTGTCAAGGACTTCCTTGGCAAGGTTAAGGTAATTGGAAGTGCCGTTGTTCATCACGTCATAAAGGATGATGGGCTTTCCGTGCGAGGGGGCTTCCGACAGGCGGATGCTCCTCTGGATGATGGTGTTGAACACCAGATCCTTGAAATGCTCCCTAAGCTGCATCACAACCTGGCTGTGCACTTTGGTGCGGCCGTCGAACATGGTAACAACGAAGCCTTCGATAGTGAGGCTGGTGTTAATCCCGTTCTGCACCAGGCGGATGGTCTGGATGAGTTTTGCCAGGCCTTCGAGGGCGAAGAATTCCGGCTGCACCGGGATAATCACGGAATCCGCCGCTGCGAGGCAGTTCACTGTGATAAGGCCCAGGGAAGGGGAGCAGTCTATGATTATGAAGTCGTAATTGTCGCGGATAGGGGCAAGGGCGCGGCGAAGTACGCTCTCGCGGGATTCCCATTCCAGCATTTCGATTTCCGCGCCCACCAGGTTGATGTGCGAGGGGATCATGTGCAGGTTCTGGAGTTCCGTCTGGATGAGGGCGTCTTCCGCTCCGATGCGGCCGATGAGAATCTCGTACAGAGTGCGCCCGCGGTCGTCTTCCGGCGAGAAATTAAGGCCGGAAGTGGTGTTGGCCTGAGGGTCTGCGTCTATGATGAGAACCTTCTTTTCCAGCACCGCGAGTGAGGCTGCGAGATTGATGGCGGTGGTGGTTTTTCCCACGCCGCCTTTCTGGTTTGCAATCGCTATTACTTTTCCCATAAAACTCTATTTGCATTGGCCGCCCGTGTGTACGCGCAGCGCATAAGTCTGCAAATATACGAATTATTTCCGGAAATGCTGCAAAAAATGTTCCTACACCGGGTCTACGTCGATGTGGACGCGAGCCCTTGTGCGGGCCTCGAACCCGCGGATCGCAGCGTGGATTGCCTCTTTTTTGGCGATGAGTTCCTTGTCCCTCGGCAGAGCTATCCGCAGCTGTGCCAGGTATTCTCCGGGGGCATGTTCTCCTGGAGGGGAATACGGGCCCACGGCGCTCACCGGCAGTTCCTTAGCGAGCTCCGACGCAAGGCTCCAAGCCTTCCTGGCCGATGCCTCGCGGAAGGTGAGATGTATGAGCCGCGTGTACGGCGGATAGCCGAAGAGCTGGCGCTCCTTGAGGGCGCCTTCCTTGTCATCTCGACCAAGCGAAGCGCCTTCCCTGTCATCTCGACCAAGCGAAGCGCCTTCCTTGTCATCTCGACCAAGCGAAGCGCGCGGAGAGATCTCTCGACTACGCTCGAGATGACAAAACACCGGATGCTCCGGTTCGCGGGTTTGGATGATGAAGCGCCCGGGGGTGCCGCGTCGGCCGCATCGGCCCATGAACTGGGTGAGGAGGGCGGCGGCGTATTCATCGGCCCGGAAATCCTGCACTCCCAGCACATTATCGGCCTGGGTGATGGCTACGAGGCGAACTCCGGCGAAATCGAAGCCCTTGGATATCATCTGGGTGCCAACCAGGATGTCGATGCTCCCGGCGGCAAAACTGCGGATTATCTCCGGATCCGCGCCCGTGTCCGAGTCTATCCTGGCTATACGGGCCGATGGGAACAGCTCCCGCAGTTCCTCTTCAACGCGCTGAGTGCCGGCGCCCAGAAGCTGCACCTCGCCGCCGCACTTGGGGCACGCTCCGGTGAAGGGGAAAGTGCGCCCGCAGTAGTGGCACACAAGGTGATCCGGATTCTTGTGAAGGCTGAGTGAAACGTTGCAGGAAGGGCACTTCGGAATGTGCCCGCAGGCGGTGCATTGGAGCACCGGCGCATAGCTCCTGCGGGAGCGCAGAAGCACTGCCTGCTCACCTGCAGCAAGAGTTTCGGTGATTGCCTCTATAAGCTTGCGTGACAGCGTTCCAACCATGCCGCGTTTTCGCGTTTCCGCCACGGTGTCGATGATTTCGACGCTGGCCGCGGAGCCTTTGTAATACGGCTCGTCAAGAGTAACTTTGCAGTACCTTCCGACCTCTGCGTTATAGAGGGATTCCAGCGATGGAGTGGCGCTTCCCAGCACTATCCCGGCGCCATGGATTTTGGCCAGCATCACGGCGGTTTCACGGGCATGGTAGCAGGGAGCCGGAGTGGTTTGTTTGTAGGAGGTGTCGTGCTCCTCGTCCACGATTATCAGCCGGAGGCCGCGGTGAGGGAGGAACAGGGCCGAGCGGGTGCCCAGCACCATGTACGGGATGTCTTTCCGGAGGCTGGCCGTAACCGCATTCTTACGGCCGATGGTTTCTGCCGAATGATACACCTGAACGAAGGGGATGCTCGCGCGGATTCTGTCTTCCAGCTGCCTGGAAAGGGCGATTTCCGGAACCAGGTACAACACGTTGCCGCCCTGTTTGAGCACTTCGGCTGCAAGGGTGAGGTACAGTTCCGTTTTGCCGGAGCCGGTTACCCCGTGAAGGAGCACGGGCTTGCCGCTGGCGAGGCCTTCCCGGATGCCGTCGTATGCGCGCTGCTGAAGCGATGAGAGTTTAATGTCAAGGGTGAGTTCTTCCGGGGTGAGGGCCGGTGGAAGTGCGGGCGGGGTGAGCGCGGCTAAATCGGCCTTGAAGCGGTCCAGCTCCTGCTGGAGCGTGATTATGGTTTCGGCTTTGGTTTTTGCGCTCTCGCGGCCACGGGCGAGCTTTTCTTCGCGGGATGAGATGCTTTTGAGGAGGCGTTCACGCTTTCCTTCGTACACCTTCATCTGCCGCTCGTAGTTGAGCCTCCCGCGGAGAAGGCGCTGCTCGTCTTTTTCCTCCGCCCTCAGTGGAGGCCCGGCAAGGCGGAGCACCTCGCCCACGGTGCACATATAATAGGAAGCTATCTGCCGCCAGAGTTTAAGGTCCGTTTCCGGAATCCTCAGGGCTTCGCTCTCCACCGCCTGCACGGGATACACCTTCATCGAGGGCGGGGGAGTTGCGTCCACAACGCTCACCACGGCCACGTACTGCCGCCCGGCGAAGTTCACCCGCACACGGTCTCCAACGGCAACATCGACACCAACTGGAAGCCTGTAGAAGGGCTCCCAGTCGAGTCTAAGCGGGATGATTACCTGTATGTATCGGCAGGCTTCCGACACCTCTTAGTTGATGAGCTTCTGGTACCAGGCGCCGTCCTGTTTGACGAAGTTAAGGACCTCATCTCCCTCCGAACCGTCGTTGTACTTGATGTGTACTGTGATGGAAGCGTTTTCGGAGCCGATTTCAGTGTCCGTGAACTTGAAGCTCTCGATGCCGCCGCAGTGACCGAAATACTCCTCGCCCATCTCCTTGATGAGGCCGCCGAAGAAGTTCTTTTCCGTTTCGGAGAAATTGAATGTGTCGATAAAACTGTCGTAATCTCCGTTCTGGAGTGCGGTCATTGCCTGCTTGGCAACTGCTACCGGGCTATTGGGATTGGACTGGCAGGAAGTGGCCATTCCGATGGCTGCCGCCACTGCCACTGCGATGATGATGTGTTTTGCTTTCATATCATTTTTCTATTTCTCCCGCAAGTTAGGAATTTTTTGTATTTTTGCAAAGTATGGGAACCGTACTGATCATACTTATCACCGCGGTAGTGAGCGTGTACTGCTTCTCCAAACCGGAAAAGCTGGACGCGCTCAAGTTCAACGCCCCCATGGTGCTTGAAAGGAAGCAGTGGTACCGCATGTTCAGCTACGGCATTGTGCACGGCGGGTGGGCCCATCTTATTTTCAACATGCTCACCCTGTTTTTCTTCGGAATGGTGGTGGAGCAGTATTTCTCCGACGTGTGGGCGGATGGAGGCGCGCTCATCTACCTCCTCTTCTACATATCGGCACTGGGCGTATCCACGGTGGGGGATCTTATTCTGCATAAGGCAGATTACGGATTCAGTGCGGTGGGGGCCTCCGGGGCGGTATCGGCAGTGCTTTTCGCCTCCATCCTGTTCGAGCCGAAGATGGGAATTTACATTTTCATGATTCCCATTCCCGTTCCGGGGTATATCTTCGCGCCGCTGTATCTGCTGTACTGCTGGTGGATGGCTAAGAGGAAGGTCGATAACATCGGCCACACAGCCCACTTCATCGGCGCGGTATACGGCATCCTTTTCCCGCTTCTTCTGAAGCCCTCGATTTTTATGCATTTTCTTTCACAATTAGGCATATGAAAAAAGTTCTTATCATTCTTGGTATTGCCGTTCTGATGGTCTCCTCCTGCGGAGTTCTCAAACGCAAAGCTGCCAGTAAAGTGAGTAGCGGCGCCAGTGTTACCAATTCCCTGTACAACAACGCCGCAAACAAGGACAAACAATTCACGTTCAGGAGCCTTCCGCAGAACCTGGAGCAGCTCCAGGCCATGCCGGAGGCCGATTTGAAGGATCCGTACGCAGTTGCCGCCCTCACCGTGGCCGTGCTCATGCGCTACGAGAGCTCTCTGGACGACTGCTACGAAATGCTCAATTATCTGAAAGGCCCGGAAGAACTGTCGGCTTATGAAAAAGGTTTCCTTCGGGACCGCTTCGAAGGCAAGAAGTATTATAAGGTGCGCTCGTTCTTTGCGGGTGCCACCCCGGAGAACGACTACACTCCCGCAGCGCCGTACATGGTTAAGGTGCGCTCCAACTCCACCTCCTTCCAGGCCGATGGCTGGGCCACCCTCTGGCTCTTCTCCGGCGGCGCGGACACTCCCCGCACAATCAAGCTGCGCCAGAAGAAAAGCACCGGGCAGTGGTTCCTCAGCGAGATCCAGTTCCTGTCGGACATCAGGCTGCCCGCATCGGCGGATCCCTGGAATTAAGGCTGTTGGAAGGGCGCAGGTTTGGAAGGGCGCAGGCGCATAGAGGTGGTTGCCGCCATCATCTGCCGTGACGGAAAAGTCTTCGCCACGCAGCGCGGCTACGGCGAGTGGAAAGACTGGTGGGAATTCCCCGGCGGCAAGATGGAGCCGGGGGAGAGCCCCCGTGAAGCCCTCGTCCGCGAAATCCGCGAGGAACTGTCGGCCTCCATCGAGGTGGGGGAACTCCTCCACACCGTGGTGTGGGACTATCCCGCCTTCCACCTCACCATGCACTGCTTCCTTTGCACCCTTGCCGGTGCCCCGTGCACGGAATGCGTCCCGGACGGTGCGCCCGGCCCTGGCTCACACGCCGCGCCCATTCACCTGAACGAGCACGAATCGGCCCGATGGCTCGGCCCCGCAGAGCTCCGCTCCGTGCGCTGGCTCCCCGCCGACGAAGGCCTCCTTCCCCTCATCGCCGCCGCCCTTGCTCAATTGGGAAATAATTGCTATATTGCAGGGAAAATGAATGAGATATGAAAAAGTTATTGATTATTGTTGTGGGGCTGATGGTGGCAATGATTTCCGCCAATGCCCAGTACATTAGCGGGCCGGCTCCTACGGACCCTGCCGAACAGGCCGCATTCATGCAGAACATCAATTACATCCAGCTGCTGAATAAGGAAAACAAACAGCTTAATCAGCGTATTATTGCTTTATCTATTGCAATCGGTGGTTTTTCCTTGTTGGAAATTGCAACCACTTCCATGACCACGAGTTATAATGACGGTTCAACCAGGTTCACCACTTTGGGCAGCGTCTTTGCCGTGACCGGCATTTTGAGCGGAGTGGTGGGCGGCTCCTGGTTGATTGCCAACGAATACGAGCTCATTCAAACGCGCAGGAAGATTAACGATCACCTGATAATGCAGCTCACTCCCGAAGGAGTAACCCTAACCTTCTAGTTATGAAAATCATCACTACCATACTGGTATTTTGCATCTGCCTGCCGATGACGTGGGCATGCAGGAAGCAGCGCGTGGAGGGCGAGATACAGGGGTACGAGTATGCGCGGCACGGTATGAGGGCGGATCCGGAAGAGTACTATAAACTGGAACGCAATGCCGAAGGTACGCTCATCCTAAAGTATACTCATTACGAGCGTATTCTCAAGGTTATCAAGGCGCCGGAAGATGCGCTGGAAAAGATCGACGGCTATGTTCGCAGCGCCAAGATGTGGAACATCAAGGAGATGTATCCCAATCCGCCGTACGTGAGGGACGGCCACATGTGGAATCTCAAGATCACCTACGAGCAGGGGAGCATCTATTCAAGCGGGAGCAACAATAAGCCATCGGCAAAAATCCAGGGCGCCATCGATGCTATCAATGCATACCTTCACGGGCTCACGGACAATGTTACCGAAGCGGATATAATCGAATATGTACCTTATGAATAAAATCATCAGAATCATGGCAGTAGCCGGAGCAATTACGGCCGCTTCGTGCGCGCCCAAATCGGCCCGGACAGTAGTAGAGGCCGGCCGCGTGGAAACCGGCTCCATCGACAGTAAGATCCTCGGCGCGGAGGTGCAGTACAATGTGTATCTCCCCGCTGGGTACGACATCTCCAGTCGCACATTCCCCATCGTGTATCTGCTGCACGGCCTCACGGACACCTATACCGCGTGGGTGGAAAAAGGCAATATGCAGGAAGTGGCGGATTCGGTTATCGCCAGCGGCGATGCCTGCCCCATGATCATCGTCATGCCCAATGCCGGCGGTCCGGATACTCACAACACCTGGAACGGCTACTTCAACATGCCCGGCTGGGCCTATGAAGATTTCTTCTTCCAGGAATTGATGCCCGCCGTGGAAGCCAAGTATCACGCATCCGGGGACAAGGGTCACCGCGCGGTGATGGGCCTTTCCATGGGCGGCGGCGGATCGGCAGTTTACGCCCAGCATCATCCGGAGCTCTTCTCCAGCTGCTATGCAATGAGCGGCTGGCTGGACAACAAGGGCGATGAAGTGAATGCCGGGCATCAGGAGAAAGACTGCTTCTGGTACGTATGCGAGGCGGTTCGCGAGAACTCCGCCATCGACTATGTGCTCAAGGCCGATGACGCCACGCTTGAGGCTCTCCGCTCCGTTTCCTGGTTCGTTGACTGCGGCGATGATGACTACATCTTCGACCTTAGCGTTGATTTCTACAGGGCGATGCGCACCCGTGAAGTGCCCTGCGAGTTCCGTGTTCGCGACGGCGTCCACAACTGGGACTACTGGCACGTCTCCCTTGCCCAGGCCCTTCCCTTCGCCACCTCCCACTTTACGTCCCGCTAACATTGCGCGGTGGGCCGTTTGTGGCAAACCCTCTCGGGAGGCTCTTCGGGGCCTCCCTTTTTCGTGCCGGTCCGCATTTTCGGCCTGTTTCTGCTTGTCGACCCGGCATTTTGCCCTGCCGGTCCGCATTTTCGGCCTGTTTTTGCTTGTCGACCCGGCATTTTGCCCTGCCGGTCCGCATTTTCGGCCCCAAAATGCTGGTGGGCTCGAGGTGCCCTGCGAGTTCGGATCTGCGACTGGGTGTACATAAAGAAAACCCGACTCACTACACTTATTAAAATCGTAAAGAAACTCGAAAGAGAATGATTTTTAACGATTTTGGACAAAGTTTGAACGGATAAGGACGGGAAAGTGCGGAAAGTTTGGTATATTTGTAAATTGGGAAAATCTGAAAAAACAATATAATACATGGAAACGAAACGCAATTACGAGGCGCCCGTGGCGCAGGTAACCGATGTTGAATTGGAGGCCACCGTCCTGTCCGGCGAGCAGCAGAACTCTTCTGCCAGCCGTGAAGGTTATGGCGAAGCGTATGAACTCTAACGGAGGAAGGCCGATGAAAGCAAAAGCACTAATAGCAGCCCTCGCCCTGCTCCTCGCCGCCGGGTTCACCGCCCGGGCGGAAGGCACGTGGTCTGTTTCAGAAACCAGCTACAACAGCTCCACCAAAACAACCACCTTTACCATCTCCCGTACTGAAACAACTTACGAGCAGAAGGTGCTGTACCGTACGGTGGGCCTCACTGCCTACAATGGCCAGCATTTCACGGAAGTCTACGGGGTACTCACCTTCCAGGCAGGCACGCCCTCTATGACTGTCCAGGTGCTGGAAAAGACCCCCACAGCAGGCGCCTACTTGTACCAGAACGGCAACACTGTCCGCAGCTACAAGATGGAGGTGACCGACCGCGCTGGCTTCCTGCTGGCCGACTGCACCCGCACAATGAGCAATGGCAAAAGCGTGACCGGCAGTGGCCTGTTCAACACCAAGGACGTGACCATCCAGACCAGCGAGTACACGGCCGATGACCGCGGCTACGATAGCAACGGGTACAAGAGCGTTGCCGCCAGCAGCTACTGCAACAGCGGCACTCAGGCATACCTTAGCTTCCTCGGCGCAGAACTGCGTATGACGCTCAGCTTCGACGCCAAGGAGAACGACGATGCCTACTCGTACCTGCAAATCCTCGTGGACAACACCTCGTCCTGCGACGGGCGCAGCGGCAAGAGCGACGGACATCCCGGCACTCCAAGCCTCTCGCGATATATGGCCGGCTTCGAGATGAACTCGGGCGACAAGGATGCCACCTACCGCTCCTACACCTTCCCTGTGACCAGCGTAGGTAGCGACGTGGGGGCTACCAACCCATGGGGCTACGGCGACAAATGGCCTCTCACGCGCCAGATGTTCAATACCAATTGTCGCGCCACTGACGGCCGTCTGATCCTGCCCACGGACTTCTCCACCCTTGTGCTCCGCTTGAACGCCAGCGGCAAGAGCGGAAGCGACGAATGGGCTGCCAAGAACGTCAAGGCCCATATTGAGGCCATCGACATCACTTATCCCACCAAACTCGCCGCCAGAGTTAACCCCGGCCGTCACGCTAAAGGCAATTCCTTCTACGTGAGCGTGGCCTTCAGCGAGATTGTCACCAGCACCGATGCGACCCTCTCTACCTCGTGGGGCGATATGACACTTCTCTCCGGAAGCGGCACCAACGTGCTCACATTCAAGGGAACCATCAAGGCCGATGCAGACGGCGCGCTCAACATTTCGGGAAAGGGCGGCACCATCAGCGACCTCGCAGGAAAGGAATTCACAACCTCAATCAACCAGGACAACCTGGCCACT
>JAEEGJ010011409.1_pt1 | contig 22566 bp, 16 predicted proteins | sample 8958761 | NCBI WGS metagenome assembly JAEEGJ01 (sample SAMN16246546, study PRJNA631951) | gut metagenome | biome: gut microbiome; feature: rumen; material: RS-attached | host: Bos | place: Iran: Karaj | collected 2018-10 | reverse complement strand
GGTAGAGCTCTATCAGTCCCACGACGCCATAGTTGATCAAGGCAATGAACTCCGGACGGATGCCTTCACCCACCAGCGGCTCCTTCTTGATTTCCAGCGAACGGATGCGCTTGGCCTTGATGAATAACTGGTCGGTCAACGACTGTGGACGCAGGATGCGCCACGAAGCCCCATAGTCATGGAGCTTCTTCTCAAACAGCGTGCGACATTCCGTCAGCGTCTGTTCGAACTCTTCATTTGTCTTTGCTTCGTTATTAGCCATAATTCGGTGCAAAGGTAAACAATTCCAATGAATTGACCAAATTATTGCAGGTCTTTCTGTTTCTTGTGGATATAGCGTATCTGGGCGCCTTGCACGTCGGCAGCCATCTCCAGCGAATCCAGATAGCCTGGTGTAGAGTCCACTTCGCCACCGCGTGCCTGCATGATGCTGTCAGTACGCGCCAACTCTTGCTGCGCCTTTGCAAGTTTTTCCTTCAGAAACTCTGAGCGCACCTTCATCCTGAACTGCTCCACCTCCTTCTGTCGTCTGTTGCCACAGGCCGCCAGCCCAGCTACTACAACCAATATGACGATAAACTTCTTCATTTGCGGGTGCAAAGGTACGAATAAGTGAGCACAATACAAAACAAAATCTCACTATTTTGTTTTTATTGTCGAACGAAAGTACTTTCGACAAAGTCAAAGTACGAATAAGCGAGCAAAAAGCCAAATTTATTTGGGCTTTTTCGATTGCAACGCCACACTCTGCACCTTTAGGTCAGAGAACGAAAGTACCTTTACTGTTCCTTGACGAAGCCTTTGGCCCTCCACTTCCCTGACCGCCAGCGACGCACGAGGATGACACCACGGATGTTCTCGTCGAGCGCAAAACCTATCCACATGCCCACAAGACCATAACCCAAAGGGATGCCGAAGACGTAACTCACTCCCACAGCAACACTCCATTGGAAGATAACACCCACGACAAAGGGATAGACGGTATCGCCTGTGGCTCTCAGCGTGCTGCCGGCAAAGATATTAGCCGTGCGCCCAACCTCCAGGAAGACATCCACCACAAGCACCCATACGCCCATCGCAATGATTTCCTGATTGTCGGTAAAGGCACTGAGAATGCCTTCACCCGTGATGGCTAACAATACAGAACCCGTCAGCGTGATAATCATCGACCAGCGGAAGAAGTAGTTGCCAAGGATATATGCAGCCTGATGGCGTCGTTGTCCGACGAGGTGCCCCACCAGGATGTCGCCGCCCTGCGTGATGCTGAGGCAGAACAGATAGACAAACATGATCATGTTGGCACAGTAGGTCCTGGCTGCCAGGGCCTCATTGCTAATCTGATTTATAAAATAGGTGATAACCACCTGCGACAGACTGTACGAGATATTCTCGCTCATGGCAGGGATGCCGATATACAACAGCTTCTTCAGTTCCTCCCACGGCATAGGACGGAAATAGTGCAGCGGGAACTTTGTGATATGCTTCCGGAAATGGATAACCGCCAACAGCACCATTGCAATGGCGCGACTGGCAGCCGTAGCAATGGCAGCACCCTCGACACCCAGCTGCGGACAGCCCCAATGGCCGAAGATAAGGGCATAGTTGCCGAGGATGTTCAGCACGTTGACAACACCCGTCACCACCATCGGATAGACCACCTTGTCTGCACTTCGCAGCGAGGCAGAGAACGTCAGCGATAGGGCCTGAAAGAACGATAGTGCACCTGTCAGCTTGAGATAGACCACACCATCATCCATCAGCTCTGGGCGCAGACCCATCAGCTGCAGCAACTGCTCTGCATAAAGGAATAGCAGAAGGCTGACCACCATTCCGAGTGCCAGATTCACCACCAGTGCCATTCCCACCACCTGCACCAACCGTTTCCGCAGTCCGGCACCGATATACTGTGCACAGAGGATGGCAGCACCCATCGAGAAGAACTGATACACCAGGAATACCAACGACATCAACTGATTGTCCAGTCCCACTGCCGCCACACTGTTGTCGCTATAGCGACTCAACATCACAGTGTCTACGGCACCCAACAGCATGACCAGGGCCATCTCGATAAACACCGGGATGGTCAACACTTTCAGTTGTCTCTTTAGGGATTGTTCAGCCATTATCCTGTCGTTTGCGAGGTGCAAAGGTACTATTTTTCCTGCAAAACACATTATCTTTCCAAAAGATTTTGTACTTTTGCCATCCTGTGTCACATAAACTTTGTCTTATGTAGCATTGGAAGAAAAAAGTGTAATCTGACAATAATTGTCAGAAATACTTTTGCTACCTTTGCAGCATGGAACTAACTGACAAGAATAAAATGAAACGTATTTACTTCATCTTAACCATCCTCGCTACTGCACTGAGCACACAGGCGCAGAACCTGGTAATCAACGAACTGATGCAGTCGAACATAGAGTGCATCATGGACGACATGAAAGAGTTTCCAGACTCATGGGTGGAACTCTACAACCCCACAGATGCCGCCATTAACCTGAAAGACTACAAAATCAGCAACAAGAACAAGGTTGCTAAAGCCTGGCAGTTACCCGCCCAGGAAGTACCTGCCAAGGGCTATGTCCTCATCTACTGCGACAAGGAAGAGAAGGGCCTGCACACCAGTTTCCGTCTGGAGTCTGGCAAGGACGGCAATCTCTATCTGTTTAAGGGTGATGAGGTCGTTGACAAACTAGAGAAGATAGCCAAGATGCCCGCTCCCGATATAGCTTACGGACGCAAAACCGACGGTGCTGACGAGTGGGGCTACCAGCTGACGCCAACCCCTGGCAAGGCCAACAGCGGTAACATTTGCGACGGCAATCAGATTCTCGGCGCTCCCGTATTCAGCGAAACAGGTCGTGTCGTCACAGGCAACGCCACCATCAACCTTAAGTTGAGTCTGCCAGAAGGTGCCCCTGAAGGTGCTGTCATCCGCTATACCAAGGACGGTAGCGAACCCAAGGCCACCAGCACGAAGTACACAAGCACCATCAGCATCACCAAGACTACAGCCATTCGTGCGAAGGTATTCTGCGACGGCTGGCTGTCGCCCATGAGCACGGCCCAATCGTACATCTTCCACCCAAGAGAGATGACGACTCCCGTCTTCTCTGTCCTGACCAACGACAAATACTTGAACGATGCATCGATTGGCCTCTTTGCCAACAACAACAGCAAGGAAGACAAGAAGACACACGACTGGCGCCGTCCCGTCAACATTGAGTTCTTCCCCACAGAGGGTGAAGAGAGTATCTTCAACCAACTCAGCGAGACGCGTATTCAGGGCGGACAGTCGCGTGGCAATGCCCTCAAATCAATGGTCTTCTATGCCAACAAGCGCTTCGACCCCGACCACAAACAGTTCCAGTATGAGTTCTTCCCAGACCAGAAACCTGGCGTGAAGAAGTTCAAGGCCTTCTCTCTGCGTGACGGTGGTAACGACTTTGGCGACCTCTACTTCCGCGATGCCATCATACAGCGCACCATGGGTGCTCATACCGATCTCGACTGGCAGGCTTGCCGCACTGCCGTGCTCTATATCAATGGTGAATACATGGGTATGCTCAACATCCGTGAACGCTCTAATGCCGACAACATCTACAGCAACTACAATGGTCTTGAGGATGTCGACATGGTAGAAATCTGTCACGAGCAGGTCAATGGCGTCGACCAGTTCATCGAAGAATTAGAGGAAGGAAACTTAGACTTCTACAATCAGTTCAAGGCCTTCTATAGCGAGAAGGGCCATAGCAAGGCTGAATACGAGGAGTGGATTGACGTCGATGAATATCTGACCGTAGCAGCTATGAACCTCTTCTATGGCAATAACGACTGGCCAGGTAACAACACTGTCTTCTGGCGTCCCAACGACGACGACACAGAGTCTGGCCTGCCCAAGCGCTGGCGTGTCATCGTCAAGGATACCGACTTCGGACTGGGACTCTATGGCAAGCAGAACAACTACAACATGATTGACCTGTTGTACCATCCTCAGAATCATTCGAGTGATGCCTGGGCCTACAGCGAGCCTGCTACCCGTCTGCTGAAGAACATGCTGGAGAATGTTGACATCCGCAATCTGTTCATCGACAAGTGCTGCGTCTACATGGGCGACTTCATGAACGGCAAGGGCACAGGAGAAACGATAGACCTCATCAAGGAGGAGGCCATGGAGGAGTTTGTAGCCCATCGCGACAAGTACGCATGGAGTTGGTGGGGAAGTCGTCAAGACATAGAGAATAAGTTCAACGATGCCAAGAGCTGGGTCGAAGGTCGTCCTAACAACTTCTACCAGCACATTGGCAGCCAGTGGAATCTGGGCACCCCCATTGCCTTGACCATCAATAAGGAGAACAAAAGCGACGTTGCACTGACCTTCAACGGTGTCCAGATGTCTGGCAACATCTTTGACGGCAAATACTTCAAGAATCGTGCCATCACGCTCAGTGCTACTGTCAATGAAGAGGGAAAAGTTGTTACCGGCTGGAAGGTTACAGGAGCCGTCAACAAGGAAGTTCAGGGCAGCGAACTGACGCTGAACATGCCCAGCAGCAAGATTGCCATCAACCCCATCATTGGCGATGCTACTGGTATTGAGGATATTGAACGTTCAGTATCCTACGCTCAACATGCAACGCTCTACGACCTGATGGGTAACAAGGTGAATACTCCACAGACTGGCAGAATCTATATCCAGAACGGCAAGAAAATCATGTGGCGCTAAGCGGCAATCTTAATAAGGTAAAAGAAATTACCCAACGCTTGCCAGCGTTTGGGTAATTTTTTGTTCCCTATGACAGATGCGCACCTCGATGCCAAACTTCTCATGGATATGTTCGGCCAGGTGCTGTGCACTATAAACAGAACGGTGCTGACCACCCGTACATCCAAAGCAGAACATCAACGAGGTAAATCCACGCTGGATATAGCGACGTACATGGGCATCGGCCAGCTTATAGACGCTGTCCAAGAACGTCAGTATCTCACCATCGTCCTCCAGGAAACGGATAACGGGTTCGTCCAGACCTGTCAGTTGCTTATACGGCTCATAACGGCCAGGGTTGTGCGTGCTACGGCAGTCGAAGACATAGCCACCACCATTGCCGCTCTCATCCTCAGGAATGCCCTTGGTATACGAGAAGCTGTAGACGCGCACCACCAGCGGTCCCTGGGCATCGTACTTGGAGAACGTGGCAGGACCATCCTGCGGGTGGGGCTTGTAGGGGTTCAGGTCTGTCGTCTTGTAACCATCGGCACGACTGACTGTAGCCTCCACATACTGGAACTGAGGTAGCTCCGTCAAGCGTCGCAGCACACCCACCAGATACGGATAGGGGAAGTTACGCTCGTCGAGCAACTCACGGATATTCTGCATAGCAGGCGGTATAGACTCGATGAAGTGAGCCTTGCGCTCAAAGTAGCCACGGAAACCATAGGCACCCAGCACCTGCAACTGACGGAACAGCACAAACAGGCTGAGGCGCTCAACAAAGCGATGGGGCGTCGGCACCTCTGTCAACTGCTTCAAGGCATTATAGTACTCATAGACCAACTCACGACGCAGCTTGTGCGGATACTTTGCCGAGGCCTGCCACAGGAACGACGCCAAGTCGTAGTAGTACGGACCACGGCGACCACCCTGGAAATCAATAAAGTAGGGATGTGGACTATGGGCTGCAGGCTGTGGACTGTCTACCAACATGATATTTCGCGCCTGGAAGTCACGATAGAGGAAGCATTGCTCGTCACCGGCTTCTGTCAGGTCCTTTGCCAACAGGCGGAAGTCGGCCTCCAGCTTCATCTCATGGAAGTCTATCTCCGTAGCTTTCAGGAAACAGTATTTGAAGTAGTTGAGATCGAAGAGTACGGAGTTGGTATCAAACTCCGGCTGCGGATAGCAGTTAGTGAAGTCAAGCTCATGGGCACCACGCAACTGGACATTCGGCAACTGACGGATGGTACGGCGCAACAGTTCCTGCTCCTTCAGCGTATAACGGCCACCTGCCTCACGACCACCACGGATGGCATCGAACAGCGACATGGAACCCAAATCCGTCTGAATGTAGCGCAGCTCATCATCGCTGACAGCAAGAATCGTGGGAACAGGCAACTTACATTCCGTAAAATGCTTGGCCAAATAGACAAAGGCATGATTCTCGTCACGACTGGTACCCACACAGCCTATGACGCTCTTACCCTCCGAAGAAGTCATGCGATAGTACTCACGATTACTTCCACCAGCTGTCAGCTGTTGCACATTCTGGGGCTCTTCCCCACTCCACCTCTTGTATAGTTCAACTAATTTCTGCATATTGTTGGCAAAGGTACGAATAAGCGAGCACAATACAAAACAAAAATCAAAAAAAATGCTTTCACCTTCACAGTCAATCCAGAAAGTCCCTGTAAATAAAGGTTCGCGGGCGTTCCTTGCATGCGCGAAGCGTTGCGGACGTTTCACATTGCTTTCACAAAATCGGTGAAACGTTCGTGAAACGTCAAAAACAAGGGAACTGCCTTGAAAGCCCTGTAGAAAGGCGACTGTGAAACGTGAAAGCAATTTTCCGAAAACTGCTCTCGCGCGACGCAGGCGAGCGCACGGGCGCGAGACGGCGCACCACGCCTCTGTATCAGCCTGTCTCATTTCCGTATTAGCTCATCCCAGCGCTGTATTAGCTTGTCCCAGCAACGGGACAGCTGTTCCTGCGCGCGGGAACAGCTAATACACGAAAAAGTGGTACCACTTTCTGAAAAGCCGTACCACTTTTCGAAAACTCCTACCACTTTTCCACCGCTACAGCTGTCTCATCACTGGGATAGCCTGTCCCGTCACCTGCTACAGCTGTCCCGCACGTGAGAACAGCTAAGCCATACGCAAGGTCTGACAGTCACTGCTCGGCAAAGAGGAGGGGCATTTCGGTGACTTGTATCTCGCTGATGAGCTGATACGGTGCAGAGAAGTCTTGGCGGCGATAGTGGCTGATATTGCGGACGTCACTGTAGGGCTGCAATTACTAACTGTTTCATAATCGTAAATGTTTAAAATGTTGTTTTTTACTCCTTAGACGCAACCTTGTGTTGTTTTACTACAGTCTTGCGTTCTTTTTTTATTCTTTTGTCTGTTAGACGTAAAAAACAGGCAGAAAAGTTGCAACAACTTGTGGGGAATTCTTGTAATATTCAATAGTTATCCAATATCTGTTGGAGTTTCTCGCGCTGTCGTTCCTTCTTCGACTTGCGCTTAGGGAAGATTTTCTTTACGGCAAGGGCTATCAAGGACAAAGGATTGACACCTACGGTCATAGCACCGCCAGCCTGCTCCTTGCGTTGTTGTTCAAGAAAATGGCTCTGATAAGCCAACCGCATATCCTGACGTAACTTAGGCGTCATGATAACCACTCCTATCTTATTAGAGCGCAAAGAAACCAGTTTGTCAGGAGAGACACGCTCTATGCGAGGCGGCATGGGGCGCAGCACAGAACTGTCATGCTGTTCAGGTTTCATGGGTTCGTTGCGCAACCATTCCTCAAAGTCAGTTGCCGGGCTCTTGATGGAGTCTGGCACACTGACTTCTTTTTTGTCAGTAGAAACCTGTGCCATGGCCATCACGGCCAAGGCTGACAGGCATATAATCAGTACGAAGAATCTAATCATTTACGGTTGCATCGGATTGTTGGTGCAAAGATAAGGATTCTTCGCCAGAGAGTGTATGAAAAATAGTTTATAAATTCTTAGTAATTAATAAATTAAGATTTTCTTAAACTTTATTATCATCACCACATCATCATGCGGAGGCATTCTTCTGCTGACTGACGCATGGATTTGATGGAATTGTTATATTCCTTGTCCTTAGTAGCTTCAAGAAATCGGCTGAGGGTTTCGCGAGCTTTGTCGAACTGGCGCAGTTGCAGATAGCATTTACCCATCTGATAAGTGAGGGTGTTGACGTCCTTTTCCTCAGCATAGCGCATACACTCTTCTAGCTCTCGCAAGCGGAAGTCGGGTTCTCCCTTCATGCGGAACGACTCTGCCAATTCCTGATGCAGGCGAAACAGGGTCTTACGGTCAGGAACCATCAGTTTCTCTGCCTCGCTCAAATAGCCTAGTGCTTCAGCACCTAATCCTATCTTATTGGCTGCAATGCCTAACAAGAAGAGACAATAGCCATGTGTATCGTTGTGTCGGGCTGTGGCTCGTGAGAGATAATCATAGGCATCACCATATTGGGCCGTGTTCATATATATCAAGCCTTTGGTATAGAGCACTTTGAAGCAGGAATCGCCCAATGCCTCAAGATTAGCCAATTCGCGTAGTGCCAGGTCATAATTGCCCACCAGATAGTAAGCATCTGCCAACTGACGATTCACTAAGATGTGAGTGGCATCTTGCTGCTTATAACGCTCACAAATCTCAATTACCAGCCCAGGGTTTATATGTTCCTTGTCTGCGTTGTTCAGCCGATAGGTCAAATCAGGAATGATATCTGCCATAGGATTGCGTTTTAGCACACGTTTGCCCCAATAGACCAACGAGTCTATCTGTCCGGTCTGACAGAAACAGTCGTAGCGCAGACGCATATCGTCAAGAGTCAGACTGTCCTCGCTGATATTTCCGAGCAAGTCGATGCTTTGGGCATAGTACCCTCGCTCAAACAGTTGTTTTGCCTGTATACGTAAACTATCTGCTGGGGTAGCAGATAAAATGAGGAATGAGATGTGAGAAATAAGAAATGTCGTCAGTATTCTTTTCATCGTTTGTGTTCTCTTTCTAATAGTTCTTTCATGCGGTCTATCAGCAGATTGCTACTGATGTTCTTGGCGATGATACGTCCTGTGCGATCTACGAGATAGTTATGCGGAATGGTTCGAATGTCAAGGCGCTTCACCTCAGGTAACATCTTACCAGCCTTGTCGTCAAAGGCTCGAAGGTTTATTATCTCGTAAGGGTGCTCGTCTTTCGGATGACTGCGCAAGTCCAGTTCCTTTACGGTTTTCCACCATTGCTTGGATTCCTTGTCCATCGACACCAGCACCACCACCAAGTTCTCCGAAAACAGCTGTGCAGCCATTTTGATGTTGGGCATCTGCTGTAGGCATGGCTCACACCACGAAGCCCAGAAATCGACATAGAGGTACTGTCCGCGATAATTATTCAGATGGAGCACATTCATGTAGTCTCCCACTTTCAAAGGTTGTATAATGGAGTCTTCCGTCTCATCGAAAAACCGTCGACTATAGCGTTTCCAGAACGTACTATTGATGGCAAAGCTCTCGGCGGACATGTAGTTCCTGCCAAGCACACTGTCGTTGACGAAAGCCTGGATAGGAGGATAGTCACGAAAACGTTTCAATACCGAGTGCATCATCTGGTCAACCTCCTTTTCCGTATAGCCGTGCATGGAAGGATTCAGCCTGTGCGAACGATAGACTCTAGATGCTGCACCTAATACTCCGTAAGGGCTCTTACCTGTATTGGCATAATACAATGCCAGTCGCTCCTTAGCCATATCCAGTTCATGACGAATCTTACCCAATGAGTCTGCCTCCTGCTCCGTTATCCCATAACGTTCCATCTGACGAGAAACCTTACGGTTCAGTTCCTTGATGCTGTCCATCTGCTGACAATAGCGTACGTATTCTAGCGTAGAAGGCGAGCCCTCTACCCTATCAATATAACGAATATTGAAGCCATCGTCCTCGTCGCCCACATGTATCTTCACATGGTCACCATTTTTCACAACGACGGGTACGATGGCAGGCCCACGACGACTGAACATCAGATTGACATTGTACTCGTAAGGCACCATTCCATGCAACGTTCCCTGACGATGCACCGAGTCGATGCTGATGCTATCGTGCAACTGCATTTCCCGTTCTACTTGCGAATACAGATACACCTGCTGTGGCTGACTGGCTATGGCAGAGTCAACCGTCAGCGTGATGCTGAAGCATTCTTGCGCCAAAGCAGAGATTAGCGACAACGTGCTGATAAGTAATACGGTGAATATCTTTCTCATTTTTTAGTTTTACTTTTTCCGAAGTTGGTTGTACGAAGTAGCATATCAGCCTTTTCTATCATCTCCTTTAATTGCTGGGTGGGCTTTTCTTCCTTGCGGGCCAGGTTAAGGAACTTCTCGTAGTAGGTTTTAGCCATTTGGCCATCGGGGAGAAAATAGTAGTAGGCACTGGCGATGTTATAATAGGTAGCTATAGAGGATGGGTTATAAGCTAGGTGCTCTTTCCATGCTTCTGCGGCTTTGTCGTAATGCTCAGTTAAATAGTATGCTTCACCTTTCGAAAGCGTGATGGCTTTCATTGTGGTGGTATCTGGCAGCAGTAGTTGGGTGGCAAGATCAAGACAACCAAGTCCTTCTTCAAAACGTTTGGTGTCAACACAGACTACACCCAGTCGCCATGCACAATTTGCGTGTTGCATCTTGCTGAGCCACAGGGCAGGTTTCAAGCATTGATAAGCACGCTCCAAAGAGTCAGTCTTGGTATAGCACATACCTGCTGAATAGAGGGTGTTAAACGTAGAATCGCCCTGCTCTAACAGTCGTTCATATATCTTCGTGGCTTTTGGAAACTTGCGGTCAACAAAATAGGCATCGGCCAAGGCACGATTAACCTCAATATTGGCAGTATCAACTTTACAATACTTTTCGGCACAAGCAATGCCGTTTTGTGGCTGTTCCGTCTGTGTAAAAGCAAGGGTGAGCCCTGCCACCATCTCTCCATCCATGGGATAGCGTGCCACCAGTTGACTAGCCCAATAGATGAACGACCCTGTATCGTCCTGCTTTTTGTAGCTATAGGCCAGTTGTCGGAAAGACTCGTGTGAGAGACTGTCCTCTGGAGTAATTTTCAACAACTCAGAACACTGGAAATAGCAGGCTCGCTTGTAATAACAATCTGCGAGCTTAGCTGAGATATAATAAGGAACCGTTGCACTTTTTACAGCTCCTGCTATCAAGCGGTCTATTATCTTATCAGCTTCTTCCTGAGGCAGCTTGTCAAGGTCTTCTATTGGAAGTTTCAGAGTATCTTCGGCCTGTTTACCCGCAATGGCCTTTCCTAATTCGTATGCCCGTTGATAATACTTCAATGCCTCGAAAGTGTTGTATTGCTGCATACAACTGTCGCCCTTCTGCAAACAAACGGAAAGGGAGTCAGAATCCTCGCCCTTGACGGGGAGTACCGTCAGCAGGGCGAGGGAGAACAATGTTAGGAATTTGTTCATTATTAATAGAGAGTGCTTATTCCTTTTTCTTGGTCGTGATGATGATTTTCTTGGGTTGTCCGTTCTCGCCCTTTTCGATGTGCATGCTCTTGATGTCGCCTGGGGGAATGTTGCCAATCTCGGAGTCATCAGCCACCTTGCCGTCAATCTCTAGAATGTATTTTTCAGCAGCCTTTTCTGTACTGCTACTGCCCCCTTGCAGCCTGAAGGTGATAGGCACGGTGTATTTCACACGCACTGGCTCACCATTCTGCGTACCTGGCGCCCAGTTGGGCATAGTGCCAACGACACGCAGCGCCTCTGCATCTAGCAAAGGATCTACACTTTTGACGATACGAGCCTCAGTAATACTACCATCTTTTTCAACGACGAAGTTGGCAATGACGCGCCCTTGGATTCCTTTTTCAAAGGCTTCCTTCGGATATTTCACGTTCGAAGAAAGAAATTGCATCAGGGCAGCAGGACCGCCAGGGAACTGGGGCATCTGCTCCACCACGTCGAAGGCTTCTTTCTCTGCTTTTTCAACCTTCATGGCGTTGGGCATTTCCACGGGCTTCACTTCTTTCTGATCTGCAGGGGCTTGTTCCACCACCACAATCTCATTGATTGGTCCCATTTTAACGGTCGCTTTCTGCTTACCCTTCTTGACAATCTTCTTGGGAGGTTGCTGATAGACATAGTCATTGACAGTCTCAGCATTGAGGGCGAGGGCAACACCTACGATAGGGATGAGGGCGAGCAGCTTCATGAAACTGCTACGCGGTGATTTCTTTTGTAACATCATGGTTATACGGTTTTTGAGGGTACTGTGAGAGATACCGTTGGCAATGGAGTACCCGCCAATGCTTGCGGCCTTGGTGATTAACAGATATTGATATTGACGCGCGTTAATCCCTTGGGAGAGTACTGCACCGTCAGCCTCGTATTCATGGATGGCACGCAAGTCGGCGCGCAACATCCACATAGCGGGGTTGAACCACTGGAGGGCGGTGAGGAGGTCCACGAGGAGCACGTCGCACGAATGGTGCAGACGGATGTGTCCTCGTTCATGGGCGAGTACGGCGGCATCGTTGGCCTCGTAGTCGCTATGGTTCATGACAATATAGGAGCAGAAACTGAATGGCGGTACATCGTCTTTGACTACGCAGAGCGTAGTACCATCGGCTTGAGGATAACGCTCGCTGCGACGCACCAGCATCATGACTTTCCATACAGACAGCAAGGTGTGACTCAGCGTGGCCAGTACACCTATTATATATAGGATAGGTATAACCGTCTGCCACAAGGTTGCCGAGGATTCCTCTTCTAACACTTCTGGACGCAAGTCGCCTACAGACACGACAGGCACGGCATCGAGCGCCACCGTCTGATGTGTCGTGATGACACACAGCGGTAACACGAACGACAGCACGGCCGTAGACAACAGTACCACGCGATTGACACGGTGGAAGGTCTCCTTGGAGAGCAACAGACGGTAGAACATGTAGAACACTACGATGAGTACCGCTACCTTAGCGTCATAAATCAGAAAGCCTGTCATAATATTCACTTTTCACTATTCACTATTCACTTTTCACTATTCTCTATTTGGTCTATGAGTTCGCGCAGCTCGTCTACGCTAATCTTTTCTTCTTTGACAAACGCGGAGACGGCACTGAGGTAGGAGTCGTTGAAGTAGTTCTTGATGACACCCGCAATAGACGAGCGGCCATACTCCTTCTCTGACACCAGCGGATAGTACTGATAGGTATTGCCGAACTGCTTGTGGCCTAGATAGCCTTCACGCTCCAGAATACGGACGATGGTCGACAACGTATTGAAGTGTGGACGTGGCTCGTCATAATGTTCCTGCAACTCGCGCACGAACATCGGACCATGCTGCCAGTACAGCGTCATAATTTCCTTTTCCTTGTTGGTCAGTTTCTTCATTGTTTCAGAGTTTTGGTTTTACCAATTTGATGCGTCAAAATCAATATCTGCTGCAAAGTAACTAAAAGTTTTCGTTACATACAACTAAAACTATTAGTTTTTAAATTCCGTTAACTAATATTTTTAGTTACTAACGTTTACTGCAAGGTAAGCCCCATCAGTCCAACAACAACATCATTGGATTGTGGGATAATATCGAGTGCAATAATCTTCTTCTCAGGATTTAACGACATGCACAGCATTTGGGCAGCCCCACCTGGAATCATCAAGTCATTAGTTCCCTTGATTCCCATCGCCTTGCTAAGATTTCGACTGACAATACCCGTATCAAAGCTAACCCGGTAGGGTCTTGGCTGTAGCACACGGAAAGAATAGTCGTTGACATAATAATCTTGTTCAACGGGGCACCAGTTGTCGGGGTTTACCAGTCTCAAAGTATCAGCAGTACCATCCTCATAACGAGCAACAAGCAAACCGTTGACCATGCGGCTCTCACGGGTAGAAGTAGTACCAGCCAGCAACAGCCACATTTTAGTGGCACGTCCCTTGAGAGGGATACTGACCTGATCAGGATAGCGGTCGGACAGGGAAGCACAGACGATATTCGGTCCTATGACAGGTGTGCGGAACGGTACACCCATCACCAGATATTCATCCTTGATAATCTGGTTACGGAAGAAAGTGTCAATAACCTCCGGACGGATATGGCAGACAGAGTCGTTATAGTTTTTTGATAAATCCACCTTTTTGAACTTCAAGTCAAACGTTGGTTCCTCTGTACCCTCCGGCGTTGGCGAAGTCTCTTCATAAGAGCTATAGACATAGACCTCTGGCAACTTTAAGGGAGCATCGACAGTGATGACCTGATGTTCATCGTCGGTACCCTGAATGTCACGATACTCACCTTTTCCCAAATTCACGCGCAATACCACCTGCTGGGCTTCACGGAAATGCTGGGTAATATCATAAATGAGCTGATTACCCTGTCGACGGAAACGATAACTGACATAAGGGGTACTGATAGAAGCGCTGTCCCACGTCTCGGGGAATCCCGGATGAATGATACAACGACGACTAAAAGCATCAGGGCGAATGCCGAAAAGGCCTTCGGTCAGCGTACGAGATGCAATAGTGATATGGTCGGCCACATCACGCCCCTGCTCGCCATTGACAACATCGTACTTACTGGTTTGTCCGAAGTTAGCAGGTGATGAACCGTCATACAGTTGGTCGATGATGGTAGCCTTCAGCAGCCGGAACCCCTCTTCGTTGCGGCCAGCCTTGAAACAGGCCATCGCGGCACGCATGACAGCAGCAGGATAGACATTATTCATATCCCACGTATAGGGCATCCAGTTGCTTGTAGCCAGCGTAGAGAGCTGAGGAGTCACAGGAATGTGAGGTATCTCCTTGTCCATATACTTCGTTGCCATATAGGCTTGTTCAGGAGTACAGGCGTCGTAGTAGATAGGAGAACAGATGGACCACAAGGCGGGTGTATCGTGCAGGCGCCGCAAACCATCCTGGTCTCTGGACTCGGCCCAGCAGCCTTTATCGGCCATCCATAACTTTTCGTTGAGCAGTGCAAGGGCCTCATCAGCCTTTGCGAAATAGGATGCGCCATTTCGCTGCAGTTGGGCTGCGACACGGGCTGCCATCGTGTTCAGCCAATAACACTTGGCCAATATAGCCGTCGACAACAAATGTTTGTCAGCACCATGAACATAATCGCTAATAATGGGCCACTGGCGCTGCATGTCATCACGATTAGCATTGTAACGAAAGCGCCAGAGCATTTCCTCTACTGACACGTTCTTCATCTTATCCTGTACAACAGACAAAGCACTACCCAACGGATTGATATACTTGTCGGGAGTATTGACGGTGATGGTAGCTGCCATTTCCTGCATATCACTCTCCATCCGATCAAAGAGGGCCTCACCTTGGCGAATCGTCAAAAAAGCAAACGACAGACCAGAACAACCGAGATAGAGGTCTTCGGCAAAATTGACAGAGGCTTGCTGATTGGGCAGTTCTAACTTTACGGGACCATTGAAGTTGGCCACACGCAGGCGCCATACCACACGATTCTCCTGCTGGTCAACCACAGCCTTGATGCGCACCACGGCTTTCTTGCCCCAAGCGGAGTGCTTGACCTCATAGCTGCGCATACCGTCCTGATAGCGCGACAGACAGTAGTCGGTCTTCTCCAGGTCAACGCCATTGATGCGGAAAGACAGTTGCCGGAACTCCTTGTTCTGCAACACCACAAAGAAAGGACGGTCACTGGTCTGCAGCACATAGTCGGCAGTAGCACCATAGAGGGGACGCGTCAGTCGGTTATCACCATTGACACAGACAAAAGCACGTCCGTTTGGGCGATAATTGTAGCCATTTGTCGTACTCCAACTGCAGGCTAGCAGCAACAACAGAGCCAGTATTTTGTTCATACTTGATGCAAAGATACGAAGAAGCAAGGAAAATGCCAAAGGTTTTAGCATCTTTTTTAGCTTTGAGCAATAAAAAGGGAGCCTAGTAATACAAAAGGAACCGACTGTCATCTCGACAATCGGTTTCAAAACAAACTACTTAAAAACTAATCTACTAAAACAAATCAAAAAATATCTCTTCTACAGCCTCTATAGCATCTATAGAACTATAGTGTCTTTCTTTTCACGCTGCAAAGGTAGGAACTTTTCCACAACCCTGCAAATATTTTTGCCATAAAAACATCACTTCTTGACACAAATCAAGCGGATGTCAATCATAGAAGACCAACACCCGCTGTTTTGATATGTATGGTTTACAAAATCAACTACTTACATCATGCCGCCCATGCCTGGAGCACCACCCATTGGCATAGCGGGTTCCTTCTCAGGCTTGTCGCAGATGAGGCACTCGGTGGTGAGGAACATACCTGCGATAGAAGCGGCATTTTCCAAAGCTACACGAGCCACCTTGGCAGGATCGATGACACCAGCCTCGCGGAGGTCCTCGTACTTGTCGAGACGAGCATTGTAACCGAAGTCACCCTTGCCCTCGCGAACCTTCTGTACGATAACGGCACCCTCCTCGCCAGCATTGCTGACAATCTGACGCAGAGGCTCCTCAATGGCACGGCAGATGATGTTGATACCAGTCTGCTCGTCGGCATTGTCGCCCTTCAAGCTCTTCAAAGCCTCCTGAGCGCGGATGTATGTGGTACCACCACCAGCAACAACACCCTCCTCGATGGCTGCACGAGTAGCGCAGAGTGCATCGTCCACACGGTCCTTCTTCTCCTTCATCTCAACCTCTGAGTTAGCACCTACGTAGAGGACTGCTACGCCACCAGCCAACTTGGCCAGACGCTCCTGCAGTTTCTCCTTGTCGTAAGAAGAGGTGGTGAGCTCTATCTCCTTCTTGATCTGGGCGATACGGTCCTGGATGGCCTGCTTGTCGCCAGCACCATTGACAATCGTAGTATTGTCCTTAGAGACTGTCACCTTGTCGCAAGTACCCAGCATCTCGAGGGTAGCCTGCTCCAGCTTCAGACCCTTCTCCTCGCTGATAACGACGCCACCCGTCAGGGTTGCAATGTCCTCGAGCATAGCTTTACGACGGTCGCCAAAGCCAGGAGCCTTGACAGCGCAGATCTTCAAGCCACCACGCAGACGGTTGACAACCAGTGTGGTCAGAGCCTCAGAGTCAACATCCTCAGCGATGACCAACAAAGGACGGCCACTCTCAGCAGCAGGCTGCAGGATAGGCAGGAAGTCCTTGATGTTGCTGATCTTCTTATCGTAGATGAGGATGTAAGGATTCTCCATCACGCACTCCATCTTCTCAGAATCGGTTACGAAGTAGCCAGACAGATAACCACGGTCAAACTGCATACCCTCGACAACACCGATGTGCGTGTCGCGGCTCTTGCTCTCCTCGATGGTGATAACGCCATCCTTAGAAACCTTGCGGAAAGCCTCAGCCAACAGTTTACCAATCTCCTCGTCGTTGTTGGCAGAAACGGTAGCAACCTGCTCAACCTTGTCGTAGTTGTCATCCACGCGCTCAGCATTCTTCTGGATGAAGTCAACAACGCTCTTCACAGCCTTGTCGATACCACGCTTCAAATCCATAGGATTAGCACCTGCGGTAACATTCTTCAGGCCCTCGGTAACGATAGCCTGGGTAAGGATGGTAGCAGTGGTGGTGCCATCACCAGCATCGTCACCAGTCTTTGATGCTACGCTCTTTACGAGCTGAGCACCTGTGTTCTCGAACTTGTCCTCCAACTCGATTTCCTTAGCAACGGTCACACCGTCCTTGGTAATTTGGGGAGCACCGAACTTCTTCTCAATCACAACGTTACGACCCTTAGGACCGAGCGTAACCTTTACTGCGTTTGCCAACTGGTCGACGCCCTGCTTCATTGCATCGCGAGCGTCAATATTGAATTTAATATCTTTTGCCATAGTTATTTAATTTTTTTCGATGTTTCGATGTTTCGATGATTCGATATTTCGAGATTTCGAGGTTATTTCTCGATTACTGCGAGGACGTCAGACTGACGCATCATGAGGAACTTCTCACCCTCAAACTCCAGTTCTGTGCCAGAGTACTTGCCATACAGCACCTCGTCGCCAGTCTTCAAGACCATCTCTTCATCCTTAGTACCCTGTCCAACGGCCTTGATAGTGCCATGAAGGGGTTTCTCTTTTGCAGTGTCAGGAATAATAATGCCACCGATTTTCTCTTCTGCCGGTGCGGGAACTACCAGCACGCGGTCTCCTAATGGTTTAATGTTCATAATACCTTATTTATTTAAATTAGACTTTTATGTTTTCTGACCATTGTTCTGCCAAAAGCGTGCCAAACGTGAAAGACTGACACATTGGCAGATACTTTTTCAATCTTTTATTCCTCTTCTTTCATTTTTTTGTTCTTTTATTTTTGTAGTTATCTATTTTTTTGTACCTTTGCAGAATTGAAAAGTATAGCTATAACCAATTACACAACAAAATGAAAGACTTTCTTAAGTACGTTTTTGCAACCATTACCGGTATCATTGTGTTGACCATCGTGATGGCCATCCTTGGTACCATCTCATTAGTAGGACTTGCAGCATCGAGTGCCAGCACAACAAAAGTAGAAGAAAACTCCGTATTCACGCTGATGCTCTCCGGCCAACTGGAAGAGCGTGCACAGAGCAACCCCTTGGCATCACTGACAGGAGAGGTCGGTGAGAATCTCGGCCTGGACAATATCGTCAATGCCATCAAGAAGGCTAAAGACAACGAAGACATCAAAGGCATCTACATCGAAGCTGGCGCCTTCAGCAGCGACACTCCTGCTTCTGCACATGCCATCCGCGAGGCTCTGCTCGACTTCAAAAAGAGTGGCAAGTGGATTGTAGCCTATGGTGATTCATACACGCAGACCACCTATTATATATGTAGTGTGGCAGACAAACTGTTCCTGAACCCCGAAGGTATGGTCGACTGGCACGGACTGGGCGGCGAAATGTACTACGTCAAAGACTTGCTTGCCAAGTTTGGTGTTAAGTTCCAGGCTGTAAAGGTCGGCAAATACAAGAGTGCTGTGGAGATGATGACAGCTGACCAGATGAGCAACTACGACCGTGAACAGACAGAGGCTTATCTGAACGGCATCTGGAAAGTGATGCTGAGCGACGTATCCAAGAGTCGTAAAGTTTCCGTTGATTCATTGAACGCATACGCCGACCGCTATGTAGCACTTTGCAGCCAAAAGGAATTGGTACGCATGAAACTCGTTGACAAGCTGCTCTATACAGACGAGGTGAAAGGCGAAATCAAGAAGTGTCTGAAGATTGACAAAGACGAGCATATCAACCAGCTGACACTTGACGAGATGGCCAATGTGGCTGACAAGAAAAAAGAGGGTGAGAAAATTGCTGTCTACTACGCTTTTGGCGAAATCGTTGATTCTCAGACAGGAAGTTTGCTGTCGCAAGACCACTCCATCATCGCTAATGAAGTTTGCAAAGATCTGGAAGAACTGATGAACAACGACGATGTGAAGGCTGTCGTACTGCGTGTCAACTCTCCAGGTGGCTCAGCATACGCTTCTGAGCAGATTTGGCGTGCCGTCACCAACCTGAAAGCCAAGAAGCCAGTAGTGGTTTCGATGGGTGGCTATGCTGCCAGCGGAGGTTACTACATTAGCTGTAATGCCAACTATATCTACTCAGAGCCCACGACTCTGACTGGTTCTATCGGTATCTTTGGACTGTTCCCCGATGTAAGCCAGCTATTGACAGACAAGTTGGGCATAAAGTTCAGCGAAGTAAAGACCAACAAACACTCCAACTTCGGAGCGATGTCACGTTCGTTTAATGCAGAGGAGTTAGCTCTGCTCGACCAGTACATCGGTCGTGGCTACGAGTTGTTCCGCAAACGTGTTGCTGATGGTCGCAAACTGCCCGTTGCACAGGTTGAGGAAATTGCTCAGGGACATGTATGGGTAGGCAACGACGCCCTGAAGATCAAGTTGGTTGATGCCATTGGTTCTTTGGACGATGCCGTCAAGAAGGCTGCCCAACTTGCCAAAGTTAAGGAATATTACACCAGCAACTATCCTGACGAGCCCAGCTGGTGGGAGAGTCTGACAGCCAGCATGGACCACGGTAACTACCTGGATGAGCAGATGCGCGAGACACTGGGCGAATACTACGCCCCGTTCAGCTATCTGAAGAACATCAATAAGCAGTCGGCCATCCAAGCCCGTCTTCCCTATTTCGTGGAGATTAAATAAGTTCGAAACCTCGAAATTTCGAAATATCGAAGCATCGAAAAAATAACGCATGGAAGGCGATTTCATAAAAATCAACAAGTGGCTGCTGCCATTGAGCTGGCTCTACGGCATGGCTGTGAACCTTCGGAATACGATGTTCAGCATCGGTATACTGAAGAGTCGCAGTTTCGACGTACCTGTCATCGCTGTTGGCAACATTACTGTTGGCGGAAGTGGTAAGACCCCCCATGTGGAATACCTCATCCGACTGCTGAAAGACACGTTCCATACTGCCGTGCTCAGCCGCGGATATAAGCGCAAGAGCAAAGGCTTTGTGCAAGCCACGGCAAAGACAACAATGCCTGAGATTGGTGACGAGCCATTCCAGATGAAGCAGAAATTTCCCAATGTCATCGTTGCCGTAGACAAGAATCGTTGTCATGGTATTGACACATTAGTTGAAAACGACAAGGATATTGATGTTGTCCTGCTTGACGATGCCTTCCAGCACCGCTATGTCAAACCCGGCATCAACATTCTGTTGGTAGACTATCACCGACTGATCATCTATGATAAGCTGTTGCCTGCCGGCAGACTGCGTGAGCCGCTAAACGGCAAGGACCGTGCCGACATTGTCATCGTCACCAAGTGCCCCAAGGACCTCAAGCCTATGGAGTATCGTGTCATCATGAAGGCAATGAGTCTTTATCCCTACCAACAGCTGTTCTTCACGTCTATCGACTACGGAGAGCTGCTGCCGGTATTCCAAGAGGCCAAAGAGGCCCTGGATCTTCATCATCTGAAAGACTACTCAGCGCTTCTGCTTACAGGTATTGCCTCACCTCAGCAGATGACGCATGACCTGCAGCCGTTGATACCACAGCTGACACCACTCGCTTTTGGCGACCATCACATCTTCAGCAAGAAAGATGTGGAGCTGATTAACAGCATCTTTGCTGCACTACCCTCTCCCAAACTAATTATCACCACGGAGAAGGATGTCACCCGTCTACGCCTGGTAGAAGGACTCAGTGAGGAGGTACGTCAGCATCTGTATGCATTACCTATTACAGTCTGCTTCCTACAAGAACAGGCACAAATGTTTAACCAACAAATTATAGACTATGTACACAAAAATTCAAGAAACAGCATCCTGGTTAAAAGAAAGGATGACCACAAGTCCCAAGACAGCAATCATTCTGGGAACAGGCCTCGGACAATTAGCTTCCGAAATAACTGACAAAACAGAAATTCCCTACAGCGAGATTCCCAACTTCCCTGTGTCTACTGTAGAGGGACATGCTGGTGCACTCATCTTCGGTAAATTGGGTGGCGTAGACATTCTGGCCATGCAGGGACGTTTCCACTACTATGAGGGCTATAGCATGAAGGAAGTTACCTTCCCCGTTCGCGTCATGTACGAGCTAGGCATCAAAACCCTGTTTGTATCAAATGCAGCAGGTGGCATGAACCCCGCCTTCAAGATTGGTGACCTCATGGTTATCACCGACCATATTAACTTCTTCCCGGAGCATCCGCTGCGTGGCAAGAACTTCCCGACAGGTCCCCGTTTCCCAGATATGCACGAAGCATACGACCATGAGCTCATCAACCTGGCTACAAAGATTGCCAAGGAGAAGAACATCCGTCTGGTCTATGGTGTTTACATCGGTGTTACAGGTCCTACCTTCGAGACACCCGCAGAATATAAGATGTATCGTACCCTGGGTGGTGACACCGTTGGCATGTCTACCGTTCCTGAAGTTATCGTTGCCCACCACTGTGGTATCAAGACCTTCGGCATCAGCGTTGTCACCGACCTTGGCGGTTTCGACAATCCTGTTGAGGTCAGCCACGAAGAGGTTCAGGAAGCTGCCGACAAGGCTCAGCCACTGATGACTGAGATCATGCGCGAAATGATTAAACGCACAGCATAAATGGAAATAGCATCATTAGGAGAATTTGGTTTGATAGACCGCTTGACAAAAGACATCAAACCCAACAATGAATCAACAAAGTACGGCGTAGGCGATGACTGCGCCGTACTTCACTATCCCGACAGCGAGGTGTTAGTCACTACCGACATGCTCATGGAGGGTGTACACTTCGACCTGACCTATATCGACCTGCAGCACCTTGGCTGGAAGTCGGCTATGGTCAACATCAGTGACATCTTTGCCATGAATGGCACACCACGACAGATGACCGTTTCGCTGGCACTTAGCAAACGCTTCACCGTAGAGGATATGGAGCAGTTCTATTCAGGATTGCGTATGGCCTGCGACAAGTGGGGTGTCGACGTCATTGGTGGCGACACCACCTCTTCTTATACAGGTCTGGCTATCAGCATTACCTGCATCGGTGAGGCTCGCAAAGAAGACATCGTCTATCGCAACGGTGCCAAAGAGACCGACCTCGTCTGCGTCAGTGGCGACCTTGGTGCCGCCTATATGGGCTTGCAGCTCTTGGAGCGCGAAAAAGCCGTGTACTACCAAATGGTTGATGAGGCCAAGAAAAATGGCAAGCCAGCTCCCGATTTTCAGCCCGACTTTGCCGGTAAGGAATACCTGCTGCAGCGCCAGCTGAAGACAGAGGCCCGGGGCGACATTATTAATAAGTTACGCGAGGCAGGCATCCGCCCTACTGCCA
>JAEEGJ010011408.1_pt1 | contig 22566 bp, 14 predicted proteins | sample 8958761 | NCBI WGS metagenome assembly JAEEGJ01 (sample SAMN16246546, study PRJNA631951) | gut metagenome | biome: gut microbiome; feature: rumen; material: RS-attached | host: Bos | place: Iran: Karaj | collected 2018-10 | reverse complement strand
GTTCTTCGTGTTCTTTGCCCGTGCGGTTATTCTCCTTTTGCCGTTCGTGGGTGAAATCGCAAAGCGCGTGAACTACATCTCCGTGGTGAGTTCTGCCGCAACGGTCTATGTGACAGCCCTCTTTGCCTGGGAACTTTTGGCTACGGTCCTCAAGACGGACTCCCTTGCCGAAAAGATTTCTGAAAAGATGCGCACGTTTGTACTCGGTACTGCCGCTCTCGTCGCAGGCTTCCTCCTCACGTTCTCCGATACGTTCTGGTTCAACGCGGTCGAAGCCGAAGTCTATGGCGTTGCCATGTTCATCTTGATGCTCGTCTCTTACCTCGGTCTCGTGTGGTACAACAAGCGCGAAGAATCGGGTAGCGACCGCATCCTCATCTTCATTTGCTATATCGCATTCCTTGGCGTTGGCGCTCACCTTTATACGATGCTCACTGTCCCGGCTGTGTTTGCCTTGCTTCTCGTGGCTCAGCCGAAAAAGATTGTTGAACGCATCCCTATCTGGATTACGGGTACGCTCCTTTGCTCCGTGATTTACATGGTGTCCGCTTTCATTGAAATTTCCCTGATTTGCCTTCTCGTCTTGGGCGGTGTCCTTTTGCTCAGCAAAAAGTTCCCGTTCCTGCATACGGCCTTGGCTGGCTTGACTCTCTTGGTCGCAGTCGCCTTGTCCATGATTACGGATAGCTGGTTTATTACGATTGCTGGTACGTTGATTGCGGGCGGTTTAAGCTATGCCGCAATTGCTTTGCAAGTTTTCAGAACTAGGGAAGCTGGCTTTAAGCGTAGCTTCATTCTTTCTCTTGCTTTTGCGTTCTTTGCATTGGTCGGCTACAGCACGCACCTTTACATCCCGATCCGTTCGGAACTCAACCCGACGATTGACGAAAACGATCCGGAACTCAATATCCGTGACGAACAGGGCAACCTCCAGCTCGGTAACCTTTTCGAATCCAAAAACTGGGACGCCTTCAATGCGTTCATTGAACGTAAGCAGTATGGTTCCGAAAGCATGATTACCCGTGCTTTCTACCGCCGTTCCCGCTTGGCTCACCAGGTGCTCTCCTTCCCGAGCATGAGCTATGGTGGCTACCAGATGGCCCAGTACTTGCCGTTCAAGGTGGGTGGGGTGAATTACTCCAATGGCGTCTATGTCTTTGATGCTGCCGAAAATGAACCGGTCGAACGACTGGGCTTCAAGATCCCGACCCAGATGTCGTTCATGGGCGACAATATCGGCTGGCAGCTCTTCTACTTCTTGATCTTTAACGGGTTGCTCATTGCGGTGTGCGTGTATGTCTACAAGCGCAATAAGCATGTGGGTATCTTTGTTTCGACGCTTTATGCCCTTTGCTCTCTCGGCCTCCTGTTCTACATCAACTTTGCCGATGGCACCCGCATGGAACAGCGCGACCGCGACTACTGGGTGAGCGCTATGACGCGCAATGTGGCCGACCTGAACAACGCCGGTGCGGGCATTACATCTCTCCCGGACCCGAACGAACTCATTGACCTTCGCCAGGAGATTGAGACTGCCAAGTACAGGATTGAACGCCTCCGCATGCGTAATGCGCCGGCATCGCAGATTGTTGAATTCGAAAGGAAGATTAGCGCTGCCGAAAATACCACAGCTTGGAAGAACTGGCAGAAGATTGAAGAAAGCTTTGCCCGCTTTGGCCAGCGCGCTCCGTTCCCGGAAGCGGTCCACATGGAAGTCCGCGAACGTGACTACTTCTATACGCCGGCATTCATCTTCATGAGCATGATTTACGGTATCGGTGCGGGTATCCTGGTGCTCCTTGCCGCAACAACGACAACAACGGCCGCCTTCGCTACGCCGATTGCCGCCGCTCTCGTGCTTGTTTCGCTCCTCGTTCCGTGCTTCTCTAACTACAAGGAACATGACCGTTCCGGCCTCTGGGTTCCTTGGGATTACGCCTACAACCTCCTCAACAGCTGCCGTCCGAACGCTATTCTTTTCACGAATGGCGATAACGATACGTTCCCGCTGTGGTTTGCTCAGGAAGTTGCCGGTGTCCGTAAGGATGTCCGCGTGGTGAACCTTTCCTTGGGTAACACTGACTGGTACATCAAGCAGATGCTTGTCAACGAACCGATTCTCAAGCTCTCTTACAACAAGGAAACGATTGATAGCGACATGGTCCTTGACAATAGCAGCGCCAACAACCCGAACCACCAGGTGTCTACTTGGGTTCGCCGTGCCGAAACGCTCAAGCCGAAGCTCAAGGAACGTATTGAACAGTTGGAAGCCAAGGGTTACCTTTCTGACGCTGATTCCGCTAAGCTTCTCCAGTTCAAGGTGAACTACCAGGTCTGGGATGCATTCCTGGATTGGGCCAAGAGAAACCGCTCCAGCATGATGCTCACGCAGCATAAGCTCGTGATCGACCTTGCACTCCAGAATATGGACCGCCCGATTGAAATCTCGACGACGGTCGGAACGTCTAACTTCATGGGCCTCGAAAAGTACATGGTCCAGGAAGGCATGGTCTACAACTTTGTGAAGGGCGACCTCACGCCGAAGCAAAACGCATTTGATGCCAAGGCTACGGCCGCCATGATCGACACCGTTTACAAGTTCCGCGGTCTCGGTGACGGTTCTGCATACATCAACTCCGAAACGGAACGCTTGCTCAGCAGCTATGTCTCGCTCTACTTGCAGATTTCGTTTGACGCTCGCGAAAAGATTGCGGCCCTCATCACCAAGAAGCCGTTTACTCTCGCTGACAAGATCGAAGTGGAAAACATCGCCAATAGCGCGACCAAGTACCTCGAACTCGGCATTTACCAGTTCCCGAGAGAATGGCGCAATTACTGGGCTGCTTCTTACGTTTATGCCTCTGCTGGCATGAAGTCTAAGGCTATTGACGTTATCGAACGCGGTCTCAAGAACATTCCTTCGTACGATGCTCCGGGTCAGAGCCGCCTTGCTATAAGCCTCCAGCAGATGCAGGCGCTTTCCGATGAATCGCTTAAGGTCGATGATGTACCGGCAGTAACGCCGGCTGCAGACTCTGCAAAATAGTTTCGAGGTATTGTCATGGATTTGAGCTTGGTTATCCCTGTTAAGGAAGAAAGTGAAAACCTTCCTGAGTTGTTTAAGGAAATTTGGGCCGCCATTCAACCGACGGGTATGGAATTCGAGGTTATCGTTATCGATGACGGTAGCCGAGACAATACCTGGGAAGTGGTGGAGGGTTTGGCCAAGGAATACAACGCTATGCCGGGTTCCTCGGTAAGCGCATTCCGTTTCCAGTTCAACTGCGGCAAGGCCGCGGCGCTCGCCCTTGGCTTTTCCAAGGCTCGCGGCAAGTACGTCGCAACGCTTGATGGTGACTTGCAGGATGACCCGCTCGAAATCCCGAAGATGATCAAGATTCTCGAATCCGGTTACGACCTCGTCTCCGGCTGGAAGATTCGCCGCCTCGATCCGTGGCACAAGACGATGCCTTCCAAGCTTTTCAACTTGACCGTGTCGATTGTCTGCGGCAAGCGCCTTCACGATTTCAACTGCGGCATCAAGGCATACCGCAGCTCCGTGGTGCGCTTTATCCAGCTTTATGGCGACTACCACCGCTTTATTCCGGTGATGGCCAAGTGGCAGGGCTTCCGCATTACCGAAATGCCGGTGGCTCACCGCGCCCGTGTCCATGGCGTCTCGAAATACGGCGTTTCCCGCCTGGTGAGCGGGTTCCTCGACCTGGTCTCCCTCATGTTCATGCGTAGCTTCTCTTCGAAGCCGCTCCATTTCTTTGGTCTCTTCGGGCTGTTGTTGCTCGTTTTTGGCCTTGGCATTTGCGGTTATTTTGGCTATGAATGGATACAGACGGGGGCCATGCATGTGCGCCCGCTCTTGTTGGCTGGCGCCTTCTCGCTCGTCATGAGCGTCCAGTTCTTCTCGCTTGGGCTCCTTGGCGAGATGATGAATGGCAATAAAAAACGCACTTATCCGGTTTCCGATGTCATTGGCCAACTTTAATTTTGTATAGATTTGTGTTTAGAGAGGTATTTAATGGCGTTTCCTAAGAGTTTGGTAATCATTCCGACTTACAATGAAAAGGAGAATATTCTCCTCATCATGTCGGCAATTTTGGAACAGAATGAATGTCTTGAAATTTTGGTGGTGGACGATGGCTCTCCGGACGGTACGGGCGACCTCGTTCAGGCCGAAGCGGACAAGAATTCTCGAATTCATTTGATTCGCCGTAAGGGTAAGATGGGCCTTGGCTCCGCTTATGTGACTGGATTCAAGTGGGCGCTCGAACGTGATTACGAACGCGTGTTCGAAATGGATGCCGACTTCAGCCATTCTCCGACGGACTTGAACCGCTTCCTGGAAACTGCCGTAGATGCCGACCTCGTGTTAGGTAGCCGTTATCAGGACCACCGCATCAGCGTGGTGAACTGGGACTTGCGCCGCTTGATTTTGAGCTATGGTGCAAATGTCTATACCCGCATTGTGACGGGCCTCCCGATTAGCGATGCGACGGGCGGCTTCAAGTGCTTCCGCCGCGAAGCGCTGCAGGCTTTGAACCTCGACAAGATGAAGAGTGACGGTTACTGCTTCCAGATTGAAACGACTTTCAAGATTTGGAAGAAGGGCCTCCGCGTGAAGGAAATCCCCATCATCTTTACGGACCGCACCCGTGGTACCTCCAAGATGAGTGGCGGAATCATCTCCGAAGCGTTCTTCCTCGTGCTCAAGCTTCGTTTGGGCTTGGCTTAACGCACCCTTCCTACTAAGTTTTACCAACTAGCCTATGCTTTCTTGTTCTGTCATTATCATTGCTTATAACTCTTGCGACTTCATTCCGGCATGCCTCAAGTCTGTGCGCGATGCTTGTGAAGAAATCGATTCGCAGATTATCGTTTTGGATAACGGTTCCACCGAACCGATCATTCCCGAAATCAAGAACTTCTTCCCGGAAGTGGAATGGATTGACTCCAAGGAAAACCTAGGCTTTGGCAAGGGCTGTAACCTCGCCGAAAAGCATGCGACCAAGCCGTATCTGTTCTTTATCAACCCGGATACGATTATCTCGAAGAACGCCTTCCGCGAAATGCTCAAGTTCATGGAAGAGCACCCGGAAGCGGGCACGGTCGGTTGCCGCATTCTGAACGAAGATGGAACGCTCCAGTGGGCATGCCGTCGTTCTTTCCCGACGATTGTTTCTGCAGTTTCCAAGACGATTGGCCTTGCGGCTCTCTTCCCGAAGAACAAGACGCTTGCAAGCTACAACATGTCGTATGCGGACCCGGACGAGATGATTGAAGTCGATGCCATTAGTGGTTCGTTTTTCTGCATCCGTCGCGATGTCTATGAAAAGTTGAACGGCTTTGACGAAGACTACTTCATGTACGGTGAAGACTTGGACCTCTGCTTCCGTACAAAGCAGATGGGCCTCAAGAACTATTACACGCCGGTCACGAACATTCTGCACTTTAAGGGGCAGAGCTGCCGTACGCGCCGTTGGGGCTCGTATGTAGACTTCTACAAGGCGATGCTTATCTTTGTGAAAAAGCACAAGGATCTCTACTTTGTCCCGAACTTCCTCGTGTCCTTCGGTATCTTGTTTGCCGCATTCGTGGGTATGTTCTCGCGTCTGATTCCGAAGTTCTGGAAGATGTTCCTCGACTTGGGCGTTGTCGCTATCTGGGCATTTTTCATTCTTTGCTATGAAACAGGCGTGTTCTCGACATGCTTTGATTGTGCCGGAAAAGGCGATGTCATTATCCATTCTGGTTCAGAAGACTGGATCCTTGCGATTTTAGCCATTGTTTTGAACATCGTGTTCCTCATGTTCCGTGGGGAATATACGGTTTCAAGTCTCAAGGGCGAGAAGTTCTTGCGTTATTTGATTCCGCTGAACTTGCTTATTGTCGGTGGGTATTCGGCTTTCCGCTACTTCACCCAGACTCCTGTCATCAGTGATGCTGCAACGTATTTGCCATACGATTCCCATTGGATTACGCTAGCGGTCTCTTCTAGCCTCTTTATCCCGCTTGCGCTTTTGGCTTGGCGCCGCATTGCATTCTGGATAAATTATTTCTACCGCATCTTTGCGAAAAAGCGCCACCGCTCCATCTTGCTGGGTGGTCGCGAAGATTCCCTCAACAACTGGTTCGATAGCTACAACGTGATTCCGGGCATTGAAATTCTCGGTTGCGTGAGCTCTGAACCCGAAATGTTGAGCGAAGAAAACCGCAAGCATCTCCTTGGACCGCTTTCGGACATGGAGTCCATTCGCAACCGCACGGGCTGCCGCGAGCTCCTGGTGGTCTCGAATTTCTCGGGCTACCGCGAAGAATTCAATATGAATTGGCTCGATAAACTGGGCATGTGCGTGTATTTGCTCATTGGAAATGGCAAAAACGGCAATTTTGCCCTCGTAAACCTCAAATATCTTCGTTAAAATCGCCCTTTTTTGTAAAAATTGTGTTATTTTTTTGATGAAATAACACATATAAAAGGTCTTATGCTCGATTCTAAATTGTTAAGTATTCTTTGCTGCCCGGAAACTCGTCAACCTCTTTCGCAGGCAGGCGAGGATTGCATCGCTCTTTTGAACAATGCGATTAAGGCTGGTACGCTCAAGAATGTTGCTGGCGAAGCTATTACTGAACCCCTGACCGAAGCGCTTACGACACCTGATGGTTCTCGCGTCTATCCGATTCGCGACGGTATACCTGTACTTTTGGCGGATGAAGCTGTTCTTCTTCCATTGGAGTAATGATGGCTGTATCGTTGGATTCTCTCAGAAAGGCTGTAAAAAAGAATAAGGGGCGTTCTCAGGCTTTGGCCTGGCTTGCCGATATGGAACGTGCTGCGGGTGATTACGAAGCCGCCTTGAAAACAGTGGATGCCGCTCTTGCCGCATCTCCGTCCGATGTTCCGGCGATGTTGGTCCGTGCAAAGATTTTGGCTGGCCAGCAGGATTTTGCCGGTAGCATTACGGAATACAAGAAGGTGCTCGCCAAGGACCCGTTCTGCCTTTCTGCCCATAAGCGGATGGGGGAATCTTACGATAAGCTTGGCAAGGAAGCCGAGCGCAATGCCTGTTTCCGCCGTGTCCACGATATGGACCCATTGGACCCGTTCTGGAAGGATGAATACGATGTTCTGCCAGAAGAAGAGACTCTTGTACCTCCGGTGATGGACGACAGCTCGTTCACCATGGATGTTTCTGACGATACTGAAAATGCTGAATCTGGCGAAGACAATATCTTTGCAAATTTGGCTGCATCACTCCCGAATACAGACGAAGAAGACAATACCTCGATGGAGGCTTTGCGCAATTCCTTGAACTTTGCATCGGATGAAATTGCCCAGAATGGCGATGCGGCCCAGGATGCAAGCTTCGAAGGTCATGCCTTGAATTCTTCCGAAGTGTCTTCTGCAATTTCTGACATTTTGGGTGGCGATGACGATCTTGAAGTGGTGGATTCTTCGGAAAAGAATGAACCTGCTGCAGAGGAACCTGCAACGTCTTCGCTCTTCTCGCACTTCTCGGATGAAGAAGAAAAGATTGATGCTATCGAAGAACCGAAGTCCGAAGAAGTCACGGAAGAAAAGTCTGATGATGCTGAATTTAGCCTCGACAGTTTGGACGAACCGCTAGATGCGGATGAAAAGTCTACCAACGTCGATGACGCATTCTCTTCGCTCCTTGGCGATGATGAGCTCCCGGAAGAAGCTCCGGCTGCCGAACAACCTGTGGAACAATCCGCAGAAGAACAGCCTGCTGAAGAACTGTCCGCAGAACAGGTTGCTGAACCTGTTGCTGAAAATCTCGGTGCTCCTGAAGAAGAACCGACTGATGCGGAAAATCTTGCCGGAATGAATAACGTTCCTGCAATGCATATGGACTTCTCTGACGATGAAGACGTTGGCGTTGCAGATGATGTCTTTGACCTAGACGAACCGGCCAAGGCGGAAAGCAAAGCTGAAGAGTCTGAAACGAATGTCGATGATGCTTTCTCATCGCTCCTTGGCGATGACGAACTTCCGGAAGAAAAAGATTCTGCAAGCTCCACGGCCGATGCTACGGGTGATGCTGAAATTGCAACGGAAGAAGTCGCAGAACCCGCTCTTGAAACACAGTCTGAAGAACAGGCTGACGTTGAAAAGCCTCTCGAGGAATCTGTAGAAGATTCTTTCGGTAGCTTGTTCGAAAAGTCTGCGGATGCTGACTTTAGCCTGGATAGCGAAGCTCCTGCCGCTGAAGAAACCGAAGAAAAGCCTCTCGAAGAATCTGTTGAAAAGCCCGAAGAAGAATCCGCTGAAGGTTCCTTTAGTAGCTTGTTCGAAAAGTCTGCCGATGCCGACTTTAGCTTGGACAACGATGCTCCTGCTGTAGATGCTCTTGAAAAGGCTCCAGAATTTGTTCCGAATGAATCTGCTGAAGATGTCGCACCGGCAGAAGGTCTTGTTCCGACATCCCATATGGATTTCTCGGACGATGAAGACATTCCAAAGGCAGACGATGATTTTGTTCTGAACCTGGATGAAGAACTTCCGACGGAATCTGAAACTCCGGTTGCAGAAAATGTAGCCGAAACGCAGGTTTCGGAATCTCTTGAAGAACCGGCTGAAGAAACTTTGGAAGAACAGCCTGCCGACATTGAAAAGCCGGCTGAAGAAATTGCGGAAAACGTTGCCGAAGAAGTTGTCGAAGCTCCTGCGGAGTCTTTGGAAAATGTGGCAACTGCTGACGATGAATCTGCTGCTGAAGAAGTCGATGGCGCCTTTGACGCCCTCTTCGGTGACGATGATGAAGCTCCGGCTGAGGCTACTGCTGAAACTCCGGTTGACGCTTCGACTAGCTCAGCGACCGAAAACGTTGACGAAATCGCTGAAACTCCTGTAGAAGAACAGCCCGCTATTGAACAGCCTGTTACTGAATCATTTGATGCTGAAACGCCTGTTGAAGAATCTCCGAAGGATGAAGACCTTGCTAAGGAAATGGGTGGTGCGTTTGCCTCCATGTTCGGCGAAGATGATTCTATGCCGACCGAATCCGCTCCTGTTGACGCTCCGGCAAGTGAAACTACCGAAAGCGTTGAAGAGCCTTTGAGCCAGGAAGCGACAAGCGCAGAATTTGAAGAAGAAGTGGTCAAGGAAGACGTTGAAAAGAGCGTCGATGAATCCTTTGATAGCATCTTTGGTGCTGATGCTGACGACCTTCCGGAAGAAAAATCCGAAGTTGCCGAAGCTCCTGCTGACGCTTCGACTAGCTCAGTGACCGAAAATATTGAAGAAACCGCAGCTCCTGCCGAAGAACCGACAAGCGTGTTCTCTGCTCCGATTGATTCTCTTGAGGAACCGTCTGACGTAACTCTCGAAGAGCCCGCCGCAGAACAGCTCGAAGAACCTGTTGCAGAAACGGCTGAACCGGTCGCTGAAGAAGCTCCATCTGCAGAACTCGATTCTATCGACTCCGAAGTTTCTAACGCATTCAAGGGCCTCTTTGACGAAGACGATTCTCTGCCGGAATCGGATGAACCGAACAACAACGGCGTGGATTACCTGATGTCCGGCGATTCCGATGACGAAGTGGCTGCAAGTCTCGTTGAAAATGCAGATGCTCCGCTTTCCCGTGGCGCTACGGATTTGGACGATAGCCTGAATACGCGTACGCTTGCGGACATTTATATGGAACAGGGTGTTTACGACAAGGCTCTTGATATTTATACGGATCTTGCAAAGAAGAATCCGGATAATGAAAAAATCAAATCCCGTCTGGAAGAAGTAAAGAAACTCTACCGCGAAAAGTTTGGAGAAGTCTAATATGGCTGAACTTCGCATCGAACAGCTCTTGCGTGAGATGGTGAACCGCAAGGCGTCTGACTTGCATTTACGAGTTGGCGTTCCACCGGTTTACCGTATCAATGGCGCCTTACAAAGACTTTTTGACGTGCGCATCGATAGCGCCATGATGGATTCCTTCTTGGATGACATTATGAATCGCGACCAGAAACAGCGCTTTGAGGCAAACAAGGAATGCGACTTTGCTGTGGGTGCCCGCGATATGGGCCGTTTCCGTGTGAACGTGTTTCGCCAGCGTGGTACAATCGCCGTCGTGATTCGTCATATCAAGGCTGTGATTCCGCCGTTCGAAGAACTGCATTTGCCCGAAATCATTCGTGATTTGGCTTTGACCAGGCGCGGTCTTGTGCTTGTGACGGGTACGACGGGTTCGGGGAAGTCGACAACGCTTGCTTCGATGATTGACTACATCAATCAGAAAGAATCTGTGAACGTCATTACAGTCGAAGACCCGATTGAATACCTTTATCGCGATAACGTGGCAATTATCTCGCAGCGTGAAATCGGTGTGGATACGCTTTCTTATGCAAATGCGCTTCGTGCCGCTCTCCGTCAGGATCCGGACGTGCTCCTCGTGGGCGAAATTCGTGACCTTGAAACGATGCAGATTGCGCTTACCGCTGCCGATACGGGTCACATGGTCTTTGCGACTATCCATACGACGAACGCCGTAGAAACGATCCATCGTATCCTTTCGATGTATCCGCCGCACCAGCATGATGAAATTCGTCTGTTGCTTGCCGAAGTCTTGGTGGGTATCATTTCGCTCCGTCTTTTGCCGACGAAGGATGGCAAGGGGCGAGTCCCGGCTGCCGAAATTCTCGTGAATACGGGTGCCATCAAGGAATACATCCAGGACAAGAACAAGATTGACATGGTGGAACAGGCTGTTGCCGAAGGCCACATCCAATATCATAGCCAAACGTTCGACCAGGCGCTTCTGGAACTTTACCAGAACGAGCAGATTTCGCTTGAAACGGCAATGAATGCAGCAACGAACCGCGATGACTTTGACCTTAAGATTCGTGGTATTTCTGGTACATCTGATCGTGGCTGGATGTAATTAATTCGAAATTAAGAATAAGAAAGAGGCGAGCAAAAATGCTCGCCTTTCTAGTAACTAAAGACTATTAACTAGTAACTGCGGCTTGCCGTACTACTTCGTATAAACGCAGCGGTCAGTGCTGTTGCCGAAGCAAGTCTTGGTCATGCCGCTCACGCTGCTCACGACGCCCGGCTTACCAACGCTAGAGACCATCTTGCTACCCGAGAAGCTCGGCTTGAATGCGATATCCGATGTGCCGTAATAGCTGTTGGTATCGAAGCTTACGCTGTACTGCGTGCCTTCTTCGGAATTGTTCGTGCCGAACCCGAGGAGCTTGGCGTTGCCAGAGATGGAGGTTGTTCCGTCGGAATCGACCATGCCGCCCATACCGCCGTTCATGCGGCATTCCACGATGATGACGCCTCCGGTGATGCTGATGCCGCCATTGCTGTCGATGCCGTCTGTGTCGCCTGTGCCCACGTAAACGTAGTGGTAACCGCCAGAGATCTTGAGATTCCCGGTGCTACCGCCCATGCCTCCGCCTGCTCCGCCCCAGCCGCCGCGACCCGTGTTGCCTCCGGTTGTAGTGCTTGTGCCACCAGCTGCATTCCAGCCATCGTCCGTGGTAATCACGCTCGTAATGCCACCTTCGAAGTTCATGTCGGGAGATTCCATGCCTTCATAGGCGATGGTGACGCTGACATTGGCATTGTCCTTGATGTAAAGCGATTTTTCAGCATGGACGCCATCGTCGTCAGTGGCAATTGTCATGGAGCCGCCGCTGAGGGTCATGTTGCCGTCACTGTGGAGGCCGTCGTCACGGCTGCTGATTTCGATGGTACCGCCGCTAATGACGATGTTGGAGTCGGCCTTGATGCCCTTCATGCTTTCGCTCGGGGAGCAGGAGCTTCCGCCGCCCATGCCGCCGAAGCCACCCATGCCACCTCTGTTACTGGAGGAGGTGAGGCTGAGGCAGGATTGTCCGCCGCCAGTTGTAATCTTGATGTTCGGACTCTTGGATTCGCCATTGGCAACGACAACTGCGTTTGCAGCCGTGATGCCGTCAAAAGCGGACGTTACGGTGATGGTACCGCCTGTGATTTCGATGGAACCCTTGCCGTTTGCCAAATCAGTTGCGTCCTCGGTATCGCTCTTGATGCCGTCGCCTTCGGTCGTGGTGATATTGATGGTACCGCCGCTGATTTCAACGGAGCCTTTACCCTTGAGGCCGTTATTCTTGGCGTTCACGGTGATGAGGCCGTTTTTCACTTTCAAGTCGTTGCTGGTATGGATACCGTTGTTGTAGTTAGCCTTGACGATGAGGGTACCTTCACCCTTGATGGTGAGGTCGTCCTTGGCGTAAATGCAAGCGCCCGTCGTATCGGTCTTGGCTTCGCCGGAGTCGTTTGTGTAAGTGTATTTCTTTGTTCTCGATGCGCCGTCCGTGAACGTGTTTGTCGTGCCGTTTTTAGCAACGACGAATGCCTTGCTTGCCTTCTGCACGTAAATCGGGGCGTCAGCGGTGTTCGTAAGCGTGAGACCCTTCATGTTCAGGTAAACGGAAGTGTCCGTCTTGGCGGTATTCACGAGAATCTGGGCGTCGCTACCGCTGTAAGAACCGTTAAAGTCGTATTCGCCACCGCAAGTAATGGTAACTGTACCGCCTGTAACGGTGATGCAGTTGTTGGTGTTTGCGACAGTTGCACCGCTTGCAGCGTAGGTGATGACCGGAGTTTCGCCGTTGCTGATCACTTGCTGAGTAGGAGTGCTCGAAGAACTCTGTGTGGCCGGAACGCTAGAGGAACTCTGTACGGTCGGTATCGTCGAGCTGCTCGAATTGACGATTGGGGCAACGCTGCTTGAAGATGCGGTAACGGCGCTGCTCGTGCCATTGCTTGCACTGCTTGCCGGAGTGTTGGCGGAGCTGCTTGCCGGAGTGTTGACGGAGCTGCTCGAAACGGAGACGTTGGAATTCGAGGATGCGTTGAGGCCTGAATCGCTAGAATTGGCGACATTCGAATTTGAAGAAATGCTGGAGCCCGATGTATTTGATGTCGGAATAGCTTGGTTTTCGCTATCGCTGCTTGCGATTCCTTCGCCAATGTTGTAAAAATCACTCATGGCCGGGTTCGAATCCGAACAGCCAGCGAGCATGGCCAAAGAAAGGCCAGAAATGCAACTCATTGTCAGAAGTTTTATTTTCATGATTATATCTCCCATTCAACAATTTTCTTAAAACGTATATTTCTTCAAATATGTTTAAAATGGTTGAATTGTTCTTTTTTACGGACATTGAAATTTTAAGCGGAACAAAAAGTTTCGTACGGAACGAAAGGGCTCAAATTTTCCATTTTTCGCGAATACTGCGAACGAAAATGCTAAATTTGGGAAATGCTTTTGAAGAAAATATTCCCCTTTTTGTCTTGCTTTTTACTGGTTGCAGGCGTAAGCGAATCTTTGGCCGCATCGCCGGTTATTGAACCTGAACGGACTCGCAATTTGCGTACTCTGGAAACGGCTCCGATGCTGTTTGAATACCATCGCCAGACGACGGGCAATGAACGCCAGTACTTTACTTACCCGCGCAGGGACACGACTTTCCATAAGAACTTTGCAAAAACGGAAGGTGACGCCCTCCTTTACTACGATAACGTTCGTGGCGCTGGCGTTTTGGGGAATGGACTTGGCTCTCCTGATTCTGTAAATCCGCGTTTTGGTATTGCCGCTAGCATTATCGGTGGCATTGACTATCGCGGTGGTGAATCTGTTGGGGACCAGGTTTGGACAGGGCGCGATTATCGATACGAGAAAAAGTCGATTGCTGATACCATTTGGCCGGGGATAGATGGCGGTATTTACTTGCGCGGCTTTATCGATTCTGTGGACTTTGTCTTGGACGCCCGCATTTACGATGAGGGGCATTCTGCCAAGAATCCGAGATCTTATGATGGGGAATTCCTCGAAGTCCAGCGTGAAGAAAATAATTCTGGCGTAGAATATACAAGCTATGCCCGTTATCGCACACACTTTGCATTCAACTACGACTGGTTGCGTTTAGACTTTGGTCGCGATGTGATGCACTGGGGCCCGGGCTACTACAATAACTTATCCTTGAACCAATTTGCGGTTCCATACAACATGTTGAGCCTCGACATGATGATTGGCCCCCTCCGCGTGATGAGCTTTTATGGGGACTTGCGCATCTATGGTAGCTTTGACATGAAGAACAGGGACGAAACGCGTAACCTCTTTGGCCACCGTTATGAACTGGCTGTGGGGAACGCAACGTTCGGTATTAGTGAACTCCAGATTCTTTATAAGAACATGAAACCTTGGCTCTTTGTGCCGACGGCGCCTTTGTTCATGGAAAAAGGGAATTACTCCGAAAGCAGTAACAACGGTTCGTTGTCCTTTGACTTTAACTATCGCTTGTTCAATACGGTTCGTCTTTATACGGAATTTTTCCTGGACGATATGGAATCCCCGATTAGCCTAATCAAGAATGACAATATCGAAGCCAAGTGGGCTTGGATGGCGGGTTTTCAGGCGGGTCATGATTTTTATTACAAGGGTCACAAGATTGAGGCGGGTACGATTTTTGAATACGCCCGTGTAGAACCGTACGTTTATTCCCACTTTGAAAAGAATACGGCGCAGATAGCGCATCTTGGTTTCCCGTTGGGCAATCAGGGCGGCCCGAACAGCCGTACGATTGACTGGAATGTCTTTGCTCGCTTGGATGGTCATATCTTTGCTTCTGTTCGCCAGACGTGGTTCTGGAAAGGGACGGATTACGGTAGTGCCGTGAACGATACGACTCCGGGATCGAACCATATGAAACTCCCTAAGCATTATTTGAAAGGTGCTAAGCTCCAGTACATGCTTACGCCTGCGATTAGTTACGAAGGCCAGCGTTTCTCGTTCTTGGGCGAACTGACGTTAATTGATGATAAAAAAGCGTATATCCGCGCGGGATTCAAGTGGTAGAATGTATGAAAAAGCCTGAACTTTTAGCACCTGCGGGTGACCTTGTACGAATGAAGTATGCATTTGCCTATGGGGCAGATGCCGTTTATGCCGGACAGCCGGCTTTCTCGTTGCGCGCTCGCGAAAACGGTTTCAAGAATCTCGATGACCTTGCCGAAGGTATTGCGTATGCGCATGAGCATGGCAAGAAGTTCTACCTCACGAGTAACGTGATTCCGCGTAACGTGAAGGTGGAATCGTTCCAGAAGGCTTTGAATGCTGCACTTGAACTTAAGCCGGATGCCTTGATTGTCGCGGATCCGGGCTTTGTGGGCTGGCTTTTGAAGGAACATCCCGAAACGGAAGTTCACTTGTCCGTGCAGGCGAATACGACAAACTATCTTGCAGCCTCGTTCTGGAAGAACTTGGGCGTCCGCCGCATCATCTTGAGCCGTGAACTTCGCCTGTCCGAAATTTTAGAGATAAAGAAACAGGTTCCGGACCTTGAACTTGAAGTGTTCGTCCATGGTGCAGTTTGTATGGCCATGTCGGGCCGTTGCATGCTTTCGAACTGGGTGACGCACCGCGATGCAAACCAGGGCGCCTGCGACAACAGTTGCCGCATGCCGTATCGCTTGTACGCAAATTCCGGTCCGCAGGTCGAGGACTATCGTGAACATGAGGGCTCGTTTGCGCTCCAGCGCACCGACCGCCCGGAACTTGACCCGATTGCGCTCGATGAAGATACGTGGGGCACTTACTTTATGAGTAGCCGCGATCTTTGCGCCTTGGACGTGATTCCCGAACTCGTGGCGGGTGGGCTTGATTCCTTCAAGATTGAAGGCCGCACTCGCTCTGTGTACTACTTGAGCCAGGTCGTGCGCGCTTACCGCATGGCGATTGATGCTGTGGCAGAAGGTAATCCCGTGCCCGAAGAAAGCCGTCGTGCGATTACCTTTGTCGATGGGCGAGGCTTTATGCCGGGATTCCTGCGCGGACCGTTACCGCAGAACTACGAAGCGACGCATGTGGATGCCGCTGGTGGCTGCGTTGCCGCCCAGATTAAGGATTACGACGATGCTACGGGTGCCTGCCTTGTGAACGTGAAAAATCCGTTCTCTATGGACGATACGCTGGAACTGATGACGCCCGATGGCATGCAGAAGTGCGAAGTCGAGGAAATGCTGGATTTCCGCGGTGCAGCTGCAGATCGGTTGAATCCGGGAACGGAAGGACGCGTTTTTCTGGGAAAAAATACCTTAAATAGCGAAAAAAACGCCAAATTTGGCTTTCTTGTGAAACGTGCAAATCCATAATATACCATAAAAAAATAGATTTGGAATATGGCTGTCGATAAAGCGACAAAAGAACAGGATGAACTTGAACTTTATCAGATTGATGATAAAGCTATTGTTCCGTTCTTCCAGAAACATCTGGAAGAGTTACGGCAGTTCATTCACGATCATCAATGCAATGATCATCTTTGCTTGCTGGTGTTGCTAAAGCAGTTTATTCGTACTTACCGCATGCCGTTCAATATGCAGCGCTATATGGAAGTCCAGAGAACTTTCATCCAGCGTTCCTTGCACGACAAAATTCAGGACCGCCAGCAGGCCGTGAGCCACTGGATTCAGGAATTTGCCGGTCGCCATCGCAATCGCATGATCCAGCTGCAGTGCTTGTATCTTGATCGCGTGAAGGACCGCTTGCTCCCTGAAATCGAAAAGCTGCTCGAAAATAGGATTGACCACCTGCAAGAAAAGCTCGGTGAAAATGGCGGACAAAATAACCAACCGCCACCGCCTCAAAATCCCTAAAATTTCACAAACGAATGATGTATGTAACTTGTTGATTTTCATCAAGTTACATTTTTCTTATGGTAAAAAAGTGGCGTTTTTGAGCGAATTTCGCCATTTGTATAAGAATTTGTATGCTTAAAGTAAGAAAAATCTTGTCAAGGGATGTTTGAAAAAATACCTGTTGATAACTTGTGCTAATAGTAAGTGATAATTTTGTTACACATACGTTCGTAAGGGTGGTGTAAACTGGAAAAAGTGTGATAAAAAATGTTTCTAAAAATTTTTTGCCATTTTTGAGCGAAAAATAGGGATTTCGAAAAAAAAATAGTTGGGGTGCTTGTGGTTCGGGATTCGTTTCTTATTTTTTGCTTGCTCTTTTATACTTTGGATTGGTTTTTTAGATCGTGGAAAATACTGTTTCTTTGTTGGATATTGCAGAGTCGCCCTGGCAACAGGTGCTCGACCGCGTGCGTTCGGAATGCAAGGACTTTTTTGGTGCCGTGATTCTCGACGCTCTTGGTTATGAGGGAATGTGCAATGGCTATGCCTTGCTTACTGTTCCTGACGAGCTTCGCGAGAACTGGGTGAATTCCCATTATGGCGATTTATTGCGCAAGTCCTTTACGGCTGTATTTGGTAGTGAATTTGTTGATTATCGCATCCGTCAGATTGCTCCTTCGGACCCGATTCCCGAAATCAAGCTCACGATGCCTGTTATTCCGCGTCCCGAGAAAAAGAAGGCTGAGGTTAAGCGCCCGAAGCAGCCTTTGGCTCTTTATGCCCGCTATACTTTTGAAAACTTTGTCGAAGGGGAATGCAATTCTACGGCTTTCCGCGCTTGCCAGGCGGTGGCCGAAAATCCGGGTGACCCGGCTTTGAATCCGCTTTTTGTCTATGGCGAAAGCGGCCTTGGCAAGACGCACTTGCTGCAGTCCATTGCCGCTAAAATCCAGAAGAGCCGCCCGGAAGCATCCATTGTCTATTGCCATGCTTATGACTTTTTGCGTGATGCAACTGCTATGGCGTCTGCACTCCACAACAAGACGGGCAATGTGCGCGAGCTTGCGCAGAAGTTCCGCGAACGCTATGAACTTTGCGATGTGCTTTTGCTCGACGATGTGCAACTTTTGGAAAAAGGCCTCTGGACGCAGGACCGCCTTGCTATTTTGATTAAGCATTTGCGCGCTGAAGGCAAGCAGGTCGTGATTTCTTGCGACCGCCATCCGAATCTGTTTAAGGTTGTCGATACGGATAATGAATCTCGCGGTTCTTCGAGGTCTTCGATCCCGAGCATTTCCAAGAAGCTCCTTGCTCCGCTCGCCTCCTGTGTGGCTGTGGGCATTGATGAACCGGACCTTGCGACCCGTATGAACTTGATCAGCAAGAAGTCCGAAGACTTGCCGTTTGCAAAGGCTGACCGCGAAGAAATTTGCCGTTACCTTTCGATGCCACCGCGCAAGAACGTGCGCCTGATTGAAGGTCTCTTGAACTTCCTCGGTGCGATGAACATGTTCTGCAAGGCCGATTTGAACTTGAATGGCGTGAAGCGCCTTGTGGCACCGTCGGAACATGGCGGCCATGTGGAACTCACTGCCAAGAACATTATTGAAGCGGTCGCTATGGATTACCGTGTCGAGGTCTGTGAACTCTCGTCCAAGCGCCAGGCTGCCGCAATTTCTATGCCCCGCAAGGTGGCGATGTTCCTTTGCCGCGAACTCACGACCGATTCTCTCCAGAATATCGGCGCGATGTTCTGCAGGGACTATGCCACTGTAATCGCCGCCATTAATTCCCTGAAAAAGCAGATGGAAACGGATGCGTCCCTCGCAAGGCGCGTTCAAGATATCCGTTATATGCTGGAAGCCTAGCATGATTGCTCTTTTAACGGGTGGCGCCGGCGTCGTAGGGAAGGCGTTGTGCCGGGAACTAATAGCACGGGGAGTGTGTGTCCGCGTCTTGACGCTTCCGGGCGATTCTTTGGCGAAGTCCTTACCGAGCGAGGTGGATGTCCGTTACGGCGATGTCACCGATTTTGATTCTATCCGAGAGGCGTTTGAAAACGTCGATGTCGTCTATCACTTGGCGGCAATTCTTTTATCGACAAAACGCGGTGCTTTTGAGCACGTGAATACGGATGGCACGCGAAATGTGCTTGAAGCTAGCAAGCTTGCAGGCGTCCGCCGTTTCCTCTATGTTTCAAGCATCTCGGTAACGTACCCGATACTCACGCCGTATGGCGAAAGCAAAAAGAAAGGGGAATCTTTAGTGCATGCCTCTGGACTTGATTGGACGATTGTGCGCCCGACGCTTGTGATTGGCGATGGGGGCGGTGTCGAGTTCAACATGTTCCGCGATTACGTGAAACGATTCCCGGTCTATTTTATGCCGGGGGCAGGCAAATGCCTCAAACGCCCGGTCCGCAGTGTGGACTTGGTCAAGGGAATTGCTGTGGCGGGGCTTATGAAAAGTGCCGTGGGGAAGACTTACGCCCTTGCGGGTTCAACCGTAATGACGATGGCGGAAATGGCTAAGCATGTGCTGACCGACGCGGGGATGCACCACTTGATGGTTCCGCTCCCGTGGTGGATTTCGAAACGCCTTGCCGTCCTGAAAAACTGGATTGGTGGCAAGCGCGTGTCTGCTGAGCAGGCTTTGGCGGGTTTTCTGTACGATGCCGCCCCGTCCATCGAAGATGCCGAACGCGACCTCGACTACCATCCGGGTTGCCCGTTCTCTATATAATACATTTTCTCGAAAATTTGGCGTTTTTGGGCATTTTACCCGTGTAAATAGTAAATATATATTGGTCTAAATTGGATTAAATAAATTATATTAATGATTATGAATAAGAAAAAATTGCTAGCCTTTTTAGTGTCCTCGGCGTTCCTTTTTGTGGGATGCAATGAGGATGATCCGATTTCTCCAAACAATAACGAAATTGAAATTTCGTCTTCTTCCGAAGAAGACGATTGTGATTCCGATGAATGCGAAGTGAAGTCTTCATCTTCCAAAACAGAAGATAAGAAGTCGTCGGATTCAAAAGATGACGACAAGAAGTCTTCGGACTCCAAGGATAATAAGTCTTCCGATTCCAAATCTGAATCGAACTCCTCTTCTTCTGCTAAGGATGAGGCTAAGTCTTCTTCGAGCGCAGAAGCTCCGAAGTCTTCGTCTTCTGTTGAAGTCCCTGCAGGTGCTCACGCGGCAAAGCTTACGGACCTCGAAAAGAACGTTGAACTTAAGTTGTTCGATCAGACTGTCTACCTTTCTATCGGTAGCAAACAGGGTCTTGTAGCTCTCCACATCCCGGATGAATTGTGGGTGGTAACCTATACGGATTTTGCAAATGGCGAAGTGAAGTTTGTCGATGGCAATGTCGGCAAGCAGTATGCAGAAACGGATGGTGTTAAAAAGATTCTGGAACAGCTCAAAGCCAAGGACGGTTTCACGATTTCGTTCATTGTCGATAAGGATGACGTTGTCAAGTACGCAGTCAATGGCTCGAAGGAATATAGCGAAGCGGTGAAGGCTAGCGTCGCTGTGCCGAAGACCAAGATTTCCAAGGCTGAAGACATTAAGGACAAAATTTACGAATGCACCGATGGTGATACGACGAGAACGTTCACGTTCTTCGACAATTCGTATATCGTTGAAAATGCAGCTGGCGGAAAGGTGGCTTACTGGATTGGCGGTCATTACGATATCCAGCGTGGCACTTTGTTGATGCGTCCGGCATATTATAACAAGCCGGTTTATTCGATGTACGCCTATTCTGTCGGTTCGGATAACTCGATTTCGTCTTCTAATGGCGAAACGACAACGACGATGAACTGCAAGGTCGAAGCTAGCGAATACGAATACGAAAAGGCTGGCGATTTTGTCGGTGAATGGCAAGCTCTGAAAGATGGCGTTGAGTGGAAATTTACGCTCAAGGCTGATGGTACCTACGAACTTTCTGCATTTGAAGGCAACAAGAATGTTGAGCGCAAGAGTGGCTCCTGGGAAATCTATGGTTATCAATTGATGATGCGCAATAAGGGATGCTTGCATACGGAAAAGTGCACGACGAGCATCCATGGCCAGCTCCAGACGGGACCGATTGATAAAGCAACCAACAAGATTAGCGGTTTCTCTTTCATCCATAGTGACCCGGATACGCCGAAGATCCCGACCTCTTTCGATGCTCCGCAGTACGAATAGGGTTTAGGACACGTCTTTAAGAAAATGCATCGCTCGTGGGCGGTGCATTTTTTTATTTTCTAGCGCAGAGGATTATAAAATGAAACTTTATGTGGTACAGATGAAAATTTTGCCGGGCAATGTCTCGGCAAATATGCAAACGATGAAGGCCGCTTTTGATCGCGCTAAGGCTGCCGATGTAGATTGCGTTGTGTTTCCACGAAATGCTTTGACGGGCCCTTCGAATAAGGCACTCCCTGTAGACTGGGCCGAAATCCGCAAGTATGCGTGCAACATGCCGTTCTTCTTGTGCGGGGACGTGCTCGATGACACGCCGCTTTTGAATGTGGCCCATGTGACCCATGGCAGTGACTTTTATGTGGTTGGCCGTCGCGAAGTCGAGAACAAGGAACTTTCGCACTTGGCACAGGATTGTGCCATGCCGGTCGTTTGCCTCAATGGCGTCGGGACTGACAATACCGGAAAGAACATCTATGCGCTTTCGGGCGGTAGCCGCGTGTTTGACTGCGATGGAAAAATCGTCTTTGAAATGCCGCTCTTTAGCGAAGCGGAGGCCGTTATTGAATTTGTCGATGGCCAGGTGCAGGTCTATGCGGAATCCTCAAAGCCTTACACAAGTGAAATCGCCGAGATTCACGATGCGCTCGTGTTCATGATTCGCGAAAACTTGAAGATGTTCCATATCTCGCGCATGGTCATTGGGGCAAGTGGCGGTATCGATAGCGCCGTTTCTGCCGCTCTTTATGCCGAAGCGATTGGACCGCAGAATGTTTACCTCGTGAATATGCCGACCCGATTCAATTCGGATACGACGAAGAATGCAGCCCGTGACTTGGCTGAGAACTTGGGAACGCCGTACATGGTTGCCCCGATTTCGGATATTATCGAATCTGTTTGTCACACGCTGGAACGTTGCTCTTTTGTGCGCAACGATACGGTGATGAAGGTTGCTGGTATCAATCACGAGAACTTGCAGGCGAGGACGCGCTCGGCTTCGATTCTTTCGACGGTGGCTTCTGTTGTTGGCGCTGGTGTCACTTGCAACGGCAACAAGAGCGAGGCGATGGTCGGTTACTGCACTCTGTACGGTGACACTTGCGGCGTGATGTGCGCTCTTGGCGACTTGTGGAAAACTCAGGTCTATGCGCTTGCCCGTTACATTAACCGCGATAAAGAGATTATCCCGAAGGCATCGATAGACATCCCGGCAAGTGCCGAACTCAGTGATGCGATGAACGTCGATGAAGGCAAGGGTGACCCGATTCTTTACCCGTACCACGACAAGCTCTTTGCGATGTGGGTCGAAAAATGCGTGAGCCTTGAACATACCGAAAGGCTTGCGATGGAAGGGACGCTTTGCGAAACGCTCGGCGTGGATGCAGCCTATTTTAAGGCTCATTTGCCGACGACTGAGGCTGTTCTTGAGGATATGCGCTTCTGGTACCGCCGGTTCAAGGGACTTGCCTTGGCAAAGCGCATCCAGTTCCCGCCGATTCTTTCCGTGAGTGGGCACGCCTTTGGCGGTGAATACCGCGAAAGCCAGGTGAGTTGCTAGTAACTAGTAACTTAGAACTAGTAACTATTTTCTACATTTGGGCTTCAAGATTCAACCGCGGGTGCGCTCGCGATTCTAAAGGATATTTATGAAAATTGCAGAAAAAACAGTCGTCCAGATGCACTACACCCTGACCTCTGATGAAGGTGCCGTC
>JAEEGJ010011406.1_pt1 | contig 22567 bp, 10 predicted proteins | sample 8958761 | NCBI WGS metagenome assembly JAEEGJ01 (sample SAMN16246546, study PRJNA631951) | gut metagenome | biome: gut microbiome; feature: rumen; material: RS-attached | host: Bos | place: Iran: Karaj | collected 2018-10 | reverse complement strand
AATTTGTATGAAAATCACCTGTCAATCTTTGTTCGGGAATCGAGCATGCAACATGTTGTATGCCCTCGTATTGCTCGTGATGTTCCCAGTGATGGTCATTGCCCAGAATGTGACCATTAGGGGACAAGTGTTGGATGACCTTGGGGAACCCGTGACTGGAGCTAACGTCGTTCAGATAGGAACGACCAATGGCACCATCACCGATCTCGATGGTAATTTCTCCATTAGTGTTCCTGCAGGCGCCAAGCTGCATGTGTCGTTCATCGGCTATCTTTCGCAAGAGGTAACTGCCAAGAACGGTATGAAGATCACCCTCGAAGAGGACCGCAGAGCACTTGAAGACGTAGTGGTTGTAGGTTACGGTACGATGAAGAAGAGCGACATCTCTGGCTCGGTGGCAACCGTTGACCAGGCTGCCGTAATGAAGCGCGTGCCTCAGAACATCGGTCAGGCCCTTCAGGGTGCTGCCGCCGGTGTGCAGGTTTCGATGCAGGACGGTTCTCCTGACGGAAAGGCTGCTATCCGTATCCGTGGTATCGGCACCATCAATGGTGATGCTTCTCCTCTTTATGTTGTTGATGGAGTGCAAGTAGGCAACAATGCCGACTTCGTGAACCCCGCCGACATCGAGCGCATCGAAATCTTGAAGGATGCCTCCGCTACCGCTATCTATGGTTCGGCTGGTGCCAACGGCGTTGTCATGATTACCACCAAACACGGTTCAAAGGGACACACCAATATCACTGTGACAGCCGACTGGGGTATCCAAACGCTGCCTTACACACTCGATGTTCTTAGCCTCAACGATTACGCCAAGGCTATCCGTTTGGCCAAGGGTACCGATATGTTTATCAACCAGGTTTGGGATCCGAAGTATGATGGCAAGCGCAAGGAAATCGACTGGCAGAAGGAGATGACCCGCGCAGCCCTCAAGCAGCAGTACGGCGTTACCCTCAACGGTGGCAACGACAAGACCCAGTACAACCTCTCGCTCGGCTACAACGATATCGATGGTCTTGTAATCAACACCAACTACAAGCGTTTCACCACCCGTGCCAATGTCAGCACCAAGGTGAACAAATACCTGGAAATCGGTGGCGATGTGAACTACACCCACAGCGAGAGCCATGGCTCGAACATGTCACTGGGTAACAACCAGAACATGTCCTCTCTCCGTGACTTCGCTTCCTTGACTCCTACGCTTGACTACCTGGATGGCAATGACGCAGCTCTCGGCAAGCTCATCAACGTCAACCTTGTCAATGACGATGGTTCTTACGGAACAGGCTATCAGGCAACGGTGAACAGCTGGGAAGGCAACACCAACATCGGTGCTAACCCCTATGCTTCACAGATGGAGAATGGCGAGCGTGCCCGCAACGGCAACGACCGTATCCAGACCACAGCCTACATTGATGTGACTTTCCTGGATACCAAGCACCACAAGCTCGACGTACGCAGCCAAGGTACTTATACCTATTCAGGCAGCAATGGTTCTGACTTCACTGGTGGCCGTCATCGCTACAACTACGTTGATGGAGTGCTGACCGAGATTCCAATGAATGCTGACCAGACCTTCTCGTTCTCGCTGAACAACAGCCACAGCTATAGCATGGGTATCCAGACTTACCTTACTTATAATCTCAACTACGAGATGCACAACCTGACTGTGATGCTCGGTAATGAGGTTAACAAGTCTTGGGGCCAGTGGGTGAACTCCAGCTCAAGAGACTTCCCATCAATCTATAACCGTAACATCAACCTGACCATGGATCTCAACTCCAAGGGCACTGGTGGTGGCTACAACTCTGACGTACACAACATTTCTTACTTCGCTCGTGGTACTTATACGTTGCTGGACCGCTATATCATCACAGGTACCATCCGTAAGGACGGTAGCTCGAACTTCTCGAAGGGTAACCGTTGGGGTACCTTCCCATCGGTAGCAGGTGCATGGCGTATCAGCGAGGAACCATTCTTGAAGGAGAACGAATTTGTTGACAACCTGAAACTCCGTGTAGGTTGGGGCCAGACCGGTAATGCCGGTGGTGTAGCTGGTGCAGCCGTTATCGCCCAGAACATCGATGGTGCCTACAACACCTATCCCTCACAGGGTATCTCTGGTAACTGGGGTAACCGTCATCGTGACATCGGTTTCTACATGCCTCTGAAGGACGGCGACCTCAAGTGGGAAACCACCGAGATGACCAACTTCGGTATCGACTTCGCATTCCTCAACGACTGGGACATCACCCTCGACTACTTCATCAAGAACACCAAGGATCTGCTCCTCTATCGTCAGTTGCGTCCATCCGCTGGTTACAGCCAGGTTTACACCAACTATGGTGAGATTGAGAACAAGGGCTTCGAGTTCGCTATTGGCTACCACAAGCAGTTCAACAGGGACTTCGGTATCAATGTTCGTCTGACTGGTTCAACCATCCAGAATAAGGTAAAGAAGATGGGTGACAACCTCTACAACACCGCTTCCGGCAATGGTACCTACATCGACGGCTCGCAGGTAGGTGCAGTCGATGGCAACGGACACTGGGATCGCCACTCCATCTGTGAGGAAGGTGAAGCTGTAGGTTCGTTCTATGGCTATGTGACCGATGGCATCATCAAGGACGAGGCTGACCTCGCTGCCTACAAGAATGCCATCAAGTCGGATGCCGAGTCGAAGTGCGACACCGATCACCCGCTGTCAGTTGGTGATATGAAGTTCAAGGACCTCAGTGGTCCCGACGGCAAGCCCGATGGTGTTATCGACAACTATGACCGCAAGATTCTTGGCAACGGCTTCCCGAAGCTGAACTACGGTTTCACAGTGGGTGCCACCTACAAGGACTTCGACTTCAGCCTCTATATGTATGGCGTATTCGGACAGGACATCCTCTCCTACTCTGCCATGAAGCTGAGCAGCATGACCCAGTTGGATGACCAGACCACTCCAAACATCCTGAAGGATGCCTTCCACGATTCGTTCAGCAATGGCGGTTCTGCACTGCCTCGTCTGTCCATCCTCGACCCGAACCGCAATACCCGTGTCAGCGACCTCTGGGTAAAGAACGGCGACTTCCTGCGTATTGCCAACTTCCAGGTGGGCTACAACATTCCACGCAACATCTGCAAGCCCCTCTTGATCGAGAAGGCACGTGTATATCTGGGTGTAAGCAACCTTTGGACCATTTCCGGTTACAACAAGTATGGTGATCCCGAGTGCGGTAGCGGTTCTGTTCTCTACCAAGGCCTTGACACCGGTCGTTATCCACAGCCTCGCACTTGGATGGCTGGTATCAATATTACCTTCTAATAATATTAGTACATAGAGCATAAAACGAATTTGAAAGAAATAAAAGTTATGAAGACAAAATATTTTATTTTAGGATCAGCTCTGTGCAGCATGATGGGTTTGGGCCTGACATCCTGTGACAACGAGGAATTCCTGAATGTAACGGCTTACGATGTGGTCGATGAGGCTGCATCTTACGAGAGCAAGGATAATGCCAAGCGAGCCCTCAACGGTGTCTACGACCTGGTTTACCCGGATGATGCATACGACGGAGACTGGGGCTTCAAGCCAAACCTTTTCACAGGTTGCCACCCGACCATCGATACCCAGGCCACGGGTTGGGATAAGGACTGGAACGTACAGGCATGGAACTCCAACTCCAGTGAGTTGCTCGCAGGTTGGAAGCATGTATATGCCGGCATCTGCCGCGCCAACGACTTCCTTGACAAACTGCAGGACTATCCGGCAGAGAATATCGGTGGTGATAAATCCCTGAAGTATCTTGAGGGCGAGGGCCGTGCTCTCCGCGGCTTCTTCTACCACTGGCTCGCCACCACCTTCGGCCGTGTGCCCATGCTGGCCACGGGTGAGAATGGTGCCAACACCCCATTGAAGGCTAAGGCTGAGAGCTATGCCGAGATGTGGGACTTCATCATCGAGGACTTCAAGGCTGCTGCCGAGCTTCTTGAATGGGATCCTTGGGACGGCGAATATGGCCGTGCTACCAAGGGTATGGCCCTGGCATATCTGGGCGATGCCTATATGTGGAAGGCTTATCGTCTCTCCCCCGAAGGCTCCAATGGTGTCACAGGTACTGGCGTAGCTCCAACAACTCCCGATGAGTGCTACAAGCTGGCAGCCGACTGCTTCAAGCAGATTCTCGACAGCCACACCTACAAGCTCAACGAGTCGTTCACCACGCTGTGGGATCCTGCTTCTGCATGGGGCCCCGAGGCTATCTGGGTGGAGCAGCTTGACGAAGGCACCAACTGGGGCAAGTGGGATAACCTCACCTCCAAGCTGATGCTGAAGTGGTACACCGCATGTCCTGAGAATGGTGGTTGGGGTTCACTCTACCTCTCTTGGGAGTGGTACTCCTGCTACGAGACGGGTGACAAGCGTCGCGCTGGTTCCTGCTACATTGGCGCAGTTCCTCAGATTGATCCCGAGAATCCTGCCTACGATCCACAGTATGAAGGTTGGCTGGGCAAGTTCGACAAGGCTATCTATGGCGTGAATCCTTATCTCCAGGAAGTTCTTGGCAAGGGTCAGGCTGCAACTGCCACCAAGCAGTTCCACTTCAACAACGGCGAATGGGCACCTGCCATCTGGAGCTCGAAGATGTGGCGTACCGCATCTGCCGACTACAAGTCTTGGGGTGATGGCCACTGGAGCCCAACTCCTATCTACTGGAAGCGTCTTCCTAACGTAATGCTCGACTATGCTGAGTGCTGCTTCCGCAATGGCAACGAGGCAGAGGGCTGGAAACAGCTTGACGAACTCCGCAACCGTGCATTCGGTCGTCTGGAGGATGGCCACGAGAAGGAACTGACCGACAAGTACATGCCCTACTACAACTCGTTCGCCGGATGGATCGGCCGCGAGGATGGCTCTGACGCCAATGGCGGTGTCTTCTATATCAACCGTGCCGAGTATCCTATCCCATTCGGTAGTGATGGTGCTGTCGTAGTTCCTGCCAAGGACTACTACACCCGGTATGCTGCCCAGAAGGGCTTCCAGTCTCCCGTTTGGAAGGTCGCTGTCAACACCGAGCGTCGTCGCGAGTTCAACTGCGAGTGGTGTCTGCGTCCCGATATGCAGAAGTCTGGCTTCATGGCCGACCATGTCGCTACCAACTATCCCAAGCGCAGCGTGGACGACCTCAAGGATATTCCTTGGACCAACCGCGACTACGACTACAACGACCTGAAGATGGATATGCCTATTCCTGAGGATGAAATCACCAAGAACACCCTCTGCGAGCAGAACGAGGCATATAGAGGTAACAATTAATATTGTCTGTAGGCCATCAGAAAATGACCCTACTCACATGATCTGATTACATGGAGTGCTGCGTCAGAAGATGCAGCACTCTTTATTACCAAACCACAACAAACACGACGATATGACGACCGAACGACTTCTTGCAGTCAAATGTGCGATATGCGGTATGCTTGCATTTGTCGGAAGTATATTCTGCGGATGCCAGCGCACGCCCGAGTTGGCAGGGGGAACGCCCGAAGAACAAGCGTATGACCTGCTCCTGCAAAAGGGACAGTGGGCAGACATTGTGGAAAAGAACCAGAAACAGCCCACAAAGTCTTCCGCCTGCCGCAATGCGGTGCGCTTAGCGTCGTGGTACTTGGGCCAATGCTCCCGCGAAGAACTGGACCTATGCCTTGAAGATTCCCATGGCGTGTTAGGCAGCGAGTCTTCTGCACTGATGATGAGCGACATCTACATGCGTCTCGGCCGGTTGAACATGGCGCGTCGCGCTGCCTTCGATGCGATGGTTGCCATGCGCAGCGAGAAGCCCAACAGCCGTGCCTTGAAACGGCTGACCGAGGTCTCCATCATCATCGGCGAATACGATCTTGCCTGGAAATACCTGCTGATCGGTGAGCAGCACAAGGATTGCCATTCCTGGACAAAAAAGCTGAGACCTTTGGTCGAGCATCCCGAACTGATTGTCAATTACCCCTCCTATCAAAAGCTCCGTGAAATCCATGAAAACCTGCAAGACGAGTTTTTCCTTTAGCCTGCTGCTGATCATCGGGATTTTAACATCCTGTTCCTCCAGTCCACACGATGCAACTGTTGTGGATGCTCTTCCTGTCATCTATCCCGACTATGTGGATGTCACCATTCCTGTTGGCATCGCGCCTCTCAATTTCGCTATGGACGATGACCATGTGACAGCCATCGACGTCGTGGTAAGCGACGCCCAGGGCGGCACGCTCCATTCCAACGGTTCCTGCACCGACTTCGACATCGAACAATGGCATGCCCTGGTGGAGCAGAACCGAGGCGGGCAACTCAATGTGACCGTTTGTGCCAAACAAGATGGTCAATGGAAGCGTTACCGCGACTTCAGCATCCACATCTCCGAGACCGACCTGCCGGACTGGGGCATCACCTATCGCCGCATTGCCCCTGGCTACGAGATGTTTGGCCTCATGGGCATCTACGAGCGCAAACTTAGCACATTTGAAGAGACGACTCTGCTCGACAATCATTCCAACGAAGGTATGTGCATCAACTGCCATACCCCCAATCGAGGCAATCCCGACCAGCATGTACTGCACGTCAGAGGGGGAAATGGCGCGACCTTGCTGCACACAGACGGAAAGGACGAACTGCTGAAAGCTGTCAACGATATGCTGGGAGGCACCATGGTCTATCCTTACTGGCATCCCGACGGACGCTATTGCGCCTTCTCCACCAACAAGACCTCACAGATGTTCCACATCCGAAAAGAGAATGTGGTAGAGGTCTATGACTCCTCGTCCGACGTTTTCGTCTATGACTCGAAGACGCATCAAATCATCGGCGACACGCTCATCATGAAGAAATATTGGGCCGAAAACTGTCCGGCCTTCTCACCCGACGGCCGATGGCTCTATTTCGTTACAGCCCTCCGTCAGGTCTATCCCACCGACTACGACCAGGAACGCTACAGCCTCTGCCGCGTAAGCTTCGATCCCGCCACAGGCCACATCGGGCAACAGGTCGATACGCTCATCAATGCTGCAGCCCAAGGGAAGAGTGTCAGCTGGCCACGTCCCTCCTACGATGGGCGCTATCTGATGTACACCCTCGCCGACTATGGCTATTTCACCATCTGGCATCCCGAGAGTGACCTTTGGCTCCTGGATCTGCAGACGGGCGAAAGCAATCCGCTCACCACTGTCAATAGCGACAGAGCCGACAGCTTCCACAACTGGAGCAGCAACGGAGGATGGTTCCTCTTCACCAGCCGACGCGACGACGGACGCTACTCGCGTATCTATCTGTCTTCCATTGGCCCTGACGGACAGGCCACCAAGCCCTTCCTGCTGCCTCAGCGCGACCCAAAGAATTTCTACACGCAGTCGCTCTACTCCTACAACACGCCCGATTTCACGACACGTCCTGTTGGCAACGACGCCCCGGCCCAAATCCGCGCACTGAAAAGCGGAGAACGCATCCCCACCGAGATGGTCAAGCCTTGAGCAGATGCTCATTCCTCTACCCCAGACACCAGCAGAAACATATCATTCACGTTGCTATTTGCCCGAGACTTCTACACCCGGAATGTCTCGGGTATTATTGTATTTACTGCACATCCGACATATTTATCATTTAAAAATGTATCATTATCTTCATTTTTTGATTCAAAAATGAACAAATATTAAAAAAGATGAACCAAAAATTTGGAATATTGAAAAAAAACCGCTAAGTTTGCACTCGAAATCTGATATTAGAAACCGATTATCCGGCATACACACCACACGAAACGAAACATTCCACAATATATCTTTTATTACCTATATTCTATTATTTCACCAAACACAATCATTTATGAAAATCACCTGTCAAACTTTGTTCGGGAATCGGGCATGCAACGTGTTGTATGCACTCGTATTGCTCGTGATGTTCCCAGTGATGATCATGGCTCAGAACGTGACCATCTCGGGACAAGTGTTGGATGACCTCGGGGAGCCGATCCTCGGTGCCAACGTCGTTCAGATAGGGACGACCAACGGCACCATGACCGACCTCGACGGCAACTTCACCCTCAGTGTGCCGGCAGGCGCCCGGCTCAAGGTATCGTTCATCGGTTACATCACCCAGGAGGTGGCCGCCCAGAATGGCATGACCGTCACCCTCGCCGAGGACCGCAAGGCCCTTGAGGACGTCGTCGTCATCGGTTACGGCACGGCCAAGAAGAGCGACGTCACCGGTTCAATCGCCTCCGTCAGCTCCGACAAGCTGCGCGAAGTGCCCGCCCAGAGCGCCACGCAGGCACTGCAGGGCCGTGTGGCTGGTGTCGATATCCAGCGCACGTCGTCGCGCCCCGGTGCCGACCAGCAGATCCGTATCCGAGGTACCCGTTCGCTCACTGCTTCCAACGACCCGCTCATCGTCCTCGATGGCATCCCGTTTGCGGGAAGCATCGGTGACATCTCGCCCAATGACATCAAGTCGATGGATATCCTGAAGGATGCCTCCGCCACCGCCATCTATGGCTCCCGTGGCGCCAACGGCGTCATCATCATCACCACCAACCGTGGCAAGTCGGGCAAGGCTACCGTCAACTACAATGGCTATGTGGGCGCAGTGACGCTCTTCTCCGAATATCCGATGATGAATGCCAGCCAGCTCACGAAGATGCGCGAGGTGGCTGCTGCCAACGGCAGTGCATGGGGCGTAGCTGGCCCAATGGACGAAGATGGTGTCGATACCGACTGGCAGGATGAGGTCTTCAAGACCGGCATGGCCAACAGTCACGACATCACCATTTCGGCTGGCACCGAGAACGGCTCCTATTCGTTCGGCGGCAGCTACTACAATGAGTCGGCCGTTGTGCCCAACCAGGGTTACGAGCGTTTCGGCGTACGTGCCACCATCGACCAGAAGATTGGCCGCGTTCGCGTTGGCCTCACCACACAGAACTCCTACAGCATCACCGATGGCGAGAACAGCTCGCCTATCTACAACCTGTTGCAGACTTCTCCCAACATCAGCCCCTACAATTCGGATGGCACGATGCGCGACGTACTTTCGCTCAACTCTTCCGATAGAGTTGTCAACCCTTTGAAATACAAGGATGTGGGCGACAAGCATGCCGATCGCCGCAAGAGCTTTGCTTCCTACAACAGCCTCTTTGGCGAAGTTGATATCTGGGACGGCCTCAAGTATCGTCTCAACGTAGGTCTCAACTACCGCCAGTCGAAGTACGGTTCGTTCAATGCCCCTGGCGTTCCTTATCTTGGCTACGATGCCATCTTCTCGAACGCTTCGGTCAACAATGCCCACACCACCAACTGGACGCTCGAAAACCTCCTTACCTACGACAAGGAGTTTGGCAAGCATCGCGTAAGCGCCACTGCCATGTATTCTTCCGAGCAGACCGAATATGAATATTCTGCCATGACTGCTTCGGGCATCACCGCCGACCAGTTGCAGTACTATAACCTTGCCCTCAATAGCGACAAGGCTGTCGTACAGCCAGGCCGTCACTACAAGCGTGGCCTTATGTCTTGGATGGGTCGTGTGCAGTATGTCTATGACAACAAGTATATGTTCTCGGCTTCTGTCCGTTCCGATGGTTCGTCGGTGCTCGCCGAAGGCAAGAAGTGGCACACCTATCCTGCCGTCTCCGTTGGTTGGAATGCCAACCGTGAGGAGTTCCTCAAGGACTACGACTGGCTGAGCAACCTCAAACTCCGTGTAGGCTATGGCCAGACCTCCAATCAGGCTGTCGATCCCTACCAGACCCTCGGCTCGATGGCTATGGTCTATTACACCGTCAATGGCACGCAGGTTACAGGCTATTCTCCCTACTCTGTGCCCAACGATGACCTCGGCTGGGAATACACCTCCAACTGGAACTACGGTCTCGACCTCGGCTTCTGGAACAATCGTCTGACAGCAGCCTTCGAGTTCTATACACAGCATACCAAGGACCTGCTTCTCAGCGTCACGCTGCCTGCATCGTCAGGCATCCAGTCCTCTTATCTTACCAACATCGGTGAGACCAAGAACCGTGGCTTCGAACTTACCTTGAACGGCATCATCCTCGACGACTACAACGGATGGACCTGGTCACTTGGCTTCAATTTCTACCGCAACCACAATGAGATTACCCAGCTCGCTGGTGACTCCGACCGTGATATCGCCAATGGTTGGTTCGTAGGTGAGGCCATCGATGCCATCTATGATTATAATAAGGTAGGAATTTACCAGGTTGGCGAAGAGGCCATCGCTGCAGCAGCTCATTCGGGTGGCAAACCTGGTGACATCAAGGTTTCCTACAACCTCGAGGAGGGCGATCCCGTCACGTTCGATGCCAACGGCGTGCCTTCGCGTGCCATCAATGCATCCGACCGTCAGATTATCGGCACTCCTGATGGAGACCTCCAGGGCGGCTTCAACACCAACGTCGCCTGGAAGGGCTTTGACTTTGGCATCGTCGGTGCATTCAAGTTCGGCGGAACCCTGGTTTCCACATTGCATGGTTCCAACGGTTACCTCAACATGCTGAGCGGCCGTCGCGGCAATGTCGATGTGGACTACTGGACTGTCGATAATCCGAACAACGATTATCCAACTCCAGGTGGTACACTCGGCAGTCAGGATGCTCCCATCTATGCAAGCACCCTGCAGTACTTCGATGCCACCTACGTCAAGATCCGCACCATCTCCCTGGGCTACACGCTGCCCAAGAATGTCCTTGGCAAGAGCGGCATCTCCAAGGCCCGTATCTATGCCACCGTCACCAATCCTTTCGTGTTCTTCTCCGACTTCCACAGCGAGACAGGCATGGATCCTGAGCCGAACTCTTTCGCCAACCAGAACGTTGCAGCTTCTGGCAGCCTGCAGAGCCGTGTCCTTACCATCGGTACCAATACTCCATCGACCCGCAATTGGATTCTTGGATTGAGCCTTACATTCTAATTTGTCTTTATAATAACGAATATGATTATGAAAAATATAGCTAAATTCTTGATTGGTGCATTGGTAGCCACCCCATTGGTGATGACTTCATGCAGCGAGATCCTTGATGAGACTCCTCGTTCCACCATCACCCCTCAGCTGATGCAGACCGACCAGGGTGTAGAGTTGGCATTGACATCGGTCTATTCCTCACTCCGCTATTTCTGGGGACCTGTCAGCCCCTATTATGTGATGCAGTATGGCACCGACGAAACGACCTATGGCAACCTTGTCGGCGCAGGTTCCGAGGAGTATAGAATGGATGAATATACGCTCACTCCCGAAACGGGGCGTGCCGGTGTCTATTGGTCGTCCAACATGTTTGCCTACATCAATACCTGCAACGCCATCATCCAGAATGGTGAGGCTGGTGGTGCCGATGCCCGTCTGCTTGGCGAGGCTCGCACCCTCCGTGCCTTCTATCAGTTCCTGCTCGTCCAGCTCTATGGCGGCATCCCGCTCGACCTTGGTTCGGGCATCCAGGCCTACAACACCACCGCCATCCGTACTTCTACCCGCAACACGATCGAGGAGACCTATACCATGGCTGAGTATGGCATCATTCCACAGCTCGAGAAGGCCGTCACCGAACTTGCAGGCAGCAGCCGCAACGATCGTCAGGCAGGTTGCGTGACACTGGCATTTGCCCAGTACGTGCTTGCCAAGGCTTATCTGACCTACGGCTGGTATCTCAAGAACAATGGCGGCAACGGGCAGGACTACTTCCAGAAGGCTTACAACACTGCCAAGGCTTGCGTCGATAATCCCGGCGGCTTTGCTCTTGAGACCTACTACCACGACGTACACGATGCGCTCAACGACCGCAACGCCGAGATTCTGCTCTACGCTGACCGCAGCGATGCTGCAGGCTTCTCCGCTTCGGAGGGCGACAGCTGGGGTACCGAATCGGCCAAGGGTAACATCCAGTCGTATGCAATGCGTCCCTGGTTCGACACGGGCTTCGCTTCAGGAGCATCTCCTTGCGGTCGTGCTGCCGAGCAGGACTATGGCCGTCCCTGGCGTCGTATGGCTCCAACCTACGAAGCCATTACCCGAATCTTTGCTGACAAGACCAACGACTCGCGCTACGATGGTACGTTCCAGAAGGTTTGGAAGTGCAATCAGAATGGTGGTTCGGCCAACGGTGTATCGACGACCTTCGCCCTCGGTGACACCGTCATCTACATGCCTGGCTACGAGATCGAAGGCGCCAGCGAGCCACAGCATTTCGGAGGCTCCTATCCCGTGCAGACCCTGCCGGGCAAGAACTACGGCGTCTTCACGCCCAAGCACATGAATCGCGAGAACTTCCCCGCCCTTTGGAAGCAGGGTCCCTACAACCCGCTCAGCGGCAACGCCAACTCGTCGTCGCTCCGTCCTGTCGATATCGCCAAGCTCTCTGAGGTTTATCTCATCGGTGCCGAGGCTGCCGTCATGCTCGGCAACACCGAGAATGCCAAGGCCCTCATCCGCCCGTTGCGTGAACGTGCTGCCAACCGTGTAGAAAACACCCCTGCCCAGAACGAAGCTGCCAAGGCCGCGTTGCTTGCCGACCTCGAGGCACAGACCATCGATGTCGATTTCATTCTCGACGAGCGTTCACGTGAGCTCTTCGGCGAAGGCCTACGCTGGCTCGACTTGGTTCGCACCAAGAAACTCAGCCGCGCCAAGACCTACAGCATCTGTCCATTCAACAAGGACACGGCTCAGCCATTGACCACCTTCACCCGTCCAGGTCTTGAGAATATCGAAAACGAACCCAACAGCAAGTATTATCTGCACCCGATTCCGCAGTCCTTCATCGATGCCCTCGATATGGACGACGCTTCGAAGAAAGCTTATCAGAACGAACTTTGGAGATAACCTGTTGCTTTAACTTCTATAATTGCCCCTTCATTGTGAAGGGGCTTTTTTGTGTTATTGGTCCGTTTTTGTTTGAATCTGCTCAAAAATAAGGCAAATACTCATTTTTGACCGGCTGATTTTTGTTTTTTCGTCAAAAAAACCTTATCTTTGCAGCACATTTATCTGCTATTATTATTACCTAAATTATAGATTTGACATGAAGAAGCACTTGACCATCCTGACATCTCTGTCACTGTTCCTGTTCAGCGTAGTGTCTGCCCACGACGGCTCGCAATTGTGGTTGCAGGGCTCGGCGCCCTCGGCAACCTCCACACTCGAAATCGCCAACGCCGAGCTTAATCAGAGTTGGAAGGGCGCAGCGCCCGTCCTGAGGCTCAACAAGTCCATGAAGGCATTGCCCGACGGTTCGTTCAGCATCACCATCCAGGCGGGAACGCCTACTATCCAGTCGGCATCCGAAGTAGGCCTGCTCTACGGCGCCTATCACCTCATCCGCATGCAGCAGACGGGTGCCAACGTCCGCGATACCGCTCTCGTCGAACAACCTTCCTACAACATTCGTATCCTCAACCATTGGGACAACCTCAACGGCACCATCGAGCGCGGCTATGCCGGTCGCTCCATCTTCTGGCGCAACAGTGCCGACCAGATGCGGCGAAATGCTGATGGCGAAGTCAACGAGGAGGACTTGCTCCATCCCAAGGATGCGCCCGAGATTCCTTCGGTCGATCGTCTGCGCGACTATGCACGTGCCAATGCCTCCATCGGCATCAATGCCTACGTGCCCGACAATGTCAACGCTTCGCCCAAGGTGCTCACCACCGAATACCTGCAGGAAGTGAAGAAGATGGCCGACATCATGCGTCCCTACGGCATGAAGACCTATCTCGCCATCAACTTCGCTTCGCCCATGGTCATCGGTGGCCTCGAAACTGCCGACCCGCTCGACAAGAATGTTCAGAAGTGGTGGACGGCCAAGGTGAAGGAGATCTACAAGCTCATTCCCGACTTCGGAGGCTTCCTCGTGAAGGCTAACTCTGAAGGCCAGCCTGGACCGAACGACTTCGGACGCACCCATGCCGAGGGCGCCAATATGCTGGCCAAGGCGTTGAAGCCCTTCAAGGGCATCGTCATGTGGCGTGCTTTCGTCTATAGTCCTTCCGACCCCGACCGAGCCAAGCAGGCCTATCTCGAGTTCCAGCCGCTCGACGGGCAGTTCCTCGACAACGTGATTATCCAGATTAAGAACGGCCCCATCGACTTCCAGCCGCGCGAAGCCTATAGCGCCCTCTTCGGTGCCATGCCGCAGACGCGCGAGATGGCCGAATGGCAGATCACGCAGGAGTATCTTGGCCACAGCAACCACATCGCCTATCTCGCCCCGATGTGGACCGAGTTCCTTCAGCAGGTCAAGGACATTGCCCGTTGTCCCATCAACAATCAGCTGTTGGCAATGAGCAATCAGCAGTCAGCTCAAGGCTCAAAACTCAAAGCTCAAAACTCAAAACTCACCGCCATCAGTGCAGTCTCGAATGTCGGCAACAGCCCCTCATGGTGCGGCAACGTCATGGCGCAGAGCAACTGGTATGCCTTCGGACGCCTGGCTTGGAACGACGAGCTTCCGGCTTGTCAGATTGCTGACGAGTGGGCGCGCCTCACGCTCTTCCCGGGTCGCAACGATGCCGCTGCCACCAAGGCGCTTGCCAGCGTCAAGGGCCTGATGTTGCGCAGTCGTGAGGCCATCGTCGATTACATGATGCCGCTCGGCCTGCATCATCAGTTCGCGTGGGGTCACCACTATGGCCCTGAGCCTTATTGCGACATCCCGGGTGCACGTCCCGACTGGATGCCTAGCTATTATGCCAAGGCCGACCGCGAGGGTCTGGGCTTCAATCGTTCCTCGACGGGTTCGAATGCTACAGGCCAGTATCCTGCCGACTATGCCCGCTTGCTCGACAATCCTGAGACATGTCCTTATGACTTGCTGCTCTGGTTCCATCATGTGCCCTGGGGCAAGACCATCCAGCATCGCTGCGGCTCCAAGGTGATGCGCGAGAGCCTGTGGGATGCCCTTTGCCACCACTATCAGCAAGGCCTCGACGAAGCTCGCGCCATGCAGCGCGATTGGGAACGCTGCCAGGGTCTGATCGATGCCGACACGTTTGCCGACATCCAGCGTCGCCTCCGCATCCAGACGCGCGATGCCCAGTGGTGGAAGGATGGCTGCCTGCTTTACTTCCAGACCTTCTCCACTTTGCCCTTCCCCGACGATGTGGAGCCTGCCGTCCACGACCTCGACAAGCTGCGTGCCATCAAGCTCGGCATCACCAACTACGAGTGTCCGTCGCAGGAACTGCTCGACTCTGTGCGCTAAGCACTGCAATTTCTCGGAGTACTCTGATTTTTCAGAGTACTCCGATTACTCTGAATACTCTGAATACTCCGATTATTCTGAATACTCCGAATACTCTGAGGACTCCGAATACTTTGGTTACTCCGATCACTCCGATTATCCCCCTTTCTTAACCCATGACCTCTTTTGAAATCTTGCGCAAGCGAGCACAAGAAACCCTCTCTAAACTCACACTCGAAGAGAAGTGCAATCAGTTGCTCCACGAAGCCCCCGGCATTCCACGCCTTGGCATCAAGCCCTACAACTGGTGGAGCGAAGCCCTTCATGGTGTGGCACGCTGTGGCCGTGCCACCGTGTTCCCCGAACCCATCGGTCAGGCTGCCACCTTCGACCCCGAGCTCTCCCGCCGCATCGGTGAGGCCGTTTCCACCGAAGGACGCGCCAAGTTCAACATCGCCCAGCAGATAGGCAATTACGGCGAAGATGCCGGCCTGACCTACTGGTCGCCCAATGTCAACCTCTTCCGCGACCCGCGCTGGGGACGCGGAATGGAGACCTATGGTGAAGATCCGCTGCTCATCTCCCGTATGGGTGTCGAGTTCATCCACGGCATGCAGGGCGATGACCCCGTTTTTCTTAAGACTGCGGCTTGCGCCAAGCACTATGCCGTACACTCTGGTCCCGAGAAGTTGCGCCACGGCTTCAACGTCAACCCTACCAAGCGCGATCTCTTCGAGACCTATCTTCCTGCCTTCGAGGCTTGTGTGAAGGAGGGTAGGGTAGAAAGCGTGATGTCGGCCTACAATGCCGTCTATGGCGATTCGGCTACGGGCAGTCACTACCTGCTCACCGAAATATTGCGCAACAAGTGGCGTTTTGAGGGCCATGTCGTGAGCGACAGCTGTGCCATCGAGGACATCTGCACCGGTCATCATCTTGCCAAAGACTACGCCGAAGCCTCTGCCATCTCGTTGAGGGCCGGTTGTGATGTCGATGCAGGTTGGTGCCACCATCACCTCTACGAGGCTGTGCAGCGCGGATTGTGTACCGAAGCCGATGTCGATCGTGCGCTGCTTAATGCATATATCACACGCGAGAAACTCGGTATCCTCCTGCCCGACGACGAGTCTCCCTATCGCAACTACGGCGAAGAGGCCATCGAATGTGCCGAACATCGTGCCTTGGCGCGCGAAGCAGCTCGCAAGGGCATGGTATTGCTCAAGAACGACCAGACGCTCCCACTGCGCAAGGATCTTGAAAGCATCTTTGTGGGTGGTGCCTACGCCACCGATACCTTCGCGCTCATGGGCAACTACTACGGCATATCGTCGCGCATGGTAACCTATCTCGAAGGTATTGCCGAACGTGTCTCGGCAGGCACGCAGATCTTCCACTTGTATGGTTTCCAAGGCACGACGCCTTCGATCAATCCCATCAACTATGCACTCCCCACGGCTCGTGCCAAGGATGTGGCCATTATCTCGCTGGGTATGTCAGGACTGCTTGAAGGCGAAGAGGGCGATGCCATCGCTTCGACCAATGTGGGTGACCGTCCCAATATGCGCATTCCCGAGCATCAGCTCGAGTTCCTGCGTCAGATCTCGAAGAACCACAAGAACAAGATTGTGGCTATCGTCAGCGGTGGCTCAGCCCTGGAGCTTGAAGAGGTGTGCCAGCTCTGTGACGCTGTCATCTTCTGTTGGTATCCAGGCGAAGAGGGAGGCACTGCTTTGGCCGATGTGCTCTTTGGTGACGAGAACTTCTCTGGCCGACTGCCTATTACCTTCCCGACCAGCGATCAGGCATTGCCACCGTTCGAGGACTATTCGATGGAGGGGCGAACCTACAAGTGGCAGACCGAAGGCATACAGTTCCCGTTCGGCTATGGCTTGAACTACGGACATGTTGCTTATCGCGACGTTGCAGTCATCGGTCACGATGACGAAACTGTCACCATCGACCTGACTCTTGTCAACGACAGCGCTTGCGACGTCGATGAGGTAGCGCAGATTTATGTGGCCACGCCATGGGCGGGCCAGCTTCTGCCCAATAGCACACAACATGTAGCCAACCAGCAGCTCGTTGCCTTCCGTCACGTCCTTCTTGCTCCATGCGAGGAACAGAACGTCCGTCTCACAATTCCGCTCGCCCGATTCACCACGGTCGATGCCGAAGGTGAACGCCGGCTCGTTCCTGGTCGCTACGTCATCACCGCTGCTGCTGCCGCTCCCTGTCAGCGCAGTCGCGAACTCGGTGTCGAGATGGTTTCGACTGTAATAATTCTTTGAAAACAACCAAATATACATATCACCATGGAAGAGATTCTGAATTTTGTGAAGGGCTGTCCGTGCTACTTCATTGCTACATGCGAGGGGAATCAGCCTCGCGTGCGTCCATTTGGGACTTTTAACGAGTTCGAAGGAAAACTGTATGTGCAGACGGGGCATATGAAGCCTGTTGCCCATCAGATTGCTGCGAATCCTAAGGTGGAGATCAGTGCGTTCGATGGAAAGGGCTTATGGTGTCGTATCACCGCCGTGCTGGTAGAGGATCCTCGCATCGAGGCCAAGAAGGCGATGCTCGATGCCTATCCCGAATTACGTAGCATGTACGATGAGAATGATGGCAACACGGCCGTGTATTATCTGACGCAAGTCAAGGCGTCCATTTGTTCGTTTACTGAACCTGTGAAGACTTTCGAGTTCTAAATAGCTGTAATCCTGTCTTAACCTAATATAACTTGACCAATTTCCACATCGAAACATAGAACCTCAGTCCCATTCTCGCTCTATTCTCTAAAACTGAAGGCGCGGCATAGTGTGTGCTGCGCCTTTAGTCATTATAACATTGAAAGAAATGGAACGGACGGGAAGGATCGACTATCTCTACCCGAAATGGAGCATCTGCGAACGTAGACGCTCCATTTGCTATGGAATGTTGTACGTCTGCGAACATAGACGCTCCATTTTCTATGGAATGTTGTACGTCTGCGAACATAGACGCTCTATTTGCTATGGAATGTTGTACGTCTGCGAACATAGATGTTCCATTTGCTATGGAATGTTGTACATCTGCGAACATAGATGCTCTATTTTCTGCATGAAATAGTACGTCTGCGAACATAGATGCTCCATTTTCTGCATGAAATAGTACGTCTGCGAACATAGACGCTCCCTTTTCTGCGTGAAATAGTCCGTCTATGAACGTAGTCGCTCCCTTTTCTGCGTGAAATAGTCCGTCTATGAACGTAGATGCTTCCTTTTCTGTGTGAAATAGTCTGTCTATGAACGTAGACGCTCCATTTCTTGTAGAATATTGTTCGTCCGTGAACGCGGATGCACTATTTCGGTTTTCGTAAATCCAGTCCCCATTGCAATTATTCTTTCTTCCACGTCATAGAGCATTATCTCGCGCTTCAGGTTGCTTATTGCATAAAATGGGAGATTTTTATTGAGTCATATGGTTGTAAAGTTATACAGAAATTCCACGGATGAACATAGATTTTATATTGGGTTAATCTATGCAGATCCGTGGAATTTTCTGTGTGACCCTTATGAAGGGTGTGGGGTGGGATCAATCGAAGAAGCCGGGCTGCTTGTAGGGGATGCCAAGTTCACGATCGACAGTGGCAAGGATGCCTTCGACCTGACCGAGGGCGAACATACGGCCGAGGAGAGTGTAGCCGGCATTGTGGCCATGGCTCGACTCGTCGAAGATGCCGCCAGGCTGATCGGTGAACGTCATGCCATGATCGACGCGCATCGGCAGACCGGGATTCTCCTTCTCGAAGATGCGGGCAAGCTCGATGAGGTTGGCGCGACCGCCCAAGTGGCTGGCCTCGGTGAAGTCACCATTGGGGAAGATGTGGCAGCTGCGGAGGTGTACGAAATGGGTGCGCGAAGCGAACTTGCGGGCAAGATCGACCACGTCGTTGTAGGCACCAGCTGACAGTGAGCCAGCGCAGAAGGTGAGGCCGTTGTGCTTGTTGGGCACGGCATCGAGGAACCAGCGGATATCCTCTTCGGTGCGGATGATGCGTGGCAGACCAAGGATCTCGATGGGGGGATCGTCGGGGTGTACGCACATATTGATGCCGAACTCCTCGCAAGTGGGCATGATGGCCTCGAGCCAGTACTTCATGTTGGCGCGGAGCTGTGCCTTGTCGATGCCCTTGTAGAGGTCGAGGAACTCGCGGAACTTCTGCACGGGAGCGTCGTCGTTCTCGCTGAAGTTGCCGCTGACGAAGCCCTGCGTCTTGATGACGATGTTCTCGACGAGCTTGTGGTCCTTTTCGGGAGTCATCGTCTTGGCCAGTTCGTCGCACTCGGCGAGCACGTTGCGTCCTTCGCCTACGCCCTCGGGGAACTTGAACTGTGCCCACTCCTCGCGAGCGCCTTCACGCTTGAGGATGTAGATGTCGAAGTAGGCAAACTCTGCGTAGTTGAAGTAGAGGTTGGTGGATCCGTTGGGGTTGTCGTGCAGCAGGTCGGTGCGTGCCCAGTCGAGCACAGGCATAAAATTGTAACAAATGGTCTTGATGCCTTCGAGGCCGAGGTTGCGGAGGCTCTCCTTATAGACCTCGATCTGATAGTCGCGGTCGGGACCGCCGTACTTGATGGTTTCGACAACGGGGAGTGACTCGACGACGCTCCAGCGCATACCATAGCTTTCGATATAGCTCTTGAGGTCGTGAATCTTCTCACGTGTCCATACTTGGCCGAGCGGCACGTCGTGCAATGCGGTGACGATGCCCTCGACTCCGATTTGTCTGAGCATGGCAAGGGTGATCTTGTCCTTCTTGCCAAACCAACGCCAGGTTCTTTCCATGTAGTTATGGGTTTTGAGTTATGGGTTTTGAGTTATGGGATTTTTTATCACGAAATGTTTGGGCAAATATACTCATTATTTTTATAGTCACAATATGTATTGTGAAAAAAACGAATTATCGATAGAAAAACCGCCGATAGTGGCTGATATTGGCACGTGGAATGTTCAGCGCATCTGCTTGAGCAGGCCGATGGCCTGCTTGACTGAGGTGACGCCGCTGATGAGGATGGAGCGCCTTTCGTTCTTGTTCTCGAGGCGGCTGATGTGGTAGTGCTTCTGATAGAAGTCGAGCACGTGGTCGAACTGCTTCATGTCGTAGTACTCTTCGCCCATGCTGGTGACGAAGAGGCAGCGCATCTTGCCACCGCGCAGGATGATGCGTTCGAAGCCAATCTCGCGGCCCAACTGACGAAGGAGGACGACGCGGATGAGCTCTTCGCCAGGTTCGGGGATCTTGCCGAAGCGGTCGATGAGACGCTTGCGGTAGGCATCGATTTCGTCCTGTCGCGTGAGGTTGTCGAGCTCCTGGTAAAGGGCGATGCGTTCGCTCGATTCGGGCACGTAGGCTTCGCCGAATGAGATGTCGAGATCGGTGTCGATGGCACATTCGTCGGTGACGTTGTCTCCCTCCTGTTGCTCACCCTGGAAGAGGGTGCGGAACTCCTGTGTCTTGAGCTCCTTGACGGCCTGCTTGAGGATCTTCTGATAGGTTTCGTATCCAAGGTCGGAGATGAAGCCCGACTGCTCGCCGCCCAGCAGGTTGCCTGCGCCACGGATGTCGAGGTCCTGCATGGCGAGATGGATGCCCGAACCGAGGCCCGAGAAGTTCTCGATGGCCTGCAGGCGGCGACGTGCATCCTGGGTGAGGTAGCTGTAGGGTGGGGTGATGAGGTAGCAGAAAGCCTTCTTGTTGGTGCGTCCCACACGACCGCGCAGCTGATGGAGTTCGGAGAGTCCGAAGTTCTGCGCATTGATGACGATCATCGTGTTGGCATTGGGGATGTCGAGGCCCGATTCGATGATGGTGGTGCAGATGAGAATGTCGTACTCGTGGTTGGCATAGTCGAGGATGAGCTGCTCCATGACGTTCGACTCCATCTGGCCGTGTGCCGTGGCGATGCGGGCGTCGGGGACGAGCTTCGAAATGCGGGCAGAGAGTTCGGGCAGTTGCGCAATCTTGTTGTTGATGATGAAGACCTGTCCGTTGCGCGAGAGTTCGAAGTTGATGGCCTCCTTGATGACGGCATCGTCGAAGCGATGGATCTCGGTCTGGATGGGGTAGCGGTTGGCAGGCGGAGTGGCGATGATGCTGAGGTCGCGTGCTCCCATGAGGCTGAACTGCAGGGTACGGGGAATGGGAGTGGCTGTCATGGTGAGCGTATCGACGTTGATGCGCATGGCCTTGAGCGCCTCCTTGACCTTGACGCCGAACTTCTGTTCCTCGTCGATGATGAGGAGGCCGAGGTCGGCAAACTTCACCTTCTTGCCGATGAGCTTATGGGTGCCGATGATGATGTTGATGTCGCCCTTGGCGAGGTCGGCGAGGAGCTGGGTGGTCTGTTTGGCTGTGCGTGCACGTGACAGATAATCGACGCGCACCGGGAAGTCCTTGAGACGTTCGGAGAAGGTGCGGTAGTGCTGATAGGCGAGCACGGTGGTGGGGACGAGCACCGCCACCTGCTTGCAGTCGTTGCAAGCCTTGAGGGCGGCACGGATGGCCACTTCGGTCTTGCCGAAGCCCACATCGCCGCAGATGAGACGGTCCATGGGGCGCGCCGACTCCATGTCGCGCTTTACCTCCTGGGTGGCCTTGAGCTGGTCGGGCGTGTCCTCGAACATGAAGCTTGCCTCCAGCTCGTGCTGCATCTGCGAGTCGGGGCTGTACTGGAAGCCCTTCTCTTCGCGACGCATCGCATAGAGGGCGATGAGGTCGCGCGCCATGTCCTTCATCTTCTCCTTGGTCTTGTCGCGCAGGCGCTCCCAACTGCCGTGGCCCAGCTTGGTCAAGGATGGAGGAGCGGCATCGTGACCGCGGTACTTCGACAACTTGTCGAGCTGGTGGATGGAGACGAAGAGCAGGTCGCCGTCCTTGTAGATGAGCTTGACGACCTCCTGATAGCGGTCGTTGCCGTTGGCATCCTTGCCGATGGGCATGTTGACGAGGCCGCCGAACTGCGCGATGCCGTGATCGACGTGGACGATGTAGTCGCCGATGTTGAACTCCATCAGTTCCTTGATGCTCATGGCAATCTTGCCCGAACGTGCACGGTCGGAGCGCAGGCTGTACTTGTGGAATCGGTCGAAGATCTGGTGGTCGGTGAAGTAGCACTTGAGGCGGTCGTCGTCGATGAATCCCTGATGGATGGCACGCGGGATACGGACGAGCTTGAAGTGTTCGCCACGGTCCTCGAAGATGGCTTCGATGCGGTCGAGCTGCTTGGGCGAGTCGCTGAGGATGTGGATGGTGTAGCCCTTGAGCGCATAGCGCTGGAAGTCCTGGCTGATGAGGTCGAAGTTCTTGTGCCACTCGG
>JAEEGJ010011404.1_pt1 | contig 22575 bp, 19 predicted proteins | sample 8958761 | NCBI WGS metagenome assembly JAEEGJ01 (sample SAMN16246546, study PRJNA631951) | gut metagenome | biome: gut microbiome; feature: rumen; material: RS-attached | host: Bos | place: Iran: Karaj | collected 2018-10 | reverse complement strand
ATACTTCCGAAGTATCGCGGTGCTTCTCCCATCCAAAGAGCTATTGCAAACGGGGACCGGGAAACCGGCGTCACTTTGATGAGGATGAACGAAGGGATAGATACCGGTGACATGATCGCCGTATCGAAGATTCCGATCGAAAAAAACGACGACGAGGCGTCGGTATACGAAAAACTCGCGCACGTTGCCAAGAGACTTCTCATCGACAACCTTAAAGCGATAGAGAGAGGCTCTGCGACCTTTACAAAGCAGGACGACGCGCTTTCTTCGTACGCACCCATGATCAAAAAAGAGGAGGGACTTGTCGATTTTAATAAGTCCGCTCACCTTATAGACTGCCTGGTAAGAGGCTTTAAAGAGTGGCCGACCGCTTATACATTTGTCGGCGGGAAACTTTTAAAGATACTTGAAGTAAAAGAAGCCGATCCGAATACGGAAAACGGCTCGCAGGGACTTGCTCCCGGGCATTTTGTGGTCACAAAAAGGAATCTTTACGTCACAACCGGCGACGGCATGTTGGAACTTTTGGCCGTTAAACCCGAAGGCAAGAAGCTTATGTCGGGTATGGATTATCAGAGAGGCTCGCATATAGCTACCGGTGACAGAGCTTATTAAGCAAATATGGACAAAGAAAAAAACTTAAGAGTGATCGTATTTGACAGCTTGATCGAATGCTTAAAGAATGGGCGAAAAAGTCACATTCTCATAAAAGACGTGCTGGACAAATACGATTATCTTGATAATACGGATAAAAACTTCATAAAGAAGCTGTTTGAGGGAACAGTTGAGAAAATGATAACACTTGATCATGTACTTGACGAATGTTCCTCAAAACCCATGTCAAAATGTAAGTTCGAGATAAAGATCATCCTTGAGATGGCTGCATATCAGATTCTTTTCATGGACAGAGTTCCCGATTCGGCCGCATGCGATGAAGCCGTCAAACTCTGCAAGAAGAAAAGCCGCGAAGAACTCTCGGGTTTTGTGAACGCTGTTTTAAGAAGCGTTGCTTCAAAAAAGGCCGAATTACTTGGGTTTGATACGATCGAACCTTTAAGCAGACGTATGAGCGTTAAATATTCCGTTCCGGAGTGGATCGTTTCCATGATGATAAAAGAAATCGTGGGAAAAGATCCGCTTAAAGCCGATACATTTTTTAAAGCACTCACGGATAAAAGACCCACGGTCGTCCGAATAACCGATAAAGAAAAGGAATCGGACATTCTCTTAAAGTGGGACGAAAAGAAGATAAACTATGTTAAAAGCAAAAAACTTGACAGAGTCTACAGACTTTTCGACCACGGTTCCGTGTCGGAAATACCCGGATTTTCCGAAGGACTTTTGTATATACAGGATGAAAGCTCAATGTTTGCGGTGAAAGAGGCGGTTTCTTTTTGCAAAGAAGCCAAAAGCGTGCTGGATCTTTGCTCGGCTCCGGGCGGAAAAGGAATATATGCGCTTGAACTTCTGGGAGCCGAAGCTTCCGGGTATCTGGCGGATGTTTCCGAAGAAAAGACCGCGCTTATAAATGACAACCTTTCAAGGCTCAAAGTTAAAAACGCGACTTGTATCGTTAACGATGCGACGGTCCTTAATGAAGGATTTCTCGACCGATTCGATCTTGTGATCGCAGACGTTCCATGCTCGGGACTCGGTGTAATATCAAGAAAGAGTGACCTTAAATACAATATTTCAAACGAAGGGATGGCGGAGATCTGTAGACTTCAAAAGAACATTGTTGACACAGCGGTCAGATATGTAAAAAAAGACGGTATTTTTCTTTATTCCACATGTACGCTCCATAAAGCGGAAAATGAGAAGATGAGAGCTTATATATCGGACAAGGGCGGATTTGAACTTTTAAGCGAGAAAAGACTTTGCCCCGACAGCGATGATACGGACGGTTTCTTTTTCGCGGTATTTAAAAAGAAATGAAGATCGACATTAAATCACTTAACCTAAATGAACTAAGGCAGATCGTAAAAGATATGTCGCTTCCCGCATTTCGGGCCTCGCAGATATATGACTGGCTTCACAAGAAGCTCGTCACGGACTTTGATGAGATGACGAATCTTTCAAAGGATCTTAAAGAGACTCTTTCACAAAGATTTGAACTCACCGCACTTTCTTTGGAGACCATGCAGGAATCGAAGATCGACGGGACGAGAAAGTATCTTTTTAAACTTTCTGACGGAAATTATGTTGAAAGTGTACTTATGCGTTACAAGCACGGAAACAGTGTTTGCATATCCTCACAGGTCGGATGTCGCATGGGCTGCAGATTCTGTGCTTCCACACTTGACGGGCTTACCAGAAATCTTACTCCGGGTGAGATGCTTGATCAGATATACCGCATAGAGAAGAATCTTGGTGAACGCATTTCGAACGTTGTGGTGATGGGAACGGGAGAACCGCTCGATAACTATGACAATCTGCTTAAGTTCATAGAACTTCTGACCGATGAAAACGGCCTTAATATAAGCCAGAGGAACGTAACGGTTTCTTCGTGCGGACTTTGCGAGAATATAAAGAGACTTGCGGATGAGGATCTGCAGATCACATTTGCGTTATCGCTTCATGCCGTAACGGACGAGAAAAGACGAAAGATCATGCCTATCGCCAACAAATATACGATAGAAGATCTTATCGATGCCGTCGGATACTATTTTGAGAAGACGAAAAGAAGAGTGACTTTTGAGTATGCACTCATCGCGGGAGTAAACGATACGGATGACGATGCGAACGGATTGATAGCTTTGGCGTCAAAGGTCGGAGCGCATGTAAATCTTATTCCGGTCAATCCCATAAAAGAGCGTGAATACCGCGAAACACCAAGGGATGCGGTTGACGCGTTCAAAAATAAACTTGAAAAACGAAGAATAAATGTTACTATTAGAAGAGAAATGGGGCGTGACATTGACGGTGCATGCGGTCAGTTGCGCAAGAAAACCATGGACGCAAATTCCTGAAAGGAGCCGGGGTGTTAAAGACTTTTTCCATTACCGATATCGGTAAAAAAAGAACAATGAACCAGGACTATGTCTTTTCCTCGGAAAAGCCCGTAGGGGTGCTTCCCAATCTCTTTATCGTTGCAGACGGTATGGGAGGACACAACGGAGGCGGATTTGCTTCCAGTTATGCGGTAGACGTATTTTTGGAGTCGGTTGAAAAGTCCAATGAGATAAGCATAAGGAAAGTCATTTCCGAAGGCATAACGACAGCCAACCGAAGGATAAGAGAGAAGGCCGCCTCGGATGAGGAACTTTTCGGGATGGGCACGACCCTTGTTGTGGCAACGATAGACGATGAGTACCTGCAGGTGGCTAATGTGGGAGATTCGAGACTTTACGTGATCTCCGACGAGATAAGACAGATAACGACGGACCACTCCTACGTAGAGGAAATGGTCAGGATGGGAGGCCTCGACAGAGAAAGCGCCAGAACTCATCCGAAGAAGAATATAATAACCCGTGCAATAGGAGCCGACGACGAAGTCACGGCAGACTTCTTTACGGTAAAGCTTAATCCCGGCGATACCGTGCTCATGTGCTCGGACGGACTTACGAACATGCTTGACGATGAGGAAATACGAATGATCCTCTCAGGTCAGCGGGATATGGTTGAAAAGGCCGAAGAACTTATTAAAGCGGCCAATAACAACGGTGGTAAAGATAACATCGCGGTAATTCTTATCGATCCCTTCGGAGAATGATAAGACACGTTTGGAGATATAGATGATCAAGATAGGAATGATGATAGGGGACAGGTACGAGATCCTTGAGAAGATCGGGACCGGCGGCATGTCCGATGTCTATAAAGCAAAATGTCATAAACTGAACAGAATGGTTGCGGTCAAAGTGCTCAAGCAGGAGTTTTCGGAAAACGCGAACTTTGTTTCGAAGTTCCGTACCGAAGCACAGGCTGCCGCCGGCCTTATGCATCCCAACATCGTTAACGTATACGATGTAGGAGATGAGAACGGCATCTATTACATAGTAATGGAGCTGGTGGAAGGTATTACCTTAAAGAAGTACATCGAAAAGAAGGCGCGCCTTTCGGTTAAGGAAGCCATAACCATTGCGATTCAGATCTGCCTTGGCATTGAGGCGGCTCACAACAATCACATTATCCATCGTGACATTAAACCTCAGAATGTCATAATTTCCAAAGAAGGAAAAGTTAAAGTTACGGACTTCGGTATCGCGAAGGCCGCTACTTCGAATACGATCACAAGTAACGTAATGGGTTCGGTTCATTACACCTCTCCCGAGCAGGCAAGAGGCGGATTTTCCGACGAGAAGAGTGATGTTTATTCACTGGGCATTACGCTTTTTGAGATGCTCACCGGACGTGTTCCGTTTAACGGTGACACTACCGTAGCGATCGCCATTAAGCAGATACAGGAAGAAATGCCTTCGCCCAGAGAGTATGTTTCCGAGATTCCGTTAAGCGTTGAACAGATAGTTTTAAAATGTACACAGAAATCGCCCGACAAGAGATATCAGAACATGGGCGAACTCATAGACGATCTTCGTCATTCGTTCACCAATCCCGATGACGATTTTGTAAAGATCGCTTCCGACGATGAACTGGGTGCCACAAGAGCCATGACCGACGAGGAAATGGAGCTTCTTAAGCGTGCTTCAAAGCCTGTCAGCACCGAGATCACCGGAAATCTTCCCAAGGCCAATCCCGAAGAGGACGACGATGACGAATTCGATCCGAGAATGAACAGGATCATGACGATACTTGCCATCGTAGTGGGTATCATCATCTGTGTTGTGGGCGTGCTCCTTATCGGTAAAGCTATCGGTATATTCAAACTCGGAAAAGAGAATCCTTCCTCCACCAGTTCGGTAAGCACCGAAGTGTCGGTGGAGCAGGTCATCATGCCCGAGGTTGTTGACATGGAATATGTAAAGGCAGCCGAGATACTTAAGAAGAAGGGACTTCGTCCGAAGGCTAAATACGAAGAATCCGACAGTGTTGCGGAGGGTATCGTTATATCTTCTTCGGTACACGAAGGGTTAAGAGTAGAACAGGGAACGGAAGTTACGCTTACCGTAAGCGCAGGCTCCGTAACCGTGGAAGTTCCCGAAGTTGTGGGCAAAACATTAAGTGCCGCAAATAAAGATATCATGGACAGAAACCTCAAGGTGGACATTCAGGAAGAGTATTCCGACAATGTTCTTGAAGGTCATGTCATTTCACAGAGCCCCGAAGCCGGAAGAGCTCCCGAAGGCTCTACCGTAACGATAGTAGTCAGCTTAGGCAGCAAGACCGAAGTGTTTGATATGCCAAGCGTTCTCGGTATGCTCATGGACGATGCTATCCTTACCCTTACCGAGCAGGGGCTTGAAGTCGGAGAGTGTCTCCAGGTATACAACAACGTATACGGCGAAGGTTACGTATGCTATCAGAGCGTTTCTTACGGAAGCGACGTTACCAAAGGCACCAAGGTGGACATTCAGGTTAGTAAGGGACCCGAACCCGAGGTTGAAGACAAATACAGTTTCCAGGCGGATATTCTTGCTCCCACACCCGCAGAAGACCCTGAGTTTAAGAGCGGTACGGAAGTTAAGATCACCATAGCAAAGAAAGACGGCGCAGTCTTATTTGAGACGACTACGACTTCTTTCCCCGTGCCCGTAAACATGACGAGCATCTCCGGATCTGACGGCGGTATATTGAAAATGTCTTATACCATCAAGAAGCAGCCTACGGATCCCGAAACGGGACTTCCCAATATGACGGTTCCTCCCGAATCGGAAGACAGAGAGATACTTCGAGAGATCGAGTTTGTAAAGGAAGAAGACGACTAAGCCTATGCGTGGAAAGATCATTAAAGGCATAGCCGGGTTTTATTACGTAAATGTTGAAGGAAAAGGCATCTTTGAGTGTAACGCCAAAGGGGCCTTTCGTAATGCAAAGATAAAGCCCCTGGTGGGGGATGATGCAGAGCTTGAGATCATCAGCGAAGAGAAAATGACAGGCAACGTTGTCGATATCGTTAAGCGTAAAAGCGAGATGATACGTCCTGCATGCGCTAATGTCGATCAGGCTCTTATTATTTTCAGTGTTAAGACGCCCGATCCGAATTTCAATCTCCTCGACAGGTTTTTGATCTATATGGGAAGCCTTGATATTCCCTGCAGTATATGCTTTAACAAAGACGATTTGGCTGATGAATCGGAGATAAGCGAGATTAAAGAGGCATATAAAGACAGCGGCTATGATATGTATTTCGTAAGCGCAAAAGAACGCCTCGGCATAGATACCGTAAGAGAATATCTGTCCGGAAAAACGACGGTTGTGGCAGGCCCCAGCGGAGTCGGTAAATCATCGCTTATAAATCTTTTCTGTGACCGTGACGTAATGGAGACAGGGTCCATCAGCAAGAAGACCGAAAGAGGAAAGCATACCACAAGACACAGCGAGCTGTTGTATGTGGGCAAAGAAACCTACATTATGGATACCCCGGGATTTTCCTCCCTCGATGTATTCGGCACCGACACGGATACACTTAAGTTTTACTATAAAGAGTTTGAGCCTTACGCGGAGAATTGCAGGTTCAGAACCTGTGTACACATTAACGAGCCCGGCTGCATGGTCAAAGAAGCACTGGAAAAGGGCGAGATATCAAAGATGCGTTACGAAAACTACGTAACCCTATACAACGAACTTTCAAACATCAGAAAATGGTGACAAACGGGTAATTTATGACTAAAGAGTTAAGCAACAAGATAAAAGTATACAACATATTTTTCATAATCTTCATTTTCTTTTTCCATTGCGACGCGAGGTTTTACGTTCCGTATATGGAGCCCCTTTCATACATAATCGGCTCCTTGGGTCTTTCATTTTTCTTTACGATCTCGGGATACTTCATGTTCGCGGGAATGAACGACGAAAATGCCTTGAAAAGAAGTCTTAAGAGGATAAAGACACTGTTCTTGCCTTATGCATTCTGGAATGGGGTGTTCTACATCTATTTTATCGCAAGCGATGTATATTTCAGACAATCCCAGCCTTACAAGGTGCTCTACAGATTTCTGTTCCAGCCTTACAACGATGTTCTGTGGTATCTGTTCGCACTGTTTTTATTCTCAATAGTGGCGTTTTTGACATACAGGGTTATAAAGAACGTTCTTGCGGCCTGGATATTCCTGTGTGTTATATCGGCCGCGATCGTGATCGTATTTGTTATAAATCAGGCTTGGGTATGCGAACATATTTCCATCGGCTGGTGGCTTACCAAGATAACGCCGTATATACCGATGTATCTTTTCGGAGGCATTGTGGGACTTCATTACCGTGACGGTCTTAAAGTAAAAGCAAAATCTTTCGCCTGGCCGGTCTTTTTACTGGCTTCGTTTGCGGTGGTGCTCATCAAATACAAGTTTGACGAGGTGCCGATCGTTTATTGGCTTTCGATGTTCTTCGGCCCGATCATTTTATGGAAGGCGATACCCGAGAACATTTTCAAAGCCGGAAAGATCATAGACTTCATATGTGAACCGTCATTTCTTATCTACGAATTTCAGCTTATGTCGTTTTGGATATGGCAGTCGGTATTTTACAGATTTGATATGACACCGGCTGCAAGAGAGAGGCTCATCTGCCTTTGCGCATATGTATTCATCTATATACTGTTCTATGCCTGCAAGGCCGTGTGTCCGCATCTTTTGGGCATTGCTACAGGCTTCAGAAACGGTAAGGATTTCACCAAAAAGGAAAAGAAAGCGTAATTACTTGCCTTGTCTTTGCCTGTGTATGGTGCTATAATTGCTAAATTGTAATCAACACAAGATTTTTGGAGGATTTATGGTACAGTCAAGAACTCACAATTGTAATGAATTAAGATTGTCCGATGTAGGTAAGAAGGTTACTTTAGTCGGATGGTATGAGAATATAAGACGTGTCAGCAAGAATCTCGGATTCGTTATCTTAAGGGATTTCTACGGAACAACGCAGATCGTTCCCGAAACCGAAGAGATGATGGAGAAGTTCTTAAGCGTGAACTGCGAGTCCACACTTCTTGTCGAAGGTGAAGTAAGAGAGCGTTCAAATAAGAACAATAAGATCGCTACGGGTGATATCGAGGTCGTTCCCACACGTGTTGAGGTGCTGGGAAAATGTTTGCATGCCGAGCTTCCTTTTGAGATCAACCGTTCCAAGGATGCCGATGAGAATGCTCGTCTTAAATACAGATATCTTGATCTCAGAAATCCCGACGTTAAGAAGAATATAGTTTTAAGATGCAACGTCGTTGCGGAACTCAGACGTGCTATGACCGAAGAAGGATTTTTGGAGATCACAACGCCCATCCTTACCGCTTCATCTCCGGAAGGCGCAAGAGATTTCCTTGTTCCCGCAAGAAAGCATCCCGGAAAGTTTTATGCTCTTCCTCAGGCACCCCAACAGTTTAAACAGCTTTTGATGACTTCGGGGTTTGACCGTTACTTCCAGATAGCTCCCTGCTTCAGAGATGAGGATGCGAGAGGAGACCGTACTCCCGGTGAGTTTTACCAGATGGATATGGAGATGGCTTTCGCAACTCAGGACGACGTACTTAACGTACTTGAGAAAGTACTCGTTCCCGTATTTGAAAAGTATGGTATCTATAAACGTATCACTCCTGCTCCGTTTAAAAGAATTCCTTTCAGAGAGTCAATGGAGAAATACGGTACAGACAAGCCCGATCTACGTATCGATCTTGAACTTAAGGATGTTACCGATGTACTCGGCGGTATAGATTTTGAGCCTTTTAAGGCAGGATGTGTTGAAGCCGTTGTTGTAAGCGGATTTAGTGCAACAAGAAAACAGATCGACCAGCTTGTGGCTGACGTTGAAGTTCAGACAGCACAGAAGTCTTACTGGTTCAGACTTGATGAGAACGGAGAGATCGTCGGCGGTATAGCTAAGTTCATCCAGCCCATAAAGGATGAAGTTATAAAGAAACTGGGTCTCACAAACGGATGCTTCGTAGGACTTGCAGCAGGTCCCAAAACTGCGGCATTAAAGACCGCAGGCGTGTTACGTACCAAACTTGGCACCCTTTGTCCCGAGCATATGGACAAAGAGCAGTATCAGTTCTGCTGGATAGTAGATTTCCCGATGTACGAGATCGGAGAGGAATCGGGTGAACTTGAATTCTGCCACAATCCTTTCTCAATGCCTGTGGGAGGTCTTGAAATACTTGAAAAGGCAGCTAAGGGCGAGGCAGATCCTTTGGAGATCATGGCCAACCAGTACGACCTTGTAATAAACGGATATGAATCGGCATCGGGTGCAGTTAGAAACCACGATCCCGAGATAATGGTAAAGGCATTTGAACTTGTACGTCTCGGTGAAGATGACGTTAAGGCAAAGTTCCCTGCAATGTACAATGCCTTCACTTACGGAGCACCGCCTCACGCAGGTGCGGCACCCGGAGTGGACAGAATGATAATGCTTCTTACGGGAGAAGAGTCGATAAGAGAAGTTATCACCTTCCCCATGAACAAGAACGCTCAGGACGTTATGATGGATTCTCCTTCGAGCGTATCGCAAAAACAGCTTGACGATGTACATATCGCCATCGTAATGCCCAAAGAAGATTAATACGGTATAAAGAAAACAGTTGGATTAAGTTCCAACTGTTTCTTTTTGCCTTAATATATCATTATCTCTTGTCTGCCGCTATAACCTTACGCATTGCTTCAACGGCTACGCGCACCGACATGGAAGTGTCTTCACTCATCTTTTGATCCAGTCCCGCGGCTTCCCGTTCCTGATTCCATATTACGTGGAAGCACGAACCTGCACGGCACTTAAGAGCACTTGCGATAACAAAGAGTGCCGCGGACTCCATTTCGGAAGCCTTTACTCCGAGACGTTTCCAGGATTCCCATTTCTGTAACAGTTCATATGACACGGGACTTTTCTTCGGAGAATGCTGTCCGTAGAAAGAATCTTTACATTGTACAACGCCCATGTGAGTCGTATTTCCGAGCTCTTTTGAAGCCTCTCTTAAAGCAAGCGCTATATCAAAATCCGAAACGGCCGGGAATTCAATAGGTGCATATTCCATTGAGGTATGCTCGTATCTTATGGCCCCGGTGGCAACCACGATGTCCCCCGACTGTACGTCAAGATCTATGCCACCGCACGTTCCGGTCCTTATGAAGGTGTCTGCGCCGATATTGTGAAGCTCCTCAACGCATATAGCGGTCGAAGGTCCGCCGATACCCGTCGATGCGGCGCTTACCTTAACTCCGTCAAGGTATCCCGTATATATATTGTACTCTCTGTTACATGCCACCTGCTTGGCGTCTTCAAAGTGTTCCGCAATCTTCGGAATACGTCCGGGATCACCGGCAAGAATGACATATTTACCCACATCACCTTCTACGCACTGTATATGGAATTGCTTTTCGAGTTCCTGCATAAGATTGCTCCTTTAAGGATTATTATATTCATATAATACCATGATAGACACATTTGTGATAGGTAATCAATGAATAAGATAGGATAATTTGTTACAATTTACAAAATAATCAGGACATGGTAAATTAACTGACACAAGGAGGGCGATTTAATACTGACAATTTTATAAAATGAAGAGTAGAATTGCTATGCGGAGAAAAGAAAAGACAATTATTTGGATTATGTGTACTACTGTAGTAGTTCTGGTATTATACTTTGGGGTTTTGGTTTTTGACAAAAGAGCAAAATCAGATGTGATGGAGGAAAGCACGGATAGCATTAAGATTGTAAAGACAGTGGAAGAAAGCGGCATAAAATCAGACGAAATAAATGATAAGGAAGAAATAGACTATGATGCGCTAATTAATCAGGCGCGAGATTGTTTGATAGGCAAGAGCAAAATATTTAAAATATCAGATGATTTGAGAATCAGTATCGAATTTGAAGGGTACAACAAAGATTATCAGAATCTAGGATATTGTATAGCTGATTTCAATAATGATGGGGTAGATGAATTGATTTTCGGAGTAATATCAACACCGAATAATCCTGCTTGGGAAGGATATGTATATGACATTTACACTCGTGAAAAAGGAAAAACAGTACAACTTGCTGATGGGGCAGCCAGATATCATTGGTACATTTGCGAAGATGGTATCTATAGCGAGGAGTGTTCATCGAATGCTTTTTCAAATGGATTTTCTTATTATTCATTGAATGATGGAAAATTGAAATTGCTTGAAACAGTTATAAAAGAACGGGTTCCGGTTGACGAGGATAAGAATGAAGATATTTGGCTATATTCTGACTCATTAACTTACGAAATGCATTATCAATCTGACAGGTATGATATTATTAGCGAGGAAAAGGCCAAAGAAATAATGGGAAAATATAAAATTATATATCCCAATTTTGTCCCATTTGAATAGTGAAATTTTTTATCATTATATTTCTTACAAAAAAAACGGTGCATTTTGCACCGTTTTTTACTTATCACTCGTAAAATAACATTATTTCACATATTTGCGGAAGAGTTTTCCTATGCCGGCTTTGTGATACAAAAGAAGGCCGACGATTGCACCGATGGCTGCCTGAGCGATCTCGTAGGGAAGTTTGATGATCGCGTATTCTTTTGTGGAATATACATAGATCTTTCCCAGAGTATATCCGACCACCATGATGATCGCGCCTATCGTTACCGCAATGATCTGAGCGGAAAGCGGATGTTTCTTAAGTGTCTTTTGCGCGATGAGAGAGATGACCACACCTTGTATGCCGTGTGTGACAAGGGAGACGAACATCGGAGCGGGATAGAAGATGAGGTCTCCAAGGAACGATCCCACGCCGCAGGCAACAAATGCTTCAAGCGGATTTAACAATAAAGCGGCAAGACAGATCACTATATCGCAAAGGTAAAGGTGTCCGCCCGGCACCGGCACACCGAAACTTGAAAGGGCGATGTTCATTGCCATCAAAACGCCGGTAAATGCAATTCTTATGGTTGTTTCTTTTTTCATATATGTACCTCTCATTTCTTTTTACCTAAGATTTTGAATCTGTGGTAAAAATGTATTTTACAAATCTTGTTTAAAAGATTACAATCAAACTGGTATTATAAAAATGACCAGAAACGGTATTTTGAATATAACCAGATTACACAAAGAAAGCGTATCACATGAACTACAAGATCGACATATCTTCACCAAAATCCGCATATCTGCAGCTATACCGCGCACTGGCGGACGATATAATCTCGGGCGTCTATCCGTATGGAACAAAACTTCCGTCCAAGAGAACGATGGCTTCGGAAACGGGTGTGAGCGTCATCACGGTACAGCATGCGCTCGATCTTCTTTCGGAAGAAGGCTATATCGAACCAAAAGAAAGAAGCGGGAACTTCGTGATCTTTAAGGAGGCTGATTTTCAGTCCAATCCGTCGCATGAGCGGTTTGTAAAGCGCGAACTTCCCAAGGTGATCCACACGTTCGGAGAAATATCCTACGACATCCTTTCAAAGACCATGAGGAAGGTGATACTCGACTGCGGCGATTCCATTCTTATTAAATCTCCCAATCACGGAAGTCCGGAATTAAGAGAGGAGATATGTGCGTATCTGGCGCGAAGCCGAGGAATAGCAGTATCGCCCGACCGGATCGTTATAGGTGCGGGTGCCGAATATCTTTACGGTCTCGTAGCCCAGTATTTCGGGGCGGGAAGCGTCATGGGGATAGAAGATCCGTCCTATGATAAGATTGGAAAAGTCTACTCTTCAATGGGACTTACCATACGAAAGCTTAAACTCGGAAATGACGGTATTTCGAAAAGAGCACTTTTTTCGACGGATGCAAAAGTCATACACGTTACACCGTTTAACAGTTTTCCTTCGGGCATAACTGCCGGTATATCCAAAAAACTTGAATATCTTAAATGGGCCGAAACAAAGAACGGATTTATAGTCGAGGACAATTACGACTCCGAACTTACCGTTTCCGCAAAGCCCGAAGATGCACTGTTTTCTTTGTCGAACGGTGAAAGAGTTATATATCTTAACACTTTTTCAAAGACTGTGGCTCCTTCTTTGAGAATGGGATATATGGTGTTGCCCAAAGACGTTATCGATGGATTTGACGAAAAACTCGGATTTTATTCATGCACGGTCCCGATATTCGAGCAGCTTGTCGTAGCGGAATTGTTAAAGAGCGGGAATTATGAACGTCATATCAATAAGATAAGACGCGAAAAAAGAAAAATGATGCAACCGGTTCAATAATACGTTATTTTATATGTAGTATCATATATGGAAGACTATGACAAATTATAAGGGAAAAGTTTTTGGAGGAGTTCATAATGACTAAGGATGAGATACTCTCGCTCGATCCGTACACTGCGCGCCTGACCGATAAAGATATAGAGTTCGGAATGGAATTGTATACCGAAGACGCCGAAGAAAAAGCCGTTTTTATACGTGAATACAGCAGCTTTATCGGCAATGTGATAAATACATACGGGCACAAGTATTACCACGAGTTTCATATAATCAACAAGAAATATCTGGCAAATCTTACCGCTCAGCCAAACCCCGACAAGACTTTTATCGGTTTTCTTTTTATAAAAGAGGCAGAGTATTTTCAGAATTTTAACGCTTATGCAGAGGTAGTAAGGAATATAAACAGCGCATTGGAACTCGAAGAAGATCTTCCGATACATTTTAAAGCGGCGGCTCTTAACTGCGTGGTCGGGGCTTTGTGGAATTGTAATCTCTACAAAGAATCCGAGAAATATATGACTAAGATGGAAGCACTCATGGAGTCCGAAGAAATGACTCCGCTTCTTAAGTTCACGGTAGGCTGTAATCTCATGAATGGCTTTGCGGTACTTGGCGACCGCATAAAAACAGATCACTATTACGATCTTTTGAAGGGTTTTTCAAGAGAAGATGTCGGAGACAATTTCTATTGCTTTTTAGAGATATTTAAATTGAGCGATGAAGCAAAGCTCAATGCTGACAGCATTCCGTCACAGGAATACATAGAGAAATTAAGAGAGAGCATGAAGTTCATTTATCCCGGAAACGGAATAGAAGAAGATTATGCCGACATCTTTATCCCGATAGTCAAATACGTACGCGGATTTGCAAAAGATGCAAAGCTTGTTGAACTGTGTCTTAAGATAATAGAGACAACTTATTCACTTCCCGACAAGATAAACATTTATATGTTCATGTTCAAGGAATTCGGCATGACCAAAGAAACAGAGCCGGTACTGTATTCGAGATACTACGACGCGCTGGTAAGTCATTACAAGATGATCGCCGAGAACAGAAAGCATGAGATCACCAATGAGATCATGAATGAAGAACTTGCAGAGAAATACAGGATATCTGCGGGAACCGATGCACTTACGGGACTCGGAAACAGAACTTCGTACGAAGAATGTCTCGACGAGATTGCAAAGCAGCCTGAGTTTCCCGATAATCTTTATGTTGTCATGCTCGATCTTAACGGGCTTAAGGGTGTTAACGATACATACGGCCACGATGCCGGAGATGAGTTTATAAGGGCGGCGGGAGAGTGTATCACCAAGTCGCTCAATTCACCCGGAAAAGTGTTTAGGATAGGCGGAGATGAGTTTATGGCGATCGTATACAACACTCCGACCGGTATGGATAAGTTTATGGAAGATCTTGATGCACAGTGTGCCGCATGGAAAGGCTCGCATAACACGCCGCTTTCGATATCAAAGGGATTTTCACAGACGCGCGATATAGTTGCTCTTGAGCAGGAAACGAGGCGTGAGAGAATAGAGAAGATGGCAAAGATCGCTGACCGCAGAATGTATGAAGACAAGAAAGCGTACTATGAGCGGACCGGTAAAGACAGAAGAAGATAGAACAATCGATTCAAAATAAAAAGAAGTTCCCGTTTTGGCGGGAACTTCTTTCGTTTGTCCGTTTAATTGTTTCCGTAAAGGATTCTTGCATATTCCGAATCCTTGTCAAGGATAAGAGTTTTGTTGGTTCCGGTAAGCGCTTTTAACGAGTCGAGACTTCTTATGAAAGTATAGAACTCGGCTTTGCTTTCATCGTTGTAGGCGTTTGAAAGGATATGCATGTATTCAGCCTCACCTTCTGCTTCGATCTTGGCAGCCTCGGCCTGAGCGTTTGCAACGGTGATGTTAACCTGCTTATCGGTTTCGTTTCTTATCTTCTGAGCCTCCGCCTGACCCTTTGCGGTGTAGCTTGCGGCGATGTTGTTTCTTTCGGATATCATTCTTTCATATACGGCTTCCTTGTTGGCATCGGGAAGATCAAGAGCCTTAATCTCTGCAATCTTTATTGTGATACCGTACTGAGAGATATCTGAGTTTGCTTCTTTTGTAATGAGTGATGTAAGTGTGTCACCACGTGCCGAAATGATGTTGTCCTGTGTCATAGAGGAGATCGTGTTCTTTGTTGCGTTAAATACCGCAGCCTCAACACGTTCGTCCGCACGGCCCTGAACGGCACCGAGTGTCTGATAGTACTTTGTTACATCCGTTACCGACCAGATAAGGTAGTTATCTGCGATCATCGACTTTTTGTCTGAAGTGATAACGTCCGATACCGGTATATCGTAAAGTATATCGCCTGTATATACGCTTGTAACGTTTTCAATGAAAGGTACGTGGAAGTGAAGTCCGGGATTGGCTTCAATGTTACTGATCTTACCAAATCTTACTATTATCGCTGTTTCGTTAACTTTTACGGTGTATACCGAGCTAAGGAAAACGACCATGGCAGCGAATAAGACTATCAATGTGACTGTAAGTTTTGCTATTGCTTTTTTCATGTCTTTTTCCTCCTTATTCTTCTATGGCCGGAACCGTGTTTGCAAAGCTGTCAAGCGGAAGAACGGTACTTGTGTTGCCGTCTGTTATTATGACTTTGACACCCGGAAGAAGATCTTCCATTGCCTCATAGAACATTCTCTGCTTTGTTATGAGAGGATACTTCTCATACTCTGCATACATCTGGTTAAATCTGGCAACCTGTCCTTCGGCTTCTGCGATACGTGCTGCCTTTGTAGCGTTTGCTTTCTGGATGATGGCATCGGCATTTGCTTCGGCTTCGGGAATCTGCTGGTTCTGATACTGAAGAGCATTGTTTTTTGCGGTATCGGCGCCCTGCTTAGCAGTTTCAACGGCCTTAAATGCCGAAACAACTTCTTCAACGGGAGGACGTGAATCCTGGATGGTGATGTTTACTACGGTAAGACCGACATTTCTTGCTTCAAGTTCCCGTAAGAGAGCATCTTTAATATCTGCCTGGATCTGTCCTTTGCTAGTCGTCATGGCTTCATCAACGGTGTAATTTGATACCACCGTTCTGATGTTGGCCAATGTTACGTTTTTAAGTATAGCTTCGGGCGCTTTTGAATTGTATAGATAAGCTACGGGATCGGATATTCTGTATTCGATGTAGAAGTCGATGTTAAGCAGGTTGAAATCGGATGTGATCATAACACCGCTTGACTCATCTACGGGATAGGCACCTTTTTGTCCGTCTTTGTCGATGATGTAACCGATCGATGTACCGTGTGTCGTCATATCGACTTTCTTGACCGACTGCCAGGGAGCTTTGAAATAAAATCCTGCAGTATTGACTTTTACTACTTTACCAAATTGTGTGACAACCGCGTTGCTCTGCTCGTTAACGGTGTAGAAACACTTTAAGATGCAGATCGCAAGTACGATGCCGATCACGAGTAACACTACCGTGCTGACACCTTTTTTGAAGGTTGTCAATTCGTCTACTTCGGCGTTCGAGAATCTGGTTTTGTTTTTACCAAACATTTTCTTTGTACCTCCTGAATGTAGGTTTTTTGATTATCCTCATCAATAAAATATGATATTTCCGATATTGATTATTGTAAAGGAAACTTTTTATAAAGTATACGGCGGGTGTTGCGATTTGAGGGTAGATAATCCGCACCGTATAATATATAATAGTCTAAGTTAATGCTATTAGCGGAGGGTTATTTCATGACTAAAGAAGAAAAGAAATCTTTTATATGGTATGACAGAAAACGTACTTTTTTGGGTCTTCCCTGGAGTTTTACAAAATATGCTTTTTCGGAAGACAGATTATTTATAGAAAAGGGTTTTTTCACGACCACATTTGATGAGGTTCGCCTTTACAGGATACTTGATCTTAAACTTACCCAGAAACTGTGGCAGAAGATATTCGGAGTGGGTACGATAAATGTTTTTTCTTCAGACAAGTCACAGGGTGAGTTCCCCATACTCAATATTAAAAAGCCAAGATATGTCAAAGAGATCTTAAGCAAGCAGATCGAACTTCAAAGAGACGCCAAGAGAGTTGTTAACCGTGAGATGATGAACGGTCTGGATTTTGATGCCATGGATCCCGATCATGACGTTGACGGTTACGATTCCGTAGAAGACATTCACTGATATCATATTTTGAATTTACCGGGCAACAAGCGCTTATTTAAGCATAAGCGTCTGTTGCTTGACTGTTTTATATGAAGACATTTTTCAAGGAACACAAAAAACTTATAAATGCGATCATAGTTGCACTCATTCCGCTGGCGGCGTGCATCATTATGACAAGGTTTGACCATAAGACCATTGCCGATGTTTATCCCGCCGCAAGCGAATGGAACGATGAGCTGTTTTACTATAAACAGGTGGAGTGCAGCGTTCTTGACGGAACGCCGAACGGATATTTCGGATACAACGAAAGCAGTGCCGAAAAACTTTCTTACGGCGCCTGGAGCCCGCTCATAATGTCATGGTGGATCGTATTCTCAAAGGCGTTTGGTTTCACGCCTCTATCCATGATAATCGCCAATATCATATTGTTTTCAATCGCCGTGTTTTCATTTGGCATGTTTTCAAACATATCGGAGAACAGGCTTTATTTGCTTGCTCCGGTCTTTCTTTTGACGACTCCCCTGGCCAGATACATGCTTTCATACATGCCGGAGATCTTTATCATTTCTTTTGTTGTTGTGTTCATGGGGCTTGTTGTGGGCTACAGACATAGCGAACGTAAGCTTTTGCGCTTCATATTTATGCTTGTGATCGCCGCCTTTATGACGCTTTTAAGACCTTACATGGCCGTTTTCTTTCTATTTGCCCTGGCAGTCACAAAAAAGGACGAGATGATAAAGCATCTTATTGTATTCATGAGCATGTTCGTATCCCTCATTCTTTACTTTTTGGTTGAGAAGTATTATACCGCCGAGTATCTCGGCGACGTATATTCAACCGATTGGATCTCGGAGTTTAAAAACTTCGGTATTGTAGCAGGCATCAACAATCTTTTCACAACGCTTCTTCACATGCTCGTTGCAATCGCAAGGAGCTGCCTGGGTGCACTCAGAAGCGGTTATGCCATCGGCATTTATTTCTTTGTATTTTTGTTCTTCACGCTTATGTTCTTATGTGAATGGGTAAAAAGAAAAAGAAAAAAGGAAGATACTTCTGGGCTCGCCCTTGCGATGCTTGGCTGTGATCTTGCGATGCTCGCCGCAATAATCTATATGTACTCGCTTCATGACGGTTTCAGACATCTTTTGATATTTATTGTTGCAGGAGAACTCCTGGCGATAGGTCTTTCCAAAGGAAGTTATTCAAAAGAACTCATAACCGTGCTGGTTCTTTTGGTACTTTTTGTGATAAAAGGAAAAGATCCCGTCTATTTTAAACCTTATTATGACGGTGCGATCACCGGCGTTGGTTCCGATGAGATAAAAGGATTCAACGAACAGCTTAAAGCCCGTATGGTGGCAACCGACGAACTGTCATGGGACAATACGGTGGTGATGGTACTTACGGACTGCGATAAAGAGGCAGATCCCGAAACTGCATCGATGATAAAATGGCAGTACGGTTATTCCCTTCCCGAAGGGTTTGCGATCTCTTTGTGTGAAAACGCTTATGTTTTGGATAATCTTGGGAAACTAAAGTCAAAGTATATATATTTACAGACCGGAGGAACGGTTGAAGAAAAAGTTAAAGACCGGGCCGAACTCATCGCCTCGAACGAGGACGTGAGTGTCTACAGGTTTAAGGGGAAAAAGTGATCAATGTATTATCCGTTGAAAATATGAGAAAGAGCGATGCCAATACCATTGCTGCAAAAACTTCGGGTGCGGAACTGATGTTAAGAGCCGCTCGCGGAGTTTTTATAGTTTGCAAAGAATCGCCCATCGCCATTGTATGCGGAACGGGAAACAACGCGGGAGACGGCTATGCCCTCGCTTCGCTTCTTAAAGATGTGGGGAAAGAGGTTTCTTTGTACCTTACTAAAGAAAAGTTTTCCGAAGACGGAAAGTACTATTACGACGAGTGCGTTAAAAAGAACATCGATATAAGAAAGATCGGTGAAACAGATTCTTTAAAGGGTTATAAAACGGTTGTCGATTGTCTTCTGGGGACGGGCTTCAAAGGAAGCGTCCGCGAAGACATAAAAGATGCGATCGATAAGATAAATGAAAGCGGAGCCTACGTTATTTCCGTTGATATTAACAGCGGTCTAAACGGTGATTCCGGAATGGGAGAGACCTTCGTGAGATCGGATATCACGGTATCCGTAGGAGGTTATAAGCCGGGGCATTTCCTTAACATGGCAAAGGATGCCATGAAAGAGAAAATGAACATAAATATCGGAATAGATCCCGTCGACGAGCCGTACAGGCTTATAGAGGCTACCGAAGTGGCATCCTGTTTTGAGAAAAGACTCAATTACTCAAACAAAGGGACTTACGGATATACGGCACTTATAGGCGGAAGTGAGATGTACGGCGGAGCTATCAGGCTTGCTTATATGGCCAATGCGTCGATGCGTTCTGGAGCGGGGGTCGTTAAGGTAGCCGTTCCGAAATCGATAGCTCATGATGTGGCGCCGAATATCCTTGAGAGTACGCTGTTTCTTCTTCCCGAAAAGAACGGAAAGATTGCTTTTGATGAGGAAGCGCTTACGGAGCTTACAAAGAATGTGAAGGCAGTGGCGATAGGACCGGGCATAGGGCAGAGCGAAGAAGTTAAGAAGACTCTCGAGTTTTTACTTAGCCGGTTTGGCGGAAAACTCGTTATCGATGCCGACGGACTTAATGTGCTGGCTACCATGGGAAGAGATGCCTTAAGGAACGCAAAGTGCAAAACGCTGCTTACACCTCACATAAAGGAATTTTCGAGACTGACGGGAAAGAGCACGGAAGAGATACTTTCAGATCCTATCATGGCGGCAAAAGAATATGCTGCTTCAACCGGCACGGTGCTGTTACTCAAAGGACCCTCCACGATAATAACCGACGGAAATATCGTCAATATAGTCGACAGAGGTTGTGCGGGCATGGCAACAGCCGGAAGCGGAGATGTACTTACCGGAATTCTTTCCGCATTGGTTTCCTACATTGACGACATGCTCATGGCAGCAACGTCGGGGGCATACATAAACGGGCTGGCGGGCGAACTTGCCGAGAGACAGAAGGGCTCAATCTCCATGATCGCAAGCGATACTGTTTCAAACATACACAATGCGATCTTGCTTATTATGAACATATAGAATCTGAGGGGATTATAAAGATCACGCGAGAATAGCTAAACAGAGGGTTAATAGTTTTAATATAATCCAAGCGAAAAAGTATTGACATCGCAAAGTGCGATATGGTAATCTCTAGACAGTTAGCGGTGGCTAACTACGAATAAATCATGTATGATTTCTCTCCTTTATCCCGTTCCTATGGCGGTGCTTAAAGGAGAGAAATTAGTGTTTAGGAGGTTTTACCATGAAAGACTATTTGGAAATAACGGAAGTTTACGGTAGAGAGATACTCGATTCAAGAGGTAATCCTACGGTTGAAGCAGAGATCACTCTTGCTGACGGTACCGTCGCTACGGGATGTGCTCCCAGCGGAGCTTCCACCGGTGAATTCGAAGCCTTGGAATTAAGAGACGGTGACAAGAGCAGATATCTTGGCAAGGGTGTTTTAAAAGCCGTTAACAATATCAATACGGTCATCAAAGACGCCATTCTCGGAATGGATGCATCCGATACTTATGCCGTTGATGCAGCAATGATCAAAGCAGACGGAACAAAAGACAAATCAAATCTCGGAGCAAATGCCATTCTTGCGGTTTCAATTGCAACCGCACGTGCAGCAGCAAAATCACTTGATATTCCCCTTTACAGATTTTTGGGAGGCGCAAACGCTAACAGACTTCCCGTTCCCATGATGAACATTCTTAACGGCGGTGCACATGCTGACAGTGCCGTTGATACTCAGGAATTTATGATCATGCCCGTGGGAGCGCCTTCATTTAAAGAAGCTTTACGCTGGTGTGCGGAAGTGTTCCACAATCTTAAAGCACTTATTAAGGCTATGGGAGATGTTACCGCAGTAGGTGACGAGGGCGGTTTTGCTCCCAACCAGTTAAAGAGTGATGAAGACGCCATCGAAAAGATTCTAGAAGCTATTAAGAAAGCAGGCTTTGAGCCCGGAAAAGATTTCATGATCGCTATGGATGCGGCTTCCTCAGAGTGGAAGAGCGAAAAAGGAAAAGGCTTCTATAAGCAGCCCAAGTCAGGAAAAGAGTTTACTTCCGATGAACTTATCGCTCATTGGGAAAGCCTTGTAGACAAATATCCCATCATTTCAATCGAGGACGGACTTGATGAAGAAGACTGGGAAGGTTGGCAGAAGATGACCGCCAAGATCGGAAACAAGGTCCAGCTTGTGGGCGACGATCTTTTCGTTACAAATACGGAGCGTCTCTCAAAGGGTATTAAACTCGGAGCAGGAAACTCGATACTTATCAAGTTGAATCAGATCGGTTCCGTCTCTGAAACCCTTGAAGCAATCAAAATGGCTCACAACGCTGGCTACACGGCAATTTCCTCACATCGTTCCGGTGAGACCGCAGATACAACCATCGCAGACCTGGCTGTTGCACTTAACACCTGCCAGATTAAGACCGGCGCACCCAGCAGAAGCGAAAGAGTTGCAAAATACAATCAGCTTCTCAGAATCGAAGAGCAGCTTGGCGAATTCGCCGTATATCCCGGAATGGATGCATTTCATGTTAAGAAGTAATTTCGAATAAAATACGGTATAAAAGATAAAGGCGGCCGCATTTGCGACCGCCTTTTGCATTAAGCCAATGCTCTTCCGAGGGATTTGCATTGCTCCATAGCTTCTACATTGGGAGCACCGTTTGCCATAACCGATTCTGTTACCAATCTCGCGCCGACTGCATTGCATCTGTCCTCCCAATCACGCATCCATTGACCGTCGCCCCATCCGAAGGAGCCGAAGAGTGCTATTTTCTTTCCCGAAAGAGCACTTTCTACATCCGTAAACATGGGTTCAAATTCGGATTCTTCCAGCACCTCTGCACCCATTGCCGGGCATCCGAATGCAATGGCATCAAATTCCGAAACCATGCCTTTGTTAAAGTTTGAAGGTCCGAAAACTGACACTTCCGCACCTGCGCCTTTCGCACCTTCTTCAACGGAAGCGGCCATGGCCTGGGTATTGCCTGTGCCGCTCCAAAATACTATAGCTACTTTGCTCATGTGAGCATACCTCCTTATGATTTGTT
>JAEEGJ010011403.1_pt1 | contig 22575 bp, 18 predicted proteins | sample 8958761 | NCBI WGS metagenome assembly JAEEGJ01 (sample SAMN16246546, study PRJNA631951) | gut metagenome | biome: gut microbiome; feature: rumen; material: RS-attached | host: Bos | place: Iran: Karaj | collected 2018-10 | reverse complement strand
AAATCGGCGCCATGAAGTTAGAGCTTGAAGAACTCCGTTCCAACATCGTAGGTGCTCAGCTTGGTTCAGATGCAATCAGCACATCACTTAAGGCAGCAGCAATCGGTCTTATCATCGTAGCCTTAATTATGATTTGCGTATACTTCTTACCTGGTCTTGCAGCAGTTATTGCCCTTGTAATGTATACAGCAATGATAGTTGTAACATTATCATTATTTAATACAGAGATTACACTTACTCTTCCTGGTATTGCAGGTATCATCCTTTCAATCGGTATGGCGGTTGATGCTAACGTTATTATCTTCGCAAGAATCAGAGAGGAACTTGCAACAGGTAAGACATTGCAGTCTTCTGTAGATATAGGTTTCAAGAAAGCTTTATCCGCTATCGTGGATGGTAATATAACAACATTAATCGCAGCAGTAATCCTTATTTTGATGGGTTCAGGTACAGTCAGAGGTTTTGCTCAGACTCTTATGATTGGTATTATCCTTTCAATGTTTACAGCTCTTGTAATCACAAGAATCTTAGTAAACGGCTTCATCGCTTTGGGACTTGAGAACCTTAAGTTATATGGCGTTGCAAAAGAAAAGAAATCTTTCGACTTTGTATCCAAGGGCGGAATCATGCTTTCAATTGCAGGCGCAATTATCGTAGTTGGTCTTGGTTTCATGGCATTCCATCAGATTAAGAGTGGTGACATGTTCAACTACAGCCTTGAGTTCCAGGGTGGTTCAGTAACAACTGCAGACCTTGGCAAGGATATGACAATTCAGGAAATCGATTCTGAGATCGTTCCTTATGTTGAGAATATTACTGGTGATGGTAATGTTCAGGTACAGAAGATTGAAGGAACAACTCAGGTTAATATTAAGACAAGAGCTCTTGATGAAGCAGAGAGAGCAACATTTAATGATGTACTTACAGAGCAGTTTGGTGTAGAAGAGCAGACAATTACATCAGAAACAATCAGTGCTACAATCTCAGGCGAAATGAGAAGAGAAGCAATCGTAGCCGTACTTGTGGCTGTAGCATTTATGCTGCTTTACATCTGGCTCAGATTCAGCGATATCAGATTTGGTATCTCATCTGTTGCAGCACTTCTTCACGACGTGCTTATCGTACTTAGCTTCTATGCTATTGCAAGAGTCAGCGTGGGCAGCACATTCATTGCATGTATGCTTACAATCGTTGGTTACTCAATTAACGCAACCATCGTTATCTTCGACAGAGTAAGAGAGAATAAGAAGGCAGCAGCTGAAGCCATGGCAGCAGAGGCTATTGCCAAGAGACGTAATAAGAAGAAAGGCAAAGATGTTAAGGAAGAAGGTGAGAAAGATCTTCTTAAGGAAATCGTTAATAAGAGTATTTCCCAGACATTATCAAGATCAATTCTTACATCAATCACTACACTTGTCATGGTTGTATGCCTCTATATCATGGGTGTAAGTTCCATTAAGGAATTCGCGCTTCCACTTATTGTAGGTATTATTGCCGGTGGTTATTCATCAGTATTCATCGCAGGTATCGTATGGAGATTCTTAAGAATCAAGTTCGAGCCTAAGTATGAAGAAGATGATGATTAAGATAATTTTCAATTGATTTTTTATAACGTGCTTCTGGTCTTATGGCCGGAAGCACGCGCTATTTAAGGATATATTTTGGGGGTATTAAGATTGAAGAGTAAGTGGATATTTAAACAGGAAGGCGAAGATTTAGCCGCCACAGCTGCGAGACTTGGAACAAGCCCTCTTGTAATCAGAATCCTTGCAAACAGGGGAATAACAAAAGATGAGGATATAAGAGATATCCTTACAAAAAGTACGGATGATTTTGAAGATATAAAAGGCCTTATCAATGCAGACAAGGCCATTGAATATATCAGAAATATAGATGATAAAGTGCGCATTATCGGCGACTACGACGTGGACGGCATCTGCGCTTCCACAATTCTTTACAAGGGCCTTAAAGCCCTTTCATATGATGTGTCCGTGGATATCCCGGACAGAATCTTAGACGGCTACGGTCTAAACATCAACATTATAAATAAAGCCAAAGAAGACGGGGTAAAGTACATCATCACATGCGACAACGGCATTGCAGCCAAAGAGTCCATAGAACATGCGAACTCACTTGGCATGAAGGTGGTTGTTACAGATCACCACGAGGTGCCCCTTGATGATGACGGCAACGAAATCATTCCGGACGCTGTAACAGTTGTTGACCCTAAGATGAAGGACAGTACATACAGAACCAAAGAAATCTGTGGTGCCTATGTCGCTTACAAAATCATCGCCAACTTACTCGACATCAAAAACCATGAAGAGATGGCTGAGCTTAGAAGGGAACTCTTAGTACTGGCAGCCTTCGCCTCATACTGCGATGTAATGCCTCTTAAAGGCGAGAACAGATATTTAATTAAATATGGCATGGATAACTTTAAGAAGACTGCCAACTTAGGTCTTAACGCGCTTGTGGATGTAAGAGGATATTCAAAGAAGGATATAGATTCATATTCACTTGGATTTGTACTTGGCCCTTGCATCAATGCAACAGGCCGTATAGCTGACGCTCTTCAGGGAGTAAAGCTTCTTACGACTGAAGATGCGGAAGAGGCAATCAGAATCGCAAGAGACTTAGATGAGATAAATAAAAAGCGTAAGACAATGACAGAAGAGCAGACCAAAATCGCCATTAAGATGATTGAGGAAAGTCCTATCAAGGATGACCGAATCATCGTCTTAGTACTTCCTGATTGTCACGTAAGTATATGTGGTCTTGTGGCAGGCAGAGTTAAGAGAGAATATAACAAGCCAACCATAGTGCTTTCGCCCTCATCCAAAGGCTTGTCAGGTTCTGCAAGGTCGATAGAAGAATATAATTTATTCATAAACTTAAGTAAGTATAAAGAGATGTTTGCAGCCTTTGGTGGACATGCCATGGCAGCAGGTCTCTCCATAAGTCCTGAAAAGGTAGATGAATTTAGGGAGAGAATTAATAAAGACTGCACACTTACTGAAGAAGAACTTACCTTAAAGCAGTATGTGGATGCCAAGATGGACCCATCTAAGGGAAATCTAGATATCTATAATGAACTGGTTAAATTAGAGCCATTTGGTACAGGCAATATCAAGCCTTTACTTGAGTGGGATGATATGAAGATTAAGAACATCTATTCATTTGGAAGTGGTAAATATACAACAATCAGGACTGATATGGATGGAGAAAATTATGATGTAAAAATCTTCAAATCGAACTCTGAAATTGCTGATTATTTAAATGAAAGAGACGGCGGAGATGTCTATGAAAGGCTTAAGAATAAAGAAGAGGTTAAAATAGATATTCTTTATTCATTATCATTCAGTGATTACAATGGCCCGCATACGGAAGCTCATATTGAGGAATACAGATGATAGCAGTAATTACACTTAATCCTGCCATTGATAAGATGTGCGAAGTAAAAGATCTTAAGGTTGGAGAAGTTAACAGAATAGAAAATATAAGATTAATTCCGGGTGGTAAAGGAATTAATGTAGCAAGAGCCTTAAGAAATTTAGGCGAAGATGTGATTGTTTCGGGCTTTCTTGGCAAAGATAATTCTGAGATTTTTGAGGCGGAATTTAAGTCCTTATTTATGGACAATCATTTTGTTATGGTAGATGGGTATACAAGAACGAATACCAATATTAAGTCTGAATCTGCCATGACAGAGATTCTTGAGCCGGGATTTAGTGTAAATAGTGATAAAATTGGGCTTTTTAATAAAGAATATGATACAATAATAAGTGGCGTTAAAGCTGTTATTATTTCAGGCAGTATATGTCAGGGCGCAGAGCCTTCACTGATAGCCAGGATGATAGATGAAGCGAATAAAAAAGGCATTAAGGTAATACTTGATACATCAGGTGATAACCTAAAGGCAGGCCTTGAAGCAAAGCCGTATTTTATTAAGCCAAATAAAAGAGAATTAGAAGCACTTATTGGCATTAAATTAAGTGATGATGAAGTGGCTGACAAGGCAAGAGAAGTGCTTGAAAGGTACGGACTTGGTGAGATGGTTGTAAGCCTTGGAGAAGACGGTTTTATCTACCTTGATGGCAAGAACTCTTTTAAAGTTACAGGTCCAAAGATTGATGCCATAAGTACTGTAGGCTGTGGGGATACTCTGGTTGGTGCTTATGCTTATGCACTGTCGGGCGAATTAGAACTTGATGAAAAATTTAAATTAATGTATTCAGCATCTGCTGCATCTGCCCTTAATATTAAAGGCGGTGTATGGGATGAAAATGACAGAAAAGATATCAGTAAAAATGTGGTTATAACCACAATTTAATCCAGTGCCAGTTGTGGCACATTGTGAGGCGTATTATGAAGAAGATTAAGGAATTATTAGAAGGACTTAAAGTTGAAGTTGTAACAGGTGATATTGAATCAGAGGTTGATAAGGTTATATATGATACAAGAAAGGTTGAAGATAATTCACTTTTCATATGTATTAAAGGTGCCAACTTCGACAGCCATGACAAGGTTCAGGAAATTATCGAAAAAGGTGCAGGCTGCATCGTTGTATCAAAGGATGTTGATGCATCTGATTACAAGGGAACAATCATTAAGGTAGATGATACAAGACTTGCCCTTGCATACATATCAGCTAATTATTTTGGCAATCCTGCATCAAGAATTAAAACAATTGGTGTAACAGGAACCAAGGGCAAAACAACAACCACATACCTTGTTAAGTCAATGCTTGAGAATGCAGGACTTAAGGTTGGATTAATCGGAACAATAGAGATTATTACAGCAACTGAGAGAATACATTCAGTTAATACAACACCTGAATCCTATGTACTTCAGGAGTACCTGGCCAAAATGGTCGACGAGGGATTAGACGCAGTTGTAATGGAAGTATCATCCCAGGCTTTAATGCTGCACAGAGTCGGTGGTTTTACATTTGATATTGGTGTATTTACCAATCTTGAATCTGATCACATTGGTCCAAATGAGCATTCATCTTTTGAAGAATACAGGGATTGTAAGAAATTATTATTTAGCAGGTGTAAGACCGGTATCTTCAACGTGGATGATGGAAATGCAGAGTATATGATGAATGGCGCTACCTGTCAGTGCATTAAGTATGGCATTGAGAAAGATGGAGATTACAAGGCTACTGATATTAAGTATTTCAGAGAGGATAAATCACTTAATGCTTCATTTAAATTAAATGGCGAGGTGAGCGGTGAGTTCACTATTGATATGCCGGGTAAATTCAGCGTATATAATGCGCTTACAGCCATTGCGATTGCCCATGAGTTTGGCGTAAGCAATGAGAATATTCAAAAGGCTCTTATGAGCGTGAAGGTTAAGGGAAGAGTTGAGAGAGTTGATGTTAAGCCGGGGGCAACATTCCTAATTGACTATGCCCATAATGCCATGGCGCTTTCGTCACTTCTTGAAACACTTAAGATTTATAATCCTGAAAGGCTGATTTGTCTCTTTGGATGCGGCGGAAACAGGTCAAAAGAAAGAAGATATGAGATGGGCGAGGTGAGCGGCAAAATGGCCGACCTTTCCATTGTAACTTCAGATAATCCGCGTTTTGAAGAGCCGGAAGAGATAATTGAAGACATACTTTCAACACTGGTGCATACAGGTGGTAAGTTTGTGAAGATTACAGACAGAAAAGAGGCCATTAAGTATGCGATTGAGATTGCAGAAGCCGGTGATATCGTGGTACTTGCAGGCAAAGGCCATGAAGATTATCAGGAGATTAAGGGTGTTAAATATCCAATGGATGAGAGAGTTGTCATTCATGATTTGTTAGAGGAAATGAACATTAATGGATAGATATGCGGATATAATTACAGAGATATCTCACTCCGCTGTGGACAGAAGTTTTGAATACAGGATTCCTGAAGAACTTTCAGGAGATGTGCATATAGGTTCGAAGGTCAGTGTTCCTTTTGGAAAAGGCAACAAAATCATTAGCGGTTATGTTATTGATATAAAGAACACACCGGACTATGACCCTGGCAAAATCAAAGCCATCGAATCTGTGGATAAAGGCAGTTTTAATCCGGAGATTAACAGATTAAAAATCGCTTATTTCATCAAGCAGAATTATGGCTCAACCATGATTAATGCAATTAAGATTGTGCTTCCGGTTAAGAAGATTACAGGCAGAATTACCAAGAAGAAGATTGTATCTCTTGGAACTGAAGCCGAAATTATGGAAGAATATGAAAAGGCCATATCCAAAAGACAGGTGGGTAAGGCAAGGCTTCTTAAGGAATTAACAGAGTGTGAGACTATTGATTATTCTTTGGTTACGGGTAAATTAAGCGTGTCACCTAATACCATTAAGTCTGTTGAAAAATCAGGGCTGATAAGGATAGAAGAAGTTAATTCCAAGGAAACTGAACTTAAGTTTAGAAGTAATGATGCGCTGTGGCCTGAACTCAGCGATGAGCAGAAAAATGTGGTTAAAACCATCAATGAGGATGTGGAAAAAGGTATTAATTCAAAGCATCTCATTCTTGGAATTACAGGCAGCGGCAAGACAGAAGTATATATAAATATAATTAAGAAATGTTTGGATGAAGGAAAGCAGGCAATACTGCTTGTGCCTGAGATAGCACTTTCTTATCAGAATGTGGCAAGGTTCTACAGAAGATTTGGTGACAAGGTTGCGGTTATGCACTCTAAGCTTACACAAGGTGAGAGATGTGAGGCATTCTTAAGAGCCAAGAGTGGCGAAATCTCGGTTATGATTGGACCAAGATCTGCGCTTTATACGCCTTTTGACAACCTTGGAGTCATAATAATTGATGAAGAGCATGAGAGCAGTTATAAGTCAGAGAACATGCCTAAATATCATGCAAGAGAAGTGGCAGCATATATGGCATCTTTATATAACTGTCCCCTTGTTATGGGCTCTGCAACGCCGTCAGTTGATACCTATTTGAAGGCGCTTGATGGTGATGTTAAGCTTCATAAATTGACAGTAAGACTTACAGGAGAGAATCTTCCAAACTGTGAGATTATTGATTTAAGAAAAGAACTTGAAGAAGGCAATAAGAGCATATTCAGCCGCAGGCTTAAGAAACTTCTTGGAGAGTGTCTTGAGCGCGGAGAGCAGGCCATGTTATTTATAAACAGGCGCGGCTATGCAGGCTTTGTATCCTGCAGGGAATGCGGACATGTATTTAAATGCCCACACTGCGACGTAAGTTTATCAAGGCATGGAAATAATAAACTGGTCTGTCATTACTGTGGTCATGAAGAAGATATGCCGAAGATATGCCCTGAATGCAAGAGCGATAAAGTATATGCTTTCAGAGCAGGTACTGAGAAAATCGAAGAGGCAGTTAAGAAAGAATTCCCGGGTGCAATTACCTTAAGGATGGATGCAGATACTGCCAAAAAGAATGAAGATTATGAAGGCATTTTATCAAGGTTCGCCAATGGTGATGCGGATGTGCTTGTGGGAACCCAGATGATAGTTAAAGGTCATGACTTCAAAGGCGTTACCTTAGTAGGCGTTTTAGCTGCAGATATGTCCCTTTATTCGGGGGATTACAGATGCGCTGAAAGAACATTCGATTTAATCACTCAGGCGGCAGGAAGAGCAGGCAGAGGCGATAAGCCGGGCAATGTGGTAATTCAGACATACCAGCCTGAACATTATGCCATTATTCATGCATCAAATCAGGATTATGAAGGCTTCTATAACGAAGAGAGCATATATAGAAAAATTGCCAAATACCCGCCTTTTTGTCACATGTTAGAGGTGCAGCTTTTAGGGCCTAAGGAAGAGGATATACAGGAACTTGCACTTAAACTAATGGAGCAGGCAGAGAAGGTTACGGGTGATAAAAACATAATCAGAATCGGTCCCGGTAAAGCGTCAATCGGGAAGATTAATGATATGTACAGAATGGTTATTTATTACAAGTCGGAGGATTATTCACTGCTTGTAAAAATAAAAGATATAATGGAAAAATATAAATTATTATATGGACCAACCAAGGATATGGTATGGTTTGATTTTAATCCGATATCATCATTTTAATGAAGGAGGCTTACAATGGGACTTAGAAAAATCAGAGAAATGGGTGAAGAAGTACTTAGATGTACATGTAAGGAAGTGCCTGAAATTACACCAAGAGTTCAGGACCTTATTAAGGATATGTTTGATACCATGTATGAGGCTAATGGCGTTGGACTTGCAGCCCCACAGGTTGGTGTGAGAAAGAGAATTTTCGTGGTTGATACCACGGGAGAAGATCCACATGTTTTCATTAATCCACAGATTCTTGAGACATCAGGAGAGCAGACCGGACAGGAAGGCTGCCTTAGTGTACCTGGTAAATCCGGTATAGTTACAAGACCTAATCACGTTAAGGTTAAGGCTCAGGATGAGAATGGTGAGTGGTTTGAGTTAGAAGGTGAGGAACTTCTTGCAAGAGCAATTCTTCATGAGAATGATCATCTTGATGGAATCTTGTATGTAGACAAGGTTGAAGGTGATCTTGAGAGTTATTCATATGATGATGAGGATGATGAGGAATAGGTGAAGCACGGCGGCGGATGCGCGGCGATGGATGCAGGAGATTGTAGATGAAGATAGTATATATGGGAACGCCTGATTTTGCAGTAGGGGCGCTTGAGAGATTAATAGAAGACGGACATGAGGTTGCACTTGTTGTGACCAATCCTGACAAACCAAAGGGAAGATCGGGCAAAATGGTCTTCTCGCCGGTTAAGGAATGTGCAGTTGCCCACAATATTGAGGTTATGCAGCCAACAAAAGTAAGGCTTCCTGAGTATGTTGATAAGTTAAAAGAATATAATGCAGATGTTTTTGTAGTCTGTGCTTTTGGACAGATTCTCTCAAAGGAAATCCTTGATATGCCAAGGCTTGGATGCATTAATATTCATGCATCACTCCTTCCTAAGTACAGGGGAGCTGCTCCAATTCAGTGGTCTATTTTAAATGGTGATGAGAAGACAGGCGTTACCATCATGCAGATGGATGAAGGCCTTGATACAGGAAATATGATAATTCAAAAAGAGATAGAGATCGCACCTGATGAAACAGGTGAGAGTTTATTTGATAAGTTATCAATGCTTGGCGCTGATATGATAAGCGAAGTTTTATCCAAGGAGCCTTCGGGTGACAGATATGAGTCAACACCTCAGGGTGAAGGCGATGGCTTTTATGCAAGGATGCTTACCAAGGAAGATGGTCTTATTGATTGGGAGAAGCCGGGCAAGGAGATAGGCAATTATATAAGAGGTCTTTATTCATGGCCGGGTGCGTATACATTCTTAGATGGTGTCAGAACCAAGGTGCTTAAAGCGAAATTTGTGGAAGGCGAAATTGGTGGTTATAACCACGGAGAGATATGTGCCATTGATAAGAATACTTTCTCGGTTAAGGTTGAAGGAGGAAGTATAGAGATTGATTACCTTCAGTATGAGGGAAAGAAAGCAATGAGTACCCATGATTTTATGCTTGGAAGAAAGTTAAGTCTTGGGCAGAAACTGGGTTAATTTGAGTGCGCAAGCGGCGCGCGTGCATGCGGCGACGGACGGCGACGAACGGGGCGGGCGCACGTGAATAGGATAGTTTAATGCATAATCGTAATGATGAAATGACAATTAGGCAGCTGGCCCTGGATATTTATCTTGAGATTCTTAAGGGTGAGTACAGCCACATAGTATTAAGAGGAGCGCTTGATAAGGTAGACTATCTTGATCAGAAGCAAAAAGCTTTTATCAAGATGCTTGTGTGCGGTACCTTAGAGAGAAGAATAGAGTGTGATTATATCCTTGATTTATATTCTTCAGTTAAGACTCCAAAGATGCAGAAGATATTAAGAGCTACCTTAGAGATGGCAGTATATCAGATTATCTATATGGATAAGGTATATGAGTCATTAGCCTGCAACGTGGCTGTAAATATAATTAAGAGAAGAAAACTTGGAAGCCTGGCGGGTTTTGCCAACGCGGTTCTTCGTAAGGTTGTAACCAATAAGGATAATATTCCTTATCCAAAGGAAGAAGATAATCCGGCGCTTTACCTTGGCGTTAAATATTCGATGCCGCCTGTTGTATTAAAGATGCTTATGAGAGATTATTCTTTGGATGAGGTTAAGAGAATCTTAGAGAATATTTATGAGATAAAAGGGCTTAGCGTAAGAGTAAGGGATATCGTAAATAAAGAGGAAGAAGATGCGCTGGTTGAAGCCTGGAAGAAAGCAGGAATCAGCGTAGAATCAGCTTCAATTGATAAGGTATATATTCTTGGGCATACAGATAATATCCGTAATCTGGCAGGTTTTGATGACGGAAAGATAATGATACAGGATATCGGCTCAATCTTAGCAGGAAGAGCATGTAATTATCCTGATGCAGAAGTTATTATCGATATGTGTGCAGCTCCGGGAAGCAAGAGCGTGCAGCTTGCAGATATGCATCCGAATGCTAAGGTTTATTCGTTTGATGTATCTGAAAGAAAAGTTGATTTAATTAAAGAGAATATAAGCCGACTTGGTATTAAAAATATAGAAACCAAGGTTAATGACGGCACTATATATAATCCTGAATTTGAGAATAAAGCTGATGTGATTCTTTGTGATGTGCCATGCTCAGGACTTGGAGTAATGGGCAGAAAGCAGGATATCAAGTACAGGATAAATGAAGAAGAGATTAAGAGCATTATTGCGCTTCAAAAGGCAATCGTGACCAATGCAGCAAAGTATCTTAAGAAGGGCGGGCACTTAATCTACAGTACATGTACCATTAATAAAGATGAGAATGAGCGCATGGCTACTTGGATATCCAAGGAGTTAGGGCTTAAGGCTGAGCCGGACAGTACGATTGTGCTTCTGCCGGGCGACAAGGGTTCAGATGGCTTCTTCGTGACGGCGTTTGTGAAATCGTAATAATATCAGGACGCGCGACCTCCAAAACTACTCTCTCAAAAGCTCATTGCAGCAAGCTGCACAGGATCGCTTTTGACAGAGCATTTTGGCCTTGCGCTGGGAAATAATATAGAATGGAAGATATTAAATCATTACAACTGGATGAACTTACAAATAAGCTTAAAGATATGGGGCAAAGTAGCTTTAGAGGGAAGCAGATTTATACCTGGCTTCATAAAAGGGGCGTTAAGTCTTTTGATGATATGACAGATATATCGAAGGATTTAAGGCAGAAGTTGCAGGAGAGTTTCTACATTAATACCATAGAAGAAGTTACTCATCAGGAATCTTCAATAGATGGAACAAGAAAGTATCTTTTTAAGTTAAGGGATGATTCATATGTGGAAAGCGTCCTCATGAAATATCATCATGGCAACAGTATATGTATTTCATCGCAGGTAGGATGCAGGATGGGATGTAAGTTCTGTGCTTCCACGATAGAGGGCTTATACAGAAGCCTTAGCGCTTCTGAGATGCTTGATCAGGTTTATGAGGTATCAAGGCTTTCGGGTGAGAGGGTATCCAATATTGTTATTATGGGTATCGGAGAGCCGATGGATAACTTCGACAACGTGGTTAGCTTCCTTCGAATCATTTCCTCAGAAGAAGGCTTTAATTTAAGTCAGAGAAATATAACGGTATCCACCTGTGGAATCGTTGAGAGAATAAAGGAACTTGCGGACCTTAATCTTCAGATTACCTTAGCCATATCACTTCATGGCAGTAATCAGAAGGTAAGAGAGAGTATAATGCCGGTAGCGAAGATGTATTCACTTGACCAGGTGATGGATGCCTGCAAGTATTATTTTGATAAGACTCACAGGAGAATAAGTTTCGAATATGCCCTTATCAGCGGAGTAAATGATAAGGAAGAAAATATAAGGGAACTGACGGAACTTCTGTCAGGACATAACTGCCATTTGAATCTTATTCCGGTAAATCCCATAAAAGAGCGTGATTTTGCCCCTTCGAGCAAGGAATGGGTGTATAAATTCCAAAATAAACTTGAAAAAAATGGAATAAATGTTACTATTAGAAGGGAAATGGGTAGAGATATTGACGGCGCTTGCGGACAGCTTCGCCGAAGAAAGATGCTAAGGGAGGAACTCTAAGGTGATTAAATCCTTTTCCATGACGGATATTGGAAAATTACGAAAAATTAATCAAGACTATGTTTTCTCATCGGATTTACCCTTAGGCAACCTGGAGAACCTTTACATTGTGGCTGACGGAATGGGTGGTCACAAGGCTGGAGACTATGCTTCGAAATATTCAGTAGAAACGGTAGTCAGCCGGGTTGTTATGAATAAAAGCAACAATGTCATTGAGATATTAACTGAGGCAGTTGAAGCTGCCAATGAGTATATCAGAACGAAATCGATGGAGGACTCTAATTTAGTGGGTATGGGTACCACTATGGTTGTGGCTTCCACCCAGGATGATGTTCTTTATGTTGGTAATGTTGGTGACAGCAGATTATATGTTGTTGAAGATGGAAAGATAAGACAGGTAACCAGAGACCATTCCCTTGTGGAAGAGATGGTTCGTCTTGGAGGAATCGACAGGAAGGCTGTAAGAAACCATCCTGATAAGAACATTATCACAAGGGCCATTGGTGCCAGCGTATCAGTTAATGTAGATTTCTTTGAAGTTGAACTTAAGGACGACATGGTATTCTTAATCTGTTCAGACGGTCTTACCAATATGGTGGAAGACGAAGTAATAGAGCAGGTTATTAATGTATATAAAGATGATTTGGGCAAATGTGCCCAGAGCCTTATACAGGCAGCCAATGCAAATGGCGGAAGAGATAATATTGCCGTAGTGCTTGGCAAGCATACGCAGGATAAGTAAGATTGGAGTTAGACTTTTATGTTGAAAGTTGGAACAATTTTATTAGATAGATATGAGATTATAGAGCACGTGGGTACCGGCGGAATGGCCGATGTGTACAGAGCAAAAGACCACAAGCTTAAAAGAGAAGTAGCGGTTAAGGTACTTAAGCAGGAATTCAATTCAAATGCAGAATTCGTAGTTAAGTTCCGTAACGAAGCTGAATCGGCTGCAGGTCTTATGCATCCAAATATCGTTAATGTTTACGATGTTGGAGAAGAAAACGGCATCTATTTTATCGTAATGGAATTTGTTAATGGTATTACCCTGAAGGATTATATCCAGAAGAAGTCCAGACTATCTGTAAAAGAAACGGTGGCTATAGCAGTACAGATATCAAAGGGTATTGAAGCCGCTCACAACAACAATATTATTCACAGGGATATTAAGCCTCAGAACGTTATTATTTCACGTGATGGCGCAACCAAGGTTACTGACTTTGGTATTGCCAAGGTGCCAACAAGTAATACTGTTACAGCAAACGTAATGGGTTCAGTGCATTATACATCACCTGAGCAGGCAAGAGGCGGATATTCAGACAGAAGATCTGATATATATTCACTTGGTATCACTATGTTTGAGATGCTTACAGGTAAGGTGCCATTTAACGGCGAGACTACTGTAGCGATTGCGCTTAAGCATATTCAGGAGCCAATGCCTTCACCAAGAGACTTCGTACCTGAGATTCCTATCAGCCTTGAGCAGATAGTTCTTAAGTGTACACAGAAGAGTCCTGACAGAAGATATCAGGTAATGGCTGACTTAATCGAAGATTTGAAGAAATCACTGATTTCACCTGATGAAAACTTCGTTAAGATGGAAGCAGTTGAGACCATGTCTGCAACCAAGGAAGCATCAAGGGATGAGCAGCTTGTAATTAAGCAGGGCAGAACTGATGTAACCAATAAGGAAGTCAGAGAGACAATCAAGAGAATAGAAGAAACAGAGAAGAAGAAGGAAGCTCCTTCAGATATAGATGCCACCAGACCTGCAAGCAAGGAAGAGATTGAAGCAATAAGAAGATCTCAGGCCAAGAGCACTATCAGGGAAGTGGAAAGAGTTAAGGAAGCAGAGAGAAGAACCGGTGATCCGGAAAGACGTCCTAAGTCTGCTCAGGGAAGACCTGAAAGAGCAGAGAGACCTGAGAGACCGGACAGACCTGTTAAGAAGAGTGGTAACGGTAAACCGTCAGGTAAGCCTTCAAAGAGTAATCAGGGTAAAGGTAAGACAAAGAAGCCACAAAAACCTGTTAACAGATTAGAGGATGAAGAAGAATCCGGAATTGAAAAAGTAAAGAATATTCTTATTATTCTTACTGCTGTTGCCATTGGACTTATTGTACTTTACCTTGCAGGTATTGTATTAGGCGTATGGGATAATACAGGTAATTCAGTTAAGACTGAAAATGTTGAGGTTCCTAATGTAACAGGACAGACCCTGGAGAATGCCAAGGATGCCATGATAGATGCGGGACTTCAGATAACGATTAAAGAAGAATCTTCTGATATAACAGAAGTAAATCATATCATATCCACCAATCCGGCAGCAGGAACCGTGGTAGAGACAGGAAGCGCAGTAGAACTTAAGGTCAGCGTTCAGGGCTCAGATGTAATCGTTCCTGATGTAATGGGATATACAGAAGCTCAGGCGACAAGCGTTTTGGAGGACGAAGGCTTTACAGTTGTTAAGTTAAGAGAATTCTCTGATGATGTGGAGAAGGACCTTGTAATGACTCAGACTCCTACGGGCCTTAGTTCACTTAAGAGAGGTGAGACAGTTACTCTTACCATCAGCCTTGGTGAAGAGTCAGTATCACTTCAGATGCCGGATTTAGTTGGCAAGTCAGAGACAGATGCCAAGGATATACTTACAGCACTTGGTCTTCAGTGCAGATCCGTAACTGAAGATTACAGTGAAACTGTGGAAGCAGGAAAGGTTTGTTCCCAGAGTTATACAGCAAACTCAAGTATCAAGAAGGGTACACAGATTGATATCGTATTAAGTAAGGGACCAGAACCAAGATATTATAACTGCAATACATCAGTACTTGCACCTCCTAATTATCAGCAGGGTACACAGGCAAGAGTTACTCTTACAGCAGCTGATGGAACCACAGTATTATTTGATACAACTACAACTAACTTCCCATGCCAGATTAATCTTTCATCAATCTATGGCGTACCTAAGGGAATAGTTACAATTACATATACTTATTACACAACAGAGACTGTATATGATGCAGAAGGTAATCCGCAAGTACAGAGCACACCTATAGAAGATAAGGTTACTTATGAGGTGGAATTTGACAGCTAATGAAGTATATACAGGCAAATTAATTAAACAAATAGCCGGCTTTTTCTACGTTTATGTAGATGGAATAGGTGTGGTGGAATGTAAAGCCAAAGGTACCTTACGTAAAGACGGGCTTAAACCCATAGTGGGAGATAATGTAGAGATTAAGTGTCATAATGTTGAAGAGAAACTCGGCAACATTACGGCACTTTCTGTGCGTAATAATGAACTTATCAGACCGAAGGCTGCCAATGTGGATCAGTGCCTCATTGTGAGCGCCATGAGAAGTCCGGATGTTAATTATAATCTTCTGGACAGGCTCATCCTAAGCATGAAGATGCAGGATCTTCCGTGTATACTTTGCTTTAATAAGTATGACTTGTCTGATGAGGATAAGAAGAATGAAATCCTGGATATCTATGGTAAGTCAGGAATAGATATAATTATCTGTTCTGTTAAAAATGATGAGAATACCAAGGCTGTTAAGGAAGTACTAAAGGGTAAAACTACTGCGATAGCGGGACCGAGCGGGGTTGGTAAATCAACCATGATAAATTATCTTCTTGGAAGAGATCAGATGGAAACCGGCGAAATCAGCGCCAAGATATCGCGTGGTAAGCATACCACAAGGCATGCGGAGTTATTCGCAGTTGATATAGATAATGTGAGTTCATTTATCATGGATACGCCAGGCTTTAGTTCGGTATATGTTCCGGAGATGGACGAAAGAGAACTTAAGCATTATTATCCTGAATTTACAGCGTATGAAGGGGATTGCAAGTTCGCATCCTGCATGCACGATAAGGAGAAGGAATGCGGCGTTAAGGACGCGGTGGAAGAGGGACTTATAAGCAGAGTAAGGTACGAGAATTACGTAGCGATCTACGAAGAGATAAAGAACAATAATAAGTATTAAAGGAAACAAAACAATGAGAGAAAGAATACTTGCACCATCAATATTATCAGCAGACTTCACCAAGCTGGGTGAGGAGATTGAGTTAATAGAAAAGGCTGGGGCTAAATACCTGCACTTTGATGTAATGGACGGAATGTTTGTGCCATCCATTTCTTTTGGTATGCCGGTACTTAAGTCAATCAAGAAGGCAACACATATTGTGATGGATACACATCTTATGATTGAAAAGCCTGAGAGATACTTAGAGTACTTCGTTAAGAGCGGTGCTGACTTAATCTCAGTTCATATCGAGACACTGGATGACCCGGAAAAAGTGCTTAAGGACATCAGAGACTTAGGCGTTAAAGTTGGTCTTGCCATTAATCCTGAAACAGATATCAAAGAAGTATTTCCATATCTTAATTTAATTGATATGATACTTGTAATGACAGTACATCCGGGATTTGGTGGTCAGAAATACATTCACGAATGTACAGACAAGGTAAAGGCTGTTAAGGCTGAGATAGAGCGTCAGGGACTTGATATTGATATCGAGGTAGACGGTGGCCTTGGCAAAGAAACCTTAAACGAAGCATTAGAGGCAGGAGCCAATGTAATCGTTGCAGGCTCAGCAGTCTTTGGAGGAGATACATACGGTAATGCCGTAGAACTTCTTAATATGATGAAATAGTATTAACCGGGGGATAAGGGTATTGGAGAAACAGAAGAATATAAATAAATATTTTATTCTGTCTTTAATCGCCTTAGTGGTATTATTGTGTCTGGAATTCATCTATCACAGATTCATGGTCTTCATGATGGATGATATCTGGTATTCAACCAATCTTGCCACAGGTGCGCCCCTATCAGGTATATCAGATGTAATAGAAAGCCAGGTTTGGCATTATCTTAACTGGGGCGGCAGAAGTGTCACCCATTCAATTCTTCAGTTAGTCATTATGACAGGAAATATGGGCGCAGACATAATAAACATGATTATGTTTGCCCTTTTGTCTTATCTTATATGTATCATGGCAAAATCAAAGAATCTCTACACATATGTGGGAGTATCTTCGATGCTGATTTTTGCAAATCCAAATATTAAAATGAGTATGTTCTGGGAAGCAGGATGCGTTAATTATGTTTTCTCTTCCTGCTGGATTCTGGCCTTTGTATACTTATATATAAAGGTTTTAAGAGATTATCTTGATGAAAAAGAGTGCAACCTTTGCAAAGGAGGCATAAATGCCCTTATAACAGTTCTTCTGATTCCTCTTTCCATTATGACAGGATGGAGTAATGAGAATATGGGACCTGCAAGTACAGTGCTTGCGATAGGAGTAATTCTTTATATTATTATTAAATTAAAGAAAAAGGCTCCTTTGTGGATGTATGTGGGCGCAGCGGGAGGCACTATAGGAAGCGCTGTAATGATACTGGCTCCGGGCAATTTCGTCAGAGTTGATACAATTGAGAAAGTGTCCCTTGCCGTAACAATCAGAGAGAGAATAATATCCATGCTGACAGGCTACGGGGCATACTTATTCCCGATAACCGTCATAATGGTTTTACTTATACTTATATATGTAATTGTCTTAAAACAGAAGCCTGATATAAGCCATATCGCACTTATTCTTTATATGCTTATATCTTATCTTGCAATGATGCTTTCACCACATTATCCTGACAGGGCGAGTTTTGGAACAATGGTGATTGGAATAGTTATATCAGCTGACTTAATTAAGCAAATATCCGATTATAAGAATCTTAAGGAAAGAGGATTAATGTATCCTTACCTTTTGGTATTTGCAGGCGCGGTATGGAAATTAATATATGAGATTTATCTTTTTGTGTGAGGCTTATGAATAAAGAGAAATCCAAAAATATAATATATGTTCTTACACTTATAATGGCAGCAGCATTAACAGGCTATACTCTGTGGGATGTATGTAAGACAGACGGAGCCGGAATCTATCTTTCCATGATGTGGAATGCTGAGTACGGGCTTTTCTTCGATGTCCTGATATGGACAATGATAATGACCATACTTATAGTGCTTTTATTAATGCCACTAGCTTATATAAAGAGTTATAAGGTGAAGGACTTCTTCTTTGCTGAAAGCTTTATTATGGCATTTATGCCTGTAATAAGCGTTGGAAACATGATGCATATCGCAGATGGAACAAATCTTGATATGATATCGTTTGAAGATAATGTGTTAAACTATGTGATGGAGGGACTTGCAAAGTATCTGACATCTGCAGCGCTTATTATTACGCTTATGGTAATACTGGTGCTGTTTGGATTTAAGAAGATTACAAAAGAGGATATGGATATAATTAAAAGTAAGTCCGTATCAATACTGCTTCTTTCCGTGCTTCTTGGAGTAGTTGGAATACTGATTCCGGGAATGACAGATTTGTCAGCAGTTCTGATTGATTATATTTTAGTTTTTGCATTAATTATCATTTATGATAAAGTTATAAATGAAAGCGGAAATCCACATAAGTTTATATGGCTCAACCTGCTTTGTTACTTAGCAGGAGCATACAGGATGGTGGATGTACTTATAAATACACATATAGTGAATTACTAAGGGAGTGATGAGTATGGACAACATGAATCAGAATCAAGTGCCGCAGGGTGCGCCACAGCAGGCACCACAGCCGCAGCAGGCAGCAGCACAGCCGCAGCAACCTAAGAAGAAAAAGACAGGGCTTATTATTGGAATTATTGCAGCAGTTGTTATTGTGCTCTTTATCGGGCTTATCCTTGTAATAGCAGTAGTTGCCGCAGTAATACTTATTCTAAGAGGTAAGGATAATTCAGATGAGTTCCAGATTCAGGATCCAATGCCTCAGATTCAGCAGAGCGTAATGGATGCTAATAATTTGCCAAGTTTTGAAGAGGCAAATCAGATTCTTAATCTTGATGAGGAAAAAGATGATGATGAAGATAATCAGGAAATCTACGACCCAAGATATACGGTATATCAGAATATTCTTTATGACTTACAAGAAGACATTGAAGGATATGACTGGGATTATTACTGGTACAGATGGGAAGGCCAGTGGGATATGTCTGATTATTCCGAAGGAAACAAAATCGCCTTCGCTGATTTAACCGGAGATGACAAGCCTGAAATGATAGTTGTTCACAGAGCAGGTTCTTCGACGGAAGATATGTACAAGGCTAACCTTGATATCTGGGATGGAAGTTCGGATGAACCGATTTTCCATATAGATGGTGTTGATTATAATGTTGGTGGTGGCGGCGGATTCCTGGTTGCCAAGGGTAGTGAGCCTGGATATATGAAGATATGGACAGAAACAGGTGATGGTGAAGCCACAGATACATATTATTCATATGAGTGGAATGGCGAAGCATTCGAGACAACTAATATGTTCCAGTGCGCTGATGTATGGGATGATGATACTGAGACCATAAACAGAAAATTCTATGATAGCGAAGGTCTTGAGATAACCGAGGAAGAATTCAACAATACTGTTTCAGCATACGCAGATACAATTGAAGAAATCTTAATGTATAACAGACCTTTTGCAGACCAGATTGCAGATAAGCATAATGATGGATATTTAAATACAACCTATACATATCAATCAGCCTATGATTATGCTACATTGGCTTCTGAATATGAAAGTGGCGAGAGAATAAGCGCCGATGAATTCTTCGGTCAGTATGGTCCGCTTGATATGTCTTTTACCAGCGGCGCAGGCGCATGGGGTACTGATTTAAGTGTTGGTACTGATGGCAGCTTCACAGCATATTATCATGATTCAAACATGGGCGAGTCAGGAGATGGATATGATTCCACCGTTTATTTAGGCTCATGTACAGGTCAGTTCGGAGATGTGGTACGTATTGGTGATTATCATTATCTTACAAAGATTGAGTCAGTTGAACTTGATGAGAAACCAGGCAAAGAGGAAATATCCGTTGAGGACGACTGGAAAGTCAAATATGTATATGATAATTTATATGGCATTACTGAAGGTCATTACATGGAGATTTTCCTTCCTGAGATGAGTGTTTACGAACTTCCTGAAGGATTTATGATGTGGAGTCATTTATACTGGATGTATGATGAAGATGAGATGCCTGAAAGACTTGGAGAGACAGGAATGTATGATGCGGTATCAGATGCAGGATTTATAAGTTATACATATCCAGAACAGGAATAAAATAAAGATTTTGGAAACCCGGGCGGTGATTTTGGCCACCCGGGTTAATTTTTTTTGAAAACTTCCGATATTAATATTGAGTAACATATAGGCTAGTCATGGATGGCGAATGTGGCAAAGGAATGAATGCACACAAGAGTTGTCCTTTTTTTGGGCAACGGAGAGGAGTAATTATGAGTTATCAGATTACGTGGCCAGCTTGTTATGGTACTTCAGGTAAGAATATGTACACAGGTTTGGCCGAAACTATTAATTCCTTTATGGATGTACTAACAACAAAAAATTCGGAAGGAAGCGAAGAGATGAGAGATTTGGGAGAATTAAAAAACAATAAGGTGGTTCCGTATACCGCATATCTTTCAACCACAATAACAGTGGAGGAGATGATTCTTCAAAGGTCAGCCTCGGGTGACATAGTATTCTCATACAGCAAATCCATGCAGCAGTTTGATATTGTAATGGAAGACAATGGCGAGGAGAAAAACTATATAATTAAAGGCGTGGATGCCTGTGGCAAAATGTTCGCCCGCCAGTTTGATCCAAACCGCCAGGATCCGACATATACTGATTTTCCATCATTTGCAGCGCTCTGTTTAAGTTTGGATAACAGCGCTGAGACCAAGAATCTTCTCAGATCAGATTTATTTAACTCTGAGGATATCTGGAAGAAGGATGATTATCTTGAAAGACTTACCACAATAGGTGAGAAAGATATGATAGGACTTAATAACAGAATGCTTAATAAGGCCCTTGACCTTATGAATTCACTGTTTGATTATATTAATGCAATTAACAGTGAAAGAGAAGTGGATGAGGATTCATTATTTAAGAAATTATATGACAGCCTTGGAAGAGCAGTTTAATTCTTTAGAAAAATTTAAGTATTACGGGGGCAGGTTTTCTGCCCCTTTGCTAATTGCTTTTAATAACGTATTGTGATAAAATATCTCTTAGGTGTTTATATGCCAAAATAAAGAAGGGAGCAATAAGAATGAAAACAGACGTTATTACTGTTTCCAGTGAAGGTGGCGGAATGGACGAAGCCATCGAGCAGATCGATGAACTTGCAGTTTATAAGAAACTTTCAGTAAAAGAGACAATCCATCTTAAACTCCTTGCAGAAGAGATGATGGGTATGCTTAAGGCTATTACAGGGGAATGTGTAGCATTATTCTGGATAGAAGATGAGAAGAAGAACTTCCAGCTCCATCTGGTTACAACAACTACAGTTAACACAGAGATGCGTAAGAGCTTAATGGATGTTTCCTCTTCAGGTAAGAATATAGAAGCCAAGGGCTTCATGGGCAAGGTGAAGGAGATTTTTGAAAGAGCACTTGAGCCTGCAACAGATAATCCGGGAGACTTCCTGGTAAAAGGTCTTCTTTATGATGTGGACCCTTCCAATGTTGGTATGACATATACATGGTCATTCAATCAGTATAAAGAGAACATCGGTAAAGATGATGAACATTGGGACGAACTCGAGAAATCAATCGTTGCTAATCTTGCAGATGATGTACAGGTTGGTATCATGAATGATTCAGTAGAGATGATTATTTATAAGAAGATAGGAGAATAAGACAGTGAATATTAGTAAGAAAGCAGAAGGAAGCAAATTAACAGTTGTTATTGAAGGAAGACTTGATACTACTACAGCTCCAGAGCTTGAGAGCTATATGAGTGGTGTTCTCGGTGGTGCAGAACCTGTAAGTGAACTTGTAATCGATATGGAGAAGCTTGAGTATGTTTCTTCAGCAGGTCTTCGTGTATTATTATCTCTTCAGAAGACAATGAATAAGCAGGGAAGCATGAAAGTTACGAAGTTAAATGATATCGTGACGGAGATTTTTGAAGTGACAGGTTTCTCTGATATTTTCACTATTGAATAAGAAATTATTAAAGTTTTATTAAATTTAAGTAACCCTTTTCAAAAGGGTTACTTTTTTTGTTGCACTTTTGTTATATTATAGGTGGTACTATCTGCTTGTAAGTTGAAAACAGAAAGCAAATAAAGATGGAATTCTAAGGAGGATTTACAAATGAAAGATTATGAAAACATTAATTCAATCAATGACCCTGAAGGCCCGGAAGTTGAAATGCCGGTTGAAGAGTATGAGAAGCAGAAAGAGGCTGAGGCTTATTATGCCGGACTTACTGAAAAAGAGAGAAGATATATTGCTCACGGCTGGTCAAGAAAGGATTTGCCATTCTTAAACGAAGCAGACAAGATGATGGATTTCCTTCGCTACTGTAAGGATGAGAAGAATATTTCAGATGAAAAGTCCCGTAAGGAAGCAGAGGAAGCATA
>JAEEGJ010011400.1_pt1 | contig 22578 bp, 14 predicted proteins | sample 8958761 | NCBI WGS metagenome assembly JAEEGJ01 (sample SAMN16246546, study PRJNA631951) | gut metagenome | biome: gut microbiome; feature: rumen; material: RS-attached | host: Bos | place: Iran: Karaj | collected 2018-10 | reverse complement strand
TCGAGAAAGGCCTGATGATGCAGGTGGAAGGCGTGACACCCAACACTGGGTTTTTCTTCACGGGTCAGACCAGCGAGCCTTACAAAGGCTACCAAAAAGGCCGCTCGTGGTCGATGCAGATGGCTGATTTGGAGGCCATTAGGGAAGCGTTTCCTTGCATCACCGCCATCTCGCCCGAGGCCAGTTTGTGGTCGAGCGAGGACAAGAACGTGATTTACGGCAGTCGCGGCGGCAGTTTCACCGTGAAAGGCGTGATGCCCGAATACAACGACATATATCGGTCGAAAATCATGAAGGGACGCTACATCAACCCCACCGACATCGCCGCGCATCGCAAGGTGTGCCTCTTGGGAAAGAAAGTGTATGAAACCATGTTCGAGAAGGGCGAAGACCCGATTGGCAAGATGCTGAAAGTCAATGGGATCTATTTCCAAGTGGTGGGCGTGGTACGTTCCTTCACCGAGAATGTCAATATCAACGGCACCATCGACGAGTCGGTGATTCTGCCTTACACCACCATGCAGCAGGTGTATGCCTTGGGCGACAAAATCCATTTCCTCGCTTTTGTGGCCGACGACGACACGCCCATCTCGAGCATTGAGGAAGACATCAAACAATTCATCAAGCAGCGGCACGACATCGCGCCCACCGACGAGGAAGCCATCGAGTCATTCAATGTGTCAGAGATTTTCAAGGCCTTCAAAGGCTTGTTCTTGGGCATCCACATCCTCATTTGGATTGTCGGCTTGGGCACTTTGATGTCGGGCATCATTGGTGTGAGCAACATCATGCTGGTGACCGTGAAGGAGCGCACCCGCGAAATCGGCGTAAGGCGTGCCCTCGGTGCCAAACCGAAGAACATCATCAGTCAGGTGCTATCGGAGAGTCTGTTACTCACCACTTTAGCAGGACTTGTCGGACTTTGCATCGGCGTGGGCGTCATGGCGATAGTGGCCATGATTACCTCTAACATGCCCAGCGACGATGCTATGTTCCAAGACCCGAACATAGGTTTCGGTGCAGCCGTGGCCGCCACCGTCATCGTCATAATATCGGGACTTCTAGCCGGCGTGTTGCCCGCTTGGCGAGCCATTCAGATTAAAGCTATTGACGCAATTAGGGAAGAATAACAATAAAACACAAATATCATGAAGAAATTCTTTAAAATTTTGTTTTTCATCTTGTTAGGAATAGGAGTCATCTGGACTTTCGTGTATCTCTACAAGAAATCGAGACCGCAGGAGGTCGTCTATGAAATCGAGACAGCCAAAATCGACACCATCCAGAAATCGACGGTGGTGACAGGCCAAATCGACCCGCGCGACGAGGTGGCCATGAAGCCGCAGGTGTCGGGTATCATCTCCGAAATCCTGAAAGAGCCTGGGGAGCAAGTCCAGCAGGGCGAAGTCATCGCCGTGGTGAAGGTCATCCCCGATGTGAGCAACCTCTCTGCCGCCGAGTCGCAGGTGCGCGTGGCCAAAATGAACCTCGACAATGTGGAAAAGACCTACCAACGTCAGCAGAACCTGAAAGCTAAAGGCTTGATTTCCACTGAGGAATTCGAGAAGTCGCAACTGGAATACCAGCAGGCCAAGGAGAGCTACAACAACGCCAAAGACCAGTTGAACATCATCAAGGAAGGCATCTCGAAGAGTTCGACGGGCTACAGCAACACGAAAATCAAGGCCACCATCTCGGGTATGATCCTCGACATCCCCGTGAAGGTTGGCAACTCCGTCATCAACTCCAACACTTTCAACGACGGCACCACCATCGCGACCATCGCCAACATGAAAGACATGATTTTCAAGGGCAAACTTGACGAGACCGAGGTGGGCAAAATCCACGAGGGTATGCCCATGACCTTGACCATCGGTGCCATGAACGACAGAAAGTTTGACGCTGTGCTGGAGTACATTGCGCCCAAAGGTACACAGGAAAGCGGTGCCGTCTTCTTTGAGATGAAGGCCCGAGCTATCATGCCCGATGATGTCTTCGTTCGCGCCGGCTACTCCGCCAATGCCGAAATCATCCTTGACAAGGAAGAAGGCGTCGTGACCGTGCCTGAAAGCTGCATCAGCTATGAAGACGGTGAGGCCTTCGTGTATCGCTGCACTAAAGAAGACGCTCCGCAAGAATTTGAGAAACAAGCCGTTAAAGTTGGACTTTCCGATGGTGTCAACATTGTCATCAAGGAAGGACTGAATGTTGGTGACAAAATCCGTGGAAACGAAAAAGCCGAATGACCATGAAACGCACATTTTTGATTATGCTGTTTGTTGCAAGCGTTTTTGCTGTCCAAGCCCAAAAGGTGTGGACGCTTGACGAGTGCATCAACTATGCCCTTGAGCACAACCTCGACATCCGTAAAACCCAATTGGCACGACAACAGGCTGAATATCAACTGAAAACCAGTCAAAATGCTTGGCTTCCTACCTTGAATGCCAATGCGGGCGAATACCTTGGCTTCGGACAATCACCTTCGTATACAGGTGTTTACGTGTCCGACAATTCCTCTTCGGCGTCTTTCGGTGCCAATGTGTCCTTGCCGCTGTTTCAGGGATTGAATCTCTACAACACCACCAAAGCTGATGCCTTGAACCTGCAAGCCACGGAGATGGACCAGGAAGCGGCCATGCTCAACCTTAAACTCAACGTGATGGCCTTTTACATGCAGGTGCTTTACGGTAAGGAGCAGGTTGAAATCGCCCGCAGGCAAGTGGAGCTTTCTGCCGAACAACTGGAGAAAACACAACAGTTATATGAAAGTGGTCGCGTTGCCGAAGCCGATGTTTACGAAAGTCAAGCCCAACTTGCTTCCGACCAAGCTACCCTCACCCAGGCTGAAACCGATTTGGAACTGAGTACGCTTACCTTAACACAAGTCCTTGAAATCGAATATGATGAAAACTTTGAAGTGAGCGAACCTGATGCCTTCTTTGCTGGTCAGGAGCAGGAAATTGGCACACCGCAAGCCACTATCGCTACTGCTTTGTTGAATCAACCCTCGATGGAAGCCGCCCGTCTGCGCCTGCAGAAGAGCCATTACGACTTGAAAGCCACCAAATCGGCGTGGTATCCTTCCTTGGATTTCTTCGCAGGCTATTCCAATGGCCTTTACCAGTATTTCACTGACAGCTACCCCAACACACCCTTCGATGAACAATTGAAACGCAATGGCAGGGCACAGCTCGGATTCTCGCTCAACATCCCGATTTTCAACGGAATGAAGACCAAATACCGCGTGAAGATGACCGAATTGTCCATCGCCGACCAACAACTTGACCTTGAGAACACGGAGAAAGCCTTGCGTAAGGACATCCAGCAAGCCTACGGCAACGCCAAAGCCGCACAGCAAAAGATGGCCGCCATGGAGAATAGTTTGGAGGCTTCGCGCGTCGCTTACGACTATGCCAAAGCTGGCTACGACATGGGCAAAAAGACCCTTTTGGAACTGAACGAGAGCAAAATCCGCTTTCACAAAGCCGAATCCGACCTGCTGCAAGCGCGTTACGAGTACTTGTATCGTTGCAAAATCATTGAGTTCTACAAGGGCGAGAAATAATTTTATAAATTCAATTCAAGCTGCAATATTTCGGTTTTAACTTCGTTATTTAGTTGTCAAACAGGAAAAATTCAAAATCAAATATCATGAATAAACGTGTTTTTATCCTTTTTGCACTCATTGGGTGTTTTGTGATGCCGACATTGGCACAAAACAAGGTGACAGGTACCATCGTCGAAGAAGCCAACGGCAAGGCCATTCCCTTTGTCAATGTGGGGCTGTTCCGTCAGGCCGACAGTGTTTTTGTTAGTGGTGCTGCCTCTGACGATAAAGGTCGTTTCGAGTTGTTAGCCCCTAACGGCGACTATCGCCTGGCTGTCTCGGCTATCGGTTTCCAGACTTTTGAACAGATGCTTACCGTGAAAGGCAATCAAGACTTAGGCAAGCTGCAACTCAAGGAAGGTTCCACCAAACTTGACGAGGTGGTCATCACGGAGAAGCGTCCTTTGTTTGCAGTGGAAGGGGAGAAGACCATGTACAACGTGGCCGAAGACAACAGCATTCAGACGGGTACGCTTTCGGATGCCTTGCAGAATGCTCCAGGCGTGAGCGTCGATGTGGAAGGCAACATCACCTTGCGTGGCACATCAAGCGTAGAGGTGTGGATTAACGACAAACCCTCGCACATGACCGCCGAGAACCTCAAGACCTACATCCAGACATTGCCTGCCAACAGTATCGACCATGTGGAGGTCATTACCAACCCTTCGGCGCGCTATGGCTCGAAGGCTGATGGCATCATCAACATCGTGACGAATGCCAAAGTGCAGAAGAACGAGTTTTTCAGCTTCGGTGTGAATGGCTCCACCCGTCCTTCCGTAACTCCTTGGATCTCCTACGTGTGGTCGAACGACAAGCTGACTTTCAATGCCTATATTAATGGTGGTTATTCACTTTGGAATGGCCATAGGATTACCGACCAGTCGCTCTTCACCGAATCAGGGATGCTGGCCAATCACGAAGTCGACACGGCCAGTTATGGCAGCGACAACTACAGCACGGGCGGCTATTTCAGCCTCGATTATGAAATCGACACGGCCAACAGCCTGAATTTCTGGATTAGCGCATGGCCCAGCTGGGGCAACAACACCAACAACGTGACCATGTTCCGCGAGGAGTTCCTGCCCAACCCATTGACGGCGGCTTTCAATGAAAGCGCCACCGCCTACGACCGCAATTTTTTCGCCGACGGAGGCCTGTATTATCAACACAAGTTCAACAACAAGGGCCATAACCTCTCGGTCAGCGTCAACGGCATGGGTTGGGGCAGCGCCAACGGAGGCGATGTGAAGAGGGAATACACCTTACCTACGACCTACACCCATCAGATGCGGCAGGAAAACACGGACTCTCACACAGGTGTGGAAGGGGAAATTGTCTATAATCGTCCTTATTCCGAAAACGGAGAGATCTCCGTGGGACTTAACTCAAGCTATACCCCTGACAGACAGTATCTGAGAACCGACTCCATCGTCGATGGTGAATGGGTGAACGATAATTACCGTACCTACCATGCCAACTTCTCCGACTTGAGCAATGAGGCCTTCATCACCGTACAGCACAAGTTCGGCGGCTTCACCGTGAAGCCGGGCATCCGCTTCGTCAGCGAGCTGGTGAATGGGGAATATCCCGACTCTACCCAATACAATTTCAGCAAGCATTTCTTCAGCCTGAGACCCTCGATCCACCTGTCGTACCGCACCGAGTCGATGCACAACTTCAACTTGAGCTACACACGTCGCATCAGCGCCCCTGGAGCGTCAGAGTTGAGCCGTTTCCCGATTTACCACATGGACAGCTACAGCACCGGTAATCCCGACTTGGATCGTGTCTTCACCAACTCAATCGATGCGGGCTGGACCAAGTATTGGAACGACTTCGGGTCGATCGGCATCTCAGCTTACTACCGTGGCAAGACCAACCAAGTCAGCGAGATACAGATGTCCGACACCACTCTTTTGTGGCTGTATGGACGTGTGGTGCCTTACAGCTATCCCGTCAACGTGGGCAAGACCCAACAGCTGGGCGTTTCCTACTACATGATGTACCGCCCGAACGGCTTCTTCAACTTGCGCTTCTCTGCCAACCTCTACAATTCAAATATTGAAACGGTGTTTGGCGGACAGGAGTACAAGTTCAATGACTGGGCTTATGCTTTCAGCTTGAACCTCTGGACGAAGTTGTGGAACAGGCTGGAGGTGACGGCCTCGAGTTACTACAGCTCGCCTACACCTTCGCTCTTTTACGAGTGGCATTCCCGTTTCGGTGTCAACGCCGGCCTCAAGGCTGATTTCTTCGACCGTAAGATGTCGGTCTTTGTCAACGCCAACGACATCTTCAACTCCAACAGATGGGGTGAGACAAACTCCAGTCCCTACGTTCAGTCCAATACCGATGCGAAGTACAACAGCCGAAGTGTTTCTGTTGGTGTGACCTTCCGTTTCGGTAAGATGGAACTTGAACAACGCGCCCGCCAAGGCGAGGGAGAATCTGGCAGCGCTCCTCAAGGCATGGGTGGAATGTAAATTCACTCCATAATTCACCACAGAGACGCGGATTTTTCGCGTCTCTTTTTGTTTTATTTTGGCAATTTCGCCACAAAAAAGCCCGAATTTCGCCACAAATAGTCGAATTTCGCCACAAAAGGCCGGTTTTGGACACATTTTCCACATGGCATAAGGCGATGCTGTATTTTTGCAGCGTTTTACTGAAAACCGAAAACGAGTATTTTTTAATTGCATCGAAATGAAAATTATTGGAACAGGAAGCGCTCTGCCCGTGCTCACGGTCACCAATGAGGACCTTGCAGGTTTTTTGGATACCAGCGACGAGTGGATTACCACTCGTACGGGCATTCAGGCGCGTCATTTACTATCAACTGAAGATTTGTATGATTTGGCCGTTGACGCGGCAGTGAAAGCCATCAAGGCCTCTGGGTTGCGTCCCGACCAGATAGATTTCCTCTTGGTTTCTAATGTGGCCAACCGCCATGTCACCCCCGGACTGAGTTGCATCGTGCAAAAACGCATCGGCCTCAGTTGCGCTGGCCTTGACATCAATGTGGCTTGCGCAGGTTTTGTCAATGCGCTGATGCTTGCCGATGGCATGATGAAGGCAGGCCATGCCAAGAATATCCTTATCCTTTGCGCTGAGGAACCGACCAAGTATTGCAATTGGAAGGAACGCGACTGCAGCGTTCTTTTCGGTGATGGCGCTGGCGCTGTGGTGCTCACTGAAGGTAATGCCTTCAAGGACGTGAAACTTACCATGATTAGCGACCGCGACGTATTGTACTATGAGCGTGGAATGGAACCAACGCCTTTTGAAGAGAAGTATATTGTTGGCCAGCCATTGGTTATGAAAGGCAAGGAATTGTTCCGTACGGCGGTTACAGAGTCTGCCAAAGATATTAATATCTTGTTGAAACGCAATGACTTGCAGCATGATGACATTGACTGGTTCATGCTGCATCAGGCCAACAAGCGCATCATTGAGGGCATCCGCAACATCGTTGGTGGTTCGTGCGCCAAGTATCCCACCATTATTGAGAAATATGGCAACACTTCTTCGGCCAGCATCCCGATTATGCTAGATGAAATGATTGCCGATGACAAGATCAAAGCAGGCCAGAAAATAGTCATGAGTGCCTTCGGCGCAGGCTTCGTTTCTGCTGCCTGCCTTTGGGAATGGGAGTTTTGATGGACATGAGACCTCAATCCTTGGAGTCATCGCGGACTCGATCCGCGATCTCATGAAACAATAAGGATTCCTTTCTTTTCATGAGATGGCGGATGTTCCTCCGTCATGACTCAATAGACAGAGAGGCTCACACCAAGGTTTAATGAATAAAAGAACAAATAATATGGAAAATAGAAGAGTAGTAATCACTGGCATGGGCGCTATTTCGCCGATTGGCAACGACCTGCCGACCATTTGGGACAACCTTATGAAGGGTTATTGTGGTATCGACTTCATCAAATCGTTTGACACCACCGACCTTCCCGTGAAGATTGCCGCTGAGTTGAAGGACTTCGACCCTGAAGCGATGGGGGTCGATAAGTCTTTTGTCAAACGCAATGACCGCTTTGCCATCTATACTTTGGCTGCTGCATATCAAGCAATGAAAGATAACGAGGACTTGCAGATGAGTCCAGAACGCTTGGGCGTTTATGTTGGTTCGGGCATTGGTGGTTTCGACACCATCTTGCGCGAAGTCAAGAAGTTCTATGACGAAGGCGCTCGCTGGATTTCACCCCTTATGATTCCCACGATGATAGGTAACATGGCTTCGGGCAGTGTGGCTATCCGCTATAACGCCCAGGGTCCGTGCGTTCCTATCGTAACAGCCTGCGCCACAGGTACTCACTCGATTGGAGAAGCTTATCGTGCCATCAAGCATGGTTACGCTGATGCTATCATCGCTGGTGGTTCGGAAGCGGGTATCAACCCTGTCGCTATTGCTGGTTTTGCCAACTGCAAGGCCTTGACTAAGTCGGAAGATCCAAAATACGCTTCATTGCCATTCAATAAGAACCGTGCAGGTTTTGTCATTGCAGAGGGGTCAGGTATCGTTCTGCTTGAGGAGTACGAGCACGCCAAACAACGCGGCGCGAAGATTTACGCTGAGCTTTGCGGTTATGGCAACTCGTGCGATGCCTATCATAGCACCGCTCCTCGGCCTGACGGCACTACACAAAGCTTGGCCATCAAGCAGGCGTTGGATGAGGCGCAGTTCAAGGCGGGAGAACATATTTACGTCAATGCCCACGGTACTGGCACGCCCATGAACGACAGCGGAGAGACCAAAGCCATCAAAATCGCGATGGGTGAGGATGAAGCTCGCAAAGCCTATATCAGTTCTACCAAGTCAGAGATGGGACATGCTCTCGGTGCTGCAGGAGCCATTGAATTGATTATCAGTGTTATGACGTTGAACCATGGAGTTATTCCGCCCACCATAGGTCTGGACGAACCCGACCCAGAATGCGACCTTAATTACACGCCCAACGTACCCATTAAGGCGAACATTGACATCGCCATCTCCAATTCTTTAGGTTTTGGCGGACATAATGCTTGTCTGGCAATACGAACAATATGATTGGTTGTGTAGGGCTGTCACATCGTGGCAGCCGCACCACAACGGTTGCCGTGCTACGACAGTCCTACAAACCAACAATTAAACAGTTAAACAAACAACAATCAACAATATGAACAGAGACGAAATCAAACAGTATCTCCCGCACCGCGAGCCAATGCTCCTGGTTGACGAGATGGTCCTCGACGAAAACCATGTGTGTCATTCCAAGTACCATGTGACGGGCGAGGAGTTTTTCCTGCAAGGCCATTTCCCTGGCGAACCCGTTGTGCCTGGCGTCATCCTTTGCGAAATCATGGCCCAGTCGTGCGCCTTGCTGATGAAAGATGACCTTATCGGCAAGTTAACCTTCTACACCGGCATCGACAAGGTGCGTTTTAAGAACAGCGTCAAGCCGGGCGACACCGTTGAGGTAGAAGCCACGCTGACTTATCACCGCGCCAACATTTACATCTGCTCCGCCGTGCTTAGCGTGGGAGGCAAGATGTGCGTGAAAGGTGAACTGTCGTTTGCCCTGCTGCCGGATACTAGAAACAAATGATCAGCATTATGGCATCAATTCAAGACAAGACGAGGGCGTTTATCGCTACTAAACTAAACATCAGCGAGAGTGAAATCACTCCGGAGAAGCACCTTTTCAACGATTTGGGTGCCGATTCGCTGGATTTTGTTGAACTCTCCATGATTCTAGAACGCGAATTCAATATCAAGTTCTCCGAAGACGATACGGCCAACGTCAAGACTGTCGGTGACTTGTATGCAATGATTGAGAAATACACAAAAAGGCAATGACCATTGACAATGACTATGACTGCTTCAACTATGGTGAAAGCAGTCATAGTCACCAGTCATAGTCAGAAAAACAGCAAACAATCTTAAATCTTGAATAATAAATCTTAAATTTTAAATCTGAAAATGGGACTTTTAGACAATAAAGTGGCTCTGATTACTGGAGCTGGTCGTGGCATCGGCAAAGCCATCGCCATGCGTTTTGCCCAAGAAGGCTGCAACATTGCCTTCACGGATATCGCTTTGAACGATGTCGTCATGGAAACGGAAAAGGAATTGCAATCCTTTGGTGTCAAGGTGAAGGCTTACGCCTCCAATGCCGCCAACTTTGAGGAGACGCACCAGGTCGTCGACGAAATCGTCAAGGACTTCGGCCGAATTGACATCCTCGTCAACAATGCCGGCATCACCAAGGACACTGCGCTGAAGCGCATGACCGAGGAACAGTGGGATGCCGTCATCAACGTGAACCTTAAGTCGGTGTTCAACTTCACCAAGGCAGTGCAACCCGTCATGTGGAAGCAGGCTGGTGGTAGTGTCATCAACATGAGTTCGGTGGTGGGCGTCTCGGGCAACGCCAACCAATGCAACTACAGCGCCTCGAAGGCTGGTATCATCGGTTTCACGAAGAGTGCGGCCAAGGAAATGGGTGTGCGCAACATCCGCCACAACGCCATTGCTCCTGGTTTCATCATCACCGCCATGACCAATGCCCTGCCAGAGGATGTCCGCAAGGCATGGGAAAGCCTCATTCCGTTGCGTCGCGGTGGCACGCCTGAAGATGTGGCCAACGTGGCTCTCTTCCTTGCCTCTGACCTCAGTTCGTATGTCACGGGACAGGTCATCCACTGCTGTGGCGGCATGAATTGCTAAGAGGAAATAAGGCATAGGACTTTGGAACGCTAGACGGCGCTACTGAAGTCTTGAGTCTAGGAAATATTTTATTGAAAACGATAGCAGAAGGGAAAGCCTCGCCATTTGGCGGGACTTTCCTATTTATTTCTTGTTAAAAGCTTCCAAAACCTTTGCCGAATAGGTTTTGGAGACAGGGACTGAATCCAGACCCTCGCGTTCGAAGTCGATGACGAAGCCATCGGTCTCATTATGCAAGACGCTCACCTTCTTGATGTTGACGATATAGGAACGGTGACAGCGCATCAACGAACTGGAATCCACGCAGTTGTCGGCGATGGTCTGCATCTTGCAGCGTAGCATGTAACTGGCAATGGTGCCGCTGCGCTGGTAGAACACGTTGATGTAGTTGTCCTCCGCCTTGATGTAATAGAGGTTGTCGAGTTTGACGGACAGTTTCAGGTTTCCGTTGTTGTCCATCAGGTTGATGATTTCGGTGTGTTCGGGCATCACCTCGTCATCCGATTCCACCGTATCGCTCTTAGTGAGCATAAGGCGTTGTTGCGTGTCTTTCAATAAGATAACCAAGTCGGTAACAGTGTAGGGGACGCCCAAGGCCACCAAGGTGACGAGGAAACTCTTGGCCAGGATATAAGCGAAGCCAAAACTATCTTCTCCTGCTGGCTGTATCTGGAAATAGGAAAGGAGGGTGTAAAACACTGAAATCAATACGATTTCAAGAAAAAGCCATAGGATATATAACCAAAACGGGAAATGTCGCATTTTCTTGACGAGCCAGGTCATCAACGTACGGCTGAGGGCAAGAAACAAGGTGCCAGTGCCCACGAATGCCAAGGTGGTGAAGAAATAGTTTCCTCTTCCGACTTGAAACCAAGCAGTGGCTGAAAAAGGAACGTAGGCGGTTAAGAAAACGAGAGCAAACAAAGTCGAGATGATGACGTTAATCGACTGACTGACAGGCTCTGTCAGACACTCGGGGGTTTGCGTTATCAGTCGTTTTGGGTATTTCATCAGGTTGGCTAATTTGCGCGGCAAAGATACAAAAACTTGTCAAAATGCCAAATCCTTTATGGCCTCCCACACTAACGAGTCTTCAAAGCCTTTCTGCATGGCATAAGCGGCAAGTTTGCTATTTTTATTTTTTTATCGGGATTTTTACTAATAAAATAGAAAACAGGAAATATTTTTTTATTTTTGTGCTCTCGTATTTTAAGTTATTAACAATCAAAGAAAAACAATGATAGCATGAGTTGGTACAAATTAATTATAGATGTAGATTATTGGCCCAGCGACCCGGGCTGTAGGAATAACTATTGCGAACGAACCGAACGGTTGATAAAAGACCTCAAGGCAGGTCAGAACATCGGCTACAACGACCCTTCCGAAATCTTGCCTTCCATCAAGTTGGTCGGCATTGATGAGAAAGGTGTCACTTTGCAGTCGGGGGGCACGACGGTGCGCTTGCCCGATTTCAAAGGCAATCATTTTTCAAAACTGGCTGAAGCAGGTCGTGACTACACGAACTTCCAGCTCTGGGCCGGTGTGGTGGAAGCCATCGATATCACTCATGATCTTAATTTCCTACGCCGTTTCAGCACGAATAGCCGGATTTTGAGTCTCACCCCTGCCGATATCGAGGTGCTGAGCAGTTCCAATGATCCATACGCCATGTATGGCTACGCCAGCTGGCTTGCCGCCAACAACAATAACAGCGATGACATCAAAAAGGCTTTCGATCTTTATGCCAAGGCTGCAGAAGGAGGCTGCGTTGATGCACTGATGGGTGAATCGCTGCTATGGAGTAATGGCATGGGCGGCATCTTAGACTCGGAACTTGCTGCCGACCTGCGCGACGAGGCTGTTACAAAAGGGAGCGAATTCGCCGCAATGCTTCAAGCGCGCAACCGCATTGCAGGCTTCAACGCGAACAAAGAACCGGAAAAAGTGCTTGAAGAGATCAAGCAACGCATAGCCACCGACACCGACATCAACCCAAGCTGGTACAGCATCATGGGCTTCGCCTACGAGACTTTGGACGACGTGGAAAACGCCAAGAAAATGTACCATAAAGCCATTGAGCAGCACGCGGAAAAGGCCTATTTCTATCTCGCCCTAATCTATAAGAACGAAGGCGACACCGACACCTACCGTAAACTGATGCTCGAAGGCATTGAACAAGGCTGCGCCCTTTGTTGCATTCTCGACGCCGACATGGAGGAGGATGAGTTTTATAAGTTGAGCCTGACGAAACAAAGCGAACTGAAACGCGAAGTGAAAAAACGACTGGAACGAGGCATTCAGCTAGGCGAAGGCCTTTGCGCCTATTTTCTCGCATACAACTACTACCACGGTGAACTTGGCTTCAAGCGCGACCTCAACAAGGCATTCGAATACGCTACCGAAGGCTACCGCCTCTGTGATGCCAGTGCTTGTAACCTTATCGTTGACATGCAGGATGACAAGACCCCCAAAGGCTTCAAACTCGACGACAAAAAGATCGCCTACATGCGTCTTGAAGCCTTGCGCTATGGCGACGACGACCAACTTGCAAAGGTGGTGAAGGCCTACAACGAAGGCCTCTTCACCATAGATGGCATACAAGAAGAGATACGTCGCGAATGGTTGCCCAAATACGTCAAGCCGCTGCCCAAACTCGTGAAAGACAAGATGGACCCCACTGTGCTCATCATTCATCCTGATGGCTATGCCCAATATCAGGAAGTCGATATCAGCAAGTTCTTCTTCATGGATCCTTTCAAGGAAATCGGCCAGCTGATTGGTGCCGCCGACACGCGTAGCATGACGGTGCCCCAACCGCTGCGCGACATCACCAAGGCCGTTGATTTGGACGAAGGACTGAACGTGGCCATGTTTTACGACCTTGACGCTGAAAAGAAAGGATTGAAAGTCAACCCCGTGGCGACCCAACTGAACAACGGCACGGAAATGCGCGGCGCGGTAATCATCGCCCTCGAAGGCGACTTCCATCCTATGGATTGCAACGACAGCGGTTTTTGTCCTGTATACAGCTTCACTTTCTATGATGACATCACAGTTGTATTCGACGAGATTTACGACCTGGTAGGCGGACAGCTTTACACCGACGACGACCTCGAAGACGACGACGGTCGATATGACGCATACGTTTAATCTAAGAGTGCAATAATAAAACGACTATTATCATGAGCGACAATAAACCCATCTATAAAGGCGGCTGGCAGTTTGGCGACACCATCCGTCAGGAACTCAACGGTCCCATCGGCGAGGGCGAGGTGACCTATCCCAACGGGGATCATTTCAAGGGCTATTTTCATTTGAGTTATGCCAGCATCAACGGACCAGCCTACGCTGCCGAAGGCCGCTACGACTTCGCCGACGGCTCATATATCGAGAAAGCTTGGATCAATACCAGCTCCGACCGTACCATTTTCGACCTGCATGGTGTGTTCCGCATCCAACATACCGATGGCCACGAATCGATTGCCATGTTCTTCAGGAACAAGAGGATAGGTTTTGAATTGATGCTCACTGAGAAGCCTTTCGCCATAGAATGGTATGCCGGTGAGCGGCAACGAGAATGGGAAATCGAGAACCACGACATCAACCAGCCTGACGAGAACTGCTTGAAGCTCACGCTTGCGTTGAAAGACGGTACCCGCATTGAGCAGCACGGCGGACGCTACACCACCAACGATTACAACAAACACATCTATGAACCCCATACGAAAATCACTGTCTATTTCCCCAATGGCGACAGTATCGACATGTGGAACTGGGGTTTGAAGTCGTTGAAGCCATACGACGGCTACTTCACCGTGCATTGCACCGAGACGCAGAAATGTCGTGAAGAGCACTGGGAAAACGGCAACCTCACGAAAGCCGAAGATTGGAAACGCGACTATCAAGCCGCCAAGTATTTGACGCTTCCCGAACCTTTTGGCCAAGGCGAGAATAGTGCTTTGGTTTGGCAGGACGGACATATCGCCTACATCGGTGATGATTGGGTCTATGACGGCGAGGTGAAAAACAACCGACCCGAGGGCCACGGCGTCCTTATGAGTGACGATTTCTGCAACAAAAGAAAACGTTACGAGGGTGAGTTCCACGAAGGGTTGGCACACGGACAAGGTGTTTTTGAGGACACCAAGGCTGGAATTCGCTTGGAAGGCACTTTCGTGAAAGGTGTCTATCAGGAACCCAATGCCGCCGCTGAGCCCATCATCCTTCATGCCCGACATGGACATTCGTCATGGTCAGTCGGCAGTGAAGGAGAGTGGAAGTATGAGGAAAAAGAGTTTGAGGCAAAGCTGGACAGGCTGCCTTTTTCAGGGTTCGGCGACATCAACATCGCCCGCATCGAGAAAGACTGCATCACGCTGACCGATTACTATGGCAAAGTGAAAACGTTGCACCCAGGCGAAACCGTTCGCTACACCGCCGAGATTGAAGGTCACGAGTGGAGCGACGGCTGCGTCTATGACGGCGACGACTATTCGCTTGAACTGACTTGGGCGGTAAAGTTTGGCTGCCTCCAAAGCCCTTTGGAAACGACATTCGAAATCACTCATGACCGTGAGTTCCTGCAACATTTCCTCACCCGCTGGCGCACGCTGAGCATCTCGCCGGAGATGGTGGAACGCCTGAAGAACAGCGATGATTACTATGCCTGCTACGGCTATGGCCGATGGCTTTACTTCACCAATCCCGACGGCAACTCGCTGAAGGAAGCACAAGAGAAGCTGACCCTTGCTGCTAACTATGGTGATGTGGCAGATGCCTTTGCCGCTTTGGCTCCGATGCATTATGATGGGATGGTGGAAAACAACAAGGCCAATCACGAGATGCATGCCTACTTGATGTACAAGGCACAAACAGAAGGCAGCGAGTTGGCACAGTACCTTACGCTTATCAATACCATTTTTGGAGATTATGGGTTTAAGAAAGACCCAGCGGAGGCTGCCGACATATTAGAAAAACATCTGGAGAAGCATCCCGACAGCGACCCTATCTACTGGGACCTCTTAGGCATGGCTCATGAGCAGTTAGAACACGATGAGGCCATAAAGTACTTCCAGAAATCCATCGAAATGGGCAACAGCGAAAGTTACTATTCTCTTGCTTTTTATTATTATAACAAAGGTGACAAGAAGCTTTTCCACAAGTTTGCAGAAGATGGCATGGCCAAAGGTTCGGTGAACTGTCATAGAGTTTTGGCGAGCTTCATGGATCCTGAAGAGTTTGAGGCTCTTACAGTGGAGAAGCAAAAAGAGTTGCACGAAGAGATTGACCAAGGGTTGCGCTATGCCGTTGAACACTACGACCGACGTGCCTGCTACCTCTTGGCTTTTTATCTTTATTATGGTCAATTGGGCTATGAGGAAAACACCACTGAGGCGATGCGCGTCGCCAAACGTGGCTGTGAATTGGGCTATGGTTTATGCTTCGAACTGCTTGCAACGATTCACGATAACGATGAGAACATCCCCGATGAAATGCACATCAGTCAAAAAGAGTTGGCCGTACTTTATTTGCAAGCATTGCGCATGGATGTTATAAGCAACGAAGCGCTTGAAAAAGTGGCCCGTGCTTATATGGCAAAACTGCTGCCTTTGCAAGATGAAGAGCTAGAGAAAATGTGGTTACCGAAATATTACGAACAAAGCATAGCCGAAGAAGAAAACCCCGACGGCACGGGCGTGCTCTTGGTTTACCCTCAAGGTTTTTTCTATGCTTTTGAAGTGGATACGGAAACCTTTGACACGCTCTCTGACCTTGCTGAAATCATTGATGCCCGTGGTGTTGACATGGTGCATTATTCCGAGCCGCTGAACCGCATGACCAAAGTGCTGTGCCGTGGCGAGCACAAAGGCTGCCACATCGCTATGGCCGTTGACCGCGACGGCTATGCCAAAGACCTGCCCGACAACATGCCTGGCACCCTCCTCTATGGACATGGCATGGAAATACGCGGCACCGTGATACTTCTCCTCGAAGACGAGAAATACAATCTGAACCCCATCAAAGGCTTGGCGTTCTTCAATATGTGTATCAAAATGCTCAATGCAGCGACTGCTGGTCTGACTCGCTTCCCTACAGAGGAAGAGGTAAATGCAATTGAATCGACCTTCGATGCTTTCGAGGAATACGACGACCCCGACTTGATTGATGACGATGAAGAAAATGAAGAGGATGTTCCCTCAATGGAAGAAAACGATGACGCTGAATCGACGACCCTTACAGTGAAACTCGCCGACATTGAAGAAGCGCTTGAAGAGTGCAACCTCTGCCGTGACACGCTCTTTGTCCTTTGTCCCGACGATTATGCCTTCACCAGCACCAACGACCTGATGTATTCCATCAAAGACGCCGTGGAGCTGAACATCAAGTGCAATGGCGGCTACATGATTGACGAATGGCAGTTTGTTGATAGTCGGCAAGTGCCAACGGACGTCCGTTCCCGTGTCAGGTTTAAAATGGAAGGCGATGATGAATAGTTTCTTATTGTAAATCATATAGTTGAAAAAACAATGAAAAGCACAGACAATAGCGAAAAGCTGGTTGAGACCATTCTTGCCAACGTGGAGATGATGCGCAAGAACGCAGAGGAGATGCGTATCTGGAAAAACTTCTCGATAGCCAAAGAGACCTTTGAACTCATCAAGCAAGTGGGCGATGACGAAGGCCCGCTTGGCAGAGCCATGGGATGCGAGATGGTGGTGGAAAAACTCGCCGAATATAACGCGCCACGCTTCACACTTGAGATGCTCCGCTACGAGTTGGAACAGCTGCAAATGTCGGAAGAGAAGTCGGAAAACCTTACCGAAGAGGATGTGTTAGACCACATTGCGGAGTTGGAACGTTTCATCGACATCGAAAATGTTAGCTATGAAGACTACAGGAAACAAAGCCACCGCACCTTGAAATTCGATCCCATTGAACGCACTCCGCTTTGGGAGGAAATCAACCAAGAGGTTGAGGCTGAGACCGATGCATTGCTAGGCGACGAGCCGCGCGGCATGGGTTTTTGCTTCGGTTATTGGAGCGCCAAACGCGGTGTGCTCGCCAAACGCGGCATCGAGTGGCGCGACCCGCATCAGATGAACCCAGGAGTAATGTTCGATTGATCTCAACAATGTGAAACACTATGAACGAAAACCAAAAGCAGCAGGTGCGTGTCAGAACCGACGAGCGCACACGCGAGGCACAAAATGTGTCGGTCAACACACAGCAGAACGTGGCGTTAACCGCTTGTCACTATTGCGGTTCAGCCGTCGAGCCCGACTATGAGATATGTCCCGTGTGTGGGCACAAACTCGTGGAATACTGCACTTTCTGCGGCGCAAACATGGCAGCCACCGACATCGACTGTCCCGAGTGCGGGATGCCCTCCGACGGCATCACCTGTCCCGATTGCGGCACCCTCAACTTCAGGAGCTTCTGCCGCAAATGCAACCGTCCCCTCTCACGTGCGGCACGCAAGGCTGTCGAGAAGGCCAAGGCCGACCCCAAGGTGCAGGAAGCCGTCAGCATCTTGGTCAAGATGGCTGAACTCGAAGCCGAGATGCAAAACGCCATCGAGGAGGATGATATCACCGACGACACCCCGCATGAGCCTACAGAGAAAGAACTGCGATTGCGCGAGCTGATGGACAAAGTGGGCTTCAAACCCGCCGAAAAACCCAAGGCGCAGCCCAAACAAAACAAGTCGCGAGGACGTGAGGAGATACAGGCCGAATACCAACGCATGGTGGAAGAAGCCAACAAGGTGCTGGAATCAATGGTGCCTCCTGCGGGAAGTACGCCACAAGAACAACGCAACTATTCCACCGCCCGCAAAGTGGCCGTCATGGAGACGTACAAAGAGAAAGTAACCGTGTCCTACCTTGCTGGACAAGAGGAAAGAATGGGATGGGTGTGCAATCGGTGCCAGATTTTTCATCCCAACCCGCAAGCGTGCGGCGTAAGAGAATATGGCGGACACTGGACTACAAGGACCATCGATGTATGGGCGACGCGCGAGGAAGAAGTCGAGAAACAGAAGAAAGTGTATAAGAGAATAGAATAGTTTTACATATAAACATGGAAGAAAATCATAATAACCCCGCAACGGAACCGCAGAAAACGGCCATGGCACCGAATGTGACATCGACATTTAACGAAACGCCAGAAAGGACTGCCATAGCACCCGAGAAAACAGCAACTGCACCAGAGCGAACCGCGACTGCTCCTGAAAGGACCGCCGTGCCAGAGGGGGGAGTAAGGCCTCAAGGCCAATCCATATCAGGCTCCATGTACAAAGTGGGTGACAATGTTACGGTAGGCGGCCACAACTGCACCATAGAGGAATGCATCGGTAGTGGCGCAGAAGGCGAGATATTCAGAGTGAAGGAAGGCAAAAAGATTTATGCCCTGAAGCTCTGCTGCCCTGGGTGCCAAACCAACATGAAGGTACTGGATGCCTTGCAGCCGTTGAAAGGCACGGACTGCATCGTTGACATCGAAACATACGGTAACACCTTCGAACTCATGGAGTTTGTCGAAGGCAAAAGCGCGGCAAACATCAACTTCAACTTTGCTGATGACCCAAAACACGAGAAGAAGGCCCAAGCCATACTGCTCATTGCCTACAGCATCGCCATGAGCCTCGACAAGATGCACGAGGCCAACGTGTTGCACAAAGACGTGAAACCCGCCAACATCCTCATCAAGGATCCTGGCACCTGGAGCTGCGTGCTATGCGACTTTGGCATCGCTGACATGCTGAAAACAGAGACCAAGAACGGTATCATACGAAAATACTGTGTGACAAGGCGCAACCGCACCCCCATCTACGCTGCTCCTGAAATCTATAAGGAAGACAACGCCACTATGGATGACGCTGGGGACATTTGGAGTGAGATGACACCCAAGGCTGACTTCTATTCGCTCGGCATGACCATACTCTCGATGTGGATGGGTGAGAAGGCCTTCAAGCGTGCCGAAGAAGAAAGCTCACTGCGCAAAATGAAAGGTGCAATAGAGATCCCCGATGACATACCTGACCCGCTCAACCGCATAGTTAGGGGACTGCTTATCAAAAGCCCCGCAAAACGATGGGACTTCAAGTCGATAGACGCTTACATCAACGGGCAAGATGTACCAGCCGAGGAAGACGAGATCTTGGCCGACCTCAACATCGTTTACAATGCCTCGAAACATCAGACAGCACATACCTTTGAGGACTTGACGGACTTCATGGCTGACGACCCCGACCTCGCGGCGCGTTACCTCTACAAAGGCCAACTCAACCAGTGGCTCTCCAATTATCCCGAACTGCAAGCTCGATTGGACGACATCGTTGAAAACCGCTACCAAAAAGACCAAAATGGTGGCGTGATAGCAGCCGTTTTCGCCATCTGCCCCGATAAGGAAATCACCCTTGATGGTATCGACAGAACCACTGGAGAAGAGGTGCATTGCACCGCAGATACGCTAAAGGACGTGTCGGATTTCTGCAACCGTGCCATACCCGAAGATGGTTTCTTTAGCAGTACGTTATTCTTGGAATGGGTCAGGTCGAGAAACAGTTCCTTGGCTGATACGTTACCCTCAGATGGCGTCAGCATCTTCACCGACATGCTCCGCATACAAACCATCGACCCGTTGTCGGACATCAACCTTTGCAACGACCCCAACGATCCCGACTATGCCATGACGCAAGAAGGATTGGCGAGAGTCATCAACAAGGCCTACAATGTTTGGTGGAACACCTATTATGGCGATGGCGATGCCGTATTGGCTGACATTCAAACCAAAGACGACCCGAGATATTGGAAAACGACCTTGAATACGGTGATGGGCATAGCCCTCAATTTCACGAAACCGAAAAAAGATGGTCCTAACTACCTCGCCGACTTCATGCGAACCAAAGGGACGCGTTTTACAAAACAGTTGAGCTGGCTGGACTCTTGTCTCGACATTTATAACGACGACAACAAAAAGAAAGCCGGGCCAAAAGACGAGGAATATCTCCAGCAAGTGGCATGGATGAGGGTCATCAAGGGCTTTGGCATCGACCCCGTCTATCATCTCGAAGACGAGGATGCCGATGTGACCACGGTGAGCGAATTGTTCAAGTTCTCAAAAAAGACCCTCAAAAAAGAATACGAGGAACGTGGCTTGCGGGGATGGCTTGCAGTGCAGCATCACGAAGACCCCAACGTCAATCTTAAACCGCAATTCACCTACGAGAAACTCCTGCATGAATACCTTGAGGATGTCAGTAAGATTGACCCTAAAGACACGGCCGTACAGCGTTTCGAGGAAGCCCATGCTGAAGCCAAGCGCATCGTAAGCGAGGGCAAGGGCAAGATAGGCAAGCAGAGCCGACGCAACGCGACACAATTCCTCTTGTCGATGCTTTTGGGTGTAGTGCCGCTCACCGCTCTCGCCATTGTGCTGGTGGTCAACATCATCATGCATCCCACCATCGATACTTCTGGTTTCAAGTTAGAAAACTGGATTTGGCCGATAGGACTTGTCGTTGGAGCCATATTATATTTCGTCCTTGACACCGATGGCTGCTTGATACCTATCATCATAGGGATCGCAGGGGCCGCGGCCCTCTTCTTCTTGGTGAAGTTCCTTGGACAGTTCATCTTGTACATCTATCTGGTGGTTGTGTTGGCAGCACTGATTACGTTCGCCATCCTAACGGTCTTCAATAAGAGTCAATTCGCCAAGAAAGCACGTAAATTCGACAAACCCGGATTCGAGGAATACATCCTTGAACCACTGTACTACGCCTATAGCGACGAAGACAAGTTCGACTCATCACTCCATGACATGGTTGACGATAATTACATCAATGCATGGAGACTTGACCTCACGGAACGCCGCTTGTATGTGCTGATATTTATTGGAGCCTCGATCCTGCTTTGGAGCTTCAGCCTTCTTCTACCCCGAGGAGGGGCTGAAACAAATAACCCGTTCATGCAAAAAATTTCGCATACCTTAGGCTGGGATCAAGTGGATGAAAAAGCGGACGATGCTCATGAAACCATCGCCATGCCCATGATTACAGGGAACCTCCAAAAAGGCAGCAAAGGTGAGGCCGTGACAGCCATGCAGAAACGCCTCAAACAGCTGGGCTACTTTAAAGGCGAGGTGTCTGACACTTTCGACGACGCCACACGTAACGCGGTGAAAGCCTTCCAAAAGGATAATAAACTGACAGCCGATGGCGTGGTGGGCGACAAAACACTGAAGAAGATATTTGACCCCGAAGCAAAACACGCCGGAGAAAAAGCACCGGCCAAAAAGGAAACAAAGTCCAAAAACAATGCCACTTCGTCATCCAAAAAAAATGACAATAGCTCCAAAACTTCAACTCAGAAAAAAGAGGCCGAGGCAACGGAAGAAGTGATATTCTAAACCACATTTTATGTTGAGACTATGAAAACCTGTGAAAAATGCCACAAGACAAACCGTGACGAAGCGAAGTTCTGTCGCTTCTGCGGCGAAAAGATAACCGTCGCCGATGAGATAGGAATCATCGGCAAGAAGACGATGCAGCCGGAGTTTGACAAGCTGACCAAGACCCTGAAAGTGGCCAAGCAACTCGCCTCGATGGGCAACCATGTGGGGCTCAATTGCCTCGTCATGGGCGACGCAGGGACGGGCAGACACTACATGTCCTTGCGTATCGCCGACATGATGGTCAAGGCTGGCCTCACTGACAAACCAGTCAAGGAAGTACCCTCCTCTGAATGGAACGAATTCCTTGGCAAATTCGACGAGAACCTCTCAGCCTTGCAAAACGGGATACTCGTTATCAACAATGCCCAGAAACTGCTCCCTTCCACCAAGGCCGACCGTGTGGGTGAACTCGACAAGCTGTTCGACAAAATGAGAAACGGCAAGGCGCCTATCGTCATTTTGAGCGGCGACTACAACGACATGACCAACTTCCTTGAGAATAACAAGGACGTGGCCGGTCTCTTCGCTTTCCGGTTTCAGTTGGACTCCTTCTCCATTGAAGACCTTGTCAGCCTGACATTGGCCATGCTGAAGAAAGAGAAACGCATGGATGTCGCCGAGGATGCCTTGCCCAAGCTGCGTGCCCACTTTGCATGGTATATGCGCCAGAAAGAGCTGACATACGTCAATGGGCGACTCGCCGAGAAAGTGGCCAACGACCTGTGTATCAGTGCTAAATTACGCAACAGCGACCTTGTCGAATCTGTTGACATTGATGACGATAAAATATTTGTTCCCA
>JAEEGJ010011398.1_pt1 | contig 22582 bp, 13 predicted proteins | sample 8958761 | NCBI WGS metagenome assembly JAEEGJ01 (sample SAMN16246546, study PRJNA631951) | gut metagenome | biome: gut microbiome; feature: rumen; material: RS-attached | host: Bos | place: Iran: Karaj | collected 2018-10 | reverse complement strand
TCCAGCTCCGGCAGGGCGTTCAGCGCGGCCTGCTTCTTCTTGAAGGCGGCGTCGGCCTTGATGCCGAGGTCCTGCAGGTGGATGTACAGCGGGTGCAGGGCGAAGGTGGACACGGGGCTGTAGGGGTACGAGTCGGCCCACTGGCCCTTGCGGGTGGTGTCGTTGACCGGCAGCAGCTGGATCACGCTCTGGTGCGTGGCGGCGGCCCAGTCCACCAGCGGACGCAGGTCGCGGAACTCGCCGATGCCGAAGTCGTCCGCGGTGCGCAGCGAGAACACCGGAACCGCGGTGCCGGCGCCCTTCCAGCCGGGGATGTCGAACTTCGCGGCCTGGTGCTCGCGCGGGAACGGGCAGCCGGGGATCGGACAGTCGATCCAGGCGTCCGTGATCTCGCGGGCGGCCTTGGCGCTGTGGTGGTTCCATTCGGTGCGCACGATCAGGCCGTCGCGCATCACCACGTAGGTGTAATCCTTGAGGGCGGCGGCGGGGCAGTCTTTCACGGTCACGCTCCAGATGGCGCCGTCTCCCCAGTTCATCGGGTGTTTCTTGTCCTGGAGGACCAGCGCGAGGCTCTCGCCCCACACGGTCTCATACTTTATCTTGAAAGTCGTTGTCATATATCCGTCATTCCCGGTCGACCGGGAAGCTGTTAAAGTTTTCTGAAGCTGATCGCGAAGCCGCCGCCGGGGGCCATCGTCACGGGAATCGTGTCCTGCGGGCCCACGGTCAGCTTGCTGATCCGGTAGGCCTGGGGGTTCGTAGAGAAGTGCGCGTCGGGGGCGTCGGCGTACAGGGTGGCCTCGTAGGAGCCGGGCTCCAGGAAGTCCAGCTTCACGTCGAAGCTGCGCTCCTGCCCGTCGGTCACGCCGCCGCAGAACCACTGGCCCGTGCCCTTCGCCTTGCGCGCCGCCACGATGTATTCCATCGGTTCGGCGTACAGGTAGCGGCTCTCGCTCCAGTCCACGGCCACGTCCTTGATGAACTGGAACGCGTCCATGAAGCGGCTGTAGTGCTCCGGCGTGTCGGCCGCCATCTGCAGCGGCGAATACATCGTCAGATACAGGCCCAGCTGCCCGCAGATGGTGGAATTGACGTACGAACCGTTGCCGCACCAAGCCTCGAGGTTCTGCTCGAAAATGCCCGGCGTGTAGTCCATCGGGCCGCCGTTGAGGCGGGTGAAGGGAAGGATGGCCGTGTGGCCCGGCGTGATGCCGCCGAAGGCCTGGTATTCCGTGCCCATCGCGGACTCGTTGCCGATCAGGTTGGGATAGGTGCGGCAGAGGCCGGTCGGGCGCACCGCCTCGTGGGCGTTGACCATGATGTGGTGCCTGGCGGCCTCCTTGACGCAGTAGAGATAGTGGTTGATCATCCACTGGCTGTAGTGGTGCAGGCCCTGCGGGAGGATGTCGCCCACGTAGCCGGACTTGACGGCGTCATAGCCGTACTTGTTCATCAGCGTGTAGGCGTCCTCCAGGTAGCGCTCGTAGTTGCGGATGCTGGAAGAAGTCTCGTGGTGCATCACCAGGCGGATGCCCTTCTGGTGCGCGTAGGCGTTGAGGCCTTCCAGGTCGAAGTCGGGGTACGGCGTCTGGAAGTCGAAGACGTGGTCCTTGTTGCAGTTGGCCCACTCTTCCCAGCCGATGTTCCAGCCCTCCACGAGCAGCGCGTCGAAGCCGTGCTCCGCCGCGAAGTCGATGGCCGCGCGAACGTGCGCGTTGTTGGCGCTGTGGCGCCCGTTGGGCTGCGCGGCGGCATAGTCGAACGTGTCGATGTCGATGCCGGCGGCGTCCGTGTAGGCCCAGGAGCCCGCTCCGGCGATCATCTCCCACCACACGCCCATGTACTTGACGGGATGGATCCAGCTCACGTCCTCCAGCGCGCAGGGCTCGTTGAGGTTGAGCACCAGGCGCGAGGCCAGCTGCTCCGTGGCGCTGGCGGCCACCTGGACGGTGCGCCAGGGTGTCTTGGCGGGGGCGGTCAGGTTGCCCTTCCAGCCCTCGGCGTCCGGGGTCAGCCAGGCGCGCAGCGCGTGGCGCTTGCCGTCCACGAGCAGGTGCATGCAGGGATAGTCGACCAGCGCGGCTTCGTGGATGTTGACATACAGCCCGCCGGGGGTCTTCATCTGCAGCGAAGTCTGCACGCCGGACGTGCTGAAGGGCGTCCGGCTGCTGTTGTCGCGCATCTTGTCGTAGAAATGGCGGCTCACCTCGGAGAGCTTCGTGCAGTTGTATTCATACTCCTGGGTGTCGTAGTCGCCCGGGATCCACCACGCGGTGCAGTCGTCCGCCATCGCGAACTCGGTGAGCTCGTCGCGGATCACGAAATGCACGAGCGGCTGCCCTTCGGGGAATTCATACCGGAAGCCCAGGCCGTCGTCGAACAGGCGGAAGCGGATGTCCAGCAGGCGCCCGCTCTGCGGCTGCTTCAGGTGGACCAGCAACTCGTTGTAGTGGTTGCGGATCTGCGATTCCTCGCCCCAGACGGGCTCCCAGACTTCGTCGAAGGAGTCCGTCTCCACGCCGGTCAGCTCGAAGTCGCGGTCGAACGCGATCTCCGGCTGGACGTCGCTCTTGGTGATGGTGCCGTCGGCGGCCGTCTCCAGGCCGTCGGCCTTGACGGTGCCGCGCAGGGCGAAGCCCAGGCGGCTGGGCAGCACGACGTCCGTGCCCTCGCGCGAAAGCGCGTAGCACGGCGTGCCGTCGGACGTCATGGAGAACTCCATCCGGAGCTTGCCGTCCGGCGAAAGGAGGTTGGCTTTAGGCTCCGGCTTGAGCTCCGGAGAAGCGGTGCACGCGGCCAGGGCGGCCGCAGCCAGTATGATCGATGCTATTTTCATTTTATTTGAATTCTACGACCAGTGCGGAGCGGCCCGCCACGGTCTTGGCGTCAAAGGTAACATATTCTCCCGTGAAAATGTCCCGTCCGGGGCCTGCAAGCAGGTCCGTGACCTCTTTGTAGTCGCTCCAGGGTACCTGGCGCGGCTCCGGGTTGTTGTTGAGATACACGAACACGGTCTCGCCGCCCTCTGCGATGCGCCAGTAGGCGTAGGTGTTGTCGCGGCTGATGAAATGCAGCGTGCGGCCGTGGCGGACGGCCTCCGAGGTCTGCCGCCAGCGCAGCAGCGTGCGGACGTAGTCGTGCAGGTCCTTCTGCACGGGGTCCTGCTCCCAGCCCAGCGGGAACTCGACGCGCAGGCCGCCGTGGCCCTGGGCGCGGTCGCGCGAGACGACCATCAGCTCGTCGCCCGCGAAGATCTGCGGATAGCCGCGCACGGTGGCCATCAGCGCCATCACGAGCTTCATCTTGGCGGGGTCGCGGCCCACCACGTCGCCGATGCGGTCGGTGTCGTGGTTGCCCGGGAAGACCATCATGTTCTGCGGATCCTGGAAATAGAAGTCGTTGGCGACGGAGTCATACCATTTCGTGATGCCCTCGTCCCAGCTCTCGCGGTCGGCGTTGATGCCGTTGCAAATGGCGGACTGCAGGCAGAAGTCCATGATGGACGGGAGGTTGGAGTTGAAGCCGTCCTTGTTGGGGTTGCCGGCCTGCCAGTAGGCCACCTGCGGGACGTTGGTCGACCAGACCTCGCCCACGATGTTGAGGCGCGGGTACTCCTTGCGGACGCCGGCGCACCACTGCGCCATCGGCTCCTTCTCGTTGTAGGGATAGGTGTCCACGCGGAAGCCGTCCAGGTCGGCCCACTCGGTCCACCACACGGCCCACTGCCGGAAATACTGCAGCAGGTAGGGATTGTCCAGGTTCATGTCCACCATCGAGGTGTCGAACCAGCCGCCGACCATGTTCTCGCGGTCATGCTCCGAGCAATAGGGGTCGTTCTGCGCGGAGAACGCGCAGTTGGAATGCGTATAGGAAGGCCACTGGTGCACCCAGTCGGCGAACGGAAGGTCCTCCATCCACCAGTGCCGGTCGCCGCAGTGGTTGGTCACCACGTCCATGATGACCTTGATGCCGCGGCGGTGCGCCTCGCGCACGAATTCGCGGTATTTGTCGTTGCTGCCGAAGCGCGGGTCGATGCGGTAGTAGTCCGTGCAGGCGTAGCCGTGGTAGGACGAGGACGGCTCGTCGTCTTCGAGCAGCGGGGTGTTCCAGATGGCGGTGAAGCCCAGGTCGGCGATGTAGTCGAGCTGGTCCTCGATGCCCTGGATGTCGCCGCCGTGGCGGCCGAAGAAGGCCTTATAGTCGGCTTTCTCCTCCGTGTCGGCCGTGCTGTCGTTGGCGGGATCGCCGTTGACGAAACGGTCGGGCATGATCAGGTAGACGGCGTCGTCGGGGCCGAAGCTGCCGCGCTGTGCGGAGCCTTCCCGCCGCGCGTCGATGCTATACGGCACGCTGAAAGCGTCGTCGCCGCGCGAGAACACGAGCCGGGCGGTGCCGGGCTGCGTCCCGGGCGCGACGGCCACGTCCACGAAGAGGTAATCGGGGCTCTCCGCGGCGTGCGTGCCGGTTACGCGCACGCCCGGCAGGCCCTCGGCCTGGACGGTGTACGCGCCGATCTCCTTGCCCTGCACGAGCAGCTGGAGGGGCGTCTCCATGTCCACCCACCAGCAGGGCGGCTCGATGCGGGCCACGCGGTCCGCGTCCGTGGTGATGCTCCAGGTCCAGGGGGCCTTGAGCAGCACGCTCACGGTCACGCAGTCGTCGTCGGTGCGGCGCTCATAGACCACCTGGTCGCCCTCGCAGGACAGGAGCTTGAAGGCGCCGTGGCCGGCGACCAGCGACGGATGCTCCGCGCGCAGCCGCGCCAGGTGGCGGTAGAAGTCCGTGGCGGCGTTGGTCTTCAGCGCGGGGATATGGTCTTTCTCGAAGAATTCGAAACGGTGGTCGTAGCCGACCTCCTGGCCCGTATAGATGAGCGGCTGCATCATCGGCAGGGTCCAGGCGAGCACGGTCATCGCCTGCCAGGCGTCGCCCATCCGCTCGAACTCCGTCCCGCTCCACGAGTTCTCGTCGTGGTTGGAGGTGAAGCCCAGGCGGCGCGCGCCGGCGGGGAAGGTGCTTTCGTTCCACTGCAGATAGCGCGCGAGGCTGTCCGCGTCGGCCTTGCCCTGGGCGAGGTCGTTCAGCAGGTGGTGCAGCTTCCAGGCGTAGGTGGTGTTGAAGCCGGCGTCATGCAGCCAGGCCTCTTCGCCCTCGGCGAGGAAATAGAGCGGGCGCGCGAATTCCTGGCGGAATTTCGGCAGCACCGCCGCCCAGAAGTCCTGCGGGACCTGGTAGGCCACGTCGCAGCGGAAGCCGTCCACGCCGCGCTCCAGCCAGAAGCGCATCGATTTCTCCATCTCGGCGCGCATCTCGGCGCAGCCGTAGTTGAGCTTGGCGATGTCGGTCCAGTCGTATTCGACGATGGTATTGCCCTGCTCGTCGCGCACATACCACTCGGCGGGCTTCTCCGCCACCCACGGATGGTCGGGCGAGGTGTGGTTGGCCACCCAGTCCAGGATGACCTTGAACCCTTCGGCGTGTGCCGTGGCGAGGAAGTGGTCGAAGTCGGCCAGCGTGCCGAACTCCGGATTGATGTCGCAGTAGTCCTTGATGGCGTAGTAGGAGCCCAGGGTGCCCTTGCGGCCCTTCTCCCCGATGGGATAGGGCGGCATCACCCAGATGATGTCCACGCCCAGCTCCTTGAGCAGGGGCAGGTGGCCCTCCGCCGCGGCGAAAGTGCCTTCCGGCGTGAGCTGGCGGACGTTGAGTTCATAGACGGTCCCGTCGCTCACCCAGGCGTCGGAAGCGGCCTGCTGCGCGGGTTTCTGCGTGCAGGCGACCGCCAGCACGCTCAGGGTCAGGATCGAAAGTAGTTTTTTCATCGTCATTGTCTTTATTCCCCGAACGGCTCCATCGCCTCCGTCGGCTTCCCGTCGGCGAAAGCGCCGTAGGGATAGCCGACACGCGCGGCCTCGGCCTCGGGTTCCCAGAAGAAGACCCCCTGGAAATAATCATAATCACGGGTGTTCTGCAGGATGTACTCGAGCGCGGCCTTGCCCTGGGCGGGCTCGGCGGCCGGCATGCCGAATTCCACCAGGATGACGGGCTTGCCGTAGTTGCGGTACAGGACCGGCAGGTTGTCCACGAACTGCTGCGTCTTCGGCGTCCAGTCGGGATAGGCGCCGTCTTCCCAGTAGGAAGGATAGAGCGACAGGCCGAGCACGTCGTACTCCAGGCCCTTGCCCTTCATCAGGGACAGGAACCAGTTGAGCGTGGGGAGGTCCCAGCCGTTGTCCAGGTGCAGGATGACCTGCGCCTGCGGGAAGACGGCCTTGACCGCCTTGCGGCCCGCGTCGAAATAGCGCACGAACTCGCCGGCGTTGGTCCCGGCCACGCGGCCGCTCTCCCAGAGCATGCCGTTGGTGGTCTCGTTGCCCACCTGCACCCATTTCACGTCCACGCCGGCGCCCTTGAGCGCCTGCAGGACGTCGGTGGTGTGCGCGGCGAGGGCCTGCGCCATCGCTTCCGGTCCCATCGCCTTCCAGGCTTCGGGGACGGGTTGCTTGCCCGGGTCGGCCCAGGAGTCGCTGTAGTGGAAGTCGATCATCACGTCCATCCCGAGGGCCTGGGCGCGCTTCGCCTTCACGACCACGTCTTCCTTGCCGCACCAGCCGTCGGCGGGATCCACCCACACGCGCAGGCGGACGGCGTCGGCGCCGGTCTCCCGGAGCAGCGCGGTGCATTCGCGCTCCTGCCCGGCGGCGTTGTAGAACTTGAAGCCGCGCGCCTCCATCCAGGTCACCCAGCTGATGTCGGCGCCCTTGGCGAAGGTGCGGGCGGCCTGCTGCCCGCCGCCCGGCTCCGCCTTCCGGCAGGAGCACGCGGCGAGCAGCGTCAGGCCCGCGAAGGCCAGGCAGGTCAGGATCCTTCTCATTGGGCGAAGACGGCTGAGGCGTACGGGGCGAGGGTGATGGACGTGCCGTTCACGCTCACCACGCCGTTGGACACGAGGATGGCGTCCTTGGAGAGCTCAGAGATGCCGTTGGGGCTGACCGTGGCCACGGAGGAACCGAAGTTGTGCGCCACGAGCACCGTCTGCCCGTCGGCGGTCATCTTCCACAGCGCCACGGCGCCGTTGGAAGAGGCGACTTCGGAAATTTCGCCGCGGGCGAGCGCCTTGTAGGTGTTGCGCGCTTCCGCGAACTTGCGGTAGACGTTCAGGAGCGACGCCGGGTCGGCGGTCTGCGCCTCCACGCTGATCTCGGGGGAGAGCATCGCATTGTCCACCTTGCCGCCCAGCGCCCCTGCAGGCACGTTGCCGCTGCGGGTCCACTTCATCGGGGTGCGGACATATTCGTCGCCGCGGCTCTTGGTGCCCCAGTAGCCGAGCTCCTCGCCCTGGTAGACGAAGGGCTTGCCCGGCGAGGTCAGCAGCACGGCCGCAGCCAGTTTCTCCTTGTTGACGTCGCGTCCCAGGTCGCTGGCGGCGCGGTCCTCGTCGTGGTTGGTGAGCTTGATCGCGTCGATGAAGCCGGCGCGGTTCTGGCGGAACAGGCCGCGGAAATAGCTCACCGTGCGGGCGAAATCGTCGCCCCGGCCGCGGTTGATGCGGTCCTTGAGCGTCCAGTAGTAGTAGAAGTTGAAGTTGGACGGCAGGCCCTGGTAGTAGGGCGCCATCTGCTCGGCGTTGTCGCACCAGGCTTCGCCGACCATGTAGAGGTCGCCGGCGCCGCCGCGGGCCTTGTAGGCGGTGTTGCAGCGGTCGTACCAGGCCTTCAGGAAGGCCACGTTGGCGGCCGTCTGCTCCTGGTAGATCCACACCACGGCGTCGAGGCGCAGGCCGTTGACGCCCAGGTTGATCCACTTGTCGGCCGAGGCCGCCAGGTCCTTGAAGGCCGGCGACTCCGCCACTTTGTCATACGGACCGTAGTTCAGGTCCGGCATCGAGCGGTCGAAGCTGGCGAAATAATAGCTGCCACCGGCGAAGGTGATGTCCTGCGGGTTGGTGTTGTTGACGGCATAAGGGGTGCCGAGGGTGAGGCCCTTGCCGCTGCCGCCCCACTTGGTGCCGCCGTCCCACGAGGTCGCGGACGTGCGGAGCAGGAAGCCCCAGCTGGAGCTGAAATCCACCGTGATCTCATAGACGTCGGCGGAAGTCTGGTAGAGGCCTGCCAGCACGCCGTCGCCGTAGTAGAGCCAGCGGGTGGCTTCGGTATTAGGTTTTTGCGCCGCCTCTTCCGTGCGCGTCACGGTCACGGTCCTGGCGCTGTAGTCCCACTTGAAATGCAGCCGGCCGCCGACGGCGCCGGACAGCGGGTGCCACGTGCCCATCCGGGTGCTCGTGGCGCCGGCGAAATTGTCCACCTTGCCGGCACGCATGTCGGCGTTCGGGTCGTCGGAGAACACGTAATAGTTGCGGTAGGGACCGGCCGGGTCGGCGCAGGCCTGCCTGAACCAGGGATTCTGGTCGCCGGAATGGTTCAGGACGTAGTCCATGTAGATGTCGATGCCCTTCGCCCGGGCCTGGTCGATCAGGTCCTTGAAGTCGGCTTCCGTGCCGAGCTTCGGGTTGATGGCGTTGTAGTCCGACACGTCGTAGCCGTGGTACGAACCGCAGGCCTGGACCGGCGAGAGCCAGAGCGCGGACACGCCCAGCGACTCGAAGTAGTCGAGGTGCTGCGTCACGCCCTTGAGGTCGCCCCAGCCGTCTCCGTCGGAGTCGGCGAAGCTGTAGACGTTGAGCTGGTAGGTGATATTGGCGAGATTGTCGCCCTTCTCGATGGTCGTGGTGGACCCGGGGCCGCCTCCGGGGATCGGCCGGCAGGAAGAGCAGGAGAACAGCGACAGCCCGAGGATCAGGGCGCAGACGACGAAGTGGATGCGTTTCATATCGGTTATCGTTTTTTGAATTGGCGAACCGGGGTCCGGTCAGGGACCCCGGCCCGAAAAGGCTGCAAAGACTGTGCTACTTGACAGGTTTGCTGACAGTGATCTTGCCGGCCGCGGTGTCGTAGACGACGTCGAAGCGGGTCAGGTCGCCCACGGCGATGTTGGCGCCGTTGTCGGTCACCGCGTCGAAGGGCTCGCCGGCGGCGACATAGGTGCCGCCCGCGCTGACTGCCCAGTCGGCGCCCTTGCGGATCTTCCAGCCGCCGGAGATCTCCTGGTTGAAGGCAGACCATTTGCCGTCGCCGGCAGGCAGCAGGAAGCGGTCGCCGTTCCAGCCGTTGAATTCGCCGATCAGGCCCCAGAAGTCGGTGCTCAGGGTGATCGTCTCGGCCTTCGGGTCGTACACCACCATGTAGGTGCCGGCCTTCGGCGCCTTGATGTTGGCGCCGCCCTTCGTCACGGCGAAGGCCTCGTCGGCCGCCTCGGCGCTGCCGCCGCGGTCGTCGTCCCAGCCCGCCATGTAGCGGATCTTGATCTCATCGCCGTCGGCGAGGGCCACGGGCACGCTGTACCACTTGCCGTCGCCGGCGAGGTTCATCGGGATGTCGTTGTTCCAGTTGAAGCCTTCGATGGCGGAAATCTTGCCCACGACGCCCCAGACGAGCGTACCGATGGTCTGGTTGTTCTCGTTGAAGACGACGCGCATCTTGCCGCCGAGCTTGATGTCGTCGCCGCCCGGGTAGGCGGCCACGAACTCGCCGGCTGCGGCCGGCGTAGCGCCGCCGCGGTTGACGCCCCAGTCATGGCCGAAGCGGATCTTCCAGCCGTTCTCGTTGAGCTCGAGCTCGTCGCTGATCCAGATGCCCGGAGCGACCTCGGTCATGTCGGCGTCGGCGCCCCAGCCGTTGAAGTCGCCGATCACGGACCAGCCGGAGGCCTTGGTCTCGGAGACGGTGATGGTCGGCTCGGTCGGCTTGGAGAGGTCGAGCGTGACGGTCCATTTGCCGGCTTCCACGTGGATGTTCTCACCGCCCGCAACGGCCGCGAACGGCTCGCCGACGGTGTAGGTGGCATCTTTCTCGATGCCGTAGTTCTCGGCCCAGTCGGCGTCCTTGCGCCACTTGAACTCAGTGGCCTCGGCCGCCTCGAAGCTGGCCGTCCAGACGCCGTCCGCCTCGGTGGCGATGACGTCGTTGGACCAGTCACCGTTCACGCCGATGAGGTTCCAGCCCGTCACGGTCGGCGGCTCCGGCTCACCGCCGATCTTGCCGCTCACGCCGCCGCCGAGGGTCTCGACGATGGTGAAGGTCTTGCTCTCAGTGTTCAGGATGAGGTCATAGACACCGTCCGCGGGCACGGCGAGGTTCTTGCCGCCGGCAGCGGCCGGGGTCTCGGAACCGAGAGTCACGACGAAGGGCTCGGTGTCGCCGGTGGCGCCGAAGTTCTCGGCCCAGTCGGCGTCCTTGCGGAACTTGAACTGGTTCTCTTTCTTGATCTTGATGCCCTGGGCCACGTGCGTGGTGCCGTCGGTGGTCATCGCGAGGTCGCCGTTCCAGCTGATGCCGTACTCGGTCAGGTCGCCGATCACGCTCCAGGTGCTGGCCTGGTTGAGGTCGGGATAAGCCAGGAAGGCGTCGGTGACGGTGATCTTGGGCTCGGTGCCGGACAGGTCGAGCCAGAGGTCGTAGACGCCGGAGGCGGCGACGGCGAGGTTCTTGCCGCCGGCAGCGCCGGCAATCTCGGTGTCGACGGTGAGCACGAACGGCTCGGTGTCGCCGGATGCGCCGTAGTTGTCGGCCCAATCCTGGTCCTTGCGGAACTTGAACTGGTCGTTCTTGTCGAGCTTCACGGCCTTGGCCACCATGTGCTTGCCGTCGGAGGTCGCGAACATCTCGAGGTCGCCGTTCCAGCTGATGCCGTAGTTGGACAGGTCGCCGATCACGCTCCAGGTCGTCGGCTCGGTGTAGTCCGCATACGGGCTGCCCACCGGGACGCTCACCTGGAAGCCTTCGAGGACGACGCGCTCCTCGGAATCAGCGAAACCGTTGACGCCGTTGTCCTGGGAAATGTTCTGCATCGTGGCGCGGACGGCCAGTTCGACGCGGGAGAGGAGGTCACCATCCCGGAAACCCAGGCTGATGAGGGTCTTGCTGATGTTGACCATCGTGGCCGACAGGGTCGTGCCGTCGTCGGCGGTGGGGACGAGCTTGCTGAAAGCAGAGCCGTCCGCGGAGACGATGGCGAGAGCGTGCTTGGGCGCGATCTTCTCATTGAAGCCCATGTTGAAGGCGCCCGGGGTATAGGTCACCGAGATGGCCTTCGCGCCGATCTCCGAGGTGCCCAGGACAGGCGCGGTGGCTTTCGTCGCGTCGAAGGTCGCCAGCGGCTCCTGGACGCAGGAGGCGGCCATCAGGCCGACCAGACCCGCAAAAAGGAAGGAGAATATCTTTTTCATTTCGATTGTCATTTAGTGTAGCCAGGGTTCTGCTGGAGGTTGCTGTTGGCAAGCCGGTCGGAATCCGGAATCGGGAAGAGGTTGAAGTGGCTGTCCACGGAAGCGCCTTCCTTAACGCCGCCCTTCCACTGCCAGACATAGTCGCCGGAGGTGAAGAGGCCGAAGCGGATGAGGTCGTTGCGGCGCCAGCACTCAAGATAGAGTTCGCGGGCACGCTCGTCGAGCACATCCTGCAGGGTGTAGTTGCTCACTTTGGCGAGGCCGGCGCGCTCGCGCACGGCGTTGAGGGCCTCAAGGCCTTCGATGGAAGCGCCGCGCTTGTGGCACTCGGCCGCCATCAGCAGCACGTCGGCATAGCGCATCATCGGGAAATCGGTGTCCACGAAGCCCTGCTCCTTGCCGGGCGTGCCGTCGCTGTTCATGTTGAGGTACTTCATGAAGGCGTAGCCGTTGGTGAACTCGCCGATGTCGTCGATGTCCTTCTGCTGGCCGCTGGTGTAGAACAGGTTGCGGGCGTCGGTCGCCTCGAACTTGTTGTAGAACTCAGGCGTGGTGCGCAGACCGCCCCAGCCGGAGGAGATACCGATCTTGGTCACGTCCATCGAGCCGCCGGTGGAGGCGAAGATCAGGTAGTTCGTGGCGCCGTAGCTGGTGGTGTTGACACCGTCCTGCTCGACCGCGAAGATGATCTCGTCCGTGCGCTTGTCGTTGTCGGCGAGGAAGAGCTCCTGGTAGGCGCTGTACACGCCGGCGGAGGAGGTGTGGAGGCTGTAGCCGTCGTCCATCAGGTCCTTCAGGACATCGGCGCACTTCTGCCACTGGGCGGTGCCGGTGAACACCTCGGCGTTGAGGTAGAGCTTGGCGAGGATGAACTTCGCGACACCCTTGTCGGCACGGGCGTAGCCGTTGGCGCGCGGAGCGGCCAGGGAGCTGTTGTCGATCAGGTCGCGGAGCTCGGTCTCGAGCCAGGCGTACAGTTCGGCGCGCGGCATCTGCTCCGGGTTCTGGCCCACGATGGCGGACTCGTCAGCGAAGGGCACGTTACCGAAGTTGTCGATGGCGTGGTAGTAGGCGATGGCGCGCAGGACGCGGGCCTCGGCGATGTATTCTTCCTTCTCGGTGAAGTTCACTTCGGAAGCCAGGGCCTCGCGGATGAACTCGTTGGCCATGGAGACCTGCATGAAGATGCGGGAGTAGAAAGCGTAGATGAACGTGTCGTCGGTCGTCCAGTCCATCCAGTGGAAATTCTTGATGGTCTGGTCGTTCCAGCCGCAGACCGCCTCGTCGGTGGTCAGGCCGGTGTGGTGGAACAGGCCGCGGATGTACTGGGAGGCACCGCCGTCGAGGCCGGAGATGGAGGCTGCGCCGTTGGCTCCGTAGAAGCCGGAGGTGGCGAAGCCGGTGTAGACGCCCGCCAGGAAGGACTCATAGGAATCCTTGTCCTTGAGGGCCTTGTCCGCCGTGTTGGCGTTCGGATCGATCGGGGTGACGTTGAGGTCGCCGACGCATGCGGTCAGGGAAGCCGCCAGGGCGATCGTGCCGAGAATATATTTGATCTTTTTCATATGCTATCCTGGATTAGAAGTTGAACTTGACACCAAGGACAAACGTACGGGGACGCGGGTACATGGCACCGTCGATACCGCCGTAGATTTCCGGATCGATTCCGTCATACCTGGTCAGGGTGCAGATGTTCTGCACGGTACCGAAGACGTTGAGGGAAGCGTCGCGGCTATCCGTCACCTTGAAGAGTTTCGGGAAGGTGTAGCCGACCGTGAAGTTGTCCAGCTTGAGGAAGGACGCGTCACGCACGTAGTAGTCGGACAGGTACTGGGCCTGCGAGAACATCGAGTTGGTGGCGGAGGCGAGACGGTTGCTGATGAAGCTGTTGGTCCACAGGTCCGCGAGCATCTCGGTGTCGGAGGCGACGTTGTTGTACACCCAGTTGCCGATGGAGGCGTGGCCGGAGAGGGCCGCCGTCCAGTTCTTGTAGGAGAAGGTGGTGTTGAAACCGATCGTGTAGTCGGCGAACGGCTTGTGGAAGAAGTACTTGTCCTCAGCGGTGATGGAACCGTCGTTGTTGCGGTCCACGTAGACGCCGCTGATCGGCTTGCCGTCATGGTTGTAGACCTGCTGGTACACGTAGAAGGCGTTCATCGGCATGCCGACCTGGAACATCTGCACGTTGTTGCCGGTACCGCCGGAGATGCCGCCCGTCTCCACGCCCGTGGCGTTGTCGTCGGAAGCGGTCAGCTTGGTGATCTCGTTGAAGTTGTAGGCAACGTTGGCGCCGAGGGTCCAGCTCATGTCGCGGGTCTCGACCAGGATGGCGTTGAGGTCGAGCTCGATACCCTTGTTGGTCATCGAGCCGATGTTGGTGTTGAGGTAGTTGGTCAGGTTCGACAGGGCGGGCACCGGGATGAAGTTGAGGATGTCCTTGGTGTCACGCTGATAGAGGTCGAGGTTGGCCGTCAGGCGGTCGTCCCAGAAACCGAAGTCGAGACCGATGTTGTAGGTCGTCGTCGTCTCCCAGCGGAGGTCGGCGCTGTAGCCCAGCGCGGAGATCGGGGTGATGAGCGTGTCGTTGAAGTAGTAGTAGGAGCCCAGCTGGTGGGTCAGGAACTGCGCGAAGGTGTCATAATAGCCACCCACGGCCTGCTGGCCGGTCTGGCCCCAGGAGAGGCGGAGCTTCAGGGTCGAGAGCGCGTCGGCCTCGGACATGAAGTCTTCCTTCATCACGTTCCAGCCGAAGGCCACGGACGGGAAGATACCCCACTTGTGGTTCTGGAAACGGGAAGTACCGTCGGCGCGGACCGTGGCGGTCAGGAGGTACTTGTCGGCGAAGCCGTAGTTGGCGCGGCCGAAGAAGGAGATCAGGTAGAGTTCGCCCTTGCCGCGGCCGTCGGCGAGCTTGGCGCCGTCGCTGATGCGGTTGGTCAGGCTGTTGTTCTCGCTGTAGAAGCGCTGCCAGGAATAACCGGCCATCAGGTCGATGTTGTGCTGGCCGAAGGTCTGGTTGTAGTCGCCGTAGAACTCGAGGGTCGTGTTCAGACGGCTGTAGTCGTAGTCGGTGTGCTGGCCGCCGCCGGACTGGTTGGTGTTGTGGTAGGAAGCCTCGGAGCCCATCGCGAGCTCGTTGAAGCCCTTAGACTTGGCCCAGTCGATACCGAGGTTGAGGTTGAAGCGGAGGGCTTCCAGACCGTGGATCTTGTAGTCGAACTGCGCGTTGCCGATGAAGCGGTAGGCGTCGGCCTGGTCGGTCTTGTCGTTGAGCAGGGCGACCGGGTTCATCGTAGCCATCACGTTGAGGTTGCCGGCGGTGTCGTACCACGCGGTGTAGCCGTTCAGGCTGTGGGCGGGATCGTCGCAGTAGACCGGCTTGGTCGGGTCGTAGTGGTTGGCGGCGCCGATGGCGTCCTGGTTGGCGTACCAGTTCTTGGCATAGGTGCCCTTGCCGTTGAGGTTGATGTTGAGGTGCTTGTCGAAGAAGCTCGGGGAGAGGTTCAGCGACAGGGTGCCGCGGTTCATCTTCGAGCCCTTCAGCGTACCGGTCTGGGACATGAAGCCGCCGGACACGCGGTACGGCAGGAAGTCGCCGATGCGGCCGTTGAGGGAGATGTTGCCGTCGTAGGTCGGGGCGACCTGGTAGATCTCCTTCTGCCAGTCGGTATCGGAGAGGACGCCGGCCACGCCGAGGTTGGCCTCGGCGGTGGAGTTGGCACCGTAGAAGCTGCGGATCAGGTTGGTGATGCCCTGGGCGTCAAGCACCTTCTGGTACTTGGCGATGGTGTTGACGGAAGTCGTGAAGTCGATGGACACCTGCGGCAGCGAGCTGCCGGTCTTGGCACCCTTCTTCGTGGTGATCACGATGACGCCGTTGGAGGCGCGGGAACCGTAGATGGCGGTCGCGGACGCGTCCTTCAGGACGGTGAAGCTCTCGATGTCTTCCGGGTTGATGGAAGAGAGCGGGTCGGACATGCCGGCGATGCCGTCGTTCGAGACGGGCAGGCCGTCGATGACGATGAGCGGGCTCTGGTCGGCGTTGAGCGACGCGGTACCGCGGATGCGGATGGTCGCGCCGGCGCCCGGCATACCGGAGCCGGCGGTCACGACCACGCCCGCGCTCTTGCCGCGGAGCAGGTCAGCCGGCGTAGTGATGACGCCCTTGTTGAGTTCGTCGGCCTTGACCGTCGAAACGGAACCGGTCAGGTCGCTCTTCTTGACTGTACCGTAGCCGATGACCACGATTTCGTCCAGGAACTCACTGTCCTCGACGAGGGTGATGGTGGCAGGTATGGCCGAAGCCTTGTAGGTCTGAGTGGTGTAGCCGATGCAGCTGATGGTGACCGTGGCATCGGGGGAAGAAACCCTGAAGGAGAAGTTGCCGTCCAGGTCGGTGACGGAACCGTTGGTCGTGCCCGTCTCGATGACGGAAGCACCCACCACGGGGCCGATCTGGTCCACAACCACGCCCCGGACCGCATAGCTTTGTGCGGATGCGGTGAAGCACGTCACGCCCGAGAGCGCGACAGCCGCAAGGATGGATAGGATTTTTTTCATAAATATGAAAGGTTATTAGATAGAATAAACTTATTTGCGTTCTTCGACGAGAGCGACCGCCAGGCAGCCGCAGATGAGCAGGATGCCGGCGATCACGAGCATGTGGGCCTGCACGCCGCCGACCAGGTGAAGCACCACGCCGCCCAGGGCCGCTGCGACAATCTGCGGGAGGCAGATCGTGCAGTTGAACAGCCCCAGGTAGCTGCCCATGTGCTCCCCGTTCAGCGCGTTGGTGAGCAGGGTGAAGGGCAGGGCCAGCATGGCCGCCCAGGCCGCTCCGATGAGGAAATACGACACGAACAGCAGATACTGGTTGTGGATGAAAGCGATGGAAATGAAACCGGCCGCCCCGATCAGCAGGCTCACCACGTAAGCCAGGCGGAGCGACTTGAATTTAGGAAGCACGAGGGCCCAGAGGATGGAGCCGACCGCCTGCGCGGCGAACACGACGCCCACCCAGTTGCCCGCGGCCTGGTAGCCCTCGGACGCGGGATCCGTGGTGCCCCAGCAGTTGGCCGCGACGGCCCCGTTGGTATAGGTCCACATATACATGAATGCCGCCCAGCAGAAGAACTGGACCAGTCCCACGGTCCAGAACGTCTTCGGGGCGCGCACCAGGAGCTTCAGCAGCCCCGGGCGCTTCTTCTCCTCCTCGGCCTGCTTCTGCGGGTCGATGCCGTGGAACGCGGCATACTCTGCCGGCGGCATCTCCTTGACCTTCACGAAGGTATAGAGCACGCAGAGGATGAGGATCGCGGCGCCGCCGTAGAAGCTCCACACCACGGAGGGCGGGATGACGCCCTTGGGGGCGGTGTTGGCGATGCCGATCCAGGTGAAGAAGATCGGGAAGAGGTATCCCACCAGGCTGCCGGCGTTGCACAGCAGCGACTGGATCGAATAGGCCTGCGCCTTCTGCTCCTCGCCCACCATGTCGCCGACCATCATCTTGAACGGCTGCATGGCCACGTTGATGGACGTGTCCAGGAAGATCAGGGAGAACAGGCCGAACCACATCGCGCCGTTGAGGCCGAGCAGCAGGCGGCTGCTGAAATTGAGACTGCCCGCGTTGGGCAGGAACGCCATCACGAGGACGGCCACGATGGCGCCCACAAGCAAGTACGGCTTGCGGCGGCCCATCCGGCACCACGTGCGGTCGGAGTACTTACCGATGAGCGGCTGCACCAGCATGCCCATCAGCGGGGGAAGGATCCAGAAAAAGCTCAGCTGGTGCGGATCGGCACCGAGCGTAGCGAAGATGCGACTGATATTTGCACTCTGCAGGGCATAGGCAATCTGCACTCCGAAGAAGCCGAAGCTGAGATTCCACATTTGCCAGAAAGTGAGCTTATTGGTTTGCATTTTTAGTGTTATTGTCAATCGCTGCAAAATTGAAAAATCTTTCACGCGCGAAAAAATTGAAATGGATGAATGGTATTATTTTCGGGATGAATGGTCGAATTAGGAAGAAAATTTATTATCTTCAACCGCTATATTATGAAGATTTCAAAAGAGTTCTGGATTATTCTCGGTTTTGCGCTGCTCCACGCAGCCGTCGCCCTGGGCTGCCGGCTGGCGGGTCTCGCAGACGAGATGATGCTGACCCTGCTGACGATGCTTCTGGTCGTCCTGCTGTGTCTGCGTTGCCGCGTAGACGGCAAGATGACAGCCATTTCCGTCGTGCTGGTCAACGTGATCGGCGTGCTCCTCGGCCGGGGCACGGCCCTGCTTTTCGGGGCGCTCTTCGTCTCGCCGCTCGTCATCTATCCCCTCTCCACCTTCGCCTCCACGCTCTTGATCGGCTGGGCGACGCTGTGGGCCGTGCGCCTCTACGCGCGCAAGATGGCGGCCAGCGTCGAGCAGGTCAATTCCCTGAAGTGGCTGCTCGTCGCCTTCGTCGTCATCCTGGTGATGCGCCTGGCCATCCTGCTCTTCTTCTCCGAAGCCCACGAAGGCCGCAACACCGCCGTCACCATCCTCCTCGACTACTCGATGACGCTCGTCGTCATCCTCGTGCTCGCCGCCTACTCCCTGCGGCTGCAGCAGCGCGCCCTCGAGGCCGCCGAGCTGGCCAACCTCGCCCAATACCGCTACCACAAGCTCAAGCAGCAGGTCAACCCGCATTTCCTCTTCAACTCGCTCAACGTGCTGGACTACCTCATCCAGGAGCAGCCGCGCGAGGATGCCAGCCGCTACACGCACAAGCTCGCGGAAGTCTACCGCTACATGATCCGGAGCGAAGACGAGACCACCGTCCATCTGCGCGAAGAGATGGACTTCGTCTCGCAATACGTCGACCTGCTCAAGGTCCGTTTCCCGGAGGGGCTGGAAGTCCTGGTGGACATCCCCGAAGAGGCGATGGCCCGCTCGGTGGTGCCCTGCTGCGTGCAGCTGCTCATCGAGAACGCCACCAAGCACAACGCCATCGACCGCGACAAGCCGCTCCGCATCAAGGTCTGCGCCTCCGGCGAGAAGGTCACCGTGACCAACAACCGCAATCCCAAGCTCACCCAGGTCGCCTCGACCGGGCTGGGCCTCCAATACATCCGCCAGCAGTACCGTGACCTGTCCGGCAAGTCCATCGTCGTCCGCTCGGACGACCAGAACTACACCGTCACCCTTCCGCTCCTATAATGAGACTATGATGAAAGCCCTGATTGTCGAGGACGAGCGCATGGCCCAGGCGCAGCTCGTCCGCCTGCTCAAGACACATTTCCCCGATATTGAAGTGGTCCAGACCACCGATTCGGTGCGCAGCACCGTCGAATACCTCGCCTCCAACCCGCCGCTCGACCTCATCTTCATGGACGTCGAACTCTCCGACGGCGACTGCTTCGAGATTTTCCGGCAGGTGCCCGTGCGCGCGCAGGTCATCATGACTACCGCCTACGAATCCTACGCCCTCAAGGCCTTCGAGGCCGGGAGCGTGGACTATCTCCTCAAGCCCATCAGCGCCGAGGAGCTGGCGCGCGCGGTGGGCCGCTGCCGCGAGCGCGCCGCCACGGCCCCGGCGATCGACGTGGAGAAGCTCCTGGCCGTGGTGGAGGGGCGCCGGCCCAAGGCCTACAAGGAGCGCATCGTGGTCTATGTCGGCGAGCAGATCATCCCCGTCCCCACGGACCGGATCGCCTTCTTCTTCGCCGAAGAGAAGGCCAACTACCTGATGACCGACGAAGGCGCGCGCTACCTCGTCGAGACCACGCTCGACACCCTCGAGCAGGATCTCGACCCGGAGCGCTTCTTCCGCGCCTCGCGCGGCGCGATCGTCGCGCGCAGCGCCGTCAAGAGCGTCAGCCGCCATTTCAGCGGCCGCCTGCGGCTCGAGCTGAAGCCCGCGCCGCCCTTCGAGCCGACGGTCTCCCGCGCCCGCGTGGACGATTTCCTGAAATGGCTGGAATAAAAGAAATCCGCCGGCTTTTGCCCGGCGGATTTTCTTATAACTTGTAGTAGGATCCCAGGATGGCCGCGAACCATCTCGGCGGCAGGAGCTTCTTGAGCGTCACGGAGAGACGCTGCTCCAGGGTCGAGATGATGTAGTGGTAGCGCGGGCGCTTCTTGCGCACGATCCGGCTGATCTTGCCGGCGAGGTATTCGGGCTTGAGGCCCGTGGTCTCGTCCTTCTCGATGCTCGCGAGGGACTTCGCGTAGGTCTTGTAGACCTCGTACGCCTCGGGATTGGCCACGCTCTTGCGCTGCGCCGTGAACGACGTGGCGAAGTCGCCCGGTTCGATCACGACCACCTGGATGCCGAAGGCTTTCGTCTCCAGGCGCAGGGCCTCGCAGTAGCCCTCGATGGCGAACTTCGACGCGGAGTAGAGCCCCTGGAACGGGAGGCCCATCAGGCCGCCGATCGAGCTGAAACAGAGGATCTTGCCGCCGCCCTGCTGGCGCATGGCGGGCAGCACGTAGTGCAGGAAACGCACCATCCCCATCCAGTTCACGTCCATCTGGCGCTCCGCGTCCTCCAGCGAGGAGAACTCCAACGGACCGCCGATGCCCATGCCGGCGTTGTTGATGAACACGTCGATGCGCCCTTCGGCGTCGAGCACCTGCTTCACCGCCGCCTCGCAGTCCTCCGCCCGCTGGGCGTCGGCCTTGATGTAGGTGACGCCGGGCAGCAGGTCCGTGGCCTTGCGGTGCGTGCCGTAGACCTTGTGGCCGTCGGCGCTGAGCCGGGCGGCCATCGCACGGCCGAAGCCGGAGGTGATGCCGGTGATCAGGATGACCATGTTATGCGATGACGCCGAGTTCGCGGAAGATCTTGGTGAGCACCGCCACGGCCTCGTCCACCTGCTCGGTGGTGTGCGTGGCCATAAGGGCGAAACGGATGAGCACGTCCTTCTCGGGCACGGCCGGGGCGATCACCGGGGTGATGAACACGCCCTGCTCGTAGGCCATCCGCACGATCTGCATCGCCTTGAAGGTGTCGCGCACGAAGAGCGGGATGATCGGAGACTGGGTGTGGCCCGTGTCGAAGCCGGCCTTCTTGAAGGCCTCCTGCGCGTGGCGCGTGACCTTCCAGAGGTTCTCGCGGCGCTCCGGCTCGGAGATCATGATGTCCAGGGCGCAGGAGGCGGCGGCCACGGCGGCCGGCGTCATCGAGGCGCTGAAGATCAGCGAACGGGAGTTGTGCTTGAGGTAGTTGAGGACTTCCTTGTCGCCGGCGATGAAGCCGCCCAGGGAGCCGAAGCTCTTGGAGAAGGTGCCCATGATGAGGTCCGTCTCCTTGGTCAGGCCGAAGTGGCTGGCGGTACCGGAACCGTTCTCGCCGATCACGCCGAGACCGTGGGCGTCGTCCACCATCACGGCGGCGTTATACTTCTGGGCCAGGCGGACCAGGTCGGGCAGCGGGGCGATGTCGCCCTCCATCGAATACACGCCGTCCACCACGATGAGTTTCGGGGCGTTCTTCGGGGTCATGAAGAGCTTGCGCTCCAGGGCCGCGACGTCGTTGTGCGCGAACTTGCGCACCTCGCTGAAGCTCAGGCGGCTGCCGTCGATGATGCAGGCGTGGTCGAGGGCGTCCAGGAAGATGTAGCCACCGCGGAAACCGAGGCAGCCCACGACGCCCAGGTTGACCTGGAAGCCGGTGCTGTAGGTCACGGCGGCGTCCTTGCCCACGAACCTGGCCAGCTTCTCCTCCAGCTCCTCGTGGATGTCGAGGGTACCGTTGAGGAAGCGGCTGCCGGAGCAGCTGGTGCCGTATTTTTCTATTGCCTTGATGGCGGCCTCCTTGAGGCGCGGGTCGTCAGAAAGTCCAAGGTAGGAATTGGAACCGAACATCAGGACCTTGCTCCCGTCGGCCATGGTGACCAGGGGATCCTGTCCGGAAGAGATGGGGCGGTAGTAGGGGTAGATACCCTGCGCTTTGACCTCATCTGCGAGCGTGTACTTGGCACAGAGCTCGTTTAAGATTCTTTTCATTGGTACGGTTTTATAATAAGTACAACGGCGCAAAGATAACTATTTTCTACGAAAAACAACCTTTCCGCCCTTTCGGGCAAGTTCGGGAAAATTCCTTAAATTTGTGAAATTGAAACATCTGGGATGAAAAGAATTATCGCTCCGCCTTTTCTGGTTCCGGGAGACCGCGTCGCCCTGGTCTCGCCGTCGTACCACACGCCGATGGCCAACGTCGAAGGGGCAGCCGCCGTGCTGCGCGACTGGGGCTTCGAGCCCGTCGTCGGCGCCCACGTCGGCAGGCGGTGGCGCGGCAGCTACGCCGGCTCGCCCGCGGAGCGGCTCGCCGACCTGCGCGCCGCGCTGGAGGACCCTTCCGTCAAGGCCATCCTCTGCAACCGCGGCGGCTACGGCACGATCCGCTTCGTGGACATGCTCCCGCCGGAGGAGCTCGCCGCGCATCCCAAGTGGCTGGTCGGGTTCAGCGACATCACCACGCTGTGCGGGCTGGAAGCCCGCGCGGGGGTGATGAGCGTCCACGGCCCGATGGGCAAGTTCCTGGCGAAGAACAAGGGCGCCGGCAAGTCCTGCGCGCTGCTGCGCGACATCCTGACGGGCACCATCCCGGAATACACCGTACCCGCGCATCCGCTCAACGTGGCGGGCACGGCCACGGCCCCGCTCGTGGGCGGCAACCTCAGCACCTTCGTCCCGCTCCTCGGGACGCGGGCTGACGCCACCGCCGGGCGGGAGATCATCCTGTTCATCGAAGAGGTGGGGGAGCATATGCGCCACATCGACCGGCTCATCAACACGCTGCGGCTTCACGGCGTGTTCGACCGCTGCCGCGGCGTCATCCTGGGCGAGTTCACGGACTGCGATTCTGACCTGGACTATGCCTCCGTCGAGGGGATGGTCTGTTCCTATTTAGACGATTACCGGATCCCTGTCTGCTGCGGCTTCCCGGCCGGGCACGACGCGGTGAACTGGCCGCTGCTCTTCGGCGCGCGCAGCACGCTGGCGGTCAGCGAGGCCGGCGCCACGCTCACATTCCACGTCCGGGGTCGCCGGAAGCGGGTCTGAGGCTGGCGGCCACCACGGCCGCGGTGGACCAGGCGGCCTGCAGGTTGAAGCCGCCCGTCACGGCGTCCACGTCGAGCGCCTCCCCGGCGAAATAGAGCCCGGGGTACTGCTTGGATTCCAGGGTATTGATATTCACGCCGGCGAGGTCCACCCCGCCGCAGGTCACGAACTCCTCTTTGAAGCGGGCGCGGCCGGCCACGGTGTAGGCGTCAGCCGACAGCGTGGCGGCGAGCCGCGCCGCGCCCTTGGCGCCGAGTT
>JAEEGJ010011397.1_pt1 | contig 22583 bp, 16 predicted proteins | sample 8958761 | NCBI WGS metagenome assembly JAEEGJ01 (sample SAMN16246546, study PRJNA631951) | gut metagenome | biome: gut microbiome; feature: rumen; material: RS-attached | host: Bos | place: Iran: Karaj | collected 2018-10 | reverse complement strand
GCCGTCAGCAGCACCAGCGCCGTAATAGCAAATAAAAATACTTTTTTCATATGAAGATAGTAGTTGTTTTGGTGCAAAGTTACGAAAAAAAATGATTACTACAAAGACAGATCGCGAAAAAGGCTTGAAAACGTTTACGAACAACAATAAAAGTCCCGATAGCGCGAAACTATCAGGACTCCCGTTAACCGTAAACTAACCCTTAGCTACCCGTGTCGAAGCCACCCGAGTTGCCGCCGCCACCGCTGTCGTCACCCGAGCCAGAGCCACCACCGGTCTGCGAACCACCTGAAGCACTGCCGGTAGTCTCACCCTTGGCTGCAGCGATCTCAGCCTTGGTCTTGTCAGTCCAGCTGAACTTCACGTCCTTCTTCAGCTCCTCACGAGTGAAGTCGCCCGTCGACTGAGCCAGCAGCTTGATCACCTTCACGGCAGGACCCGTCTTCTGACCCTCAGCCAGCGAGCCCATCGTGGCCTGAGCCACCTTGTCCTGCTCAGCGTCGTAGAGCGTCTCAAGCCCGTTGGCCTCCACCGTGGCCTTGAAGATGGCGAGGTTGCCCACCTTCACGGTGTTGCCGTTGAGCACCATCTCGCGCACACACTTCACGAAGTCGGTCAGCACACCGACGATCAGACCCTCCGAGAAGGCCGTGTTGTGATGAGCCATGTGCTCGGCCATCTCATGGATGCCCATGGTCTCCTTGTAACTCACGCGGGCATAGAGCTTACCCGCCTGTTCCGATTCCGAATTCTCGGTCACCTTTGAAAGATACAGTTCAATCATACCGTTAAAAATTTTTCGTGGTATTATATTATTAAGTGGACCAACTACATCGGGTGGTCCTTCCCGCCTTTATTATTATGGTACAAAGGTACAAAATTATTTTCGTATTACCAAATATTTACCCCAAAATATGTCGTAAAAAATGTTAATACAATAACCCTACCTTATCGCTCAATAAGGTAGGGTTATTGTTGAATACTGACGGGTTATTTCGGGCGAGCGGCTGAGGGAAACTATCGGTTTCATTTCTTACGGTACTGGCCATTCCTGATGCGATCAACAATATGATATTTGCTGACGAACTGACCGATATAACGCTCGGCGGTCTTCCAAGGAATGCCAAGACTGTTAGAGGTTTGCTTAGCGTCCTGAGTAGTAAATTCAGTCCCGAGGTTGTCAAAGAGTTTTTTCTCTGTCGACGAGAGAGTGATGCCATTGCTAAAACTTTTCACTTCGTCATGAGGCAGCAGGTTGGCATAGACATGTGTCGTGTGATTAATCAGACAGTTGGCAATGGTCATTGCCGTGTTGAAATCATCCTCTGCGCAGACAAGTGTCTGAGACAGGGGCTCGAACTTGGGACTACGATCATCACATCTGAGCACGGTGAGTACCATAGCCAGACGGAAAGTGGCCAGTCCAAGGCGCTTCACGAAAGCGTCGAGCTGCTCACCATAAAGACCAATCTGCTCAAGCAGCAATCTCGAGAAGTATTCGTTGAACCGCTGTTGCTGTTCTATGCTGAGTACGAACTGGAGCGGGTGCAGTTTTTGCTTCTCAAGCTCATGATAGAGTTCGAAATAGCGCTGCCCGACCCTGAAGAAACGATCCGAAACAGGCTCGTCGCATTGGGCAAACACATTACGCCACTCATGCCGGCTTCTTAGGTTGTAGAACAAGAATCTGTTAGCCAGTCCGTTCTCCACCTGCTGGGGCGACAGCAATTGCGGAATCTGTCCTGGTGTACAGGTCAAGAGTGCTGCCAGTCGTGGACAGTCCAGATTGACGTGCTCGTCATCTTTGCGGCGGCTGTAGCTGATAGGCTCGTGATGAAAGGCCTTTCTCAGTCCGTCACTGTAATCGCCGTAGTCCTGCTTCAGCGCCTGAGTGAGCGTGTCGGCCTCAGTTTCGAAGATGGCGCCCCATTCGCCGTTGTCGGCCAAAGCCTGATAGCAAGAGGTGGCCGACGAGTTGGCGGGGATGAATACAGAGCGATAGACTGGCTTCTCGGGCTCAGGTTGTGTGGCACGCTGCTTCTTGTCGAGGGAAGACCATTTGGCCATTTCCTGTTGATAGTCCTCCTTCTGAAGCTCGTACTGATGTCGTATCTCCCACTCAATGGGCATCAGTAGCTGGCGGCAGTCGGAAATGACACCCTTGTCGGCGCCCGATGGTGCATCGACGAGCATATAGAACGGAGGATACACTTTTTTGCCGTCATAGATACCGAACACTCCAGGCATTGCTCCAGAGTAGAGTGTCAGAGCGGCCAGTATCACCTTATCGCGCCCCTCGGAATCAGATTGTGTCTCCGCCGGTATACGTAGCAGAGATGGCTGTCTGCTGATGTCCAGTTTGTCAGAAAATGTCTCAGTGTATTGCACAATCTCTGCACATGGGAGTCCTGATGCGTTTCCCTCATTTCCCTCACTTCCCTCACTGCTGAGGTTTTTTAATGGAACAGTGCCGCTGACAGAAGATGGATGATGGTAATTACCATTATTATATACATTCCCAGTTTGTTCATGCTTATTCCCTATCATGCTGTCTGTACCAACACTATCGACGTGAGGGTTTGAGGGATTTGAGGGAAACTGTCGGCTGATGGCACCGAGGTCAACACCTGCCTGCTGCGCCATTTTGTAAAAACTTGCGATTGTCGTTCGCCCGTCTTGTTTCGAGAGGCATTCCTGCCATTTCTTCTCGCAGTCCTTTTGATTATATTTACCACTTTGGGCACATAGCTGATGATACAGGTCGTGACCGTCATCGCCGAGTCCGTTAGCCAACGCGAATCCCAAGTGAAGATAGTCGTCGTACGATTCGGCAATGTTGGCTCCCAGTCTCAACAGTTCTTCTGTCGTGGCCTTCGCCTTGGCCAGCTCGTTCCCATTATCGGAAATAGCTGGCTGTAGATGATTCACCTGACCAGTTGTCTGCTGGTCGTTTGGGGTGTCGGCTTTCGATGCCTCATTTGCTGAAGCCCAAGCCATCGGGTCGAAAATATGATTATTGTCCATATTATACTTTAATTTTCTGTGTTCAGGTTTACTATTAAAAATACTCATAGAGGTCGGGCTTGAGATAAGCGTCTGCGTCGTGACACAGGAAACAGGCCCTTGAAAGGTTGCCGCACATCTTATCAACTTGTTTGTCTGTCAGATGATAAGTATGCATCAGGTAATTTCTGACGGCCGTGAACCACGTTCGATGGTCGCAGCGCGAGAGATCGATGTGGACAAACCACTTCAATCCCGTGCCGCGAGGTGAGCGGAAGAGCAGCAGTGTGTCGAACATCGGTTCGTGTACGAGGAGTTTAAAGAGTTTCTCAACCCTGTCATCCAGATGGTCGAGGTCCATGCAGAGCACCCCCGAGTGTTTCACGAGCGAGGTATCGCTACAGTAGGTGAAGACGCCGGATGGTGTCACGTAGTCGAAGTGCTGCCCCTTGTAGCTGCGAGCCTCGGCGTCATCGTTGATGAGTCTGAGATCGCGGGTTTCTGGGAAATACCTGCGGGTCGTGATGTAACGATAGACCTCAAACAGCGACAATGGCCGTCCGCTGGGCCACTTATTAGAAATCGGCTTCTCGAAGAAGCTCATCCGCACTTCAGCCGCACTCCAGCTGGCAGCGGATATTGTTGGGTTGTTATTTGCCTCCATACTATTCTTACGTTTTGTTGATGAAGGTTTACCCACTTGCACAAACGGACTTCGGTATAGTGGTTATGATTTCCCCACATCCGTCCCCGAGGCCCGTGCTCGGTTAATGCCCCAGGTGTCGAATTCTGATGCGAAATTACTTTGTTTTTCTGAAAAGTATGGAGATTTAGGGATGGCAGGTTCGCAAAGTTCGCATAGTTCACAAAGTTCACTCGTGTTCACGTGAGTTCGGGTCAAGTTCACTCAAAAGTTCACAATTAAGTTCATCGGAGCGATTAAATATGGCTTTCTGGCGTCTAACAGTAAGATAGCAACTAAAAAGATGTTAAAAATCAACCTATAGTATTAAGAAACTGAAGAAAAAGTGGTTGACATAAAATAAAAAATAGTAACTTTGTCAACGAAATCAAACTTACAGCTATGGCAGAACAATTAAATGTATTTTCACAACGTCTCAGACAAGCCAGGGTATTAAAGAAAATATCCATGGAACAACTTGCCTCCATGATTGGAAATAGCGTCTCAAAGCAGGCTATTTCAAAGTACGAGGCTGGTAAGATGATGCCCAACAGCACCGTCTTAGTGGCTTTGGCTACTGCATTGGATGTAGAGCCAGATTATTTCTACCGTCCTTTTACTTTTGACTTGAATGAGTTTAAAGTATCCTTTCGTAAGAAGTCCGATACCACCGCCAAGGATGTCAATGCATTGAAGGTGCGTATTCAGGACGAAGTTGAACGCTATCTGGAAGTGGAAAATATTCTTGGTAAGGATAAAGAAACTGTTCTACAAACGGATGGTGAACAATTGTCTACTCCTGCACAAATGCAAGAACTGGCCAGGCATTTAAGAGACGAATGGCATTTGGGCTATGACGCCATCGGGAATGTTCAGGATGTGCTGGAGGAGCATGGCATTAAAGTGATATGTACGGAAGCACCGAGTGGCTTTGATGGTGTGAGCGGTATTGTCAACGGTAAGGCCTATATTGTTGTTCTTAACAAGAACCAAAATCATGTAGAGCGTCGTAGGTTCACGACGATGCATGAGTTAGGACATCTTCTGTTTGACAAGCGCTTCTCTTCAACTTTGACTTTACGGGAGAAGGAAAAGCTTTGCGATGCGTTCGCCAACGAGATGCTTTTGCCATCGAGAGTCGTGAGAACTGTTTTCAGTCCTGGTGAGAAGATATCCACTTCCGAAGTCCGTCAGTTGCAGGTGGTGTATGGCATATCGTTTGATGCCATCATGCACAAGTTACATGATATGGGCATCATCAATGACAGCAAATACAAGACCTACTGCATTCGCAAGAATCATGATGACGCTTGGAAGCAGTTTGTAGAAGCAACCTATTATCAGGAAGGCTTCTCTACTAAGTTTGAGACGATGGTTTATGCTGCTGCGGCAAAAGATTTGATAAGCACTTCAAAGGCTGCTAATCTTTTGCATAGTTCTGTCAGCACCGTCCGTAAGCATTTGAACGTGATATAATGAAAAAGATTGTTGTAAACGATACCAATGTATTCATCGACTTGTATGAGGTCGGGCTACTTGAAGAGTTTTTCTCTCTTCCTTGGGAGGTCCATACCACAGATTTCGTGATGCTTGAGTTGCAGAGGGAGGGGCAACATGAAACTGTTGCTAAATACAAGGCAGACAAACGTCTTGTTGTTCCTGTCTTTGAGGCGAAAGAAATGTCGGAGATTGGAAATCTATTTCAGCAAAATATGAATAGAACCAATTTGTCTCTGACAGACTGTTCGGTATGGTATTATGCCAAGGTGAATAACTATATCCTATTGACTGGTGACCGAAAATTGCGAACAGTCTCTGCCTATAACGGTGTAGAAGTTCGTGGGGTTATTTTTGTGTTTGATTGTCTGGTTGAATGCGGAAAAATATCTCGTCGGGTTGCAGTCGAGAAGCTACAACAACTCTACAGTATTAACCCTCGATTGCCTAAAGAGGAAATTGAAAAACGAATTAACTGGTGGAAAGCAGAGATAGTGAAATAGAAAGAAAAGATCTTCACACAGCTGCCTCCACCAAAATGGTCAGCGCTGAGGAGTTAGCCAGGATTTACATGAAATCTCGGCCAGACTTCCTTATTATGGATATGGAAGAGGTAACAAGAGGTTGGAATGTGAATTTTATTTTTGACTTCCTATATTATGTAAGGAACTTGTCAGATATAGATCTTGCTATTGAATGGCTTGCTGGAAATTGGGCAGACACACATCACTATTATGATACCTATAATAATTTGAAAGACCCCAAACTCGTTGAAGAGTACCAGCGTTTTGTACTTTCGCTGAAAGACATCAAAGAGTCTCTTCTTCGTCGCTTTAAGGCAGAAGAGCGTAAGGAGGCTTTGAGGGTACAGATGCTAATGGGATATAACACGACAACTACAACAGAAGTCATGCCGAAAGAGGATGTGCCTCAGAAAAAGTCAGATGAGACAGACTCCCCTCATTTCGAGGAATCCAATTCTTCTGGTCTTCCAGAATATCACATCAAAGACCTGCCTGACGATGTACAGGGAATCCTGACTTTCGACGATGATGAGACCTATTCGCTATTTGTAAAGAATATGAAAGAAGACACTTGGCTCAAAGTAAATACAAATAAAGGCAAATATTTGGACAGGCTCAGGTTTGTATGTAACAAGTTTGAGATAACCGCCAAGAATACAGATCGCAAACAGTTTGACAAATTATTGCACTATATTATTCCCGATCTTGGTGAGATTGGTAATTTGGAAAGTGCGATGAAGAAACAAAAGGACTCCAACGACAAAGCGAACTACAAATACTATGACAGTCCGGAGTTTTATCATCGTAGTAAATGTTTTGATTTGTGTAAAGTTGGAGCAGAATTAGAGGAGTGCCTGACTCCAGTTCTTGAGAAAATCCACAATAAGAAGTGGAACATTAAGAAGAATCCACGATAAGTATTATTATCAAAAATATAGCATATTATAAACTTTTTGACCATTATTTTATTTTTTTTGTCCCAAAGGGTATTTCTTTCCAAACTTTTTCTTATCTTTGCAGCAAGTATCTGCCAATCGTCGTAAACGACGCTTGTAACAAAACAAGATTCTCTGAGTGAAGAGTGGCGATATGATTTTTGTGGGTAAATAATAGCATCAGCTATTTATTCAGAGTATCGTGAAACCTCGGAAATTTCAACGATGAAATGCTTTGGATGATACAGTTGATGCCCGTGCGATAGCGCGGGCATGACTTATATCTTAGCATTTCAGGTACATCCGAGGACCTCACGATACGAGAGAAGAGTCATTGTTCGCGCTTCTTTTGTGTCCTGAGGTCTCTTGGTATTACCTGTAAGCAAGCCTGAAGATATAGTTTTGGTGCTTACTAAAACTATATTTTCAATGGCAAAGAAAATAGTAAAGGAGAAATCGATAGAAGAAACGCTGTGGGAATCGGCGAATAAACTGCGTGGCTCTGTGGAACCATCGGAGTACAAGCATGTGGTGTTGAGTCTGATCTTCCTGAAGTATGCTTACGACCGTTTTACGGAGCGTAGGAACGAGCTGGTGGCGGAAGGGAAAGAGCGGTTTGCAGATAATCCTGTATTCTATAACGCCAAGAACGTGTTCTATCTGGAGCCCGAAAGTCGTTGGGATTTCTTGATTGAGAATGCCAAGCAGAACGATATTTCCATCAAGATAGACAAGGCGTTGGCAAAGGTGGAGGATAGCAACCCATCGCTGAAGGGTGCCTTGCCCAGCAATTATTATGCAGGTCTGTCTTTGGATCGTACGAAGTTGGCTGCTCTTCTCGATGAGATTAATAAGATTGATACGCTGAAAGACCCTGAGCACGACTTGATAGGCCGAGTATATGAGTACTTCTTAGGAAAGTTTGCTATTGCAGAGGGTAAGGGTAAAGGAGAATACTATACCCCTAAGACTATTGTCAACCTGATAGCAGAGATGATTGAGCCTTATCGTGGCAAAATTTACGACCCTTGTTGTGGCTCGGGCGGTATGTTTGTTCAGAGCATGAAGTTTATCGAAGCCCATCATGGTAACAAGCGCGACATCAGCGTGTATGGTCAGGAATACACCAACACCACTTATAAGCTGGCGAAGATGAACCTGGCTATTCGTGGCATAGCTTGTAACCTGGGCGAAATGGCTGCTGATACCTTCCATAACGACCAACATAAGGATTTGAAGGCAGACTTTATCATGGCCAATCCTCCATTTAATCAAAAGGACTGGCGTGCTGATAATGAGTTGGTGGATGATCCTCGTTGGATGGGTTATGATACGCCACCCACCAGTAATGCCAACTATGGTTGGATTTTGAATATCGTCAGCAAACTCTCAGCAAATGGTACAGCAGGCTTTTTGTTGGCCAATGGTGCATTGAGTGGCGATGGCACAGAGCTGGCTATCCGCAAGCAGCTTATCCAGAACCATATCGTCGAAGCTATTGTGATTCTACCTCAGAATATGTTCTATTCCACAAATATCAGTGTGACCTTGTGGATTTTAAACAATAACAAGAAGGCAAGAACTGTTGAGCAAAATGGCAAGATGGTGAAATACCGAAATCGTGAAAACGAGGTGTTGTTTGTTGATCTGCGTCAGTGGGGAGAGCCTTACGAGAAAAAATTTGTTCAACTTCCTCCCGAACAAATCCAAAAGATTGCAGAGAACTTCCATAATTGGCAGCGTGAGGGCTTTGAAGAAACTTATCACAATGAACCAGAATACTGCTATTCTGCAACTATAGATGAGATAGAAGCAAAGGGCTGGAGTCTTGTCCCAAGCAAGTATATTGAATTTAGGGATAGTGATGAGCATGTTGATTTTGATACGAAGATGAAACAACTACAAGCAGAAATGAGTGAATTGCTCCAGCAAGAGGAGGAGAGTAGCAAGGAGTTGAAAGCATTATTTGAGGGCTTTGGCTATGCAATTGATTAAATATAAATTAGGCGACCTAATTGTTCAACGCCGCGAGAAGAATAAAGACTATGACCTGCCGATTAGAGGCGTGTCAAAAGAAGGCTTTATTAAACCCAAGGTGGAAGAGGCTGATACGAGCATATACAATGTGTTCTATAAGAATGACTTTGTATTCAATCCGGCAAGAATGGAGCTAAATTCAATTGCATTAAATTTGGTTTTGGATAAAGCTTTATGTTCCTCTCTTTATGAAGTCTTTTATGTGAAAGACGAAAATGTGGTCCTTCCTGAATTCTTGAATTTGCATATCAAGAGAGATGAATTTGCAAGGCATTGCGATTATATAGGGTTAGGATCTGCCCGAGAATATTGCCGTTTTGCTAATATAGCAGAGTTTGATATTAAGATACCGTCTATAGAGGTACAACGTGAAATAGTTCAGGCTGACAGACAAATCAAACGTCGCATTCGTCTGAATGAGCAGATGATTGAAAAGCTCGAGGCCACAGCCCAAGCCCTCTATCGCAAAATGTTCGTTGATGGCATTGATAAAGAAAACCTGCCAGAAGGTTGGAGGATGGGAATACTTTCAGAGGTCGCTATATTAAAAGCTGGTGGTGATAAGCCAACTGAATTTTCCGAGGTGAAAACGGAGTTGTTTAATGTCCCTATTTATGCAAACGGAATAGAAAATAAAGGGATATTCGGATATACAACAAGCCCTGTTATTAAAGCTAAAAGTATTACGATATCTGCACGAGGAACAATAGGGTACTGCTTCTTGAGGAAAGAGCCATATGTTCCAATCGTCAGACTTATAGTTGTAGCTCCACATGATGAGGTAATGGCTCAATATCTTTATCATTATTTGGATTCCTCCAATATCAAAGGCTCCGGCTCAGTCCAAAGCCAATTAACGGTACCAGATATGGAAGGAATGGATATTTTGATACCGCCACTTCAATCTGTGAAGGATTTCAATAATAGAGTTGAAATAATGGATAAGTCCATATCAATATATGAGCAAGAAAACTCCAAACTCTCCGAGCTCCAATCCCTCTTATTAGCCAAGATGGGGAATTTGAAACAATGATATAAATTGCACAGAGTTGAATCCCTGTGCAGAAGAGGTCTTTGACATGGTGGCACCAAACAGGAAGTTCAGTCTTCTTTGTCCTTAGGTTGTATAAAGCCTATAGGCTTGCGAGGCTTGTCTTTATCAGGGTTAGCCTGTAATTCTGATAAAGCGATACTAATGGCATCGAGTTGAGCGCGCGTACTCTCATTGATGTCGTTTTGGTCGGCAAGGATGTCGTTCACCTCCTCCTTGAGTTTATATAGTTCTTGTGCTAAAGTAACGACCTTCTCTGGTAGAGTAGAGAAAGAGAGCATCTGCCTCATGGCAACAAATGCTCTTGTTATTTTAATACTCGTTTCATCAGCTACAGGACTACGAAGTACACTTGACAGCATCAAGGCACCCAACTCTGTAAAAGCATATGGCAGCGATTTCTTAGGTCTTTTCATCCTTGATGTCGTCACAAATTGTGATGAGATAAGTATCCATTCTTGCTCTGTGAGCTGGAACATGAAATCGTCAGGAAAGCGTCTTGCATTACGCTTGACGGTTTGATTAAGTGATCGGGTCTCTACTTCATAAAGCATTGCTAAGTCGAAATCAAGCATCACGCGCTGACCACGAACGACATAAATTTTGGATTGAATGATTTGTAATTCGTCCATAGTAATGTGGATTTAATGTTAATAATGTGATTTACGCTTGCAAAGATATGAATATAATCTGAAACTTCCAAATTTTCAAGAAGAAACTTGCGAAATGATAATGGTGTCGCTGTCGTAGAATGCAGAAATAAAAGAAAATAATAGAATATGTCATACTTTAACGAACATACACTGGAAATGGCCATCATGGAGCTGTTTGAGCAACAGGGTTACAGCTACGTGAATGGAGAGACGATTCATAAGGAATTTCCTGAGGTGCTGCTGCGTGATGACTTACGGATGTATCTGATGGATAGATACAGCAATGAAGGAATCACACCAATGGAGGTGGAGCGTGTGTTGGCTAAATTGACAGCTGACAATGGGGCACCTCTTTATGTTCAGAATGCCCAGACTTATAGGCTGATGACTGAAGGCTTTGCTATCAAGCGCGAGGATGCCTCGAAGCCTGATTTGTTCGTAGAAGTGATTGACTTTAAGAATGTTGATAAGAATATCTTCAAGGTGGTGAACCAGCTGGAGATAAAAGGTACGCAAAAGCGTATTCCGGATGGTATTGTCTATGTGAATGGTTTGCCAGTGGTGGTGCTGGAGTTTAAGAGTGCCGTGAAGACGGATGCCACCATCATGAATGCCTTTACGCAACTGACCGTTCGCTATCGCAGGGATATTCCCAATCTGTTCCGCTATAATGCCTTTGTGGTGATTAGCGATGGTGTGAACAACAAATACGGAACGTTGTTTACCCCTTACGATTTCTTCTATGCCTGGCGCAAGATAGAGCGCACGGATAAGCCTAACGACGGCATTGACTCACTGCATACCATGATGCAGGGATTATTCCGTAAGGAAAGACTGCTAAGCGTTTTGAAGGACTTTGTTTTCTTCCCCGATAATTCCAAGAGAGAATTAAAGATTGTCTGCCGTTATCCGCAGTTCTTCGCCACCCATCGGCTCTATGAGAATATACTGGAGCATTCGCATATTAATATATTAGGTGACGGTAAAGGAGGAACTTACTTTGGTGCTACTGGATGCGGTAAGAGTCTGACCATGCTTTTCCTGACACGTATCCTAATGCGTAGTCGCCATATGGCATCACCAACAATCGTGTTGATTACAGACCGAACCGATCTTGATGACCAGCTTTCTGCGCAGTTCGTTAATGCCAAACAGTTTATTGGCGATGATACTGTCATCAATGTAGAAACTCGAAAGGAATTGGGCGAGAGACTGAGAGGCAGAAAGAGCGGAGGCGTGTTCCTGACTACGATTCAGAAGTTCTCTGAAGATATCGACTTGCTGTCAGACCGTGCCAATATCATTTGTATCTCTGATGAGGCCCATCGTTCTCAGGTCAATGTAGAACAACACGTGAAGATTACGGATGCCGGTGTTCGTCGTAGTTATGGTTTTGCAAAATATCTGCACGACTCACTACCGAATGCTACGTATGTAGGCTTTACAGGAACTCCGATTGATTCTACGATAGATGTGTTTGGTGAAGTGGTTGACAGTTACTCCATGACAGAGTCTGTGGCTGATGGCATCACTCGACGTATTGTCTATGAGGGCAGGGCTGCTAAGGTGTTTACAGACAACAGGCAGTTGCAAGAGATAGAGAACTACTACAAGAAATGTGAGGCAGAGGGAGCCAATGAATATCAGATAGAGGAAAGCAAGAAAGCTGTCACTCAGATGAATGTCATTATTGGTGACCCCAAACGTCTGGCTGCCGTGGCCAAGGATTTCGTAGAGCATTACGAGAAGCGCATTGAGGAAGGCAGTACGGTATGCGGCAAAGCTATGTTTGTTTGCACCAATCGCCCGATAGCCTACGATTTGTATAAGCAGATTATTGCCTTGCGTCCTGAATGGGAAGAGAATCGAATCAAGATGGTGATGACACGCTCGAAGGATGATGAGCAAAGGCTGTATGACTTGCTCGGTTCGGATGAAGACAGAAAGAAGCTGGACATCCAGTTTAAGGATCCCGATTCTGAATTTAAGATTGCCATCGTGGTGGATATGTGGATTACCGGTTTCGATGCCCCATGTCTCGATACAATGTACATTGACAAGCCGCTACAGAAACATACGCTGATTCAGACCATATCAAGAGTCAACCGTGTTTATGAAGGCAAGGATAAGGGGTTGGTGGTAGACTACTTAGGCATCAAGAGCAATATGAATAATGCCCTGAAGCAATATGCCGGAGGTGGCGACATCGGTGAAAACATCGAAACCATTGAAAAGTCGCTGACGATGGTAAAGGACGAACTGGATATCCTACGTCGACTCTTTGCCCAGTTTGATTATTCGAAGTTCACCACTGGTACACCACTGGAGCAATTGGAGTGTTTAAAACTTGCTGCAGAGTTTATCCAGAGTACCGAAAAGACACAAAACCTATTCATGGGTCATGTCAAGAAGTTGAAGTCTGCATTCAACATCTGTTCTAATCATGATGATATCACAGATAAGGAGAGAGAAGATGTCCATTTCTTCACGGGTGTCCGGTCCATTATCTATAAGCTGACAAAAGGCAATGCCCCTGATGTCACTCAGATGAATCGCAAAGTGAGCATGATGTTACAACAGGCTTTGCAGTCGGATGGTGTAGAAGAAGTTGCTCAGGTGAATGTAGATACCCGAGACCTTGACCTGTTGAGTGAGGAATACATGGCAAGGTTGGAGAAATTGAATCTGCCCAACACGAAGGTGAAACTGATGGAGAAACTGTTGCGTTCAGTCATCACCGAATTCAAGAAAGTCAATAAGATTAAGGGCGTAGATTTTACCAAACGTCTGAATGCCTTGGTAGAGAGATATAACGACAGAAGTGATAATGCCGTTTCTGCACAGGAGGTGTTGGACGAAGTGGCTAAGCAGATGGCAGAACTCTTGAAGGAGGTGAATAAGGAAAAGAAATCTTTCAAGGATTTGGGCATCACTTACGAGGAGAAAGCCTTCTATGATATCTTGAAAGAGATAGCCAATAAGTTTGGCTTTGAATATCCTGAGGATAAACTGCTGAAATTAGCCGCTGCCGTGAAGAAGATGGTAGATGACAAGTCAAAATATACGGACTGGGCCAATCGTACGGATATCAAGGCAGAGCTTCAGATGGATTTGATTCTGATATTAGCAGATCACGACTATCCTCCCGTGCCTCAGGATGATGTGTTCAAGGAAATCTTTGAGCAGGCAGAAAACTTCAAGAAGTATGAGAGAGCTGAAAGTGAAGAAGGCACAACGGATGTTGAAGAACTTGCCCAGCAGATAAGCCTGATAACAGCTTTTACTGTTAGTGAGACAAGTGAAGCCCCAATACATTCAAAGGCTTCCACAAATAGAAGGCCTGCTAAGGAGGTTGTTGAAATCCGACTGAAGCCAGTGGGCTCTGTGCTTGACGATGTTGAGAAGGACGATGACGTGCGTCGTTTGGTACATAATATGATGGAGTTGTACGAGGGTACCACCATCTTGAACATTGTACTGGAGTGTCAGCGTGAGTTCCAAGAGAAGTATTTCAGTATGAAACCTAATGAATGGCGGCACCTGGTGGGTGACTATGTCCGTAAAGTTACCAATCGCCCAGACTTAGAAGAAGACACCATATTCTATTATAAAGTTGGATGAATATCTCTGCATTCGCTGCTCGAAAATTTGCAAATGTCAGATAAAACCCTTATCTTTGCACCCGAAATCACATGTTGAACTTAAATTGTATACGTATGAAAAAGAAAAAAGCAAAAAAATCGGCAAAAAGTTGCTCAGTTGGTAAACTTTTCATATCTTTGCAGCGATGAAACAAAGAATCATTGAACTGAGAGCGGAATATGAAGAAAGAAAAAAACATGGAGATCTTTGATGTGGATGCGCAGTTGGATGCTGCGTTTGGAAAAGAAGGCACTCCAGGACGTGCAGCAGCCGAAGAAAGGGCCAACGCCTTCTTTACCGGACAGATTATTGAAGATGCACGAAAGAAGGCAAATATCACTCAGGAGGAATTAGCTGCGAGAATTGGAACCAACAAGTCGTACATCTCACGCGTTGAAACAGGACGCACAGAGCCCAAAGTATCGACCTTCTACCGCATCATCGCCGCCCTCGGCCTTACGGTAGAACTCACTCCGGCGGTATGATATAATGTCTTTTGTTATAAGAATATATGACGATGAAAAAGAATTTGCGATGGTTGATGGGGGTGTTACTCATCTGTGGATTATGGTTGTTCGTGGCGTGCAGCAAGGATGACGTTCCTGTTGTGGAGAAACAGTTGCAGGACGGTGAGTGGACGGGCAGCGGCGAGGGTCGCAGCGGAACCATCATCGTCAGGGTGACGGTAGAGGACCATCAGGTGACGGAGGTGACCGTGGTCGGCCAGTCGGAATCGAGCTTTGCGCAGGAGGCAATCAACACCATCTGTGAGAGTGCCGTGGGCAGAACGACAGAGATGAGCGTGGAGGTGGATGGCGTGACGGGTGCTACGCTGACCTCGACGGGTGTCATCGATGCCATCAACATGGCGTTGGAGGCTTCGATGGGTATGCCGGTTGATCCGAGCAAGATTTATGAGGACGGTTCGTGCGATATCGTCATCGTCGGTGCTGGCGGTGCCGGACTCTCGGCAGCTGTGGCAGCGTCGGAAACGGTTAGCAGTCTGAAGATCATCGTGCTGGAGAAGCAGGGCATCATCGGCGGTAATACCAACAACTCAACAGGCGGCATCAACGCGGCAGAGACGGATATCCAGAAGGGACTCGGTATCGAGGACAGCAAGAAACTGTTCTACGACGACACGATGAAAGGGGGCAAATATGAGAATATCCCGTCGTTGGTGGAGAACCTGGTGGAGCATGCGCCTGTGACCATCTCGTGGCTGACGGGACTTGGTGCCGACCTGAGCGACGTGGGACTGATGGGTGGCAGCAGCGTGAAGCGCACGCATCGTCCAAAGGGTGGCTCGGCCATCGGTCCGCACCTGATGAAGATCCTTAAGGATGCTACATCCAATAAGAACATTGAGATACGCATATCGAACAAGGTATTAGACCTGCTCTCTGCGGTCGATGGCACCGTGACGGGTGTGAAGGTGCAGAATGCCGACGGCAGCACGTATCGGCTCACGGCAAAGGCGGTGATCATTGCCACAGGTGGCTTTGGTGCCAATCTGGAAATGGTGACCAGTCTGCAGCCCTCGCTCAAGGGGTTTGCCACGCTGAACCATCCAGGTGCCACGGGTGATGCCTTCGGTTGGATGACGGCGATTGGTGGTGTGACTATCCAGATGGCGAACATTCAGATTCATCCGACGGCTGAGGCCACGAACCACATTCTGATAACGGAGGCTGTACGTGGCAATGGTGCCATTCTGGTGAACCACGAAAGCAAACGTTTCTGCAACGAGATGGATACGCGAGATGTCGTGTCAGCAGCTATCCTCGCACAGACGTATGGCGAAGCTTTTCTCATCTTCGACCAAGGTGTAAGAGAGTCGTTGGCCTCCATCGAGACCTATGCCAACCAGCATCTGCTCCAGGTGGGGAATACCTTTGCGGAATTGGCCAACGTGATAGACATCCCTGCTGCTGACCTTGAAGCCACGCTGAACCGCTATAACGCCCAGCAGAAAGCAGGCGTGGATGAGGACTTCGGGCGCAGCGCTGCACAGATGACGGCTGCATTGGAGACGGCTCCGTACTATGCTGTCTGTGTCACCCCTGCCATCCACCACACGATGGGCGGTCTGAGCGTGAATACCAATACGCAGGTGCTGAAGGCCGACGGTACACCTATCCCCGGGCTTTATGCCGCAGGTGAGGTGACTGGTGGTCTGCATGGCGCCAATCGTCTGGGTGGCAACGGTGTGGCCGATATCGTGGTAAACGGTCGTCTGGCGGGTATTGCAGCTGCTCAGAAAGTGAAATAATAACGCATGCTATCTGCTGACATTTTTGACGTCTTCAAATAATATGTCTGGTCGCTCGTCGGGACTCAGAAGCTCAAACTCTACGTTGTGCAGTTTCAGTCCGTCTACGTGGCGGGCGAAGAGTGCGTAGGCTGGGGTAGGGCCGGCCCAATGGGGCTCCGGGTAGTTCGTGCCCTGCTCGCGATAAGGTGTCGTCACTTTCTTGCCTCCCCCTCGGTATTGGATGCGGATATTGCTCAGAGAGACGTTCCTGATGGGTTCGCCTTCCATGCCCGTGATAATGATACCGGCCAGCGAGTCGCAGTCGTCGGCAATGACATTATTGATATAGATGTCGCGGGCTGACGACATGTGCGTCACTTCCTTCGGACCACGATTGCGACAGCCCGTCGTGATATAGATGGGATAATGGTGTACGTGACTCAACGATATATTATCGACCACGATGTTCTCCATCCGTCCCTGGTCCACCTCCTCGAAAGCCAGGCCTGAGCTCCACATACAGGTGCAGTTCGAGATGGTGATGTTCCTGTAGCCGCCATTACTCTCCGTACCGAGTTTGATGCGTCCGCATACCCAGTGTACCTCCTCGGGTATATACGTTCCGTCGAGGAAAGTCCCCAGCTTATAGCCAGTCACGATGCAGTTCGTAATGAGGATATGTTCGCAGAGCACGGCCTTCTTCAGAGCATACGAGCTTTTCAGCACGATGGCATCGTCGTTGGGTGTGTTCACCTTCGTATTGCTCACCGTGAAATACTTGCAGCAGTCGATGTCGATGCCGTCGCGGTTGGTGTCGATGGTCACGTTGTCGATGGTGCCGATGTCGCAGCCTGTCGTGATGATGGCGAAATGTCCGCCGCGATAGATGGTGATGTCGCGGATGGTCACGTTACGGCAGAGCTTCAGGGCGATGGCCTTGTCGCCTGTGCCGATGCTGCCACCGTCTATGATACCGTCTTTCTCTGTGTCATAACGTGTCAGTCCCTCACCGTCGATCATGCCACGTCCCGTGATACTGATGTTCTGCTGTCCTTCGGCCCAGATGAGCGAGTTGTGGAAGTAGGTATGTCCGCCGTCCTGATATTCGGGAGCACCGAACACCTCGCTCTCGTCGTAGGCTTTCAGCTCTCCCGGAGCCGCCAGGATCTTCGCCCCTGCCATCAAGTGCAGGTCGACATTGCTCTTCAGTCGGATGCTGCCGCACAGATAGGTTCCGGCAGGCACTACTACCTGTCCGCCACCTCCTGCCGTGCAGGCATCGATGGCCTTGTTGATGGCCGTGTGGTCTAACACTTTTCCGTCGCCCTTAGCCCCGTAGTCGCGGACATTATATGAGTTTGCGCACAGCGTCACGGAGACGACGATGAATGATAAGGAAAGCAGTATTCGTTTCATATCAGTTATGTGGATTAAAGATGTCGAAGTCTTTGTTGTAGGCTGGTGAATCGATGGACAGCAGGTTGAGCACGGAGTGGAAGACGTAATGCTGCTCGAGGACGGCTGGCAGTTCGCTGGCAGGCTTGTAGTCCCTGAAACCCTCCGAGGTCCATACCAGGAACGGGATCTCATACTGCACCTTTGGCGCGAGCTTCATGGGCAGGCCGTGCATGAACATCTTGTTCTCGCCGAGTGACTCACCATGGTCTGAAATAAAGATCATGGCGCTCTTCCAGTCCGTCATCGTGCGCAAGGTATCGATTAGTCCGTCCAGGAGGAAGTCGGTGTAGAGGATGGTGTTGTCGTAAGCATTGATTAGCATACCGATATTCTTCTCGCCTTCTTCCACGTTCTTGGCCACAGGCTTATACACCTCGAACTCCTTAGGATACTTGTCGGCATACTTCGGACCGTGGCTGGTGCTGGTGTGCAGAATGATGAGCACCTTATGCTTCGGGCTCTTCTCTATCCGCTCGCGCAGTCCTGTGAAGAGGATGTCGTCGTAGGTATTACCCACGTCGGGATAGATATCGCCAAGTTCTAAGTTTGTGAGATATTCGTCAATATGGATAGGCGGCTCTCCCCAATTGGAGGTACGCCACGACACATCGGCACCAGTCCTGAAGGCATAGTTGGGCAGCAGCTCATAGAGGTCGTCGCTCTCTTGGGGCTCGAGTATGGCCTTGGTGCCCGCTGTGGTGTAGGTCGCACACGAGTTGGTCTGATACACCTTCAGTCCTTCGCGCTTCGACAGTCGGGGATTATTCGGCCGTTCATAGCCGTAGAGCTGGAAGTTGGCTTTTCTGGCCGACTCGCCGATGACGAGCACCACTACTGCCTTCTCATCGTCCGTGATACGGCCGTCGGGCAGTTTGATCTCCTCCGCCTGTTTATCCTGACTGGCGCTGATCACGCGACAGGTATTCACGATATAGGACCAAGGCTGCAACAGTCCGCCCAGTTCCGTATCGTGCTGACTGATCCACAGCGTCTGGTTGATATTCGCCAAGACGATGGCAAGGACCAATGCCAGGGAACTGCCGCACCAGATGCCCATCTTCTTCGCTTTGCCGACGACCATGGGCTGCAGCAGGCACCACAGGGCAGGCAATAGGCCGACAACCAGGATGAAGAGCCACAAAGACCCGCTGAAGAAGCCTGACGCCTCTGAGTAACGGGTGTTGAAGACGTTCTTGATGGTCGTGTCGTCGATGATGACGTTGTAGGTGATGATGAAATAGAGCGCCGTCGCATTGATGATGGAGAGGATGGCCAGCAGGATGCGCCCCACAAACCTCGTCAGATACATCACGAGGTAGGTCATCATGAAGTTGACCGCCAACATGATCACCACCAGCGACGCCAGCAGAAATATCCGCCCACCAGTACTCTCATTGGTATTGTTGGCGACATAATCGAAGAAAGGCAGATTATATATCAACAAGGTGCCTATGCTGACGATACATGAAAATGCAAGGAGCGAAATAGGCCTGCGAAGTAGTTTCATCATTTTTATTTCAGACATTTTTAAGTTTCAGAATCTTTTTCCTGCTCAACCAGAAGACAACGAACGGAGTCACGAACCCGATGATGCTGCCCACACATACATCCACCATGAAGTGTTGCGAGAGGTAGATCCGTGAGTAGCCGCCCAGCGCAGCAAGAAACAGCATCAGCAACAGCGCCGCATGAAACAGTATCCGTGTCCTGAGGTTGTGCTCCTGGGCTCTCTGTACATAATGATAGGCCAGGATGATGGCGCAACAGGTAAAGAACACGAAGAAGGTTGAGGAGTGTCCCGAGGGGAAGGATGAAGAATGATGCAGCTCGACCCCATCCACCAAAGGCAAAACCACATTCTGGTAGTTCTCGAACACGCTAGCAGGGCGCTGGGCATCGAAGAGGAACTTCAATATCTGTACGATGGCACCTCCCGCCAGTTCGCTGATGGCAAAGAAGATGGTCATCTCCTTCTTCTTCCAGAAGATGGGCAGCAGCGCCAGGACATACAGCAGTCCCTCGGCCAGCGTCGAGTAGTACTTGAAGAAGGTGTCCAGGAAGCCTGTGTGCCATGAATTCAGCCACAGATGAAGCTCCACCTTCGGATAGGCTAACAGCAATCCGAATACATACATCAGCAAGACGAAATAGGCGATGCAGTAAACCGAAAGTGACTTTAGAATCTGTTTCACGCTGCAAAGGTAATCATTTTTGTCGGACAAAAGAACAAAAGAAACATAATTTTTTATGTCTTTATGTCCTGATGTCGAAAAATTTTGTATCTTTGCGCAGAATAAATCACACAGGAACAATGGACAATAGCCAGAACAATGCAGGTAAGATGAACATCCTGAGCCTGCTGAAGAATATCCTTCCCTTTGTGCTGCCTTACAGGTGGCTGGTAGGGATTACGTTGACACTCACCATTGTCAGTTCGCTGATGGCACAGGTGAATGCCGTGGTGCTCGATCGGGCTGTCGACGCCATCAACGCCCTGATACAGGTGCCCGATTTCTCGTGGGCCAGTGCCGTCAAGATCCTGACCACGATTACCGTTATCCTCCTGGGCAAGGAGGTGATCGGAGCCTTGGTCACCTTCTTCCAGCGTTATTATGGCGAGCGCATGCGCATCCTTGTGAGCCGTGACCTCTCGCTGCGGGTTGTCGAACGGATGCTCTCCTTCCGTATGGCCTTCTTTACCGCTGAGGGGAACGAGACAGGCAAGCTGCAGTCACGTATCGATCGTGGTATCATGAGTCTGTCGAACACGGTCAACAATTTCTTCATCGAGATCCTGCCGCTCTTCACGAGTGCCATCTTAGCACTCATCCTGATGTTCTGGGCGAACGTCTATGTAGGACTGGTGGCACTCTGTATCGTACCGATCTACTTCTATGTCACCAATCTGCAGGCCAAGCGCATGAAGGGTGGGCGAAGAGGCATCTTCGGCGGACATCAGGCCGTGAGTCAGGGCATCCTGAACATCATCGAGAGCATCACCGTCATCAAGTCGTTCAATCGTGAGCAGATAGAGGCCGCCCGTCAGGCAGGCTTGCAGGAGTCGATGACCAACCTGCAGCTGAACACCCGCAAGCAGAGCTATTTCTACAACGGTCTGAAGAGTTTCCTCGAGCAGATCGGTACGGTGCTCATCATCATCCTGACGGCCTACCTGGTTTTGATTGATTACCCAGGCATGTCGATCGGAAAGATTATGTATCACGTGATGCTCTTTGCCAATGTCAGTGCCCCTATCCGTCAACTGCACCGTATCTACGACGACATGAACGACGCCCTGATCTATGCCGAGGGTTTCTTTGGTATTCTGGATGCCGACGAGGAGATCGAGGCTACAGGCGAACATCAGCCCGAGAACGTCAAGGGCGATTTCGAAATCTCGAATGTCGACTTCACCTACCCCAACGGCACGAAGGCGCTGACGAATGTGTCTATGCACATCGAACCAGGGAAGATCACGGCGTTGGTAGGATTGAGCGGAGCTGGTAAGAGTACGGTGGTGAATCTGCTGGATAAGTTCTATATGGCTGATACGGGTTCTATCCGTTTAGACGGGGTGGAACTGGGTGACTGGGACACCCGTTGGCTGCGCGATCACATCGGACTGGTACTACAGAAGAACCATATCTTCGACGGTTCTATCGAGGATAATATCCGCTATGGTAACCCGCAGGCCACTCACGAGGAGGTGATGCAGGCAGCCAAACAGGCGTTCCTGTATGACCAGGTGATGCAACTGCCTCACGGGTTCGATACCCAAGCCTTGCAGCTCAGTGGCGGACAACAGCAACGTGTAGCCATCGCCCGTATGTTCCTGAAGAATCCGCCAATCATCTTCCTCGACGAACCGACAGCCAGTCTCGATGCCATAGCGACAGAGCAGATCAAGGCCAGCATCGATGCCATCAAGAAAGGCAGGACGGTGATTATTATCTCGCATAACATCGGACAGATTATTGATGCCGACCAGATCTATGTACTGGAACATGGGCGTGTGGTACAGAGCGGTACACCTTCAGAGGTCTATCGTCAGGGAGGGCTCTACAAAGACATCTTCGATGCCAGTGCCCGTAGTATGAACGTTGATAAAATAGCCCATACTATCAAGGTGTAGTTACATTACGACTAACTACCAGTTACATTACGACTAACCCATAGTTACATTACGAGTAACTATGGGTTATGTCATTAGATAGGAAATGATGCTCCTTACTTCTTTGCTTCAGCCTTCTTGGGAGCCGCCTTCTTAGCAGCAGCTTTCTTGGCAGGTGCCTTCTTCTCGGCGGGCTCCAGCTTCTCCAGACGAGCCTTCAGACGGGTAATCTCCTTATCCTTCATCTCAATCTCGTCGCCCTGGTTCTTAATGGTGGTCAACAGACCTTCCAGTTCGTCGTTGTCGATATCAAGCGGATAAAGGGCATTCACTCTGTTGATGAAGTCGCCCAAAATGTTCATGTAGTTGGTGAAAGCATCGAACGGTCCGCTGTAGATACCACGATCCAGTCCTACGTTAGAAGGCTTAGTGGTCATGAAACGGAAGTTGTTTGAAGCCTGCAGGTAGTCCCAGTCCTGATTGATACGGGGATCGTTGGCGATACGCAGACGATCAGCAACACTGTAGAGTTTGCTGAAGGCCTCACGCTGCATGGCGTTACCGAGCCAGCAGCTCACGTCGCGCTCCTCGTCAACCCATGACAGGGTATCAGGCACATCGAGGTTGCTGACACTCTTACAAGCCTTGCAGATCTCCGTCGGTGTAGAGAAGGTGATACCTTTCTCCTTGGCACAACCAGGCAGGGCATGGATGAAGTCGAGGATATTGCTCGACA
>JAEEGJ010011396.1_pt1 | contig 22587 bp, 21 predicted proteins | sample 8958761 | NCBI WGS metagenome assembly JAEEGJ01 (sample SAMN16246546, study PRJNA631951) | gut metagenome | biome: gut microbiome; feature: rumen; material: RS-attached | host: Bos | place: Iran: Karaj | collected 2018-10 | reverse complement strand
ACCATTGTACTCGCGGGGATTGTGAGAGGCGGTGACGTTGACACCTGCCTGTGCTCCCAACTGACGGATGGCGAAGGAGATCTCCGGCGTGGGACGGAGGCTCTCGAAGAGGTAAGCCTTGATGCCGTTGGCGGAGAAGATGGCTGCCACGGACTCAGCGAACATACGTCCGTTGTTGCGGCAGTCGTGACCTACGACGACAGCAAGATCCTTACGGCCGGGGAAGGCCTTGAGGATGTAGTTGGCGAAGCCCTGTGTGGCCATACCTACGATGTACTTGTTCATACGGTTGGTTCCGGCACCCATAATACCACGGAGTCCACCTGTACCAAACTCGAGGTTCTGATAGAAGGCATCGATGAGGGCGGTCTTGTCCTCTGCGTCGAGCATTGCCTGAACTTCTTTACGTGTCTCCTCATCAAAGGCGGGAGAGAGCCATTCTTTTGCCCGTGCTGTGCACTGAGCGATCAACTGTGCATTGTCTGCCATAATCACTAATTCTTTATGTTTTAGACGTTAATAATACTTCTAATCCACAAAGATACATATTTTTTGTTTATTGTTTATAGTTTATGGTTTATAGTTGATTACTTTTATAAATAATTAACAAGAAATGGCTCATTTCAGAGCTTGAACATATCATCTGTAAACAGTAAACTGTAAACCGTAAACTGTAAACTGTAAACTATAAACTATAACCCTTTCAGCAGGCGATCAATCTCGTCGAACTGTTTGCCGAGATTGAGATTGAAGTAGATGCGATAGAGGGCGGGCCCCCATTTGTCCTTCGCCTCGGGGGCCAGCTGGCGGTAGGTCTCCATATAAGGCTGCGCCTTCTGGTACATCTTACGGATCTGTTTCTTATGGCGACGGGAATCCATCTTGAGGATGATGTTCAGACAGGCGGTGCCGGCATTGTAGTAGGCATCGGCCATCCGGTCGTTGAGGGCGATGAGACGGTTGCTGATGTCAAGGCACTCGGCATAGCGCCCAAGATTAAGGAGCATCGTGGACTTGGCGAAGAGATAGAGTTCGCTGAGGGAGTCGGTTTTGAGAGCCTCTTCCACAACGGAGAGCGCCTGCTCATAGTTGCCCTTGGCAGTATAGGCATCCATCAGACGGGGGAAGAAATAGGCAGAATTGGGAAAGAAGGCAAAGCCCTCCCAGAGGATTTCGGCATAGCGCTGTTTGTCGCCCAGACGGTTCCAAGCCTCAGCCACGAACTGTAGCGTGTAATCGAGTTTACTGGTGTCACGACGGGCAAGCTCGGAGTGACGGAGGGTGAGCACCGGGTCGTTCAAGCGATAACCGCAGTATGTAGCCCAGTAGGCTGCCTCTCCCATACGCATGTCGTGCTCCATCAGACGCTGTTCTGTGAAGAGCGGCTGACGGTCACAGTCGATATAGGTCTCGAAGAAGTCATAGGCCGTCAGGAAGTCACCTTTGCGCAGATGGTAGGCACCGCCGAAGAAGAGGTTCGGACGATAGCCGAGCAGGCGCTGGGAGTTGTCCTTGCGGTAGTCGGGATCCACCCTACCCTTTTTGTCGGGCAAAGCATCGACGGAGTCAAGACGCTCTGCGATGGTGAAGATGCGACGGTTGAGGGTGAAGAGATTCAGCGTGTCGATGTCCTGATGTTTGTACATCCGTTCGTTGAGTTCCTGGTATTGTTTCTCCACGGCCTGCAGCAAGAGGTTGTAGATGCGGGGATTCTGCTGGTTGACGGAGTCCTGCAGAAGCTTGGTCATCAACTGTTCTGCCTTGTCGAAGTTCTTGCCGCTGCGCAGATAATTCTCCGCCTCGGCCATCTGACGCTTTTGGGCAAAGGCAGAAAAGGTGAAAAGGTGAAAAGGTGAAAAGGTGAAAAATAGCAGCAGAGCTGTAAGTCGGGCGTGATGTGTTATCCTGTGTGTCATTGTGTCTTTATAATATAATAATGTGTCTAGTCGATTTGTTGAAGTATTTCATAGATGCGTTGTACGGGGAGCCCCATCACGTTGTAGTAACTGCCGTGAAGACCTGTGGCGCCGATGTAGCCTATCCATTCCTGGATGCCGTAAGCGCCAGCCTTGTCGAAAGGCTTATAGTGTGTGATGTAATAGTGGATCTCGTCGTCGGAGAGTGATTTGAAGGTGACATCGGTGGTAACGGCAAAACGACGTTCCGTCTCACGGGTGAGCATACAGACACCCGTAGTGACCTGATGGGTACGTCCGCTGATGAGCCGCAACATCCGTTCAGCATCTGCCTCATCGACGGGTTTGCCTAAAATCTCATCGCCCACGATAACCACAGTGTCGGCAGTGATCACGAGTTCATCATCGGCAAGGGAAGTACGATAGGCATCGGCCTTCTTGCCAGCGATGTAAAGGGCTACCTCAGACACAGGCAGATCGTCAGGATAACTCTCGTCGATATCCTGCAGCACCCGCACCTCGAAGGGCAGACCGAGACCTGCCAACAACTCCTTACGACGCGGCGAATTACTCGCCAAAACTATATGATAACTATTCATTAATCCTTTATTTTTTGCAACGGACTTCAGGACTTAACGACTTTTCACGGCAGAGTCCTTTAGTCGTGTAGTCCGTTGCCAAACTTACCAGCCGAAGGCTTTGGCGTTCATCACCCATTTGCCTTGGGCACGGAGCGTCTGCTCGATGACATCACGGCCACAGCCGTAACCACCCTTGCGGTCGCTGATGTAGATGGAAGCCTCCTTGATTTCCGGACAGGCATCCTTAGGACAGACAGGACAGCCCACACGACGCATAATCTCCAGATCGGGAATGTCGTCGCCCATATACATCACCTCCTCATCCGTGAGGCCGTACTTCGCCAGGAACTGGTCATAGGTCTGAATCTTCACGGCACAGGCAATGTAGATATCCTCCACACCCAGTCCCTCATAACGGTGGCGCACACTTTCGACCTTGGCACCTGTCATAATGGCGATGCGCAGTCCGAGCTTCATCGCCAACTGAATGGCATAGCCATCCTTGATGTTCACCGTCCGCTGGGGTACACCGTCATTGCCCATCGTGATGGTCTCAGCACTCAGCACCCCGTCGATATCGAAGATGATGGCCTTAATCTTATTCAAATCGTAATTAATCATATCTACAGACTCCTGTCTCCTGACTCCTTAAAACTTATTCAGATGTACGTTCTCCCACTTCAACTTTTCTTCACTCTGGGGCTTGCGCTCGTCAGCCCAGTGGCCGATGGCGAGGATGCAGAGACAAGAGAAATTCTCTGGGATGTCGAGGACGCCACGGATGACAGTATCGGCAGAAGTTCCGTCGTCGAGGCCACGGCCACGCATCTGGATCCAGCAGGAACCCAGTCCGAGGTCTTGGGCCTGATACTGCATAGAGATGGCGGCAATGGAACCGTCTTCCACCCAGCAGTCGTTCTGCACAGGATCGCCCAGCACGACGATGGCTACGGGGGCGTCCTTGAGGAACTGCGAACCGAGATTCTTCGCATCGGCGAGTTTCTCGAGGTCGAGCTTATCATCTACGACGACGAACTGCCAGGCACGCTGGCTCTTGGAGGTGGGCGACATAAGGGCTGCACGGAGGATGAGCTTCATATCCTCTGCGTCGATTTCCTCGTCAGTAAACTTCCTATGGCTGCGGCGCTGCTGCGCCAGGTCTTTGAATGATGTCATATCAGATTTTGTTATTAATTCGCTGCAAAGTTAGTGAAAAGTTAAGAATTAAGAGTTAAGAATTAAGAAAAAATAGAGAGCGGTAGCAAATTTTTCACTTTTCACTCTTCACTTTTCACTTTTTATTGTACTTTTGCAGTATGAACGGACTGAAGACCACCATATACCGGAAGACCGAAGATTTGCCGCCGCTGAAGGATGCGAACTTCTTTCACAGCACGCGGCTCTTCAAGATGACGAGGGAGACACCTCGTCAGAAGCCGTATATGGTGGTGGTCACGAATGAGCAGGGCGAGGTGGTGAGTCACATGCTGGGCATCGTGCGCTTCCGTACGTTCCTCTTCCCCCTACTCGTCCACTGCCGCGTGCTGGGCGAAGGTGAGTATTACAACGACGACCAATATCCGCGCGACCAGCTATTCGGTCTGATGCTCGAGGCACTGACGAAGGCACTGAGCAACCGTACGTCCTATCTGGAGGTGAGTAACCTGAGTCAGAAGATGACGGGCTACAAGCAACTGAAACAGCAGCACTTCTTCCCCGTACACTGGATGAGCATCCACAACTCGCTGCACCGTCACGCCCCTGAGGAACGCATCAGCGAGAAACTGCAGAAGCGTATCGACAACGCCCGTCAGAAAGGTGTGACCACCAACGAAGTACAGACGGAGGAAGATTTCAAGGCCTTCTCAAAGCTGTTGCGGAAACATAACTTCTGGAAACCTAAGCGCTATATCCCCGACGATCAGTTTTTCAGGAACATTATGAGCGAAGAAGACGGACGGCTATTCGTAACGAAGTATCACCAGCGTGTCATCGGCTGTTCGGCCATCGTGTATAGTGAGGGGAATGCGTATCTCTGGTATTCGGCTTATCGACGGAAATCATATATCCACGTACATCCTGACGTGATGACCATTTGGGACACGATGCAGGACTGTTATCAAAGGGGTTGTGACCATATGTGTTTTATGGACGTGGGCCTACCGTTCCAGAAGAATCCTTTCCGCGAGTTTATCCTGCGTTTCGGCGGCAAAGAACAGAGCACGTTCCGTTGGTTCCGTTTCGGCATCCGTTGGATCAACCGCCTGCTCACCTGGCTGTATAGAGAATAAGGGTGTTCAGACCACCCCGCCTAAAGGCGCCCCTCCTACTCAGGAGGGGAAAAAATTACTCTTTTCCCTGCATTACTTTTTCGAGTTCGTAGGTATTGGCATTCATATCCACCTTGCGCTCCTGAGGAATCTCAGGAATGGTATAGATACCCTTGCCATCATCGACAAAGGGATCTTCGCCGTCATCTGTCGGAGGTGCCACAGGGTCTTTTTCAGGCGTGATGAACTCTATCAACGACGATGAGTCAGCCACTTCTTCCAGATAACGCTCATAACGGTCTTCGGCAGTCTGCTTACAGCCAAACATCACGGCCAGAGTCAGAACCATTGTCATAATCGTTAGTCGTCTCATATCATTTTCAGGTTTTTATATTCTTTCTACTTGCTTCACGCCTCTCACGGTGCGCAGCTTCTTCAGCAAAGCCTCCAGTCGTGAGGTATCTTCGAGCATCACGACGAGGTTGCCACTGAACAGACCGTCGTGGGAGTCGATGTTGATACTGCGCAGGACGAGCTTCTCGTCTTTCGAGATGATGCTCGTCAGATTGTTCACGATGCCGATGTCGTCGTTGCCCACCACACGCAGGGTAATGGAATACTGCGACGAGCCCTTGCCACTCCAACGGGCCTTCACCACACGGTAGCCATATCGGCGTCTGAGTTCCGGGGCATTGGGGCAGTCGATACGGTGTATCTTGATGCCACCGCTGATAGTGACGAAACCGAAGATCGGGTCGCCATAGATGGGCGAACAACAGCGTGCCAGCTGATAGTCAAGGCCTTTGAGGTTACGGTCGATGACGAGCACATCGTCGGAGATTGTCGTGTTGAGACCGGCGATTTTCGACTCGTCGAGCTCAAACTCCGAGGCAGAACGTGCCACATTATCACCCGTGACTGTCTTCTCGCCCTCACGTACCTCTATATATTTATCAACGACGGCATTGGCATCGATCAGTCCGTCGGCAATCTGCTTGTAGAAGTCACTCACCTCCTTGAAGCCCATCTTCCTGATGACGTGGAACATCACCGACTCCTCCTGCTCGATCTTGCGGTTCTTGAACTTACGCTCCAGCATCTCCTTGGCGAAGAGACCATCACGCTGCTGCGTTTCCTTCAGCGCCAGACGGATCTTCGACTTGGCTCGAGACGTCTTAACAATCGAAAGCCACTCCTGACGGGGTTTTTGTGTCGACGATGTGAGGATCTCCACCTGGTCGCCGCTCTTCAGCAGATAACGGATGGAGACCACACGGCCGTTGATGCGGCCACCCGTACATTGATTGCCAATCTTGGAGTGGACATGGTAGGCAAAGTCGAGGACCGTCGCACCCACTGGGAACTTATAGAGATCGCCCTTGGGAGTAAACACGAACACCTCGTCTTCATAGAGATCCATCTTGAACTGATCCATCGCCTCCAGACCGTCGGCATGCTCCAGCATCGAACGAACACCAGCGAGCCAGTCGTCGAGTCCTGCTTCTCCCTTCACACCTTTATAGCGCCAGTGGGCTGCCACACCCTTCTCTGCAATCTCATCCATACGCTCCGTACGGATCTGCACCTCCACCCATTTCTGTTCAGGTCCGAGGACGGTGATATGCAGACTCTCATATCCATTCGACTTGGGCACGGAGAGCCAGTCGCGCAGACGCTTGGGATTGGGCTGGTACATATCCGTCACGATCGAATACGCCTGCCAGCACTGCATCTTCTCCTTATCCTCAGGGCAGTCAATAATAATCCTAATAGCAAAAAGGTCGTAAATACCCTCGAAACCGCACTTCTGCTTCTTCATCTTCTCCCAAATGGAATGTATCGACTTCGTGCGGCCCTTGATATGGCACTTGATGCCTGCCGCCTTCACCTTCTCCTCCACAGGACGGATGAACGCCTCGATATAGGCATCGCGCGAGGCCTTCGTCTGGTTCAGCTTCTCACGGATCAGGTAGTAGGCGTCATGCTCCATGAACTTCAGCGAGAGGTCTTCCAGTTCACTCTTCAGCTTATAGAGTCCGAGTTTGTGTGCCAAGGGGGCATAGAGATAGGCAGCCTCCTGCGACACTTCGTTGACGAATGCCTCACGCTCCTTGCGGTTCTCGTCGTCAGACTCTTCCAGGAAGGCCTTCATCTGTCGCATCAGGTTCACGCGGTCGGCAATCATAATGAGCACCACCCGCATATCCTCGGCAAAGGAGAGCAGCAGATTACGGAAATTCTCACTCTCTACGACGGGATTCTTCTCATAAAGCTGACGGATGCGCCCCAGACCGTCGATGATGCGTGCCACGGATTCTCCATAGCGCGCCTTCACCTCGTCGTGGGAGATCTTTCCCTCGTCCACATCGGGCACAAGCAGACAGGCCTCCACAGCGTCGTCACCCAGACCGATTTCCTCAGTCAGGATGGCAGCCGTCTGAGCAGCCATTTTCTTCTTTTCGTCGTAGGTAAATGAGAACAAATCTGCCATAAAGTGCTAATTTTGTGGCAAAGATACATAAAATCTCCTACGGATTACACGGATTTTACAGATTTTTTATTAAAATACCCTATTTTTCCGTATAATCCGTACAATTCGTAGAAAAAAATGATTATCTTTGCACCAATATTTTGACTAAATACCACAATTATGTTATCAGAAAAAGACTTAAAACAGATTGCACAGAAGGGTATCACCCCTGAGCAGATTGAGAATCAGTTGAACGAGTTCAAAACCGGATTCCCCTTCCTGAAGCTGGAAGCAGCCGCAGGTATCGGACGTGACATCATCGCCCCCAATGCCGACGAGCGCAAGAAGTATGAGGACATCTGGAACCAGTACAAGGCCGCAGGCAACAAGATCGTGAAGTTCGTGCCTGCCTCCGGTGCTGCCAGCCGTATGTTCAAGAATATGTTCGCCTTCGTCGATGCCGACTACGATGTGCCCACCACCGACTTCGAGAAGAAGTATTTCGACTCGATCGAGAAGTTCGCCTTCTACGACGCACTCGACGCCGTCTGCCAGAAGAACGAAGGCAAGGGCATCAAGGCGCTCATCGCCGAGGGCAAGTACAAGGCTGTCGCTGCCAATATGCTGAAGGCCGAGGGTCTGAACTACGGTCAGCTGCCGAAGGGACTGTTGCTGTTCCACAAGTATCCTGAGGGTTCCCGCACGCCGATGGAGGAACATCTCGTAGAGGGTGCCCTCTATGCCGCATCCAACGGCGAGGCCCACGTACACTTCACCGTCTCTCACGAGCATATGGAGCTCTTCAAGGCCAAGGTGACTGAGAAGGCTGACTCCTTCGCCAAGAAGTACGGCATCAAGTACGACATCACCTTCTCTGAGCAGAAGCCCTCTACCGATACCGTCGCTGCCAATCCCGACAACACCCCGTTCCGCAATGACGACGGCTCGCTGCTGTTCCGTCCTGGTGGTCACGGTGCCCTCATCGAGAACCTCAACGAGATCGATGCCGATGTCATCTTCATTAAGAACATCGACAACGTGGTGCCCGATCGTCTGAAGCCCGAGACCGTCGAGTGGAAGCAGGTCATCGCCGGTGTGCTCGTCACCCTGCAGAAGCAGGCTTTCGAGTATCTGAAAGTCCTCGACGGCAATCCCACCGAGGCACAAATCGCAGAAATCGCCCAATTTGTCGCCCAGAATCTCTGCACCGACGCCAAGGGTAAGAAGGTCGATGCCGCCTATCTGCGTGAGAAGCTGAACCGTCCGATGCGCGTCTGTGGTGTCGTGAAGAATGTGGGCGAGCCTGGTGGCGGTCCATTCCTCACCTACAACCAGGATGGCACTGTCTCGCTGCAGATCCTCGAGAGCTCGCAGATCGACACGAACAATGAAGCCTATATGAAGATGTTCACCCAGGGTACGCACTTCAACCCTGTAGACCTCGTCTGCGCCGTGAAGGACTACCAGGGCAAACCCTTCAACCTGCCTGCTTTCGTCGACAAGACCACAGGTTTCATCTCTTCTAAATCAAAAGCCGGTAAAGAGCTGAAAGCCTTGGAGTTACCAGGTCTGTGGAACGGTGCAATGAGCAACTGGAGTACCGTCTTCGTCGAAGTGCCCCTCGGCACCTTCAACCCCGTGAAGACCGTCAACGACTTGCTCCGCGACCAGCACCAGTAATTTTTAGGCACGGATTAACACGGCCTTATTAATAATAAGGACACGGCTTTCTCTATCGCAGAAAAAGCCGTGTCTTTGATAAAAGCCGTGTAATCCGTGCCAAATAATTGAGTAATCCGTGCCAAATAATTATAACAACTTATCCAGTAGTTTCAATCCCTTGTCCGTACAGATGCCCCGCAATGTAAGGACAGCCAGGTTTTTGAAAATCTCTTCGAAAGAGTACTGCTGATACAGGCGGTTCTCCATCACGAACTTGTTCAGGGCCTCAAAGAGCATTGTCACCAGTTCCGGATTGAACTCCTCACGGAAATAGCCCTCCTGTCTGCCACGCTCGAAGAACTTCGCCGACTCTGTACGGATACGCTCCTTCTGATCCTTCAGATAGTCCGCCAACTGCGGATACTGCGCCAGATCGGCATAGAACTGCGGATTCGTATGACGGATCTCGTCTATCTTCTTCCGGAAGAACACCATCACGATCTCCATCACATTCTTACAATGCGCTATCTGCACCTCCATATTCAGGCGACGATCCTCAAAATACTTCACGACGCACTCCGAGAGCACCTCCTCCTTGTTGCCGAAAATCTCATAGAGCGTACGCTTGGAAATCTTCAATTCCGTTGCCACATCATCCATCGTCACCGCACGGATGCCACGCGCACGGAAAGCCTTCAGCGCCGTCTCAATAATCTTCGAGCGCAGACCTTGTTTATAAGCCGAAATGGGTTTTGTTTCCTGCATATTCATACAAATTCTGCTGCAAAGGTACAAAAATAAGTGAAAAGTGGAAAGTGAAAAGTGAAAAAACTTAGAAAAAACTCAAATATCTGGTGATATTTTTGTAATTTTGTGCCCGATTTTCAATTCAGCATCAAACATTTCAAGGATAATAATACACAATAAACTATGGTCAAAATCACGAAAGAAGCCGCTCTGGAATATCACGAGAGCGGGCGTCCTGGCAAAATCGAAGTGAAGCCCACGAAGGCTTACCGTACACAAACAGACCTCTCACTGGCCTACTCTCCCGGCGTTGCTTTCCCCTGTCTGGAGATTCAGGAGAACCCCGATGCAGCTTATAAATACACCGACAAGGGCAACCTCGTGGCCGTCATCTCCAACGGTACCGCCGTCCTCGGACTGGGTGACATCGGTGCCATGAGCGGCAAGCCCGTCATGGAAGGTAAAGGCCTGCTGTTCAAGATCTACGGTGGCATCGACGTCTTCGACATCGAGGTGGCCGAGAAGGATCCCGAGAAGTTCTGTGAGGCCGTAGAACGCATCGCCCCCACCTTCGGCGGCATCAACCTCGAGGACATCAAGGCCCCTGAGTGCTTCTATATCGAGGAACGTCTGAAGAAGAGTCTCGACATCCCCGTGATGCACGACGACCAGCACGGCACGGCCATCATCTCCGCCGCTGGACTGAAGAACGCGATGGAGGTCATTGGCAAGGACATCAAGAAAGTGAAGATCGTGGTCAACGGTGCCGGTGCTGCCGCCATCAGCTGTACCAAACTCTATATGGCCATCGGTGCCCAGAAGGAGAACATTGTGATGCTCGACTCCAAGGGTGTCATCTCTACCGAGCGTACCGACCTCAACGAACAGAAGAAGTTCTTCGCCACCAGCCGTACGGATATCCATACGCTGGAAGAGGCTGTCAACGGTGCCGATGTGTTCGTAGGACTCTCCAAGGGTAATGTGCTCTCGAAGGAGATGGTCAAGACGATGGCCAAGGATCCCGTCATCTTCGCCCTCGCCAACCCCGTGCCTGAGATCTCTTACGAAGACGCTATGGAGGCTCGTCCCGACGTGCTGATGTCCACAGGCCGTACCGACTATCCCAACCAAATCAACAACGTCATCGGTTTCCCCTACATCTTCCGCGGCGCCCTCGACGTACACGCCACCGCCATCAACGAGGAGATGAAGCTTGCCGCCGTCAATGCCATCGCCGACCTCGCCAAACAGCCTGTGCCTGACGTGGTGAACGACGTCTATAAGGTGAATAACCTCACCTTCGGCCGTGACTACTTCATCCCCAAACCCGTCGATCCGCGACTCATCACCGAGGTCTCTTCTGCCGTTGCCAAAGCCGCCATCGAGAGCGGTGTTGCCCGCAAGAAGATTGAGAACTGGGACGAATACAAAGACTCCCTCTCCGTGCTGCTCGGCCAGGAGACGAAGCTCACACAGAAGCTCTACGCCACCGCAGCCGCCCATCCCCAGCGCGTGGTATTTGCAGAGGCTGTACACCCCACGATGCTCAAGGCCGCCGTACAGGCCAAGGCAGAAGGCATCTGCCACCCCATTCTGCTGGGCAACGACGAGTACATCGCCAAGCTCGCCGCCAAGCTCGACCTCAACATCGAGGGCATCGAGATTGTCAACCTGCGCCATCCCTCCGAACAGGAGCGCCGTGAGCGTTACGCCCGCATCCTCACCGAGAAGCGCCAGCGTGACGGCTACACCTTCCAGGAAGCCAACGACAAGATGTTCGAGCGCAACTACTTCGGTATGATGATGGTCGAGACAGGTGAGGCCGACGCCTACATTACCGGTCTCTATACGAAATACTCCAACACCGTGAAGGTTGTCAAGGAGGTCATCGGCATCCGTCCTGAGTACCAGCACTTCGGCGCTATGCACATCATCAACTCGCCCAAGGGCACCTATTACATCGCCGACACCCTGGTGAACGAGAACCCGGATACCGACACCCTCGTCGACATCGCCAAGCTCGCTGCCACCGCCGTACGCTTCTTCAACGAGAAGCCCGTCATCGCGATGGTCTCCCACTCCAACTTCGGCTCCTCTACCAGTAGCGGTGCCAAAAAGGTGAAGAGCGCCGTGGAGCAGATGCAGCAGCTCTATCCCGAACTGCTCATCGACGGTGAGATGCAGCTGGGATTCGCCCTCGACGATGAGCTGCGCGACGAGCAGTATCCGTTCACGAAGGTAAAGGGCAAGCGGGTGAACACGCTGGTATTCCCCAACCTCACCTCCGCCCGTTCCTCTTACAAGATGCTGCAGATGCTCGGCTCCGACGCAGAGATCATCGGCCCGATCCAGATGGGTCTAAACAAGCCCATCCACTTCGTTGACTTCGGCTCCAACGTCCGCGACATCGTGAACATCGTCGCCGTCGCCACCATCGATGCCTACGTCGATAAGATCAAATCGAAACTCGCCGCCCTCGGCAAATGACATAAAAAAAAGCGATCGCAATTTGCGGTCGCTCTTTTTTTGTTCCTGCCACATGTCACAATGCCACATTCCTACAACGTCTGGACTAACTTCTTGTAACTGCCCTGATTCAACCGCTTCAGATAGCCGTCTTTACAGAACCTTGACACCATACTTCGTGCAGCATCATACGAGCAGCCCACCAACTCAGGCACCTGTGACATATCAAACTCATCAGGCAGCATCTGATAGGCCCGTTGTGTCTTCGTCTGCCGTCTTTTCTGAATGGTCGGATCGGCCAGCATATCGTCGAAATATTTGCGGGCATACTCCCCGAACCAATGGTGCTGACATTTGTACTGAATATTCAATATCAGTTCGCACAGTGCCTTATCCTTCTCATCGATGGTGAAGGTGTGCTTCTCCAGCCACTCGTCCCAGTGACGCATCAGGATGAAGGGCACGGAGATCGAGATACCGTAGTAAGGCACGCGCTTCAACAGCAGTTCGTCGGGCTTGTCCTGATTGATCTCGGCAATGGCCATATGGTCTCTCGTCCATTCCCAACAGGCCTCCACCAGCGGCCATACGGGCAGTTCACCGCTCACCCCATCCAGCTTGTACGCCCATTCCTTCAACTTCTCATCCTCCGCATAGTTAGTGCGTGGCTTTTCGAGGGCCATCATCTTGAAGTCGCTCGGAGGCAAGGGGATGACCGCCAGACGGGTTGACAGACCACTTCCGAAGTTCCTTTCCGTCACCTTCCGGTGCAGGCTGAGCGGCGTGCCCGTGTAAACATAATTCCAATACACGTTGAACGGTCCAGTCACGGAATCCACGTTGCGGTACTGCTGATTGTCCTCCTCGTTGTGGAAGGCCTTCAGTTCCATCGTGCTCTTGTCAATCCACTGTCCGCCCTTCGAGGCCGAGGTAGAAGAATCAAGCTCCGAGTCGAAGGTCAGCATATGCAGGTGCATCTCCTTGTTGCCTACCACGTCGATGGCCTTGCACATATCCTCGATAAACACGCCGTTGGCCGTCCTGGCGCCGTGGATGCGGATGATCACATCGGGCTGCTTCAGAGCCTCCTTCTTCTGCTCCTTACTCGACGTGCCGCGCTCCTTCAACTCCTTCTTATACTTGTTGATGGCATCGTTCCCCACCCTGTCTGCCGCGATGATGGGAGCCAACAGCAACTTATAGAGCCTCGTGGCAAACGACTTTCCGCTGGCCGGGTCGCCGATGATGTAGATGCAGTAGTTCAGTCTGCGCTCTTCCTCAGGCCGATGATAGAAGAAGTACCACGTCCTTGTGGCCAGCGTGCCCATAAACGCCGCAGCGGTGAACATCGCAGCAGGATACGCCTCCCTGTGCAGTCCCGCGCATACCTCCCGCAGACAAGGATAGTCTTCAAACATCGCCTCTATCTCCGCGCCCCATTCTCCCAGCGGCATCTCCCCATTTCTCACAACGGGGACAGTCCCTTCTGTGAGATTCTCGGTGTCACCCAGTTCGGTGAGGGCTTTCTGGAGTTCTTCCGGCTTCTTACGCCCGTACTTCAACTTACAGGCCCCTTCCACCGTGGCCTCCACAGGATCACCCTCACCGATCAGATCCATCACCCACGACTGTGTCTTCAGTGCCTCTAAGACCTTCTTCGGAGAATTGTCGCACACATACCTCAACAGGTTCGCCAGATCCCGCATCTTGTCGTGTCTGTCACCCTGTCCTGGCACCACACCACCCAGCAGCTTCTCGATAATCGCCGACATCGCAATGCCATGATAGCTCACCTCCTCCATGGCGCCGCCTTCCCCTCCTGAGTAGGAGGGGTCAGGGGTGGTCTGATCACTTGCATTATCCGCCGCATTGTTCCCCTGCTCAGACCCCCTCTGGCTCCCCCTACTCAGGGGGAGAACTGCGGCAGAAATTTTCCCCTGCGTCTTACCCTCGCGATACTGCGCATTATACTTGGCAGCAAACGCCGCATTCTCATACGCAAAAATCTCCTCATCGATATACAGCAAATCCTGCTCAGTGGTCAAAAAGTGTCCTCTGCTACCATCCTTGCATTTCTCATCAATGAACGCCGACACGCCCAGAAACTTCGCCATCTCCTTCTGATTGTCAATGAGATTTCCCCATTCCAACCTCGCCTTAAAGACCACCTTCAGACCATCCCCCGAAGCCGAGATATACGCCATCAGAATACCAATCTCCTTCAAATCGAGATGCGCAATCATCTGCTGCCAGTACGCCTTTGCCGCCTGACCGTCGAACGTCTTCACTACGTGGTCGAGATCCATCACGCAGAGACCGTTCAGACACACACCAGCCTTCTGACGCCAGCGACCAATGACCTCCTTCTTATTCGGCAGTTCCTCGTAGTTGGCAATGAAGATCACCAGCGGCAACGACGTCTTCTGACCGTTACAATACGCCTCCACCTTCTTCTCACCGGTCATCTTATCCACCGCCTTCTTCTTGTCTGGTTTCAGCCATTTATACCAGTCCTTGTACCCCTCCGTCTCTAACCACTTCAGGTCGAATCCACTACTCTTGATGGCTCGGACGAGTGCCACCTTCTCTGCCACGTCCTTGCCCCTCATCAGTGAGTAGAGCAATTGCTGGCCCACGTTTTCCGTGGGCACAGCAAAATTCCTCTGATAACAAAACATAATCTAAAACTTCTCCTGCACTTCGACAAGACGGAAGATCACCTTCCTGCGGATGAGATAGATCACCTGATCGTATGGCCATTCCTTCGGGATGACACCCTCTTTCAGACCGTAGTACCAGGCAAATCCAATGACCACCATCTCTGGTCGCAGGTTGTAGATGTCTTCGATGACGAAGCTAAGCCACACGTTTTCAGTCAGCACGTCGATACAGTCCTGGAAGCATTTGATGTCGTCATACACGGCCATCATGCTCTTCCTGTAGTCGGCATCCTTCTGCAGCTCACCCACCATCTTTCTCACCCTGTACTTCATCCCGTCGTACTTCCGACTGGGCCTCACATTAATCTTAATTTCCTTTCCCATATCCTACAATGTAATCATCTATAAACTATAAACTGTAAACTATAAACTAAAACTTCCTCGAGTTAATAATTTTGTTCGCCTCCTGTGCCAACCGCAGCATATTGCTCGTCATGAGGAACGGCTTGGCGGTGTCGAGGATCAACTGTATCACCAGTTTCTTCTCCTTCTTTCGCTGCCACACCTTCATCTCCTCCGTGTCCGTGATGAAGACCGTGTTCACAGGCACCTGCGGTTCTTTTTTCATCAGAGGCTTCAGAGCCTCCGCAGCCTTCTGGAGCAGTTCCGCAGGAGCATCAGCCGACTTGCCGTCCACGTTCACGTGCAATGAATAAGAGTTCTCTATCTCCCCCTCATTCTTGTAGAACGACACGTGCTTGGTCTCTTTCAGATACGTGCGAGCCGGATGATCTTGATCCCGCTTTTGCACCGGTTCAAACGCCACATAGTCTGTTCCTTTCCACTTCAGCAACCGTCCTTCCACCTTCTCGTCCGGCTTCCCCGACGGTCTCTCTCCGTAATTCTTAATCTTTTCCATTGCATATAATCAATCGTCTGCATAATTTCTTTAATTTTTTAATCTTTTAATTTTCCTTGTGGAAGTCCGACCAGTCCCGGCGCTTCATCGGCTCCATCTCGTCCGGTTCGAAGAACCGCCTGGCCTCCCAATCTCGACGCCTTTCAAGACCTTTGAGTTTCTGGCCCCCGGCATACACCCAGCGCTTGAATTCCTTTTTGATGGCCCGCATGCTCCCACCTTCCTGGATCGTCTTCAGCAGCGTGCTCGTCTTCAGCTTATAGAATCCCAAGTTGAACGCAAAGCTCACGAGTGCATCAAACTGCGGCTGGTTCAATTCCAATCCTAACGAATCGACCTGTTTCTCCACGTCATACAGATCCGCCTTCAGGAACATCTCAGCCCAATACTCGCTGATCACGTCTCCCATCCTGACGCCATGCGTATGACCGTACCCGATCGTCGGTACCCCCGCTACATCGTAGTACGCCTCTTTCCGCAAGCCCTCAAACTCCTTCAGCTTCTTCAAGCCGATATCACTGATTCTCTTCATTATCAATTCTCCTTACATTCTTCTTTCTCAATTTCCTGCATAGTCTCTTCCATCTCCTCATCAAACATCGGCACCAGTTTCATGTAGAGAGGAATAGGGTTTATGCCCTTACTCATAGAGACTGCCTTCAGTGTAGCCCAGGCTTTTGCCAATGCATAGGTCTCAACCATCAAAGCCTCCGGTGAGCTTCCGAACAACGAGAGCGTGCCAATCAGTGCTGTAGCCAGCGGCTCTCCATTCCGAACCATCATCTTCAGGTTCTCCTTCTTCTCCTTCTCGCTGCATGTGGCAGCCTTGGATTTCATTTTCTGTTCCATAAATATGTTTTATTTTACGTCGCCTCCAGTAGACGACTCAGCGTTAATCTTCTTCTTTCCGTATCTGCGTATCATATACCGCATGTGACCAGCGAACATCAGCGTCGGCATGTCATCCTTGAACATCCGGCAGGCCACCTTGTAGCCCTGGTTTGCCACTGCGCTCTTGAACTTCATCTTCGTGCCCGTCATCACATACACCAACAGCGCATACGCCATCGCTGCACGGTCGAGGGGATGATAGAACTCAAGCATCTTCTCCACATGCTGGCGACTCTCCTCAGTCAGCCACAACTCCAACAGTTTGATCATCATCCTTGTGGCCAGCGTCGTTTCCCAGTTGCCGATCAGCTCCTCACCGTCTGTCTTCTCCAACCAAGGAGCCAGGTGGTGCAGCATCTGCATGATCTGCGACTCCTCTTTAATTGCTCTCTCTTGTGCGTCTGTCAGCTGAGCCGACTCCATCACTTCTTCTTGAATCTTTGTCATTGTCTTACATTTTAAAATTGAACATAAAAAACAAACCCACGGTCGTCATTTCTGATTTCCGTGGGCAAAGATTCTGAATCCAGTTTCAGATTTGCAAGCAATTTCTCAAAAAAATGTATTTCTCATAAACGACTGATTTTTAGTTGATTATGCTGAATCCACCGACTTTTCCAAAAGTGGATTCAGGTGGATTCAGGTGGATTCAGCCTTTGGGGTACTTTTTCAGCATACCTTTAAGCAGGCTGAACAGCATATTTGCCTCCGCTGAATCCAACTTGGTGCTCATTCGCTTCACTGCGCTGGCCGTATTATTATAATAAGGTGAGAAGGCAAACTCCAGGTCGGTGAGTTGAAGATCCCGTGCCCTCAGCTCTTCCATCTGCAGCAGTCTGCCGATAAACGGCGCCACGATCATCACCCCGTCGTACTTCGATGTACAGCAGAGAAACTCATTGATCTTCGCCTCGTGGTTCTTCCGCAGGTCGTCCATCATCTTCGCGATGCGCCCGCCATCCACAAAGAACGTATATTCCCCAGCAAGCCCTCTCGGATTGGCCGGTATCGTCTCTCCGTTCTTCCTGGCTGCCCTTGTCACGATGTCCTTCACCCTGTTCACAAACACGTCGGCAGGCGGCAGGTCTTGATGAATCGGAGGCATCACTTCCTTGATGTTGGAATCTTGTGTCACCTGATTCTCGTCAGAACTCACAGAACCACTCCCCGCGATTTCCTCCACATATCCGAAATGGAACGTCCCGTCGCCGTCCATCCTGAAATTGAGTGTATCCACATGGTCGATATGCTGTCCGATGGGTGCATAATAGTTGTTGGTGATGTGGATGTCACCACGCCCCTTCCTCTCACTCATACGGCTCACCCTCCTTTGTTGGCGGATATCCTGCATAATCGGCATGGCTCACCTGCTGACCAACCGGCGCATTAAAGTTGTTCGTGATGTTCGGTTTGTTATCGTCTTCAGGCAGTGTCACGACCTCATTAATATGAACCAGTGCCTGCACCCCACACGTCTCAGACACCGTCTTCTGCATGAACGACTGCAGGAATCCCAACAGGCGTATGTCCTTCACGCAGGCCACAAACGCCTTGATCTTCTCCCACGACAGCCAAAGATAATTCCTCAACAACTGGTTCTCCAGCTCCACCGCCTCCTGTTGCATCTTCAGCTGTTCGTATTTCATCTGCCATTTGTCTCTCTCCGACCGCGTCACAAGCAGCTCGCTGTCCTTCTGCCTCAACTGTTCTTTCAGAGAGGCAATCGTTACATCCCTGTCACTCATCTGACTTGACAGGGAAAAGAATTCTGACTCGCTAAGATTCATCTTTCTCCTCCTTAATATTTATATATAATACTGTGTGTTTAAGATCTCCCTTTCTGCCTGCAAAAGTACAAAAAATGCACGGTATCACCAAACCTGAAAACCTTAATATTTTATAAATCTTTGGAATAGCTTCCATTCTTGCACACTTTGCCATTTTTGTGCATTGGAATAACCAAATTAACAAGAAGAACCTCCGTTATTACATTATTATTTTTATAATCTCCTCGATGTCTTTTTCATCCACCATACCGTCGCCGTTCAAATCTGCAAAAGTCTTGTTTGAAAATGAAGGGTACATCATTATTTTGATAAGACATACAATGTCCGAAACATTCACTTCACCGTCGCCATTAACATCGCACATTAATCCGACCCTCGAAAGAAAGATAAACCCATAGAACCCAAGTTTAGAGCCTTCGCAATAGAGTTTATACGATGCACCTGCTTTTACCGGAAGAGTGAACATATATTCCAGAGGGTGGGACTCGTCTAACGTGACGCCATTGAATTCTGGTAGAGGAGTGCCGTTTTCTTCTATATAGAGCTTCTTGATTCTGTTTTGTCTTACAGCAATGGTGAGTATTCCGTCTTTTTGAGGAGAAAACACGTAGAAAGTTCCGCCAGGCATATTGCCATTTACTTCATTGCCTGGCAATAAGTTTTGGAAGATCTGATTTAAAGGGTAGTGAAAAGCTGGAAGGAAATCCGGGCCACCGGCTTCTCCAAAAGTAAGAGTGATGTTGGGTCGTTCAATCGTGGTGCCCGATGCAAAAGTCTCTCCTTCTGTAATGGCGTACACGACCTTTTCTTCCATATCCTCTTTCTCGTACTCATCTGATTCTGATGGTGTGACAAAAGGGGGATAGTACTCTTTGATGGTGCTTTCAGCATCAGCATTGCCTTTTTGCATAATATCTTGCACCAGTGAGTTTAAATAGACTTCAATGTTGGAATACCAGCCCTTGGGATCGATGGTGTATCGCTGTGCATCGTTTGGATTGTACGGACTCAGGCCGTTGGCTCTTTCCCATGCATTGGGTATTCCGTCCCGATCAGTGTCAAAGTCTGACGGACGTTCTCCTTTAGGGAATGTATGCTCGTTATAGCCCTTGACATCAGACACAGCATCGACAAGTCCAGGCTTTCCTGTAACAGAACCTGTATAGGTCGCTGTGCCGTTTCGGGTTTCGTTCACATGTCGCAGATCCACTTCGTCACGATAGAGCGAGGCTCCCACATAGTTAAGCACTTTTTCGTATGCGATTTCTGCCTTATGAGTGGTCACCTCTCCAATGGGCGCAGGCTCGTCGAGTTTGATACGAACACAGGGGACACCCTCACTATTTAGTTTGTGCTCAAATTGATCACTATACCAGTTGCTATTGTCCATGCAATACATTTCACCATCTATTTCATAGAGATCTTTATAATGTACTCCCTTCCAGTCATAAAATGCAGCATCTTCTCCGCCTTCGGTCATATAGTTGCCATTGATATAGAACTTACAAGTCAAACCGATCATATCGTCAGCAACTCCCCACTCGACAGGAATAGGGGATATTCGAATCAGACGAGTTCTTGCCTCTGAAGCAGGACCTGCCTTGAAATAGTTGTTGACCATATTGACATAACCGCCTCCGTCACCACCATAACAACCAAGATCCCCCCAATTGTAAACAAGGCAATTGCGAAAGTCTATAATCTCAGCTTGTACGCGATTCTCCCATTTGTATACATCGTATAACAGATTTTCGGTGTATCCATCCCATTGATAGCGTGCTCCTTCAATACGTGGTGTACGCCCTCTGGAATGAGCCAGCATATTATGATGGAATGAAGCTAAATTGCCACCCCAGATGCCTCCAAATCCGTGATTTCCTTTACTATGTCCCGCACTGTGAAGAGCTTCAGACACACTGCACCATTGCATTGTGAAATTATTGTTGTCATAAAATGAAGCCACCTCGTCGTTACCCCATGAAAAAGAACAATGATCAAGAATGAGCGCAGTTGCCTCCATCCGCTCAATGGCATCATATTCTTCCTCACTGCTTTCTCCTCCGGGACGTATACGAATGAAACGAATGACGTTATTGTTGTTGGGTATTACCATGTTGTAGCGCAGCGTAATGCCGGGATAGGGAGCCGTTTGCCCTGCAATAGTTGTATTCTCACCTATGAACAAAACAGACTCCAAGGCAATGACACCTCCCACGTCAAAGACTACAATCTTTGGCTCGTCACCTGAGACAGCTGCACGTAGGGAACCTTCGCCATCGTCATTCAAGTTGGTTACATGTATCACCTTTCCACCTCGGCCTCCTGGTGTGTAACGGCCATGCCCTTCAGCGCCAGGGAAAGAAGGTACTTGTGTAATCTTGATACTCTGAGCTGAGATTTGCAATACAAGCATTAACGCGCCAATTACTGCTATGATTCTTTTGTTCATGTTCGTTCTTAATTGCCCATTTTTATTCATTATGCTCAGAGGGCAGACCCCTTATGCACAGTAATTCCTTACTATTTCCTTTGCTTGATAGCAGTTACAATGTCTGAAACATCTACTTTCCCATCATGATTTGTATCAAAATCTTCGTTATAGGTGATCCCAGACCTGCCAAATACACAATTCACGATGTCAGCTATTTCCACTTTCTTGTAGGGTCTGAATTCTCCAAATACGATGACGTCACTTGCAGGCATTGTCTCAGGCACAGTCTTCCAACCACTAAACACATACCCGTCTTTTACAGGATCCGTTTCCGGCGTAACTGTTATTCCCTCCTGAATCTCTATACTTTTATATATTTCGTTATCTAAAACGTATGTCAGTTCATAGGCGACATCTATTTCCTGAATATTCGAGAACAAATTCCAAGAAGAGACATTGTTATATATTGTTGTTCTCCCTCTGGGGACATAGAGCGTGGATATATAATATATGGTCTTGGCATCATATCCCGACTCTCTACATCCGAACACATTCTCGGAAATAACCTTTGGCACGTTGATGAAGGAGTTGACCGAAACCAGGCTCATGCAATTGCCAAATGCAAAACTGCCGATAGTGGTGACGCTTCCTGGTATAGTTAATGTGGTCAGACCCTTACAGTTATAAAATGCATAGTCTCCGATAGTTGTTACACCATTGGGTATCCTGACCTTCTCCAAGCCTTCGCAGCCGCTGAATGCACCTGATTTTATATCACGGAGTCCAAAGCCGAAGAGAACTGTTTTCAAGTTCTTCAGATCCGTGAATTTTTCCTTAGGTATTGTGCTGATAGCATTTCCCAAGATGAGTGTTTCCAGTTTGTCTGCTCTTTCAAAGGAGAATTTTTCCAAGCAGTTTTGGCTGTCAAGAATAAGAGATCTCACATTTCTCAAAGTGTACCTGGAGCTGAAATTGGTAACGTATTTCACACTTGCAGGAATGCTCATGAATCCGGCTTCAGGAATATCAGAAATGCCCACTACACCGTCCCTGACATTGAACACCGTATTCTCATCCGTGTTACCTTTGTATCCGCATGCCCAATTATCGACATAATAGATGCCGTCAGCCTGACTGTTATATATACCGGTTCTGGAAAAAGCATTCTTGCCGATGGAAGTAACAGTAGTGGGAATCTTTATCGACATAAGCTTACTACAACCTTCAAAAGATTCTTCGGTTATACTGGTAACCCCCTCAGATATCTCAACAGACTCCAAGTTATGACAAAGTGCCCAACAGCCTGTGCCCATTAACGTAAGAGATCCTTTAATCTTTAACGACTTTAGTCCTTTAAAGCCATAAAATAAATAATTGCCTAATTTTTTGTTTTCCAGTTCCAAATCTACTAGTTCCTTACCGTCAACGAATAAATGCTCTACTCCAGCCAATATAGGATAACTTCTATGTTGATCCTTTGTATCTATACTGAAAGTCATACGAAGGAGCCATCCCAAATCGGACGTGTAGATGCTTTTTAAGTTACTACCAAAAGCATGTCCACCCAAATATTGTATCGTCGATGGAATGGTAACTGTTTCTATTGAACAACCATCGAAAGCATAATATCCAATGCTTGTTACGCTTTTGCCAAGAGTCACTGAAGAAATGTTACTGCATCCGTAAAAAGCATAAGTGTCTTATACTGATATAGGTTGACACATTTAAGAACTTAATAAATGTGTTAAACGTATGAGAATTTTACATTCAAGATTTCCAAAAGAGAA